>Ga0233425_10004584_pt1 | contig 22956 bp, 15 predicted proteins | sample Watercolumn_Towu_2_FD_181712 | JGI IMG/M metagenome (GOLD analysis project Ga0233425, IMG submission 181712) | Freshwater microbial communities from Lake Towuti, South Sulawesi, Indonesia - Watercolumn_Towuti2014_140_MG | ecosystem: Environmental > Aquatic > Freshwater > Lake | place... | reverse complement strand
GCATCGTGGCGCTCCGCATCCGGAGCGTCATCTGCCTGCCGCTCAAGGGGCGCAGCGAGGTCATCGGGGCCATGTACCTCGACAACCGGTTCAAGCCCGGCGTGTTCAGCCAGGACGTCGTGGAGATGCTCCAGGCCTTCGCGGAGCAGGCGACCGTCGCCATCGAGACCACGCGCCTCCTGGCAGACTACAAGGCCTCCGTCGCTGCCCTCGAGCAGGCGCGGCTGGAGGTGGAACGCCTCAACTCGAAGCTCCAGGAGAAGGTCCTGTTCCAGGAAGCACTCCTGCAGCAGAAGGCCCAGGAGATCGAGCGGCAGCAGGAGCAGCTCCAGACCCGGTTCCGCTTCTCCAGCATCATCGGCGCGTCCAAGGCCATCCAGGACATGTTCTCTCTCATGGCCCGCATCGTCTCGACCCACGTGCCGGTGCTCATCCTCGGCGAGAGCGGCGTGGGCAAGGAGCTGGTTGCGCGCGCCATCCACTTCGAGGGTCAGAGGAAGGACCACCGCTTCGTCTCCATCAACTGCGCCGCGCTCCCGGACACCCTCCTGGAGTCCGAGCTGTTCGGCCACAGAAAGGGCGCGTTCACCGACGCTTCCACCGAGAAGAAGGGGCTGTTTGCCCTGGCAGACTGCGGCACCCTCTTCCTCGACGAGGTGGGCGACATGAGCCTCTCCATGCAGGCCAAGCTCCTGCGCGTCCTGCAGGAGGGGGAGTTCTCGCCTCTCGGTGCGGAGGAGGTCGTCAAGGTGGACGTCCGCATCGTCGCTGCCACCAACCGGGACCTGCGCCAGATGGTGGCTTCCGGCCAGTTCCGACAGGACCTGTACTACCGGCTGGACGTGGTCTCGCTCAGGGTCCCTCCGCTGCGCCAGCGCATGGAGGACGTGCCGCTGCTGCTCGACCACTTCCTCAACGAGTATGCGGCCAGGAACAACACGCAGAGGCCCGCCGTCTCCCCGGAAGCGCTGCGCGTTCTCATGGCCTATGACTGGCCCGGCAACGTGCGGGAGCTCCAGTCCGTGGTCCAGACCAGCGCCGTGTTTGCCCAGAACGGAGTCGTCACGCTCGTGTCGCTCCAGCCGAAGCCCGAGGTGTTCCGCAAGTCACCCGACGCCCACCTGCCGCTGGCCTCCCTCGAGAACCTGGACCTGCGGACCCTGGAGAAGCAGGCCGTGGCAGCAGCCCTCGCCCGCTCCGGTGGCAACAAACAGCAGGCCGCACGGCTGCTGGGCATCTCCCGCCGGGCCCTGTACAACAAGCTCGAGGCCGACCGCTAGGGGATCGCTGCGCTGGACAGCGGGACGGGAGCGCAACGCCCGAGCACGACAGGCACTCCGCCCGGAAGATCCTGCCTACAGGTCGTCGCCAGGAGAGAAGGGACCCACGCCCGGCGGAAGATCCGGGTCCTCCGCCTGCTCCGTGTAGGGCAGGCCTGGCATGTCCGCGGGAAGCACGACCAGGGCGCCGAACGGGTAGTAGCGCCGGGCATGCCCGCCCAGCCGGTGGCCGAACACGCCCGACGTGCGCACGCCGACGATGGCGCTGGTGCGGCTGATCCGGACTCCGGTCATCCGCTCCACCATCGCAACGATGGTATCGAACCGATAGTGCACTTTGTACATCAGGACTCCTACTTCACTACCACTTCCAGAGAATAGGCGTTCGAGACGCTGGCGTTGTACCCGACCACGCGAATGAGGTAGGTGGACTGCGTCGTAGACGTGTACGAGATGCTCTCCACGCTCGCACTGGTGGAGGAGCTGGCCAGGTACCCGACGCAGTTGCCCTGCTTGTAGAGGTACAGGTCGAGATCCCCCAGCGCATGGTTGAAGCTGGCCTTGACCGTAAGGGTCTGCCCGGCCAGGAGCTGGATGCTGTACCAGTCCTGGTCTCCACCGGTGCAGATGCCCAGGTCCGGATACGTCGCGGGCGTGATGGGCGTGGCCTTGGCACACGTGTTGTTGTTCTCGAAGCCGTTGTCGCTCTGGCACACGCACTGGAAGCTCTCGCACGACTCGACCATGGAGCACTTGCCGCACACCCCTCCGCAGCCGTCGTCCCCGCACTTCTTGCCCGTGCACGCGGGCTGGCACACGCACTGGCCCTTCACGCATGCGTCCTGCAGCCCCGGACACGTCCCGCAGCTTCCGCCGCAGCCGTCGTCCCCGCACACCTTCCCGGTGCAGCTCGGCACGCAGACGCACTGGAATTCCTGGCACGCGTCCTGCGGCCCCGGACACGTCCCGCAGCTTCCGCCGCAGCCGTCGTCCCCGCACGCCTTGCCGGTGCAGTCCGGCACGCAGACGCACTGCGAGTCCTGGCAGGCATCCTGCGGGCCGGGGCACGTGCCGCACTCGCCGCCGCACCCGTCGTCTCCGCACTGCTTGCCCTGGCACGCAGGCTGGCACTCGCACTGGCCCTTCACGCACGCGTCCTGGGGGCCGAGGCAGTCGCCGCAGCTCCCGCCGCAGCCGTCGTCGCCGCAGACCTTGCCCTTGCAGTCCGGGACGCACACGCACTGGCCGTCCTGGCAAACGTCCTGCTGGCCCGGGCACGTCCCGCACGTCATGCCGCACCCATCAGCCCCGCAGACCTTCCCCTCGCACTGGGGCAGACAGCAGTCAGAGGAGAGGGAGAACGAGCCGAAGTCGGCTTCCGTCGCACCGTCCACCACCACGTAGTACTGCGTGTTCGCCTTGGCCTTGAACTGGAACTGGACACCGCTTCCCGGTCCGTCGGTGGCCCCGGAAGCCACGCACCCCCACGTCGGTGCGCAGTACTTCTCCAGCACGCTCACCTGCCCGGCAAACACCTGGTTGATGAGGGTCATGGTCACCACCGTCTCGGTCTCGAGCTTGATGCCGTAGACCGCCTCGGGGCCGAGGAACGACAGAACGTTGCACGCGGTGTAGCTCGTGAACTTGCCCGCCTGCTCCGGAAGGGTCCCGTCCACGAACGCGAAGCATGCGAGGTTGCTCACGGTCTGGCAGGGAGCCGGCGGCGTGACGCACTTGAACAGGCCGCAGACCTTTCCGAAGGGGCAGTCCTTGTCGGCCGTGCACTGGGGCTTGGTCTTGGTCACCGTCAGATCGTAGCCCGCCTGCTGGACCAGGGGCGAGTACACCAGCAACCGGTACGTGCCAGCCTGCTTTGCCGTGAACTCGACGTGCTCGTCGCTGTCCGGAGACACGGAGTCCATCAGCAGCGTCGCGCAGTCCGGCCCGTACAGCGCCAGGTCCAGGTTCACCAGCGCTTTCTCGAACACGAGGTTCACCGACAGCAGCTCCCCTGCCACGAGGTCCACGGTGTACCAGTCCATGTCGGAATCCGGGCACAGCAGCATGCCCTTGTACGTGCCCGCGGCCAGCGCCATCCCCTTCTCGCACGTATCGTTGGGCTCGTTGCCAGGATCCTTGGCGCATTCCTGGCACACGCCCGCATAGCACAGGGAGTCCGGGCCGCAGGTGCCGCAGGAGCCGCCGCACCCGTCGTCTCCGCAGGCATTCTCCGCAGCGCACTTGAGCGTGCAGCACTGCGTGGAGATGGTGAAGTTGCCCTTGTCCGCGTCCGACGGGCTGTCCACCGCAAGGTGATACGACACGCCCGGCTTGGCCATGAACGTCAGCGACTCGCCGTCGCCGGCGGACCCGATGTCCGCAAACGTCGTGCATGCGTTGGCCGGCGAGCACGCGGTGTCCAGCAGGAACAGCGCGCTGTCGAACGCCGCGTTGGTCAGCGTCGCGGTCACCTTCGTCAACTTGTCATACTTGATGTTGTAGACGCGCTCGGGGCCCGAGTACGCGATGCCCGCCAGGCAGCTGTCATACGCGGACCAGTTGTTCTGCAGCCCGAACGTCGTGCCCGGCAACTGCACGTTGCACAGCAGCTTGGTCTCCATGGGACACGCGGGCAGCTGCTCGCACTTGTTCCCGACGCACCAGTTGTTGGCAACGCAGTCCGCATTGGCCGTGCAGGACGTGCGGCAGTCGGTGCCCTCGGGGTTGCAGAGGTACGGTGCGCACGGCTGGCCTCCCTGCGGCGTGCACCCGCCGGCCCCGTTGCACAGCGAGGGAGGGAAGAAGGTAGAGCCCTGGCACTTCGCGTCCGAGCACGGCACGTCCGCGCCCCAGAACTCGCAGGCCCCCATCCCGCTGCACCATCCCGTCGGACCGCAGGTCGACGGGTCCGCTTCCTCGCAGTCCCCCTTGGGATCGTCCCCGAGCGACACCGGAGCACACCCGCCCGCTCCGTCGCAGATGCTGCACGCTCCGCACGCCTGGGCAGGGTCGCTCCCGGCCGTCACCGGTGCGCAACTTCCCTTGCCGTCGCACATCTGGCACAGCCCGCATTCGCCGGGCTCGTCCAGGCCGAATCCGAGCGGCTTGCAGGTCCCGGTGCCGCCGCACCGCATGCACGGGCCGCACTCGCCTTCGGGATCCTGTCCGATCGGCATGGGTGAGCACTGGCCCTCCAGCCCCGCGGCATTGCAGGTCACGCACGTGCCCTCGCACGAGGTGCTGCAGCACACGCCGTCCACGCAGAACCCGTTGAGGCACTCGTTTCCGTCCAGGCACGCGCTCCCGTCCGCGAGGCAGGCATCCATGCACGGCTTGCCGCACCCGTCGTCCTCCTTGCACGCCTTGCCTTCACAGGTCGGCGGGCAGGTTCCGTCCTCGCAGGTGCCCAGCCAGCCGTACCCCGCGGGAATCGGCTTGCACGTGCTCCACTCGTACTTGCACACGTTCTCCTCGGCCACGAAGCACGACGCACCCTGGTTCACCTTCAAACACACCTGGATCGTGTACATCCCGTCCGGAGTGATCTCCTCGAAAGGAGTCACGTGGATGGTCCGGCACTGCGTTTGAGGTGAGCAGTCCGCGTCCGTCTTGCACGGGTTGGTGCAGTACGCATTGACCTTGTTGGCCCACGAACCGAACGCACAGTACGGGCCAAAGCACTGGTTCGCATCGGAGCACACGTCCCCCAGCCACCCGCCCTGAGGGTTGGTCGCCTCCATGCACAGGAACTGCACGTCGGCTCCACCCGGAGGAATGACCACGCCGCAGAACTCCTTGCCCACCTTGCAGTCGGCAGTCGTGTCGCACGCCTTGAGCGACCCCTTGATCGGCACGCACAGTGCGGCATACCCGAGCAGCTCGTCCTTGGTCTCGTACACCGGGTACATCGCACAGGCGGACCCCGCCGGGCAGGCCGTTTCCGCAGTGCAGTAGCCGCTGCAGATCCCGGCTTCCCCCTGGTCCATCCCGGGGTGCAGGCAGAACAGGGATGCGCACACCGTCCCGTCGCCCTTCTGGCAGGCCCCGCCCATCGGCTTCCGATTCCCCACCGGAAGGCAACGGCCGGAGACCGCCTCCTCTTCGCCGACAAAAGCGCCTCCGCACACGTAACCGGCCAGTCCCTGGGCCGCGCAATCCGTGTCCGCCGCGCACAGCGTGCTCTTGCCCTCGGACGCCCCCGGCATGCAGACATCCATGTCCTTGGGACAGCTGAACAGCGTGCCCCACTCGGACTCCGGGAAGGAGTTCTGGCACACGCCCGGCATCGGCACTCCGCCCGGCGTCTTGCAGAACGCGGTGCAGAACCCCATCAGGCAGCCGGCGTCGGTGGCGCAGTCCGCATCCTCTTCGCACGCCTTGCCAACCTCGGTCGGAGGCGTGATCCCCCCCTCGTCCTCCTCGACGTCAATGGCATCGACCACGTCGACCTTGACCTCGACCTCGTCGGCCCCGACTTCGTCCGCGGCGACATCGAGATCCGCGGCGAAATCGAACTGCAGATCCAGGAAGTCAAACGTCTCGACCAGATCCACGGGCGCAGCGTCCACCTCCACCGCCCCCGAGTCCTTCGTATCTGCCAGCGCCTCCGCGGCGATGTCATCGCCACCGCCACCACCGGAACACGCCACCATCCCAACCACAGCCGCCATGGCCAGAAGCCCACGGACCAATCGATCCATTTCCAACCTCCATCCGAACCTGATATGCCCGATCAAACAACTCCCGTTGCCAATGCACTATACATGAAGTGTCACGGGTGAGGCAACTATTCATAGAAAAGGTTTGAAATCCATATTCCACCGGAAGTATAGAGGCTTGGACGGCTGGTCCAGCCGGCAGCACGGGGGCAGTCATGACGATTTCCACGTTGGTGTCCGAGGAAATGACCCGGAGGTCCTGGATCCGCCGCATGTTCGAGGAGGGCCTGCGCCTCAAGGCGGAATTCGGAGCCGAGAACGTGTTCGATTTCTCCCTCGGCAACCCCGACGTCCCCCCGCCCGCCCGGTTCCAGGCCGTGCTCGAGGAAGAAGCGGTCAAGACCGGAGCAGGGCTCCACGGCTACATGCCGAACTCCGGCTACGACTGGGTCCGCGAAGCCGTCGCCGCCTCCTATGCTGCCCAGACCGGGCTTCCCTTCAGCCGCCACGAGATCATCATGTCGTGCGGCGCGGGCGGCGGCCTCAACGTGGTCATGAAGACGCTCCTCGACCCGGGCGACGAGGTGATCCTGCTTACCCCCTACTTCGTCGAGTACGCCTTCTACGTTCCCAACCACGGCGGAAAGGCCGTGTTCGTCCCCACCGACGACCGCTTCCTCCCGGACATGGAACGCATCGACGCGGCCATCACCCCCAGGACAAAGGCTGTGGTCATCAACTCGCCGAACAACCCCACCGGCGTGGTCTACCCGCGAGAGACCCTCGATGCCCTCGGCAGCCTCCTGGCCAGGGCCTCCGCACGGACCGGCCGTATCATCTACCTGCTGTCGGACGAGCCCTACCGGAGCCTGGTCTTCGACGGCCTCACCTTCCCTTCTCCCCTTCCGTCCTACGAGAACACCATCGTGGTCACGAGCAGCTCGAAGGACCTGTCCCTGGCCGGCGAGCGCATCGGCCACATCGCGATCTCCCCGCAGACCCCCCACAAGGCCGACATCGAGGCCGCCTGCACCTTCACCACCAGGACGCTCGGATTCCTCAATGCCAACGCGCTCATGCAGAGGGTCGTGGGACGTCTCCAGGGCGAGCACGTGAACGCCCGGCTCTATGAGAAACGACGTAACATGATCTGCGACGGACTCCAGGCGCTCGGCTTCCAGTTCGTCCGGCCCCAGGGAGCCTTCTACCTGTTCCCCCGCTCCCCCATCCAGGACGACGTGGAGTTCTCTGCCCTGATGCGCAAGTACAGGGTTATCGTGGTCCCGGGTGTGGGCTTCGCGGGTTCCGGTCACTTCCGCATTTCCTACGCGGTGCCGGAACGCACAATCGAACGATCCCTGGAGTTGTTCGGCAAGGCAGCCGACGAGCTTGGCCTCAGACCTCCCGCAAGGAGCTGACGCGCCAGACCCGTGGGACCCCGCCCTATTCGGGCCGATCCTTCTGGAGCGAGGCAATCAGCTCGTTGGCCTGCCGAAGCCTTCTAAACGCTTCCTTCAAGAGTAAGTATGCAACATCCGGATTTCGCTCTACGAACTGCTTGAACGCATCCCGCTCGAGCGCGAGGAAGTTGCACTCCTCGGAAGTCACGACGGACGCGGATCGTACGGAATCCTCGGCCATCAACGCCATCTCGCCGAAAAACGAGCCGGACTTCATCACGTCCACGGTCTGAGCCCCGGGCTCGAGGTAGTTCTTGACGACCTGGACTTCCCCCTTGACCAGCACGTAGAGCCGGGTAGCCGAGTCCCCCTCGCGCACCACCGCTTCGCCGGCCCCGACCTTCATCACCTTGAGTGCGGGCCGCAATTCCTCCAGCCGCTCATCAGGCAGAGAACTGAACAACGGGATCGCCCGCAACGACTTGATGTTGAAATCCTTGCTGACCATGAACGCCTCCGTGTCGCTGACGCGACGATAGCGCGGGCACTTGCCTTTTGCAAGCGCCTTTCCTTCTTGATCCCACCACGACTTCTGATACGATCCGTCATATTCCGGGGCGGGGCTCCCGGGCGGGAGGGAACATGGCCGGTTTACTGCGACGCTCTTGCATCAGGACCAAGGTGTTGCTGGCCTTGACCGCGCTGGCAGCGGCAAGTGCCTCTGCCTGGCCCGGCAGCACTCGCGCGGAGTGGATTCCTCCCGGAGCGGAGGAACGCGTGGTCCGGCTCATCCGTCCCTTTGGGATAGAGGCCCCCGACGACCAGGTGGCTCCTGGCGTCGTGCTGTCCGCCATCGCTATCGAGAAGGACTCCATCCGATTCGAGCTGGCCGCGGGAGCGGAAGGCGGAAGCATCACCCTGCGCTCCGCCTCCGATACCGTCCCGTCGCCCGACAGGACCACGCGCTCCTTCAAGGCCACCCTCGACGCTGCGGCCCGATCGGGCGCGCTCCGGACCGGGGCGGACGCGCTGCTCTCGGCCATCTCGGCCAATGACGACGGCACGTTCTGGAAGGAGCTTCCGGTCCCTGCAGAGGTCGGCCGGACATCGCCTGCTCCAGAGGTCTCGGAGGGCCTCGGCCCCGCGGACTTCGTGGGAGAAGCGCTCCTGGTCCTGCTCCTGGCTCTCCTCTTCCCCGCGCGGGCCGTCCTGGTGCGGACGCTGCGGGGTCAGCCCCGGTACCTCTGGCTGGGAGCCCTGGCCTGCGTGGCGCTTGCTGCCACCCTGCGCCTTGTCGTGCTTCCCGCGGGAGCAGGCGTGTCGCCCCTCAACGACAAGGTGTGCTCCAGCGCGGTCCATTGCGACGACTTCAACGGATGCACCCGGGACGAGTGCGTGGACCAGATGTGCGTGTCCACCTGGGCCCCTCCCCCCGGGGGCGGAGGATGCTGCCTGTCGGATTCGGACTGCCCCCCCTCCACCGACCCCTGCATCCAGGTCGTCTGCGACCCGGACACCAACCGTTGTGCGGACCGCACGACGTGCCGTTCGGACCCGTACGGAGACCAGTCCCGGCCGCCATTGGACGGCTCCGTGGGCTGGCTCCTGGCCATTCCCGCCAAGTGGGTCGGAAACACCACGGACCTCGCCCGCCTGGTCAACTCGTGGGCATCCTCCCTGTCCGCCCTGCTCGTGCCCGCGGCCGGTCTGGCCTGGGGCATGACTCCCGCGGTGTCGCTGGCCGGGGCGTTCCTCTGGTCCGTGTACCCGGCGTCCCTGGCTGCCGCGCTGGGGGCCAGCATGACCGGCATCCTTGCCTTCCTCGTGCTGCTCCTGCTTGCCCTCTGGGGGGTGCTCATGCGGGGTGAACCCGGCGGCCGACAGCGGCGATGCCTGGAGGCCGCTGCTGCGCTGGTCCTGTTCCTCCTGACCACCGCGCGGCCGGAGTACGCGGCGCTCCTGCTTCCGCTGGCAGTGGCCCCCGTTCTGGCCACTGCGAACCGGAAGCAGAACATGACGTCGCTGGTCGCTGCCGGCGCCGCGGCTCTGCTGGCCCTGATCCTGGGCGCGGTGCTCCGGACCGGGGAAGCCGGCCAGTCCCTGTTCCCGGACCTGGCCGCGGAAGTCACCGCATTTGTCGAGAACACGGACACGCTCTTCGTGTCCGGCCTCCCCGTTCCCTTCCTGCTGCTGCTGCTCTCGCTGGCCGGGATCCGTCAGATGCTGCCGGAAAACCGCCCGCTGGCCCTCACCCTGCTGTCCCTGTTCCCGCTCCTCGTGCTCCAGGCAGCACTCGTGACCGCTCCGGCACCCCAAATCGTGCGTCTGAGCCTGGTTCCCGGGTTGCTCTTCGTGTTCCTCGGCGCTTCCGGGCTCCGACTGATTGCCGGAACCAAGGTGCGATTTGCGTGGCTGGCCGTGTTGACTCTCTTGGTATACTTCGCCCTGTTCCCCCTGCAGCACCGCAAGGACGTGCAGACGCTGGGCTCGCCGGCAGGCATCAGCTCGACATTCTACCAGCCGTGACCGGGCCCCCCCATCTTATGCCTGGGGGCGGCTTTCCCTCGGGACGTCATCGTCCGCGATGGCACCGCCGGCCCGCAGCGACTCCACGATCTTGGCCAGAGCGGAGGACGTCAGCTGCCGCGTCCTCTCCCGCGTCACGTTGAGGCACCTGCCGATCTCTTCGAAGGTGCTGGCTCCGTCCTCGGCCAGGTCCAGTGCGCAGGACTCCTCCAGCTCCCAGGGCTCCCTGTCCGGGAAATTGAACTTCACGGAACCGGTGTCGCCATTCACGTCGATGTACAGGTGGTACCTGCAAGAGACCCACGGACAGGGCCGCGGTCCGTCCTTGCATTCAGCCCTGGTCCTGGGGTGAGCCAAGAAAGTGGTGTGCTTGCAGCGATTCGCCATGCCGTCCTCCGCCGTGTTCGTCAAGTCGGTCCCGGTTGCTTCCGGGACCCACGCTGTCCTTCTTCCCGAAGTCCATTTGCGTTTTTTTTGTGGATCTTGTCAAGGTGAATACGATCTGATCAATACGATCGATCTCTCGATCCGATCCAGAGCCGATCTGAGCGCTGTCAATGATCAAAGGGCTAAATCTGATCGGGTCGTTCTTACTGATCGATCGGGGAAATGCTTGATTCTGCTGGCCCGGATGGCCCTGGGTGCGTCGCGGTCGATGGGAGCCCGTGGCCGGCCGCACCCCCCGGTTTCTGCCGTTTTGGGCCCCATTTTTTCCGGCTTGCTGGACATAGAATTGCAACTATTTCAGCAAGTTACAATCAGACGGATCGATCTTTTCCGGGCGCCTGTTGTCTCCACGGCCGCGAGGCTCTAACATAGAGTCCATGAAAGTGTGCGTTGCAGCCACGCCGGTCAGCATGGAGCCGGCCCGTATCTTCCCCAGGCACCCGCCGCTGCTGCTGGCCAGCTTCGCGGCGTCCCTGAGGGCAGGCGGAGTGTCGGTGAACGCTCTGGACGCGTTCCTGGAGCAGCTTTCGGTGGAGTCGGCCGCAGACCGCATCGCCCGCCAGGCCCCCGACGCGGTCGTGCTCATGCCCAACGACGTGGCCCGCGAGACCCCGCCGGGCGTGACCGTGGCCCTTGCCGCCCGCTTGAAGGACCTCGGCATCCCCTGCGTGCTGGTAGCAGGCGTGGGCGACGCCAGGTTCCTGCGCTGCCTCGTGGAAGAGGGCGCGGCCATCGATGCCGCGTTCCTCGGAGACCCGGAGGCCCTCGTGACCGCACTCCTTGGTGCGCTGGAGCAGGGAGCGGGAGAAGCGCTCCGCCGGGTCCCCGGGGCCATGGTGCGCGGGGTGGCCGGAGTCCCGGCCCCGGCCCGGGCAAGCGACCTCGACGCCCTCCCCATTGCGGCCTGGGACCTTCTGGACCTTTCCCGCTACGTGGTCCTGCCCCACCGCCGCGGGGAGCCGGCCAGCTATCCCATCCTCGCGTCTCGGGGCTGCTGGTGGAACCGCTGCGCATTCTGCCAGGACCTTGCGTGCGTCAAGTCAAGCGATTACAGGGTCCGCTCGCCGGAATCGGTAGCGGCCGAGATGCAGGAAGCTGCCCGCCGGCTGGGGACGACGCATTTCCTCTTCCACGACGCGGTGTTTCCAGCAGGGAGCGAATGGCTCGAGCGCTTCAGGAGCGCGCTTGCACGCTCACGTTTTGCCCCCAGGTGGTTCTGCATGTGCCGGGCGGATGCCGTCAGCCGGCAGGTCCTCCTGTCCATGAAGTCCTGCGGGGCCACCGGCGTCGCCTACGGCCTGGAGTCCGGCTCTCCGGAAATCCTGGTGCGGATGAACAAGGGGCATGACGTGGAGACGGGCAGGCGGGCCGTGGCCCTGACTCGTGAGGCGGGACTGGATCCTGCGGCAACCTTCGTCTTCGGCTTCCCCGGGGAGACCCCCGCACTGGCACGGGAAACCGTGGAACTCGCGTGCAGTCTCCCCCTGGCGTTTGCCCAGTTCCTCCTCGTCAAGTGGCACCAGGTCCCTGAAGCATGGCTTGGCGACGGCACGCTGGTGGAGGACTGGGACCTGTCCCAGTTCGACTACAGGGGGATGGTCTTCGTTCCATCGGCCTACGGGACGCTCGGGCGGCTGAGGTTTGCCCGCAGCTACGCGTACGCCCGCTTCTACGCCCGCCCGCGATACGTCCTCGGCATGGCAGCCAAGGTGCGCTCCCTGCACGATGCCCGCCGCTATGTGGACGGGGCCAGGACTCTTGTTTCCGCTATTCTGAACAGGTAGGCCGGAAGACTACGGAAGCGCGTGTGGCCACCTCACTCGGAGGTGTCCCCTTCCGCCATCTTCTCGCGCATCTTCGAGAACTTGCGGTACAGGGAGATGAAGTCCGGCTTCTGCGCCAGGACCTTGAGGTCGTTGTTCCTCATGGCGAACTTCAGGATCTCGAGAGCGACCGAAACTTCCCCGTGCGTGAACGACTGACTCTTGCGAACCTCAAGCTTTTCCATGGGGCCCACACCCTCCCGTTTCTGGCCGGCAGTATAGGCGACCAGCCCCGGCCAGTCAACGAATTTGAAAACGCGGTGTCCACGGCATCCGCTCGATGGTGTCCTCAAAGGTTTTGACAGGTTGAGGACTCCGGGAATAATATCACTATGGGAAAGGTGCGGGAGTATTGACGCACCGCCCGCGGAGTAGACATGCCGAAGTCAGATGACACCAATGTGCTGTTGTCCTCTCTGGAAGCCATCAAGAAGGACAGCGAGGCCGAGGAAGCAAGCGGGGCTGCGGCCCCCAGGCCGAAGCCCGTCGCGCCCGAGCCCGCACCGGCCCCCGTCGGCCTGCTGGACTCGCTCCTCGACGAGGTCAAGAAGGAAGCCGACCGTGAGATCCAGGAGATCACGCGGTCCCTCGAACAGAAGACGGCCGAGGTGAAGAGGCAGCAGGAGGATGACGAGCGGCGGAAGAAGGAGCAGTACGACCGGCTCATCCAGGAAGAGGCCCAGCGCCGGCTGGCCCTCATCGAGAAGAAGGAGGACGAGCGCCGCCGCATCGAGCGGGACGCGCGGGAGAAGGAGGAGCGGCGCAAGCAGGCCGAGCTCGACGCAGCAGCGCAGAAGAAGCGCAAGCGGTCGTTGCTCGTCGCTTCCGCGGCCACGGCTACCCTCGCCGTCATCACCGCGGTCCTCGTCCTGACCGGAGTCATCCCGGTCCTGGACCCCGAGTCCCAGATCCTCTCGGACCAGAAGCCCGCGCAGCCCCCGATGGTGGCCGACGCCGCGGCAAGTGGGAAGAAGAATGGCCCGGACGGCCCGCCCATCGACGAGCCCGAGTTCCTCCCGCCCGGTGGGGTCGTGGACGGCCCGGCCGTGGCAGTGCTTGCCATTCCGGAGCACAACGATCTGTCCCGGTTCCGGGTCGGCTGGGCCGCGGCACCGCGCATCATGGATGTGGCCGTGCGAACCGACCTCATGCAGCAGAAGCTGGCCAAGGCCTTCGCAGTCTCCTCCGGCAGCGGAAGCCACGGGAGTGGCTCGTCCGGCGGCATCCAGATCGATACGTCGGTCTTCAAGGACTGACGCCAAGCGGGCCTCGTGCGGTCCCTCCCCATCCTCCTGCTCCTCGCTTTCGCGGTGCTGAGTGCTTCCTGCAGGTCGCCGCGCAGCCCCCAGGCCGGCAACGCCACTGGTGATGCCCAATCGCGGTCGCGGAGGGAGGCAACGACAAGGAGCCGGGCCCTTCCCACTCCGGATGCCCCTTCAAACGCCCGGGTCTCCGCCTGCACCCTTCTGCTCGACGCGGGAGGGTGGTCCGCTGCCTGTGCGTTTGCCACGTGTCCCGATGCGGCCGCTGCGCTGGAAGGGGTGAAGAAGGCCTGGCTGGCACCGGGACCGGACCGCAGCACCTGGCAGCTGCAGACACGGCGGAGCCGGCCTCCGTTTGGTCCGGACCCGGTCTTCGTCCTCCGGCAGGGGGAGCAGGCTCTGGTGCTCGCGTCCGGAAGCGACGTGTCGTCGTGCGAGGTCACCGGGCGCCCGCTCCTCGGGACCGGAGAGAGCTACGCCCTCCGCTCGTTGGCAGTGGACAGGAGCGGGGTCACAGCTGAGCGCGGGCCGTCTCCACCAGCATTTCGAGGATCTGCTGGACCAGGACCGGGTCACGCCCCTCCACCATGATGCGCAGCACGGACTCGGTCCCGGAGTAGCGCACCACGGTGCGGCCGTTGGAGGACAGCCGGGCGTTGGCCTCTTCGATCCGACGGGCCATGACCGGCACTTCGGCAAGCGGCACCTTGCGTCGGACAGGGACCTGGGCCGACATCTGGGGGAAACGTTCCATGCCCGCCGCGAGCTCCGACAGGGGCATTCCCCTGCTCAACATGCAGGACAACACCTGCAGCGCGGCGACGACGCCGTCCCCGGTGGTGGCATGGTCCAGGAAGATCAGGTGGCCCGACTGCTCCCCTCCGAAGTTGCAGCCCGAGCGTCGCAGCTCCTCCAGCACGTAGCGGTCCCCCACCCTGGTCCGGACCAGCCTGCCGCCGTGCCGGACCAGGTCGGCTTCCAGCCCCATGTTGCTCATGATCGTTGCGACCACGGTGTTGTGCTTGAGGGTTCCGTTGGACAGCATGTTGCGTGCGACCAGCGCCATGATCGCGTCCCCGTCCACCACGTCTCCCTTCTCGTCGACCATGATCACGCGGTCCGCGTCGCCGTCCAGTGCGATCCCCAGATGGGCCTTCTCACGGGCCGTGACACGTGCGACGTAGTCGGGGTGGAGCGCACCGCAGCGGCGGTTGATGTTGGTGCCGTCCGGGTAGACCGACAGCTCGACCACGGTTGCGCCGAGCTCCTCGAACACGGATGGGGCCACCTTGTAGGCTGCTCCGTTCGCGCAGTCCACCACGATCTTCAGCCCTCGCAGCGTGAGGTGGGCTGGGAACGTGTCCTTGGCGAACGCGATGTAGCGACCCGATGCGTCTTCGATGCGGTACGCCCGACCGAGGTCTGCGCCCGTGGGGCGGTCCTTGAGCGCCTGCTCGTCGCGCATCAGCCCCTCGATCTCTTCCTCCATCGCGTCCGGGAGCTTGAACCCGTCCCCTCCGAACACCTTGATGCCGTTGTCCGAGAACGGGTTGTGGGAAGCGGAGATGACCACGCCGGCCTGGGCCCTCATGCTGACCGTCAGAAACGCGATTGCGGGCGTCGGCAGCGGCCCCAGCTGGTAGGTCGAGGCGCCCATGGAGCATGCTCCGGCCGCAACGGCGAACTCGAAGATGTAGCTGGAACGCCGCGGGTCCTTGCCGATGACGATGCGTGGCTGCGGGTCCCCCTTGGCGAAGTAGACTGCCAGGGCCTGGCCCAGCCGCATGGCCATCTCCGGCGTCATCGGGTATGCATTGGCCTTGCCTCGGATCCCGTCGGTCTCGAACAGCTCTCGCATTGCGTGCTCCTAGGGGCGCGTCTCCGTCTGGGGGGACGCGTCCGCATTGCGGGTGAGTGTAACGCTGAAGAACTTCGGCCCGGGCAGCTCCAGCACCGCGCCCTGCAGCTTCTCCATCGTCGGCTCAACGACATCGAAATGGCGCTGGAGGGAGTCCTTCTCGACAGGGAGGACTCCGGCATCCACGTAGACGTACTGCGAGATGTTCTCCGGAGTCAGCTGCGAGACGATCCGCTCCGGCCCCGCCACGCGCACCTGGAAGAACGCGGGCGACACCGCGCACTGGAAGCCGGACGGGCACCGCTTCGCTACCATCTTGGCCCGCGGGATCGTCTTTGCCCCGTGCCGTTCCTCGATGGGTATCTCGACCCTCACGCTACGGGGAGAGATGGTCAGCCCCTCGATATCCTCCAGCGTGAGCTTGCCTGCAAACGGCTGCGTGACCTCCGAGAGGTCTGCGGGCTCGGTGTGGACCTGCTTGACCTTGCGCACCTTGCTTTCCGGCCCCTTGACCTGCACCATGCGGGGCTCCACGACGATCTTCTCGCGCACCACGGTCCAGAACGGCCCGGGGTTCTTCAGGATGTTGATGGCGACCGGCACCCGCTTCTCCACGATGTCGTCGAGCTGGAGGGTGAAGCTGGCCGGCGAGATGGACAGGACCTCCAGATCCTCTCCCAGGTGCCTGGCAAGCGCATCGGGGGAGAACTCGACCTTCGCATTGTTCGAGTAGGCGCTCAGGTCCACATCCAGCGGGGTCTTGCGCGCCAGGACATCGGTAAGCCGCTGGAGGTCGCCGCGAACCAGCACCCTCAGCGCGGCAGGCGGCTCGGTCATCAGGACGCGCTCCCGCGTGTCGGCACGGATGCGCAACGGGATCTCGATGTCCACCTCCCGGATGGTCTCCTCCCTGGCGATGAAGAAGAACGCCACGGCAAGCGCCAGAGCCAGGAGCTTGAGCCAGCCGTTCCGCACGAACACGGCGGCGAGGATCGACGTCACCGCGTTCATCTGCGCCCCTTCCTGCCGATACCGGAGACCGCCCGGCGAACGCGGTCCATGACCGACGGCGCTTCCGACTGTCCCCATTCCTTGATGAGCGCCTGCCTCAGCTCGTCCGGGGACAAGCCCGAGTTGAGCTCTCCGCCGATGCACAGGCTGATCCTTCCCGTCTCCTCGGACACCACCATCACGATCGCGTCGGTGCGCTCCGAAAGACCCAGCCCCGCCCGGTGCCGCGTCCCCACCCAGGCATCCAGGTCCCCGCGGCTCGTCAGCGGCAGGATACAGCCCGCGGCGACCACCCGATCCTCACGGATGATGACCGCGCCGTCATGCGTCGCATTCTCGTGGAGCGGAAGGAAGAGCGCAAACAGCAGCTCGCGGCTGACCACCGCGTCCATCCGAAACCCTGTCTCGCCGACGTAGGGATCGAGGCTTCCAGTGCGCTCGCATGCGATGAGCGCGCCGATGCGCTTGGACGACAGGATGCGGGCAGCCTTGACCATTTCCTCGAGCGTGCGTGTCGGTCCCGCGGTCCTCCCTCTGAACAGCTCGTCCAGCCAGCGCAGCCGGCTCAGGCTGCGACGGATATCGTCCTGGAACAGCACGATCAGCACCAGGATGATGACGTTCCACGTCTTGTTGAACAGCCAGCGGAAAGTCGGCAGGTCAAGGAATCGGTCCTGGGACGCGAGGTACAGCACCAGCACGCTGCCCAGGATGATGAACGCCTGCAGCGTGCGCGTCCCCCGGGAAAACGAGAGGAGCCAGTAGATGACGCACGCGACCACCACCACGTCCAGGAGCTGCCGCAGGATGTCGCCGAGCGTCGAGCCGACAAGATGCATGGGACTCCAAAAAAGAGAACACCCACTGGCAGTTTTACACTTGCCAGACCACAGCGTCAACAAGCCGGACCACATCCTTCATCTGCCCTACGTCGTGCACCCGCAGGATGTGCGCCCCGGACGCGGCGCACACGGCAACTGCGGCGGCCGTGCCCGCCATCCGCTCCGGAGCTGCCCGCCCCGTGAGCTCGCCGATGAAGGCCTTTCGCGACGGCCCCACCAGGACCGGGAAGCCAAGGCTCATCAGCCTCGGAATGTTGCGAAGCAACTCCAGGTTGTGGGCCAGCGTCTTGCCGAAGCCGATGCCGGGGTCGACCACGATGGCGTCCCGGCGGACGCCGTGACCGACCGCGTGCCGGCAGCGCTCCTCGAGGAACCCGCACACGTCCTCCACCACGTCCACGTACTCCGGGGAATCCTGCATGGTCTCGGGCGGCCACAGTGCGTGCATCAGCACCACCGGCACCTTCCGCGAAGCCACCAGCCGGGCCATCTGCAAGTCCCCGCGCAGTGCGGTGACGTCGTTGACCATGGCAGCGCCCGCGTCGAGAGCGGCCGCAGCGACCTCGTGCTTGTAGGTGTCCACGGACACCGGGATGGAGAGCCGGCCCCGGAGGGCCTCGAGGACCGGGACGACCCGGGCAAGCTCCTCCTCCACGGAAAGCCGCGGCGACCCCGGCCGGGTGGACTCGCCCCCGATGTCCAGCAGGTCCGCACCCTCGCCCTCCATGGCCAGGCACCGCTCCACGGCTTCGGCCACGGTGGGACAGCGGGATCCGGGGTAGAACGAATCGGGGGTAACGTTGACGATGCCCATTACCCGCGTCCGGTCCAGTCGGATCGGGCCCGCGGGAGTCTCCAGGATCCGGCTTTCCGGCATGCTGACCTCCAGCTAGGTGGGATCGGGCGTACTGCCGCTGCCCCCCTGCGGTCCAGTCCCAGCGGCAGGAGGCTCACTCCTGGCAGCGCTGCCGCCTGCCTGTGGCGGGAGGCTCAGGCCGAGGTCCAGGAGCAGCTTCTCCACGTCCTCGCGGGAGAGCGTCTCCCTCTCGACCAGTGCGCCTGCCAGTGCGTCCAGAGCTTCGCGATGCGTCTTCAGCATGTCGACGCAGCGCTCGTACGCGTCGTTCACGAGCCGCTTGACTTCGCGGTCGATCTTCTCCCCCACGGCTTCCGAGTAAGCCTTCTGGCGCACGAAGTCACGGCCGAGGAAGACCTCCTCTCCCTTGTGCTCGAACGCGATGGGGCCCAGGTTCGACATGCCCCACTCGGTGACCATCTTGTGAGCGATCCCGGTCGCGTGCTGGATGTCCTGGCCGGCCCCGGTGGTCTGCTCCGCGAACACGAGCTCCTCGGCCACGCGGCCGCCCATGAGCATGGCCATGGTGTCCAGCAGCCACTTCCGGGTGTACTTGTAGCGGTCCTTCTCCGGGAGCAGCTGGGTGAGTCCGAGGGCCAGTCCCCTCGGGATGATGGTGACCTTGTAGAGCGGGTCCGCGTTGGGAAGAAGGCGTGCCACGAGAGCGTGCCCGGCCTCGTGGTAGGCCGTGGTGCGCTTCTCCTCCGCGGTCTGGGCCATGGAGCGGCGCTCGGTGCCCATGAGGACCTTGTCCTTGGCCTCATCGAAGTCGTCTCGCGCGACCGAGTCCCGTCCCCGCCGGGCCGCGATGAGCGCGGCCTCGTTGCAGAGGTTCTCGAGGTCTGCGCCGGAGAAACCCGGCGTGCCGCGGGCGACGGTCTCGAGGTCGACTTCGGCCGACAGCGGCTTGTTGCGCGAGTGGACCTTGAGGATGCCGAGCCTGCCCGGCAGGTCCGGAAGGGGAATGACGACCCGGCGGTCGAAGCGTCCGGGGCGCAGGAGCGCGGGGTCCAGCACGTCCGGGCGGTTGGTGGCGGCCACGAGGATCACGCCGTCGTTGGACTCGAACCCGTCCATCTCCACGAGGAGCTGGTTCAGGGTCTGCTCCCGCTCGTCGTGTCCGCCGCCGAGACCGGCCCCCCGGTGCCTTCCGACCGCGTCGATCTCGTCGATGAAGATGATGCAGGGAGCGTTCTTCTTGCCCTGTTCGAACAGGTCACGGACGCGGGACGCTCCCACGCCCACGAACATCTCGACGAAGTCGGAGCCGCTGATGAGGAAGAACGGAACGCCGGCCTCGCCGGCCACGCCGCGGCCCAGCAGCGTCTTGCCGGTCCCGGGGGGCCCCATGAGCAGCACGCCCTTGGGGATGCGGCCGCCCAGCCGCGTGTACTTCTTGGGGTCCTTGAGGAAGTCGACGATCTCCCGCAGCTCCTCCTTGGCCTCATCGATGCCGGCCACGTCTGCGAACGTCACCTTCTTCGAGTTCTCCGCGAGCAGCCGGTGCCGGCTCTTGCCGAAGCTCATGGCCTTGCCGCCGCCCACCTGGAGCTGCCGGATGAAGAAGAAGAAGATCAGGAACAGGAAGATCATCGGGACCCAGGAGATGAGGAACTGGACCCAGAACCCCTCCTGCTCGGCCTCGTGCCGGATCTTCACTCCCAGGTTGAGCAGCTCGGGCTCGAACGCGGACAGGTCGCCCGCGGTCTTCTTCACCGTGCCGCCCTTGTATCGCGCCACGATCTGCTGGCCGCGCACCTCGATTTCCTCGACCCTGCTGCGGGCATACACGCCGCTGTCCGCGTCGGCAGGCAGCTTCTTCAGTTTCTGGACGAAATCCGAGAACGGGACGGGCTTGGCGTCCGGAGGGACCGCGACCGACTCGCCGTCCGCGGCATACGTGATCCGCACCCCTTTCTGGAGCAGCTGCTGGCGCAGGTCTCCCGCGATGGCCAGATCCCCCTCGGTCACAAACGAGCTCCCGTCCGAGAACTGTCCAAGGATCTTGCGGCCTTCGGGGCCGAACACGGTGAAGCTGCGCACCCCGGACAGCGGGGGAAGCCCGTCCTCCAGCCCCTCCACCATGCGTGCGTCGGAGAGCAACTGCGAGAACGGGATCTCCTCCTCGCTTCCGACCCGCTTCACGTACTGGAACACCACGATGAACAGCACGGCCAGCGATGCCCAGAGCAGCACCGTCCGCAATCGCCTTCTATCGTCTCTCATTGCGCCCGAACCTCTCCTGCCACACCCGCGACCGGGAGCCCCCCGGCTGCGGGCGGCCGGATGTTACCAGCATGTAATAGTAAGAGCAACCATGTCCGTCAAGGTGCACAGGACGTTCGCATCCAGTCCGCGTCACTTCGGGACTGTCACGGGTCTGAAGCCCAGACCGCCGTCGTCTTTCTCCGGCCCGGGCTCCGGCTCTCCCTCCGCGGCCGCCTTCTTCGGCGCCTGCTTTCCCTCCGCGTCCGCCTTCTGTGGCGCCTGCTTCCCACCCGAGTCCACCTTCACCGGGCGGAACCCAAGGTCGCCGGAAGCGGCACCCTTCTTCTTGTCCGTTTCCCCCTTTCCCGCCTGCTTGTCAGTCTTCTTCTTGCCAGCACTCTTTTCATCTTTGCCGGCCACCGCCTCAGCTGCCACAGGCACGGATGGCGCACCTGCACCGGCACCAGCGGCCGGCTGCGTACCGACCGGCGGCTCCGCAGCAGTCGGGCTCTGTGTTGCTGCACCCGACGGAGTTGCCGGCTGTGCTGCGGCTACCGCTTCAGCTGCCACAGGCGCGGCTGGCGCACCTGCACCGGCACCAGCGGCCGGCTGCGTACCGACCGGCGGCTCCACAGCAGTCGGGCTCTGTGTTGCTGCACCCGACGGAGTTGCCGGCTGTGCCCCGGCCGCGGCTTGAGCGGCTTCAGGCTCGGCCGGCATTGGCGCACTGGCGGCAGTTGCCGGCTGTGCCCCGGCCGCGGCTTGGGCGGCTTCAGGCTCGGCCGGCGTTGGCGCACTGGCGGCAGCTGCCGGCTGTGCCCCGGCAACCGCTTCGACTGCGGCAGGCGCGGCTGGCGCACCTGCACCGGCGTTGGCAGCCGGCTGCCCCCCGGCCACCTCTCCGGCCGCGGCAGGCTCTGCCGTTGTTGGCGCACGGGCAGCAGACTGCGCGGGGGTGGCCGGCGCGCTGGCGGCCTGCGCGGAATCGGCTGACTTGTCTGCCGCGGGCTCGGACGACCAGGGCCGCCATACTGCCAGCGCCACCGCTGCCGCGACGGCAACACCGATTCCTATCCACAGAGGAGTACGGCGTGGTCGAAGCGTGCCCGCCACGAGCGCCTCGGTGCTCGTGGCGCCGGCTCCAGTGCTGATGACGGTATCTTCTCCGTACGCGGGAGCCACCGGACGCGGGGCTTGCCCTGCCGATTCCGAGAGCAGAGCGGCACGCGCTGCGCCCGGCTGCCCCCGGGCTATCTGCCGTGTTCCGCCGGGGCCTGCGATGAGGCCGGTCATTGCGACGGCCTCACCTCCAGTCTCGGCCAAAGACAACGCGTCCTTCAGTCCCGCACGGAACGCGGGCGCATCGCCGAACCGCGCTGCCGGGTCTTTGGCCAGGGCCCGCACCAGGAAGTCGTCGATGGCCGCAGGCACGCTGATGGCAGGGTTGCGCAGCGCCACCATGGGCACAGCGTCGTGGACGTGCTTCATCAGCAGTCGCATCGGCGTCGCATCCATGAACGGAGGGCACCCTGCTACCAACTCGTACAGGCATATCCCGAGGGAGTACATCTCCGAAGCAGGGCTTGCGGCCGTGCCCATCACCTGTTCAGGGGCCAGGTACGCGGGCGTGCCGCAGAGCATGCCCGTGCGCGTGACGCTCTCCATCGAGCTTTCGCCCGCAAGCTTCGCAATGCCGAAGTCGAGGACCGTGACGTACTCTTTACCCTGGCGGGTCGAGACGAACATGTTGTCCGGCTTGATGTCCCGGTGCAGGATCTGGTGCTGGTGGGCTTCCTCCAACGAGTCCAGCGCCTGGAGGATCAAGCCCGCGGCCCTGCGATAGTCCATTGCCCCGTCATGCTTCACGATCGCTGAAAGCGGCCGGCCGTCCAGGAGCTCCATCGTGTAGTACAGGAGGCCGTCGTCCGTCACCCCGAAGTCGTGCAGCACGATCGTGTGGGGGTTCTTGAGAGCGGCCATGGCCTTGGCCTCGGCAAAGAAGCGCTTGACCGCGGTCTCGTCCTGGGACATCTCGCGGCGCAGCACCTTGAGCGCGACCTTGCGGCCGACCATGGCCTGCTCCGCCACGTAGACCATCCCCATGCCGCCCTTGCCGAGCACCGAGAGGATCTTGTAGCGATCGTCGAGCTCCTGTCCCACCAGGTCCCTCTCGGACATGGCGATGAGCTTCTTGCGGCAGTCCGGGCACCGGTCGGTGCCTTCAGGGAACTTCTTGAAGCACTTCGGGCATGTCTTTTCCATGCTACTCCCCTGGAAGCCAGACGCAGCGCACACCGACAAACCCAAACTGCAGATCGGGCTTGGCAATACCCCTGGAAGCCACGCGAATAGCGGAGTTGTCGGACCCGAAGAAGCCTCCCCGTACAATCCGCTCGGTGTTGCTCGGGTTCTCGATCCACGGGCTTCCGTCGTCGGGGACGCCGACGTAGTCTGTCTTGAAGGTATCCTGTACCCATTCGTGGAGGTTGCCCGACATGTCCAGGGCCCCGGACCAGGCTACTCCTGCAAGCATGCTGCCTACCGGCCGCGTCCCGCTGCACGCGGGGTCGGTGCACGGGTCGCAGGCCCAGGGCTTGGCATAGAAGGGGGCCGAGTCGTCGAACACCGCGAATCCGTCCGCGCAAGTGGGAGAAGTGCCCTCACCGCCCCACGGGTACTTCCGGTGGGTCGGCCCCGTGGCCGCGTATTCCCATTCGGATTCCGACGGCAGGCGTCCGCCCGGTGCGGCCCACTCACAGTAGTTCCAGGCCTGCTGCCACGAGAG
>Ga0233425_10004583_pt1 | contig 22956 bp, 20 predicted proteins | sample Watercolumn_Towu_2_FD_181712 | JGI IMG/M metagenome (GOLD analysis project Ga0233425, IMG submission 181712) | Freshwater microbial communities from Lake Towuti, South Sulawesi, Indonesia - Watercolumn_Towuti2014_140_MG | ecosystem: Environmental > Aquatic > Freshwater > Lake | place... | reverse complement strand
GCGCAGATCGCCGGCCGCGCCGGCCGGCACATGAACGACGGCACCTTCGGCACCACGCACGAGCTGGGGCCGCTCGACGAGGCCACGGTCGAGGCGATCGAATCCCACCGCTTCGACCCGCTCGACCGCGTGTTCTGGCGCAACATCGATCTCGACTATTCCACGCCCTTCGCGCTCCAGCGCAGTCTCGAAGCGCGCTCACCGGCGCCGTTCCTGATCCGTGCGCGCGAGGCCGACGACCAGCTCGCCCTCGCGGCGCTGATGCGCGAGCGCGACCTGGCGGAGCGCAGCTGGGGGCCGGCCGGCGTGCGCCTGCTGTGGGAGGTCTGCCAGATCCCCGATTTCCGCCGCACCATGACCGATTCGCACGCCAAGTTCCTGGCCCAGGCGTTCCGGCATCTCGCCGGTCCGCACGAGCGCCTGCCCGAGGCGTGGGTCGCCGAGCACGTGGCCCGGCTCGACACGACGGCGGGCGACATCGACACGCTCACCAACCGCATCGCGCACGTGCGCACCTGGACCTACATCGCACACCGCGCCGACTGGCTCACGCGCGCGGTCCACTGGCAGGAGCGCACGCGCGCGATCGAGGACAAGCTCAGCGACGCGCTGCACGAGCGCCTGACGCAGCGCTTCATCGACCGGCGCGCGGCCGGCATCTCGCGGCGGCTGGGCGAGGGCGGCGCGCTGCTCGCCGGCGTCACGCGCACGGACGACGTGGTGGTCGAGGGCCAGACCGTCGGCCGCCTCGAAGGCTTCGCGTTCGCGCCCGACAAGACCGAGGAATCGCGCGCGGTGCTGGCGGCGGCGCGTCGCACGCTCCAGGCCGAGATGCCGCGGCGCGTCCAGGCCTTCGCCGCCGAGCCGGACCAGGCCTTCGCGCTCGACGCGGCCGAGGCGCGCGTGCTGTGGCGCGGCGCCGCAGTCGCGCGCCTCGTGCGCGGCGACAGCCCGCGCGAGCCCAAGGTCGAGCCGCTCTACAGCGACCTGCTCGAGGGCGAGCACAAGGTGAAGATCCGCCGGCGGCTCGAGGCTTGGCTCAAGGCCGAGCTCGAGCGCGCCTTCGCCCCTCTCGCGCGGCTCGCCCGCGCGCCGCTCGGCGGCGCCGCACGGGGCCTTGCGTTCCAGCTGATCGAGGCGATGGGCGTGCTGCCGCGCGCGGCCGTGGCGCAGCAGGTAGCCGCCCTGGCGCCGGGCGAGGCCGAGGCGCTCCAGGGGCTCGGCGTCAACCTGGGCGGCGAGACCGTGTTCCTGCCGGCGATGATCCGGCCCGCGACCGCCCCGCTCAAGACCGCCTTGTGGTCGGTGCACGCCGGGCGCGCGCTGCCGCCGCCGCCTTCGCCTTCGGCGGTGTCGCTGCCCGCCGATCCGGCGCGGCCCGAGGACCTGGACCTGGCGCTGGGCTTCCGGCGCCTCGGACCGCGCGCGATCCGCGCCGACCGGGTCGAGAAGCTCGCGGCGGCGTGCCGGCGGCTCGCGCGCCAGGGTCCGTTCGCCGCCACGCCGGCGCTGCGCGACCTCGCGCAATGCCCGCAGGGCGACATCGCCGGCGTCCTGAAGGCGCTCGGCTACCGCGCCGAGGCGGGGCCCGAGGGCATCACCTTCGCCGAGCGCGCGCGCCGGCACCCGAAGCGCCGCCGCGCCCGGCATGCCGCCGAGCGTCCGGGGCTCGCCGCGCCGGCGGCGGGACCGTTCGCCAAGCTCGGCGCCCTCGTCCAGCGCCGGCAGCGCTAGCCGGCGGCCCATGGGCGAAACCTCGTTGCGCGCCGACAAGTGGCTGTGGTTCGCGCGGTTCTTCCGCAGCCGCGGCCTGGCGGCGAGCCTGTGCGAGTCCGGCCGTCTGCGGGTCAACAGGGCGATCGTGCGCAAGGCGCACCAAGCCTTGCGCGTCGGCGACGTGCTCACCTTTCCGCAAGGCCCGCACATCCGCGTCATCGCGGTCAAGGCGCTGGGCATGCGCCGCGGCCCCGCGCCCGAGGCGCAGCTTCTCTACGACGATCTGGCGCCGCCCCGCGCCACATCCGGCGAGCCGCCGCCCGCTGCGGGCGCGCGCGATCCCGGCTCGGGGCGGCCCACGAAGGCCGAGCGGCGCGCGACCGACCGCCTGCGCGGGCGCGGCTGATTCGACGCGATAGACCCCAATCGCCCGAGGGTTGCGTGGGCCGCTGCTAGCATGCTACGCCACACGCCGCCGCGGACCGGCGATTCGCGGTGATCCGCGGCAAGCCCCGGGGTGAAACGAAGCGGGGCTTGCGAGAGAAGAATACCGGGAGAGCGATTGGATGGCCTACGTCGTCACCGAAGCGTGCATCAGGTGCAAGTTCATGGACTGCGTCGAGGTCTGCCCGGTGGACTGCTTCTACGAGGGCGAGAACATGCTGGTGATCCACCCCGACGAGTGCATCGACTGCGGGGTATGCGAACCGGAGTGCCCAGCCGAGGCGATCGTGCCGGATACCGACGCGTCGGCCGAGAAGTTCGCCGAGATCAACCGTCAATACTCGCAATCTTGGCCCAATATCACGCGAAAGGGCGAGCAGCCTGCGGACGCCGAGGAATGGAAGGGTAAGCCGAACAAGTTCGCCGAACACTTTAGCTCGAATCCGGCCAAGCGTTAATACACTTTAATTAAAGCGTTTTTCGCCGCGACATGCACTCGGCGCATGGCTCGTATCGCGTACGCTGACTCCCGGGAAATTTTGTGATACTAATATAAAAATTGGTGCTGAGGCCGCGCAGAAGGACCAGAAATCCGGCAGCCTCGGCGCTTTCTAGAGGAGAGGACGCCGTATTTCGCCGGTTTCCGTGGGGACGGAACGGCGAGTGGGGCTTTATGCGCCATCCGGGGTCGGGAAACCCTATGGATGGCGGGTGAGAGCGGGTCATGGCGAAGGACAAGAAAGCGGCGCAAAAGGCCGCCCAGGGAACGCCCGGCAAGACCAAGCGCCCGGCCGTCAAGGCGGCCGCGGCCAAAACAAAACGGCCGGCGATTTTGGCCAAGCATAGGAATGGCATGAAGAACAGCAATTTGGCTCCCAAGGCGGCGCCGATGCGGGCTATCGCCGCCAAGGTCGCCACCTCCAAGCCGGCGCAGGCCGAACGGCCGGCGGCGGCGAACACCAACGCGCGCTTCGCGCCGGTGAAGGGCATGCCCCCGCGGCTGCCCGGCAAGCCGGGCGCGGTGCGCCCGGGCGCGCCCGGCGGGTTCCGCCCGGTCGTGGCGCCGCGCGTGGTCGCCAACGGCAAGGAGCCGGAATTCTCCGCCGGCGACTACGTGGTCTATCCGACCCACGGCGTCGGCCGCATCCAGGGCGTCGAGCACCAGGAGATCGCCGGCACCAGCCTCAAGGTGATCGTCATCACCTTCGAGAAGGAGCGCATGACGCTGCGCGTGCCGGTCGGCAAGGCCACGAACGCGGGCCTGCGCCGGCTGTCCAGCCGCAAGGAGATGGAGACGGCGCTCAAGACCCTCAAGGGCCGCTCGCGCATCCGCCGCATGATGTGGAGCCGCCGCGCGCAGGAGTACGAGGCCAAGATCAACAGCGGCGATCCGGTTTCGATCGCCGAGGTGGTGCGCGATCTCTACCGCAACGCGGGCCAGCCCGACCAGTCCTACAGCGAGCGCCAGATCTACCAGGCGGCGCTGGACCGCCTCGCGCGCGAGCTGGCGGCGGTCGAGAAGATCGACGAGATGGCCGCGGCGCAGAAGCTGGAAAACGTGCTCCGCGCGGCTTGAGGCGCGTTTCGATCGCAGCGACGGACGCCCGCCTTCAAGAAGGCGGGCGTTCGCGTTTCTACGCGGGCGCGTTTCTAGGGGGATGCCTGCGCCGCCAGGCGCGCGGCGGCGGCTGCGCGTACTGCATCGGGAAACGGGCACGACTTGCGCGCCGCGCGGTCCATGTGCACGCAGGTAAGCTCGCACACTGCGGCCACCTCGCCGTGCTCGGCGTTGCGCATCTCGTGCGTGAAGCGGATCACCTTGTCGCGGATTTCCGCAACGCGCGTGCGCACCTCGATGATGTCGCCGGGCATCAGTTCCTGCTTGTACGCGATGTTCTGCTGCACCGCGGCCATGCCGCGCTGCCGATCGCGGAAGTAGCTCGGCGTCAGGCCGATCCCGGCGAAGAAATTCCACGTCGCTTCGTCGAACTTGCCGACGTACCACATCACGTTCATGTGGCCGATGTGGTCGGCCTGCCAGGGATAGGTGGCGCCTCGGTAGGTGACCGGATCGGGCATGGGCACTCCTCGTCCGCGCAACGCGGCCCGTCAGACCAGCCGGTAGACCGTGATCGGCTTCTCGCGGCCCGCGAGGCCGCGCATGCCGAGCGGCGTCATGGTTAGGCCGTCGCCCAGCGCGCGCGCCGTGCTCTCGCTCGCCAGCACCACGACGGGCGTCTGACCGTCGTCGAACCGCCGGCCCAGCTTCTCCAGACGCTGCGCGGTGTTCACCGTGTCGCCGACGATGGTGTAGTCCATGCGCCCCGGCGCGCCGATGTTGCCCACCAGCACCGGCCCGGTATGCAGACCCACGCGCACCCGCAGGACCGGCAGCCCCGCCTCGCGCCGCCGGCGCGCGTCCTCGTGCATCGCCTTGGCGATCGCCAGCGCCGCGCGGCAGGCGCGCAGCGCGTGGTCGGGCTGCGGCTCCGGCGCGTTCCAGAACGCCATCGCCGAGTCGCCGATGTACTTGTCGAGCGTACCGCGCTCGTCGGCGATGCATTTCTCGATCAGCGAGAAATGCTCGTTCAAGAGCTCCGCGGTCTCGCGCGCCGGGCGGTTCTCGGACAGCCGCGTGAAGCCCACCAGATCGGTGAACAGCACCGTCACCTCGCGCTCCTCGGAGCGGACGCCCGATTGCCGCCGGATGAGCTGCTTCACCAGGCGCCGCGGCAGGTAGGTCTCGACCCACGCCATCGTGGTCATCATGGCGTTGAACGCGCGCGCCGCGCGGTCGATCTCGCTGACGTGGCTGCGCGGCAGGGGCTCGACGCCCTTCAGGTCCAGGTGGCGGATCGCGTCGGCCACCTCGGCCAGCCGGGAGATCGGGCGCGACAGGCGCCGTCCGAGCAGCGCCGCCGCCAGGACCGCCAGCGCCAGCACGCCCAAGCCCACGTAGATCATCCGGTTGACGCGCTCGAACTCCTCGCCCAGTTCGCTCGCCAGGAACTGGGTGCCGACGATCCACGGTTCCTTGCCGAACGAACGCAGCTCGCGGAACACGACCACGCGCTGGCCGCCCGGGGCGTCCACGCGGCGCGCCTCGACGTCGCCCCGGCGCTCGATCAGCCGGCTCTTGTCCGGGCTCCACAGGGCTTCCAGCACCGGATCGCCGTAGTCCTTCACCGCCGGCAGGGGCATGTCGGGGCGCAGCTCCACCGGAACGCCGAACGCGTTGCCGGGATGCGCCAGCACCCGGTCGCGGCCCAACAGCACGAACGGCCGTTCGGTGCGGTCGATCCCGATCTCGGCCAGCAGCCGCGACAGGTCGAAGATCGAAACCGCCGTGGCCAGTACGCCCACGATCCGGCCGTCGCGTTTGACGGGCGCGCGCAGGCTGATGATGGCGACGCCGACCGCAGGCCCCTGGCGAACCTCGCCCCAATAGGGGCCCAGCGCCTCGCTGGCCTCGGCGTACATGGCCGGGCCGTCCTTGTGCGCGCCGGCGTCCATCGCGAACGGCTCGATGCGCTGGCCGACGCGCCGCACGCCGCGCGAGCGCAGGTCCGGCGCGATGAAGGCGAGCGAGCTTACGTGCTGCGTGCCGCCCATCGCATAGGTCAAGGCCTCGGCGAAACGGCGCGCGTCGGCGGGGTCGATGGCGCCGGTTTCGATCTGGCCGGCGACGAACTGCACCTGGTCCAGGGCGGGCTGCAGGTGATAGCGAACCTGCTCGACCACGGAATCGAGCGTGCCGACGGTGCGATCGCGCAGCAGCTCGTAGGCCGTGCGCCGCGCGCCGACATAGCTGACCGCCAGCTCCACGCCCACCGCCAGCATGACGAACAGACCGAGACTCAGGCTCAAGACCGCCGCGATCGGCAGCGCGCGCCAGCGCCGCGGCGCCGGCGGCGGCGTTTCCGTGGGCGCGGCGGCGGAAACGCCGGCCGCCGGGTTGGCGTCATTCGGCGACAAGTTTGTAAATCTGCCCGCCGCTCACCTGCTGATCGGGCTTGAGTCCGTTCAATGCCCGGAAGCGTTCGGCCGCGCGGTCCGGCACCACCATGCGCCGCGCCAGGCTGTCCACGGTGTCGCCGCGGCCGGCCGCGACCAGGCGCACGCGCAAGGGCTTCATCGCCGCCGCCTCGGCGTCGCTGAGGCGCCGGAAGCTGCCGGTCACCTTGCCGAACTCCGGCCACACGCGCGCGGCCGTGGCCGCGGGCGCGACGAACTGGAGGCGGAAGATCAGGTCGGGCGCAAAGCGGATCGCGGTCAGCCGCACGTCCACCGGCCCGCCTTGCGCGTTCATGCGCGTCACGGCCGAGCCGCCTTCCATGCCGTTCACGTTGATCGACTCGAGGTTCGAAAGGGCCTGATTGCGCGCCCACGCCTCGGCGATGTAGCCGCGCATCGAGCCGCGATAGGCCTCGGGCGCCGCGTCCAGGCGGATCGCAGCGCCGTTCGGCCCCGCCGCCGTCACCTCGCTCGTCCCGTTCAGGAGCTGGAAACCCTCCGGCACCTCGAAACGGAACTTCATCACGGGATGCGCGAACACGCGGCCGCGCACGAAGCCCTGGGCCGGGTCGTCGCCGAAAAGGATGCCGTCGATGCGCTTGAGATAGGGGTCGCGGTCCTCGCGGCCTTTCTTGCCGGCGTGGCCGGCCTGTTCGGCCGCGCGCTCCACGCGCTCGGCCGTGCGCGGGTGGGTGGCGAACAGGTTGAACTGGTCGGCCTCGCCCGGCTTGCGCCCCGCCAGGACCGCCTGGAGGTCGGCGTATTGCTGGAGCTTCGCCAGGAACCCCGCCATCGCGCGCGAGTCGTAGCCGGCCTTGACCAGGGTCGCGACGCCCAGTTCGTCGGCCTGGAATTCCTGCTCGCGGCTGAAGCTCTGGATCCAAAGCGCCCCGCCGATCTGAGCCGCCTGCTGCAAGAGCGGGCTGTTGAGCAGGCCCGCCAGGCCCGCCGCGCCCTGCGCCAGCACCGAGCGGCCGTAGCGCTGCGCGGTGTGCCGCGCCGTCACGTGGCCGATCTCGTGCGCCATCACGCCCGCCAGTTCCGCCTCGCTGCCGCACAGCGCGAGCAGCCCGCGCGTGGTGTAAAGGTATCCCGCCGGCAGCGCGAAGGCGTTGACCACGGGCGTATTCAGCACCGTCACGCGGTACTCGATGTCCGGCCGCGCCGAGGCCTTGCCCAACGCCTGCACCAGCTCGGTCACGTAGCTCTTGACCGCGGGGTCCGCGTACTCGCCGCCGAACTGCGCCAGGATTTTCGGGTGCTCGGTCTCGGCGATCTTGCGCTCCTGCTCGGGCGTGACCAGCGTCTCCGACAGGCTGTCGAGCGCGCCGCCCAGCCGGTTGACGTTGAGCAAGTCGAGCCACCCGCCGCCGCCCGAGGACTGCGCCAGGGCCGGCGCCGCCGGCGCGGCGAAAACCGCCGCGCCGAACCAAACTGCGGCCACGCGGCATGAAAGCGGTTTCGCGCGCATCTGGTTCTTGCCCATGACGAACAGGATAACGCCGCCATTCTGGCGGAAATTGGGCCCCGCCGGAACCCCCGCGCTCACTCCGCGACGACGATCTTGACCTGCCGGGCGGGCGCGGGCTCCTCGTCGGGCTTGAGGCCGTTCAGCACCCGGAACAGCTCCGCGTGCCGGTCCGCAACCGGCATGCGCCGCCCCAGGGTTTCGGCCGTGTCGCCCTCCTGCACGCGCACGACGGCGAGGCGCAGGGGCTTCAGCGCCGCCGCCTCCTCGTCCGTCAAGGCGCGCAGGCTGTAGGTCGTGCGCCTCAGCTCCACGGCCAGCGGCTCGGTCTGCTCCGGCGGGGTGATGAAAGTGAAGCGGAAAATCGTGTCGGCGCCGAACTGGATCGCGACCAGCCTCAGGTCGCGCGGGCCGCGGTTGGTCTCGACCCGCACCCACCCGGTCGCCGCCGCGTGGCCGTCGACGAAGATGCTCTCCACGTCCTTCAGCGCCAGGTCGCGCGACCACACCTGGGTCAGGTAGTCCGCGACGCCCAGCGTCTTGGGCGCTGGCGCCTGGTCGAACAGGATTACGGCCCCTTCGGCGTTGCGCGCGATCACCCGCGCCGACGAATTGAACAGGCGGAACTCCGCCGGCACGTCGAAGCGGAACTTGAGCTTAGGGTGCAGGAACGCGGTGCCCCGCACGAACCCCTGGTCGGGATCGTCGCCGTAAAGCAGCCCGTCGATCTGCCCTAGATACGCCTCCTCGTTCGTCGCCGTCGGCCGGCCCGCGAGCTCGCCCGCCAGCGCCTCGGCCGCGCGCACGCGGTCGAGCGTGCGCGGATGCGTGGCGGCGAAGCTCATCGTGTCGGCCGCGCCCGAGGCCAGACCCGAAAGCCCGGCTTCGAGCCTCGCTTGCGCGTCGAGGCGCGCCAGGAAGCCCGCCATCGCGCCGGGGTCGTAGCCCGCGCGCGCCAGGTAGCGGATACCCAGCGTGTCGGCCTCCATTTCCTGCTCGCGCGAATAGCCCTGCACGTAAGCGGCCTGCTCCTGCGCGCGCTCGGCGATCTCGCTGCCCGTCCCGGCCGGCGGCTTGGCGGCCTGCGCCGCGCGCTGGTGGCGCTGCGCGGCGTGGCGCGCGGCGACGTGCCCGATCTCGTGCGCCAGGACCGAAGCCAGTTCCGCCTCGTTGCCCGCCAGCGCCAGAAGCCCGCGCGTCACGTACACGAACCCGCCCGGCAGAGCGAAGGCGTTCACCACCGGGTTGTTGAGCACCGTGAAGCTGAACGTCACCTCCGGCAGATCGACCGTCTTGGCGACGTTCTGCCCGATGCCCGCGACATAGGCATTGAGGCCCGGCCGCTCGTATACCCCGCCGAACTGCCTGAGGATGCGCGGGTGCTCCTCGCGCCCGACCGCCAGCTCGTCGGCGCGGGTGACGAGCTGCGGCAGACCCTTGGGCCCCGCCGTCGGGTCCACCACGCAGGCGGAAAGCGCCGCGAGCGCCGCCAGCACCGCGCACAACGCCGGCGTGCGCCGCCGCCCGCGATTTGCCCCGCGCCTCATCGCGTCAGGCGCTCGATCTGCTCGGGGTGGGTGGCTTCGATCATCGGTCCGTTGAACCGGCGCAGCCACCCGCGCACGCGCAGACGCGCGCCCGCGAGCGCCGCCGGGTCCAGCCCCGCCGCGCGGAACCGCGCCCGCTCGCCGCCGGCGATCGCCACGGTGAAATCGCGCCGCCAATCCGCGCCGAAGTCCAGATAGTACCTCCCCCGGCGTTCCGTCACGCGCCCGACCACGCCCTCGACCAGATGGAAGCCCTCGCCCGCGCGCTCGGCCTCCTCGGGCGTGAGCGCGCGGTAGCGCGCGTCGGCCCACAGGCCCCGCCGCGCTTCGCGTGCGGCGGCTTCCGCCGCCAGAAGCTGGCCGGCGCGGGCGCGATTGTCGGCAAAGGTCTCGACCCGGGCAAGCCCCGCTTCGAGCATCGCCCCCTGCAGCCACAGGCCGTCCGCGCGCGTCGCCTGGGCCAGGATGCGCCCGTGCCGGTCGCGCTCCAGCCCGCCGAACTCCAGCGTTAAGGATTGCCCGGCGGCCAGGGCCTCGAGCTTGGCCTGCGCCTGGGCGGCGAAGGGCGCTTCGCCGGCGCCCTTGGGCGCGCGGATGCCGATCAGCCGCAGCACGCCGCCGCCCGCGAGCTTCAGCGTGTCGCCGTCCAGCGCCGCCCCGGCGCCGACCGGCTCGGCGGAGCCTGCGGGCGCGGCCAGCGCCGCCAGGACCAGACCTAGGGCGGGCAGCAAGCGCGGGGCGGGCAGCATTTCCCTGTTTAACTCGCGGGCGCGATGGGCGATAACCGGCGCTCCAGACGAAACTGCCGGCCGCGGAACCCTGCCGGGGCGGCCCAGAACCGGGGAACGCTCCGCCCGCCAGCATGGCCCGCACCGACCTGTTTCCGCCGACCGAGCCGTATAGCACGGGAACGCTCAAGCCGGACTCCCGGCATCACATCTACTACGAGCAGTGCGGCAATCCCCAGGGCAAGCCGGTGCTGTTCTTGCACGGCGGGCCCGGCGCGGGGGCGACCGCGGCGCATCGCCGCTTCTTCGATCCCGCCTTCTACCGCATCGTGATCTTCGACCAGCGCGGGGCCGGCCGCTCCACCCCCAACGCCGAGATCGCGGACAACACCACCCAGCACCTGATCGCGGACATCGAGGCGCTGCGCGCGGCGCTCGACATCGAGCGCTGGCTTCTGTTCGGCGGGTCCTGGGGCAGTACGCTGGCGCTGGCCTACGGCCAGCAGCACCCCGAATGCTGCCTCGGCTTCGTGCTGCGCGGCATCTTTCTGTGCCAGGACGGCGAGGTCGAGTGGTTCCTCAACGGCATGGGCCTGGTGTTCCCCGAGGCGCACCGGGCGTTCGCGCATTTCCTGCCCGAGGGCGAGCGCGGCGATCTGCTCGGCAACTACTACCGCCGCCTCACCGACCCCGACCCGCAGCGCCATCGCCCGGCGGCGCGCGCCTGGAGCGCGTACGAAGCCGCGTGCTCGACGCTCTTGCCCAACGCCGACAACATCGCGGCGGTCAACGACGACAAGGTCGCACTCGCCCTCGCGCGGATCGAGGCGCACTACTTCGTCAACCGCATCTTCCTGCCGCCCAACGCGCTGATAGCCAACCTGGTGCGCGTCCAGCACCTGCCGGCGGTGGTGGTGCACGGACGCTACGACATGGTCTGCCCGATCGCCACGGCCGACCGGCTGGTCAGGGTCTGGAAGGGTGCTGAGTTCGTCGTGGTGCCCGATGCCGGCCATTCCGCCATGGAGCCGGGCATCCGCGCCGCCCTGGTCGGCGCCACGGAGCGGTTCAAGCGCTTGATCTGACGCGTGTTTTTTGTGGCATTTCCGCCACGGAAGCGCGATTTCCCCGCGCTGTGCCTGAATCGCCCTGGAAAATCAGCCCCTTGCGCCGCTATCTTTAGGCTCGTTGCTAGCGACCCGGGCGCTAAGTTCCGGGCGCGGCTCCCCGGCGCGTGCCGGGGCCTCGAGGGAGCAAAGACCGGTGCGTAAGCGCCTGCGCAACGCCGCGCTCTTGAGCGCCGTGGCCGTGATCGGCCTCCCGGCGTTCGCCGCGCCGGCGCGCGCCCAAAGCGTGGGCGGCGACGGCGAGCCCGACGCGATCGTCTTCGGCGCCGGCTACTACGACTTCATCCGCGCGGTGAAGAACAAGGGCGACAAGCAGGAGGCGGCCCTGTTCAACATCGAATACCATTCCAACAAGAAGCTCTGGTATTTCACGCCGCAGTTCGGCGCCTGGGGCACCAGCGATGGCTCGGCCTACGTGTACGCGGGCGTGCGCCTCGACGTGTTCTTCGGCAACCGCTTCGTGTTCACGCCCAGCTTCTCGCCGGGCCTGTACCACGAGGGCAAGGGCAAGGACCTCGGCTTCATCGTCGAGTTCCGCTCTTCGGCCGAGTTCGCCTACCGCTTCGACGACTATTCGCGCCTGAGCCTCGGCATCGCGCACCTCTCCAACGCCAGCCTCGGCGACAAGAACCCCGGCGTGGAAACGCTGACACTCACCTATTCGATCCCGATGAGCAACATCCTGGGGAGCAAGTAGGCGCTGCTTTCACCGCCCGCGCACGGGTTTGTGAAACCGCGCCGCAACGGCGCCGCAATTCCGCGTGCGTTCGCGCGGCCCGCAAAGCCCCGAAAATCCGGGCGATTGCCGCCGGTCCCGCCAAGGCGCGCGCACGGGCCGCTCACGCCCGCTTGATCCGGGCATGACAGCCATGCGCCTATAGTGCGGGCGGTTCCTAGCGAGCCGTTTGCAGCAATCAACAAGAGGATTTCGACTATGAAAAAGACCGGGATCGTACTCGCCGCGACCGCCGCCGCCGCCTTCGCCACCGCCGGCATCGTCGGCGCGCTCTCGCCGGCGCAGGCCGCGGGCGTGAAGTGCGTCGGCGCCAACGCCTGCAAGGGCCAGAGCGCCTGCAAGACTGCGTCCAGCGCCTGCAAGGGCTTGAACGCGTGCAAGGGCCAGGGCTGGGTCGAAGCCAAGGACAAGGCGACCTGCGAGAAGTCGGGCGGCAAGGTCTCCTAAGGCTGAACCGTATTCCTTCTTGAGCTAAGCTCCGGGCGTCCGGGCCGCGCAGGGTCCGGGCGCCTGGCCCGTTCTTGGCGGCTTCTTTTCTGGCGGTAGGGATGGCGACCGCAACGACCGCTGCGTCGAACGCCGCGCCGCGCGGCCGGCATGGCTACGGCCTCGGCCTCAGGACCGATTTCCAGGCCGCGCTGCTCGACGGCGACGCCAACGCGTCCGGCCGGCCGCCCGACTGGCTCGAGGTCATCAGCGAGAACTACCTGGTCCCCGGCGGGCCGCCGCTCAAGAACCTGGAGCGCGCCCGGGCGCGCTATCCGCTAGCCATGCACGGCGTGTCGCTCTCGATCGGCGCCAGCGAGCCGCTCGACATGGACTACCTCGCACAGCTGCGCGCGCTGATGCGCCGCGTCGAGCCGGTCATCGTCTCCGACCACCTGTGCTGGACCGGCCATGCCGGGATCAACAGCCACGACCTCCTGCCCGTGCCGCATACCGAAGAGGCGGTCGCGCACATCGCCGAGCGCGTCCGGCGGGTGCAGGATTTTCTCGGCCGGCGCATCGCGCTCGAGAACGTGTCGAGCTACGTCGACTACAGCTTCTCCCAGGTGCCGGAATGGGAGTTCCTGTCCGCCGTGGCCGAGCGCGCGGACTGCGACATCCTGCTCGACGTCAACAACATCTATGTCAGTTCCTTCAACCACGAATTCGATCCGCTCGCCTATCTCGCGGGCGTGCCGGCCAAGCGCGTGCGCCAGTACCATCTCGCCGGCCACCAGAACAACGGCAGCCACATCGTCGACACCCACGACCATCCCGTGATCGACCCGGTCTGGCGCCTGTTCGCCGAGGCGCTGCGCCGCATCGGTCCGCGCCCCGCGATGATCGAGCGCGACGCCAACATCCCGCCGCTGCCCGAGCTCTTGGCCGAGGTCGCGGCCATGCGCCGGGTGGCCGAAGCGGCCCTAGCGGAGCGCGCGGCGTGACGCGATGACGGCGCCCCGCAACATCCCGCCGCTCGAACGGCTTCAGGCCGATTTCCTCGCCTATATCCTGGGCGACGACGCGGCCATGGCGGGCAAGGTGCACGCCACGCGCAAGGCGGCGGCGGAAACGCTGCTCGGCGTTTACCGCAACGCCTATCCGCTGCGCCTGCTCGAAGCCCTGGGCACCAATTTCCCGCGCCTGAAGAAAGTGCTGGGCGACGCCGATTTCGACCGCGCGGGCCGCGGCTACATCGCCGGAACGCCGCCCCGGCATTTCTCGATCCGCTGGTACGGGGACAAGCTTGCGCGCCACCTCGCCGCAACGCCGCCGTGGAGCGCCGCGCCGGCACTCGCCGAGCTCGCGGCGTTCGAGTGGGCGCTGGCGGCGTGCTTCGACGCCGCCGACGCGCCGACGCTGGGCATCACCGACATCGCCGCGATTCCGCCCGGGGACTGGGCCGGGATGACGCTCGGCTTCCATCCGTCGCTCCGCGTGTTCGTGTCGCGCTGGACGGTCCCGGAGCTGTGGAACGCCCTCGGCGGCGCGAGCGACGACAGGCCCGCTCCCAAGCCGGTCGAACGAGCCGAGCCGGCGCCGTTCGCGCTGTGGCGCGTCGAAGGGCAGACCCAGTTCCGCTCGCTGCCCCAGGACGAGGCGGCGATGCTCGCGGCCGCGCGCGAGGGCCAGGCCTTCGCCACGCTGTGCGAACTGCTGGCGGCCTTCGTGCCCGAGGATCAGGCGGGCGGCCGCGCGGCGGGGCTGCTGCGCCAATGGGTCGAGCAGGGCTGGATCGTCCGCGCCGCGGCTTGAACGCCTCGCGCCATTCGATGCCGATCGATGCGCCCCCCGCGCGGTGGGCGGGGAAGAAGGCGAGACGAGGGGGATGGCCCTTCTAAGCTCGTAGGGCGCGGTGTATGCATCGGGGATGGCCGCGCCCGCCCCGAACGCTTCCCCCGCATCCGAGATCGACCGCATCGCCGGCCTGCCGTGCTGGCGCGGGCGCGTCGAAATCGCGCCGTTGGCAGGTGGCTTGAGCAACCGCAACTACACCGCTAGGGACGCGGGCGGGCGCTACGTCGTGCGCCTGGGCCACGACGTGCCGGAGCACGGCATCCGGAGGCGCAACGAGGAGATTTCCTCGCGCGCCGCGGCGGCGGCAGGAGTGTCGCCGGCGCTCGTCCACGCCGCGCCGGGCGTGCTGGTGTTCCGGTTCGTCGCGGGCCGCACGCTCGCGGCCGGGGACGTGCGGCGCGCGGACGTGCTGCCGCGCGTGCTGGACCTGCTCACGCGCGCGCATGCGGAAATTCCGCGCCACGTCGCGGGGGCGCCGCCCGAATTCCGGGTTTTCGACGTGCTGCGCGGCTACGCCCGAACCCTTGAGCGCGGCAACAGCCGCATGACCGGCGATCTGCCGCGCCTGATGGGGGCGGCGGACGCCTTGGAGCGCGCGGCGGGGACGGAAGCGCCGGCGTTCTGCCACAACGACCTGCTGGCCGCGAACCTGATCGACGACGGCGGGCGCCTGTGGCTGATCGACTGGGAATACGGCGGGCTCAACGCGCCGCTGTTCGACCTCGCGAACCTCGCCTCGAACAACGCGCTCGACGCCGCGCAGATCGACTGGCTGCTCGGGGCCTACGACGGACGCGCGCCCGATGCGCGCCGCCGCCGCGCCTTCGCCGCCATGGCCGCGGCGTCGCTCCTGCGCGAGGCGATGTGGAGCATGGTGCAGGAAATCCATTCCGCGCTGCCCGTCGACTACGTCGCCTACACGAAAGAGAACCTGGCGCGCTACGAGGCGGCCTGGGACGCGTTCGCGGGGACGCCCGCATGACGCTGCCGTCCCAGGCCCGCGCCGTGGTGATCGGCGGCGGCATCGTCGGCTGCTCGGCCGCCTACCATCTCGGCAAGCTCGGCTGGAAGGACACGCTCTTGCTCGAGCGCGCCAAGCTCACCTCGGGCAGCACGTTCCACGCCGCCGGGCTGGTGGGCCAGCTCCGCAGCTCCGCCAACATCACCCGGCTGCTCTCGCACAGCGTCGAGCTCTACCAGTCGCTGGAGAAGGAGACCGGCTTGAGCTCCGGCTTCAGGCGCACCGGGGGCCTGCGCCTCGCCTGCTCTGCCGACCGATTCCTGGAGCTCAGGCGCCAAGCGACGATGGCCAACAGCTTCGGCTTGGAGGTCCAGGTGCTGACGCCGCAGGAGGCGCTCAAGCTCTGGCCCGCCATGGCGATCGCGGACGTGGTGGGCGCGGTGTTCCTGCCCTCCGACGGCCAGGCCAATCCCTCCGACATCGCGCAGGCGCTCGCCAAGGGCGCGCGCATGCACGGCGTGAAGATCGTGGAGGACTGCCCGGTGACCGCGATCCGCGTCCGGGACGGGCGCGTCGCGGGCGTGTCGACGCCGCTGGGCGACGTGGCGTGCGAGGCGGTCGTGAACTGCGCGGGGCAGTGGGCGAAGGAAGTGGGGCGGCTCGCGGGCGTCGCCGTGCCGCTGCAATCCGTACAGCATCAGTACCTCATCACCGAGCCGATCCCGGGCTTGCCGCGCAACCTGCCCACGATGCGCGACCCCGACAACCTCATCTACTTCAAGGAAGAGGTCGGCGGCCTGGCGATGGGCGGTTACGAACCGAACCCGATTCCCTGGGCGCTCGACGGCATCCCCGCGGGCTTCCACTTCACGCTGCTCGATTCCAACTGGGAGCATTTCGAGCAGATGATGGAACCGGCGATCGCGCGCGTGCCGGCCCTCGAAAAGGCCGGCATCAAGCAGCTTTTGAACGGGCCGGAGTCGTTCACCCCCGACGGCAACTTTCTGATGGGCGAGGCGCCGGGCCTCGGCGGCTTCTATCTCGCCTGCGGGTTCAACGCTTTCGGCATCGCGGGTGGGGGCGGGGCGGGGCGCGCGATCGCGGAATGGGTCGCGGGCGGCGAGGCGCCGATGGATCTGTGGCCCGTCGACATCCGGCGCTTCGGGCCGGCGCAGTGCGCCGAGGCATGGGTGCGCGAGCGCACGCTCGAGGCCTACGCCAAGCACTACGCGATCGCCTGGCCCAACGAGGAATACGCGAGCGCGCGGGGCGTGCGCGTCTCGCCGCTCTACGAGCGCCTGAAGAAGGCGGGCGCGTGCTTCGGCTCCAAGTTCGGCTGGGAGCGGCCGAACTGGTTCGCGGCGCCCGGGACGGCGCCGCGCGACGAGCCCTCGTTCGGCCGCGCCAACTGGTTCGACGCCGTCGCCGCGGAGCACCGCGCGGTGCGCGAGGCCGCGGGCCTGTTCGACCAGACCTCGTTCGCCAAGTTCGCGGTGACGGGGCGCGACGCGGCCAAGGCGCTGCAATGGATCGCCGCGGGCGACGTGACGCGCCCCGTGGGCAGCCTGGTCTACACGCAGCTCCTGAACCGCCGCGGCGGCATCGAGGCGGACCTGACGCTGTGGCGGCGCGCGGAGAACGATTACTACGTCGTCACCGGCACCGGCTTCGGGTGCCGCGACTTCGACTGGATCGCCCGCAGCATTCCCAAGGGCCTCGACGCCCGCATCCGCGACGTGACGAGCGAGAATGCGGTGCTGTCGCTGATGGGCCCGCGCGCGCGCGACATCCTCGCCGGCCTCACCAACGCCGATGTTTCCAACGCGGCGCTGCCCTACATGCAGGGGCGCGAGATCGCGGCCGCGGGCCGCCGGGCCGCGGCGCTGCGCGTCACCTACGTGGGCGAGCTCGGCTACGAGCTGCACATGCGGATGGACGACGCGCCCGCGGTCTACGACGCGCTGATCGAGGCCGGCGCGCGCCACGGCATCCGCAACGCCGGCTACCGCGCGATCGAAAGCCTGCGCCTCGAAAAAGGCTACCGCGCCTGGGGCGCGGACATCGGCCCGGACTACACGCCGCTCGAAGCGGGCTTAGGCTTCGCGGTCAAGCTCGGCACCGACATCCCGTTCCAGGGGCGCGAGGCGCTCGTGGAACAGAAGGCGCGGGGCCTCACGCGCCGGCTCGTGGGCGTGAGCGCCGCGCCCGAGGTGTTCCTGCACGGGCGCGAGACGATCTATCGTAACGGCACGCGCGTGGGCTGGCTTGCCAGCGGCGGCTACGGCCACACCGTGGGCCGCGCCATCGGCTACGGCTATGTGCGCAACGAAGCCGGGGTGGACGACGCGTTCCTGAAAACGGGAACCTGGGAACTGGAGGTGGCGGCCGAGCGCGTGCCGTGCGCCCTGCACCTGAAGCCGCTCTACGATCCTGCCGGCGCGCGGGTGCGCGGTTAGCCGACCCGCCGTCGCGTCGCGTCCTCGCTCGGGCGCGCCTCGGCCGAGGTGGAATAGACCAGAAGCGCGAGGGCGACGACGCACGCCAGAAACGCGAACATCAGGCGGTAGCCGGTCTCCGCCACGCTGCCGCCTTCGCCCTGGAACGCGCGCACGATGAGCCCGCTGAGCGCGTTCATGGTGAAGTTGCCGAGGAACACCGCGGTATTGAGCGTGGTGATGAGCCGCCCGATCAGCCGGTCGGCGAAGCCCGCGCGGGCATGCGCCAGGACGATCACGTAGGTCTGCCCGCAGGCGCCGATCAGGAAGAACACGGCCGCGGCGGCCATGAGCGGCGGCCTGGGCCACAGCGCCAACAGCGCGAGGCTCGCGGCCATCGCCCCGCCGCCGGCAAGCGCGACCGCGCGGCGCCGGTCGAACAGCCGGTCCATCGGCCCGTAGATCAGCGCCCCCGCGATCACGCCCAGCGACATCAGCAGCAGCACGTTGCCCGCGCCGACCGGGCTCAGCCCCTGCACTTCCATCAGGTAGGGTCCGCCCCACAGGCCGCGCACCGTCGTCACGGTCGAGAAACCCACGAACGCGAGGGCCATCAGCCGCCAGACCTGGCGCGAGGCCAGCACCAGGCCCAGGCCCTCCAGCACCTCGCGCGGGCTTTCGTGCCGGCGCGGCGCGCCGCCGGGCGGCTGGTCGCCGACCGCGAGCCACACCGCGAGCGCGTCGAGCGCCATCGCGGCAGCGGTCGCCAGCACCATCGCGCGCCAGCCCCAGGCCTCGAGGCCGAACGCTAGGGGCGTCGCGGCGAGGATGCCGCCCGCGTTGCCGATGCCGAGCATCAGGCCCGACATCGACGCGAAGCGCCTGGGCGCGAACCAGCGCGCGCACACCACGACGCCGCCCATGAACCCCGCCGCCGTGCCCACGCCCATGAGCACTTGGCCCAGCACCAGGCCGGCGAAGCCCTGAGCCGTTGCAAAGATCGCCGCGCCCGCGACCGCGAGGACCGTCAGGCCCGCGGTCGTGCGCCGGGGCCCGTAGCGGTCGAGCAGCAGGCCCGTGGGAAGCTGCATCAGGGCGAAGGCCGCGAAATAGCTCGCCGCCACGAACCCCAGGCGGTCGGCGGTCAGCTCCAGCTCGCGCGTGAGATAGGGCGCGAGCAGCGTGATCGCGGTGCGGTGGTACTGGCTGATGAACACCGCGGCCGAGAACGCCGTGTAGGCCGAAAGCGCGGCCCAATCCGTCCGGGCGGGTCGCGGGGCGGGGGAAGCTTCGGGCGGCAAGGTGCTGGCGCGGTTCCGGGTGAAAACGGGCCGCGATGCTATCGCGTCCCGCGCGCCGGCACCAACGCGCAATCGGAACCCGCCGCGCGAAAAATGCGGCGCACTCCGTTCAAGCGGAATTGATCGGGGAAACTGGAGCGGGAGACGGGATTTGAACCCGCGACCCTCACGTTGGCAACGTGATGCTCTACCCCTGAGCTACTCCCGCGGAGCCGTCCCTGGAAGCCTGGGCTTCCCGGGCGCGGCGAGGCGCGGATCATATAGAAAAGGCTTGGGTTTGCAAGCCGGGACGGGCTGCGGGGAAACCCGGCCGAGCCGCGCGGTTCCGCCCGATTCCCGCCCCGGTAGTCCGCCGGGTTGAGCCGCCGGGCCGGCCTGTGTTATGGCCTCAAGCAAGCAAGCGAACGGTCGCCCGCGCGGGCGCAAGAACGGGGGAGCACCAGGACATGCAGCAGCGCATGACGGCGATTTTCGGCGTTCCGGCCGCGCGGATCGCGGCGGCGGCGTTGGCGGCGGCGCTGGGCGCCATGCCGATCGGGTCTGCGCCGGCCTCGGCCGCGCAGATTTCCATCCGCTGCCAGAGCGAGCTCGAAACCAAGCCGTCGGTGTGGATCTTCGACACCGCGAACCCCGAGGGCTATTTCGAGGACGGCAGGCTGCGCCGCGCCAACATCCTGTTCGCCGGCAGCCAGATCACCGTGCGCCAAGTCGCGGAACAGCCGGTCTGCCACCTCGGCTCGGGCTGCACCAGCGGCAAGACGATCACCGAGTTCACCACGGTGATCAACCGCACCAACAACACCTTCCTAGTCTACTGCAAGAACATCCGCGACGATTCCGGACAGTGGAAGCCGGGTGCCAACTGCTTCCCCAAGGGCCCAAGCAAGGGCACTTGCCTCAAGGACTGAACGGGGCGGGCTTCGGGCCGCCCGCGGGCGGCTTTGAGGGGAAAATGGTGGGCGCGACTGGGATTGAACCAGTGACCCCTACGATGTCAACGTAGTGCTCTCCCGCTGAGCTACGCGCCCGGACCGGAAAAACCCGCCCTGGAATGCGGCAGGTTCGCCCGCCGGTTGCCTTTCCCGGCGGCGGGACGGGCCGCGAAATAGCATCAAACCGCGCCGGGGCGCAACCCGCGTCCGCATCGGGCCCGGCGCCCCTGCCGCGCCGCGCCGCCCAGGGGTGACAGGTGGGCGCGATTGCCTTAAATCACGGGGACATGGACATCGCCGCCGCCTGCCTAAGCCCCGCCAAGCCCTGGCCGCTGGAGGTGCTGGAACCGCAGCCGAGGCGGCTCGCGCTGGTCGTGGCCTCGCCGCACAGCGGCGCTGCGTACCCGCCCGAATTCGTCGCCGCCTCGCGTCTCGATCCCGTGGCGCTGCGCCGCTCCGAGGACAGCTTCATCGACGAGATTTTCGGCGCCGCGCCGGCGGTGGGCGCGCCGCTGCTGCGCGCGCTGTTCCCGCGCGCCTATGTCGATCCCAACCGCGAACCCTACGAGCTCGACCCCGCGATGTTCGCCGACACGCTGCCGGGCTACGCCAACACGCACTCGCCGCGCGTGGCCGCGGGCCTCGGCACCATCGCGCGCGTGGTCGCCACGGGGCGCGAGATCTACCGCGACAAGCTCAGGATCGCCGACGCGCTCGAGCGCATCCACGGCTATTACCAGCCCTATCACGGGGCGCTTCGGCGCCTGGTGGCCGAGACGCGCGAGGGGTTCGGCTTCTGCGTGCTGGTGGACGCGCATTCCATGCCTTCGGTCGGCGGGCCGATGGACGCCGACGCCGGCCGCGCGCGCGTGGACGTGATCCTGGGCGACGTGCACGGCGCGTCCTGCGCGCCGGTGGTCACCGACACGGCCGAGCGCACGCTGCGGGCGCTGGGCTATGCGGTCACGCGCAACAATCCGTATTCCGGCGGCTTCACGACCCAGAACTACGGCCGGCCCAAGCGCGGCGTCCACGCGCTGCAGATCGAGGTCAACCGGGCGCTCTACATGGACGAGGAAACCATCGCGCGGAAGGACGAGGCGATCCAGCGCCTCCGGCGCGACATGGGCGCGGTCGTCCAGGCGCTGGGCGCGATCGACCGGGAGGCGCTCGCCGCCGCATGAACAAGGCCTCCGCCGCGGCCAAGCGCACCGCCCTCAAGCCTCCCGTGATCCGCGACGCGGCCGAGGCCGACCTTGGGGCCGTGCAGGCGATCTACGCGCATCACGTGCTGACCGGCCTCGGCTCGTTCGAAGAAGAGCCGCCCGACCTCGCGGAGATCGCGCGCCGCTTCCGCGCGGTGGCCGACGCCGGCCTGCCCTACCTCGTGGCCGAGCTTGAGGGCCGGGTCGTGGGCTACGCCTACGCTGCGCCGTTCCGCCCCCGGCCCGCCTACCGCCACACGGTCGAGAACTCGGTCTATGTCGCGCCGGGCTTCGAGGGGCGCGGCGTGGGCCGCGCGCTCCTGACCCGGCTGATCGAACGCTGCACCGCCGCCGGCAAGCGCCAGATGATCGCGGTGATCGGCGGCGGCTACGACAACGTGGGCTCGGTCAAGCTGCACCGGGCGCTCGGCTTCAAGCAGGCGGCGCTGCTGAAATCGATCGGCCGCAAGTTCGACCGCTGGCTCGACACGCTGATGATGCAGCTTTCGCTCGGCGCCGGGGACGCCGAGCCGCCCGGCGCCTGAGCCGGCCAACTCGTATGCACACGAACGATGAAGAAAAAAGGCCGCGTCCAAGGACGCGGCCCGAGTTTAGGGAGGAAACGCCCAAGAAGGGCACGACAGGAACTGCCGCGCGCCTTCATTTGGCACCGCACAATATGACGCCGGTGTAGACCTAAATCAAGGAACTTCGGAAAAAATTTTTCACTTTCAGTCGGTTATCAAATTTTCGCCACATTCGGCGCAAGCCGTTCAATTTCCTAATTATTGCGCCGCACAAGCATCCCGCAATCTGCTTGGGCTTCGATCGGCCTGGATTTTCCCCGGAGATCAGGCCCTGCCGCGCTCTTGCAGGGCGGCCAGCACCTCGGCCGCGTTGGCCGGCCACTTGGCCCAGTCCTCGGCCTTGAGGCCCCAGCGGTTGGCTCGCGCCGGATCGGCGCCGCGCCGGAGCAGCAGGCGCACCAGGCCGAGATGCCCGCGCGCCGCCGCATGCATCAGCGCGGTATTCCCGGCTTCGCCCGCGCCGTCGACCGGAGCGCCGCGCTCCAGCAGCAGCGCCGCGATCCGCTCGTCGCCCGAAGCCGCCGCCAGGACCAGGGGCGGATCGCCGCCGGGGGCGTTCGCCGAAAGCGCGGCGCCGGCGTCCAGCGCCTTCGCCGCCGCTTCCGCGTCGCCGCGGTCGATCGCCGCCAGAAGTTCCTTCATCGACCCCGCGTCCCTGTCCGCGCGCAATCGCGCGTCCGCGCCTCGATGATAGCACTGCCGCCGTGCTATCAAACCGCCCGCGAACAAGGGGGACGGTCCCGTGGCCATCGATCTGAAACGCGCCCGCGCCGAAACGCCCGGCGCGGAGCGAGTGCTGCATTTCAACAACGCGGGCATGGCGCTGACGCCCGCGCCGGTGCTCGACGCCGTCAAGCGCCACCTCGACCTCGAGGCCGAGATCGGCGGCTACGAGGCGGCCGACGCCGCCGACCGGGCGGTCGAGCGCGTGTACGACGCCGCGGCGGCGCTGATCGGCGCCGGGCGCGACGAGATCGCGGTGGTGGAGAACGCCACGCGCGCCTGGGACATGGCGTTCTACGGTCTCAAGTTCCGGCCGGGCGACCGCATCCTGACGGCGGTCGCGGAATACGCCAGCAACTACATCGCCTACCTGCAGGTGGCGAAACGCTGGGGCGCGGCGGTCGAGGCCGTGCCCAACGACGCCCACGGCCAGATCGACGTCCGGGCGCTCGCGCAAATGATCGACGGGCGCGTCAAGCTCGTCGCCATCACCCACGTGCCGACCAACGGCGGCCTGGTCAACCCGGCCGGGGCGGTGGGCGAGGTGGCGCGCGCGGCGGGCGTTCCCTACCTGCTCGACGCCTGCCAGTCCGTGGGCCAGGTGCCGGTGGACGTGCGCGCCATCGGCTGCGACATGCTCTCGGCCACCGGCCGCAAGTACCTCCGGGGCCCGCGCGGCACCGGGTTCCTCTACGTCCGGCGTGGATTCCTCGACCACATCGAGCCGCCGTTTCTCGACCTGCACGCGG
>Ga0233425_10004582_pt1 | contig 22957 bp, 15 predicted proteins | sample Watercolumn_Towu_2_FD_181712 | JGI IMG/M metagenome (GOLD analysis project Ga0233425, IMG submission 181712) | Freshwater microbial communities from Lake Towuti, South Sulawesi, Indonesia - Watercolumn_Towuti2014_140_MG | ecosystem: Environmental > Aquatic > Freshwater > Lake | place... | reverse complement strand
TGGGGCACTATGAACAGGCTAAAATCTACTTCTGGCAATCGTTGAATCACGTGTATCGAGACTCGCAAACGGCGGAGTTGCAAGAGCTGCTCCAATTCTGCGAATGGATGTCTCTGCGCAAACCCGGCATTGATTGATTTTCCATCAAATTTTGTCTTAATTGCTGGGCACCATTCCCGTCACACCGAACTGCTGTTCTGAAGAAAATTCCTGGAGACGACAATGAATACGACAATTACCGATGTATGGGCGCGTGAGATCCTTGACTCCCGCGGCAATCCTACCCTGGAAGTTGAAGTAACCCTCGAAGACGGTACCATGGGCCGTGCCGCAGTGCCAAGCGGTGCGTCAACAGGTGAGAATGAAGCCGTGGAGTTGCGCGACGGGGATAAAGCGCGGTATGGCGGCAAAGGCGTGCTGAAAGCAGTGGAGAATGTGAACAACGTCCTCGCTGAGGAAGTTGTGGGATTTGAGGCGACGGATCAGGTGGGGATCGACAAGATGATGATCCAGCTCGATGGAACTCCGAACAAAGGAAAGCTCGGCGCAAACGCCATCCTGGGCATCTCGCTTGCCACTGCAAAAGCGGCTGCACAGTCTTTCAAGATGCCCCTCTATCGCTACATCGGCGGAACGAACGGAAAGATCCTTCCGGTTCCGATGATGAACATTCTGAATGGCGGCAGTCACGCAGACAACAATGTGGATTTTCAAGAGTTCATGATCATGCCGCTCGATGCGCCTTCGTTTGCGGAAGCTCTTCGGATGGGGGCCGAGATTTTCCACTCCCTCAAGTCAGTTCTCAAGAAGAAGGGGTACAACACCGCTGTCGGCGATGAAGGCGGATTCGCTCCCAACCTGAAGTCGAACGAGGAAGCGCTTGAAGTGATCCTCGATGCCATCGCGAAGGCGAACTATAAACCTGGTGAGCAGGTGTACATCGCCCTCGATCCCGCGGCGAGCGAGTTCTTCGACAAGGACAAGAAGAAATATGTGCTCTTCAAGTCCGACAAATCGGAAAAGACGCCCGAACAGATGGCCAAGTACTGGGAAGGGTGGACGAAGCAGTATCCCATCGCATCGATCGAAGACGGCATGGCGGAGAATGATTGGGAAGGGTGGAAGATGCTGACGGATGCCGTTGGGAAGAACGTCCAGTTGGTGGGCGATGATTTGTTTGTGACGAATGTCGAATACCTTTCCAAGGGAATCGATCTGGGTGTTGCGAATTCTATCCTCGTCAAGGTGAACCAGATCGGCACACTCACAGAAACCCTCGATGCCATCGAAATGGCGAAGCGGGCGCACTACACGACGATTCTCAGTCACCGTTCAGGCGAGACGGAAGATGCAACGATCGCCGACATCGTCGTTGCGACGAATGCAGGAATGATCAAGACGGGATCCGCAAGCCGCACCGATCGCATCGCGAAGTACAACCAACTCCTCCGCATCGAAGAAGACCTCGACACGAACGGCTACTACGCCGGGTTTGGGGCGCTCAATGTGAAACTTGCATGATGAATTATTTGGCGGACCACGTATGACACAAATCAAGTTCGGTACCGACGGCTGGCGCGGACTCATCGCAGCCGACTTCACGTTCGAGAACGTGCGCAGGGTTGCGCTGGCGACAGCGAACTACTTCAAGAGGCACAAAAAGATTAAGAACGGTATTGTGATCGGGTACGACTCCAGGTTTCTCAGCAGGGAGTTCGCCGAAGCAACCGCTGAAGTGCTCGCCAATAAGGGGATCAAGGTGATCATTTCAGACAAAATCTCTTCGACGCCGATGGTCTCACTGTTGACGACGAAGTTCAAGGCCGCGGGAGGCGTTGTCATCACTGCGAGTCACAATCCGGCAAAGTATAACGGTTTCAAGATCAAAGGAGAGTTCGGAGGTCCGGCTCATCCTGAGATGATCGAGCGGGTGGAGAAGGAGCTGAAGAAAGTACTGAAGTCCAAAGTTGAAAGTAAGAAGACGTTCGCAGAGCTCGTGAAGAAAGGGACGATCAAGAAGCTCGATTTCACCTCCCTGTACGTCGAAGACATGCGGACGAAGCTGAATCTCCCGTTGATTGAAACCTCAGGACTGAAGATTGCGCACGACGCAATGTACGGAGCGGGCCAGGGCGTCATGTCTCAGCTCCTGCCGGTTCGCGCCGAGATGCGGAGCTCCTACAATCCTTCCTTTGGAGGCGGCCATCCGGAGCCGATTCCGCAGAATCTGAAGGATCTCTCTTCAGCTGTCGTGATGAAAGGATGTGATCTCGGGATCGCGACAGACGGAGACGCCGATCGCGTTGGGGCACTTGATGAGAACGGCGCGTTCGTCGACTCCCACAGGATCTTCGCAATTCTCCTCAAGTATTTGGTGACCGAGAAGCACATGAAAGGGGAAATCGCGAAGTCCATTTCCGTAAGCTCGATGATCAACAAGATGTGCGCCAAGTACGGCTTGAAACTGCACGAGACGCCGGTTGGCTTCAAGCATCTCTGCCGCTTGATGACGGAGAGGGACATTCTGATCGCCGCCGAAGAAAGCGGAGGTCTGGGATTGAAGGGACACCTCCCTGAGCGCGATGGCATCTATGTGGGACTTCTTCTTGCTGAGGTGATGGCGGCGCGGAAGCGCAAGTTGAGCGAACTCGTGGAAGAGTTGATGATTGAATTCGGCTGGCACTACTACAACAGAATCGACGCCCACCTGACGGAGAAGGAGAAACAGCGCATCCTCGCCGCGTACAAGAAGGGTGTGAAATCCCTCGCCGGCTTCCCTGTCCAAAGGGTGGAAACGGGGGATGGGTACAAGCTGTTCGTCGAACATGGCTGGGTGCTTGTGCGGGCCTCGGGGACGGAGCCGTTGATCAGGTTCTATGCGGAAGCGGACTCGGCGATGAGGGTCGATGCCCTGTTGAAGGCGGCGACAGAAGTCTAGAAACGATCTCGATCGGTATCGGTGGAGAACGGGGATTCCAGGGGTGAATGTGCTGTCAATAAACCTCCCTGTTTTTAGCAGCGGAGGTTTTTTGTTGTCTGGTGAAGGATGAATATGAGACCTACGATGTCACGAATTCTTCTGATGGTCATTCTGATCACGGTCGCAGCATTGTGTGCCCTGGCTGGGAGTAATCCCAAAAAGGCAGTTGCTGTGAGAACAACGTCAGCTCCAAAAATCGATGGTGTGCTCGATGAGCCCGTCTGGAAACTGGCCACGCCCGCACGTGATTTCATTCAGCAGGATCCCGTCGAGGGCGCGCCTGCCAGCATGCCGACGGAAGTGTTGGTTCTGTACGACGACGAAGCTCTCTACTTCGGATGCATCATGCACGATGCCGATCCCTCAAAGATCATGGCGCGGCTTGCCCGCCGCGATGACGAGGTCGTGTCAGATGTCATCTCGCTCCGTATCGATTCGTACCATGATCATCAAACGAACTTCGAATTCACGATTAATGCGGCGGGATCGAAAACGGATATTCTGCAGTACAACGATGGCAGGGATGAAGATGCCTCGTGGGATGCGGTTTGGGACGTCAAGACCAGGATTACCGAGAACGGCTGGATCGCAGAGATCAAGATTCCATTTAGAATTCTTCGCTTCACGCAGCAGCGGACGCATGAGTGGGGGCTTCAGATTCTTCGAAGGATCGCACGGAACAACGAGCGCCAGATGTGGTCGTTCATCCGCAAGAGCGAAAGCGGACATACATCGAAGTTCGGTCACCTGGAGGGCATCGAAAACATCCCCTTCTCCTCAAATGTCGAAGTGATCCCGTATGTGCTTGGCGACGGGCGATTCGTTCCGAAGTCGCCCGCCTTTCCCGAGGGACGCGAGGTGAGCGCTGACGCCGGGTTCGATCTCAAGTACCGGCCCGGAAATGGAATCACGATTGATGCGACATTCAATCCCGATTTCGGGCAGGTTGAGGCTGACCCTGCCGTCCTGAACCTGACGACATATGAAACATTCTATCCGGAGAAGAGACCGTTCTTCATTGAGGGCTCGCAGATCGTTCGCTTCACAACGTTCGGCGGCGATTTCGGTCCGGGGTTGTTCTACTCCCGGCGCATCGGCCAGGCACTGAATGTCGAACCTCCCGATGGGGGGTACGTTCTCCATCAACCGCGGTTCGCGACGATCATCGGCGCCGCGAAGATCTCCGGTAAAACGGAAGGGGGATTGTCCTTCGGTATCCTCGAAGCCCTCACGCGGCGCGAAGTGGCAACTCTCGTGGATGCAACAGGTCGCCAATATGATGAAGACGTCGCACCATTGACGAACTACAGCCTCGTGCGCCTTCGCCAGGACTTGCTCGAGAACTCCAATGTCGGTATGATCGTTACCTCGGTTAACCGCGAGGGACGGGTACCCGCGATGACGGCCGGTGTCGACTGGAGCCTCAAGTTCCTCGAGAGCATGTACAAAATTGACGGCTTCATTGCCGGGTCGCACACGACAAATCGATCGCATGCGCGGATCGACGGTTCTGCAGGAAAACTGAACTTCAGCAAGGACGGCGGACCGCACTGGCGGGGATCGTTTTCCTTGGATTTCACCACGAAGAACTATAACATCAACGACATAGGCTATTTCCGCCGGCCGAATGATTATGGCTGGGTGGGACAGGTGCTCTACCGGGATGATATCGTTCGCGAGCATGAGCGATTCTGGCGCCTTGGAGCAATGTATCACATAAGGAGAAACTTCGACGGAGTCGAGATCATCCACGCGGGAACAATGTCAGCCGAAGTAACCTTCTCCAACTACTGGGTCCTGGAGCTGCAAGCACAACTGGATCGGGGAAAATATGATGACCGGGAGACGAGGGGAAACGGTTTGTACCGAAAACCGGGGACACAGGGAATCGCCATCCAGGCAGAGTCGGACCGCCGTGAGAATATCGTGGGCGAAACGAGAGTTCAGCTGAGCAGCGATCAGCGGTCGGGACGCTTCCTTCAGCTGAGCGCGGAGCTCGATATCAAGCCGGCGACGAATATTGATCTTCGCTTTGAACTCGAACGCGGACTCCGCAAGAATGAATTTGCCTGGGCGGCAACGACATTGGAATACCCCATCGACGCGCCGCTGTCGCCCCGGACCGTCACCGTCTTTGCTGAGCGGACTTCGGAGGAGTGGAGCCTGACGTCTCGGGCATCCTATATCTTCACAACGGATCTTTCGTTGCAGCTCTATTTTCAGCTCTTCTCCGCAAAGGGGAGATTCGAGAACTATCACCGCCTTCTCGGTCCTGACAGGTTCTCCCCGTTGGGGGGATTTACGAGACCCGATTTCAACGAGCTGTCGTTCAACTCAAATGTAGTACTGCGGTGGGAGTATTTGCCTGGAAGTACTGCATACCTCGTATGGTCCCATGCTCGCGCCGGAGAACGGGGAACGTACCAAACGTCGTTTGCGGACAACCTCAGAAATACATTTGGACTCCCGGCCGACAATGTACTTATGCTCAAGATCAGCTACTGGCTGAGCATGTAAGCAGTCAACTGCAGAAGACGTGCATCTGCAGGTGTGTGCGTAGTTCCGATGGAATCGGGTATGCACACTTCTTACCACTGTCGCCTGGTGGACCAATTCTCTCCATGAAAATCCGATCCCTCGTTCTCATCGCAATCACTTGTGCACTGTGTTCCGGCTCCTTCGCGATGGGCGGTGGCCAAAAGACCGTTGTCGCCGTGCGTACTCCCATCGCCCCGAAGATCGACGGGAAGCTCAACGAACCAGAATGGAAACTGCCTGTTCCAGCCTCGGGCTTCCTACAGCAGGATCCTGTCGAGGGTGCGCAAGCAACCCAGCCGACCGAAATCTACGTGCTCTATGACGATGAAGCACTGTATTTCGGATGCATGATGTACGACTCCGAACCGTCGAAGGTCATCGGCAGGCTCGGCAGGCGCGACGTCGATGTTGTCGCAGATGTCGTAGCCATTCGACTCGATACCTATCATGATCATCAGACCGCTTTTGAATTCACATTCAATCCCTCCGGCTCAAAGATTGATCTTGTGCTCTCGAATGATCAGGAACTCAATGGCGACAAATCGTGGGATGTCGTCTGGGATCTCAAGACCAGCATCAATGAGAAGGGATGGGTAGCAGAGGTCAAAATCCCGTTCAAGGTCCTGCGATTCACCGCAGCACCTTCGCATGAATGGGGATTTCAGTTCGTCCGGCGGGTGTCGAGACTTAACGAACGGTCGATGTGGGTTCTTGTCAGGAAGAGCGAAAGCGGCTTCGTCTCCAAATTCGGTCATCTCGTCGGGATCGAAAATATCCCCGCACCGTCAAATATCGAAATCATCCCGTACGCAGTTGGCGAGAGCCGATTTGTCCCGAAGTCTCCTGGAATCCCAAACGGCCGCGAGTTCAATGAGAACGCCGGGTTCGATTTCAAGTACACGCCAGGCAGCGGATTGACGATCGACGCGACAATCAATCCCGACTTCGGTCAGGTTGAGGCAGATCCGGCTGTCCTGAACCTGACGACGTACGAGACCTTCTACCCTGAAAAGAGGCCTTTTTTCATAGAAGGATCTCAGATCATCAAGTTCACGACATTTGGAGACGACTTCGGCCCCGGACTCTTCTATTCGCGCAGAATTGGGCGCGCCCTTGAAGTGCGGCCACCAGATGGAGGCTATGTACTCAACCAGCCGCGTTTTGCCACCATCCTCGGTGCTGCGAAGATTTCCGGGAAAACCAAGAGCGGACTCTCCATCGGAATCCTGGAGGCGCTCACGAGAAGAGAGACAGCGACGCTGGTAACGAAGGAAGGACGGCGAACGGAGGAAACGGTTGAGCCGTTGACGAACTATAGTTTGCTTCGGCTCCGACAGGATGTCCTCCAGAATTCCAACATCGGCATGATAGTGACGTCGGTGAATCGAGATGGAAGGCTCCCCGCGATGACGGGGGGGCTGGACTGGACTCTTAAATTCCTGGAGAGCGTCTACAAAATTGACGGGTTTCTGGCCGGATCGCGCACGGTGAACCTGACCGGGAACTGCGTCGACGGCACCGCAGGCAAATCTAGTTTCAGCAAGGATGGAGGTCCACGCTGGAGAGGTGGTGTGTCGTTTGATTTCACATCAAAAAAATACAACATCAACGATATCGGGTACTTCCGCCGGCCGAATGACTACGGCTGGATCGGGCAGATCCTCTATCGTGATGACATCGTGCGTTCACTGGAGCGGCTCTGGAGCGTTGGTCTGATGTATCATCTCCGCAGGAATTTTGACGGCGCAGAGATTATTCACTCCGGCACGGCGGAAGGAGAAATCACCTTTTCGAACTACTGGAAAGTGACTCTCGAAGCGCAGGTCGACCGCGGGAAATACGATGACCGCGAGACAAGAGGAAACGGATTGTATCGGAGACCCGGAACGCAGACTGCACAATTGCACATTGAATCAGACAGGCGCAAGCTTCTCCTTGGGAAGCTGACACTTGCGATGGGCAGCGATGAACGAGCTGGTCGGTATAGCAGCATGATCGCAAATGTCGACATCAAGGCTGCTGCAAGCCTCAGTCTGAATTTCGAGCTGCAGCGGGGTGGCCGGACGTCAGAGTTTGCCTGGGCTGATAACATCGTCGAGCATCCGATCGATGCTCCTCTCACGTCCCGCACGGTATCGATCTTTGCCGATCGTTCATCCGAGGATTGGAGCTTGACGACACGCGGCTCGTATGTCTTCAATCCAGAGTTGACGCTGGATCTCTACTTCCAGCTCTTCTTTGCGAAGGGCCGGTACGAGAACTTCCACCGCATGACTGGTCCAGAGAGATTCGTACCAATCCCCGGCTACTCGAAGCCCGATTTCAACGAACTCTCATTCAACTCAAACGTGGTACTGCGGTGGGAGTATCTTCCCGGAAGCACGGCATACCTCGTGTGGTCTCATGCGCGAAGCGGCGGGAGGGGAACGTACCAAAGTTCACTTGCCGACAATTTCAGGAACACGTTCGCCATCCCTGCCGACAATGTGCTGATGCTGAAGATCAGCTACTGGCTGAGTATGTAGAAACTGCCGATTTGCGATCTCCAGTTTTCGGTTGACCTGTGGAAGACTGAAGCCATTGAACTGAAAATCGATCCTGCTAGCGCCTCTTCTAGGAAGAGATCTTGTGGTTTCTTTCTTAGGGTCATCAAACAAGGCGGTAGTGCCTGCTTCCAAAACATCACCCGATTTTGAAAACACAATGTCATTTGTTGGAAGCGGCACCAGAAAACGGCGGGATGCGAACAACACACAATCGAAAATCGGTCCCGCCAGAAAACGGCGGGATGCGAACAACGCACAATCGAAAATCGGTCCCGCCAGAAAACGGCGGGATGCGAACAACGCACAATCGAAAATCGGTCCCGCCAGAAAACGGCAGGATGCGAACAACACACAATCGAAAATCGGTCCCGCCAGAAAACGGCGGGATGCGAACAACGCACAATCGAAAATCGGCAATCGACAATCGAAAATGTCTATGACCCCTCCTGAACCTCCCCCGATCAAGAAAGGGGATGAACTTGTGCTGGAAATTGCCGATGCGGCGTTCGAAGGTCGCACCATCGGCCGCGTTGACAACTTTGTGGTTTTCGTTGATGGCGGAGTTCCGGGAGACACAGCGAAGGTCCGCATCACGAAGGCGAAGAAGAGCTTTTCCGAAGCGAGGGTGGTCTCTATAGAGAAACCATCGCCGTATCGAGTTGAGCCTTCCTGCAAACACTTTGGCCCTTGTGGGGGATGCAAGTGGCAACATGTCGACTATGCCGTTCAGCTGCGGTTCAAACAGCAGCACGTTGTCGATGCATTTGAGCGGATTGGCGGGTTTTCCGATCTGAAGGTTCTCCCCATCATCGGTTCCGAAGAGATCTTCTACTATCGGAACAAAATGGAATTCTCCTTCGCCCAAAACGAATGGCTGATCTCTCCACCTATCAAAACAGAAGTTGACACCAACTCAAGACCTGAAACTCATCACTCGAAACTCTTCTTGGGTTTACATGTGCCTCAACGGTACGACAAAGTCCTCGACATCACGGAGTGCCACCTTCAGTCTCCGCTGTCGAATGAGATTCTGAATTTTACCAGATCTTTTGCGCTGACGCACGGCCTTGAGGTTTGTTCTCCCGAGACAGAGAGTGGCTATCTGCGTTTCCTGGTCATCAGGCAGAGCAAGAGAACCTCGGAGCTCATGGTGAACCTTGTGACCTACCGGGACATCCCGGACGTGATGAGCCGGTACACTAAGGAGCTTCAAGCGGCAATTCCATCCGTTACGACTGTCGTCAATACCATCAACTCCAAAAAAGCTCAGATTGCTTTCGGCGAGCAGGAAGTTGTGTACGCGGGGGACGGGACGATCCACGAACAGCTGGGGAATCTTCGGCTCACGATTTCAGCGAGTTCTTTCTTCCAGACGAATACTGAACAAGCCGAGCGGCTGTATTCAGTTGCCAAGAAGTTCGCGTCGTTGAAAGACACTGATGTCGTATGGGATTTGTACTCAGGGACTGGAACGATCGCCCTCTTCCTTTCCGATGCAGTGGCTCAAGTCGTTGGTGTCGAATCTGTCGAAAGTGCCGTGCGCGATGCTGAACGAAATGCACGCCTCAACAACATCTCCAACTGCACGTTCATCCTCGGGGATTTGAAGGACAGACTCACGAAAGACCGTGACTGGATCTCTTCACACCGCAAGCCCGACGTTCTGATCATCGATCCTCCACGGAGCGGCATGCATCAGAAAGCAGTGGAAGAGATTCTGGAACTTGCTCCAGACCGGATCGTCTATGTCAGCTGTAATCCTGCAACTCAAGCCCGCGATGTGAAGCTGTTTTCGGTAAGGTACGATGTCCTCGCACTCCAGCCTGTTGACATGTTTCCCCATACATATCACGTCGAGAATGTGGCTCAACTGCACCTGCGCGCGTAACGCGTTGGTTCCTGGGCGCAGGGTTCATTTCCAAATCGGACACCGGCGAGGAGAACAGAAGAGTCCGATTCCCAATCGGACACTATTGTGGTGAGGGGGTGGGGCCCGGGCCACCGGTTTCGTCGGGGTTCATCGATGCAAAAGAGGCATAGATCCAATAAATGAGCCCTACGCCGACAATGACGGCGGCGGCGATGAGGTACCAGCTGGTTTTCCGGTCAAGGTAGGCAGCGCTGAGTTTTCGCGCTTGCTCCGGAATGGCCGTCGAGAGAAGCCCGTCGTACGATCCGGCGAACTCGACGCGCTCAGCATACAAGAGTGCGGCGTCGGAAGATCGCACGAGGCGGATCTGCATCACGAAACGTTCTCTCCACTGATCCACGCTGACGTGGACGACCTTTGCAACATCCAGGACTTTTCCGAGTTGAGCCAGACAGGGCAGGGTGTTGCAGCTGTCGATGCTCGCGAGTCCCGCCAGATTGAGGCTATTCCGTAAGACATTGTCCGGCATGACGTCGAACCGATCCGATTCCCCAAGGATCTCGCCGAATCTCTGCTTCAGTTGCTTCCCTTCATTCTCTGAAAGGCCCCGAATCTCGAACGGAAGAAGCGCCAATCTCTCTCGGTCACCAGACGACGTGGAGGATGGCGTTTGTGACCGTCCAGAGTCAAATGGAAGGGCGAGGGCAATAAGAAGGAGAAGAGAGGTACTTTTAGAGGTGAACGAAATCATACAATGACAACATAACGAAAATCGTGCAGTACTTCCAGCTTCATGTCGCAGTATATCCAAAAAGAACCAGTTCACGCTAGCGTTTCGTGAGGATCAGTATTATCCCGCCACTATGTCCTGTTCCGAATTGCAGTGTGGCTGCGTTGAAATCGAGATACCTGATCTCCTCGATTGTCGTGACCGAGATATTCCTGAGTGATGAGAGGTCACCGTAGTACATGCGGTCGAGGTACACGACGGGGTATTCCACGGTCTGTCCCGCAGCCGGTTCCCGTAGGCTTCTGGGGCCTCGTGATTTCAGGAAGAACGGCCGCCTCAGGCTGATCGCTTCATAAGCGTTGAGCGCCGTCGTGGTCGCAATCTCTTCGGCTGTCAGGACGTCCGGAGCTCTCGTCCCGGTTGTTCCCTCCTGCATCGATGAACATCCGGCTGCGACGACGAACAATAACACTATGCAAGCTTTGCTCATGTGCGCTCCTCCTTGAGCGTTGGACCTGCAGGTTCGCTTACGTAAGCCTGTGATAACAATGGGGCCCCGTGATTCCTGACGGGGCCCCGTATGAGCCGTGGTCCTGCCAGCCCTCAGCTACCTGTTCGCCGGTGTGCGAGTGAATTGCGCATTAGCCGGCTCAACTGGCGCGTTCGGATTGGATGTTCCTTCCGTCGTCGAATACACAAACCGTTGCGGCCAGTCAGGTGTTCGTGTCTGAGTCAGCGGCTTCGTCGCTCCCAGCGAGTCCTTGTAGGCAATTGCATAGTCAATCCTTCGCAGGAAATTCCATGCTTCGATCTGGTGCATCAATGAGAGGTACGTCTCATTGAAGATCGCCTGCTGGAGTGCTGCGGTCGTCGGGAAGTCGGTGGCAACGAACATCGCGGACGTGTTCTTGAAGACGTTGTTGTTGTACGTCCTGGCGTTGTTCAGTTCCGTTAGCGCGCTCGCAGTATTTCCGAGCCTGACATACGCCTCTGCCATCAACAGATGAGTTTCCGAGGCACGGAAGATCGGATATTGTGCATTGATCGCGTACGCACCGGTCGTTGTGGTATTGAGGTTGTTCAGAGTCGGATTAAAATAGAATGCGAGTCTCCCTGCTTCGTTGGACTTGCCGTCAAACCTTGCCGCTCTCATCATCGGAATAGCGTAGGTCGTGGCGGCATCCATGTAGCCGGTACGATCTACAACCATGAACGAGTACCACAGGTTCTGGCTCTGCGCCTGTACGCTACCGTGGGTTGCCATTGCATCTTCGGAACCGGTCACGTTTAGGATACCTTGCTGAGCAGCAGCAATGACCTGATTCAGAATTGTCGCGCTGTAGCCGGCAGTTCGCGCGGTATGCATCAGGTAACGGGCCTTCGCCGAGTAGCCCAGCTTTATCCACCTCGTGTTGCTGCCGCCGAGGTTCAATGCATCCTGTGCGAGGGGGACAGGGCTCGAGGTGAAGCTGGCAATTCCCCGATCGAGAACCGCCAGGACATCAGCATACACAGACATCTGGCCATCGAACTTCGGTGTGTAGTTATCGGGCTGGATGGCTTCCTTGTACGGAACATCTCCCCACACCGCCGTGACGGTTCCCATGTGCAGGCCCTCGAGGATTTCGGCTGCCCCTTTGAGGTTGTTTGTGCCGGCCGCTGCCGCCTTTGTCTGCACAGTTCGGAGATTCGTCAGAACTCCCGCGTATGCGGTGTTCCAATCGTTGTTGAAGTCGTCCCTCGTCACCGTGTAGGTCTGATACGACGTGAATTGGCGGTCGGCACCTCGAATGGATTGTGCCCAGATACTCGCGAGGTATGAAGGAAAACCCTCGGTGAACATGACATATTGAAGCTCCGCGCCGACGAACGTCTTGAGAGCACTCGCATCGACGGGCAAAAGAGGATTGGTGTCGTACCCGCTCACGAACTCCTCACATCCGACCAATCCCGCGACAAACATCGCTACGCTAAGGAAAAGGATAAGTTTTCTCATGATCGGACTCCCGTTGGTTAATATTCAATCTGGAGCGAGACGATCCAGGTCTTAGTTGTTGGATTGTTGAAGTAGTCGATGCCGAGGCCGTTCGAATTCGGTCCGCCCAGATTGGTCTCAGGATCGACGCCAGTATAGTCAGTCCATATTTTCAGATTGCGTGCTGTCACACTGAGCGTTGCGGATCGCAATCCCCAGAATTGAAGCGGGAGCGTGTACGCCATTGAAATCTCCCGGAGCTTCACGTAGCCGCCATCTTCCATGAACATTTCAGTTGGACCGTTGAAACCGTTGCCGCGGCCGTTGACGTACCATTCTTCGTCGAGGATGACGTCTCCACCGCCGAAGTTGCCGATCTTCCCGCGGAACGACACTGAACCGTCGGCATTTTGATAGTACTTCTTCTGCGTCGTAGAGCCGGCAATTACGGAGGCTGGTGTGACGCCTCGCCAGTTTTTGAGCGTCGACGCTTGGGCCGCGCTAATGGTGGACCACATGTCCGTGTCGAGGTCGGTGCCGTACGAATACAGCGCTCCCTTCGTGCCGTTCCACACTTTTCCACCGCGGGATATGTCGACGACGACGTTCAATGTGAGCCTCTCGTAGCGAATAGTGTTGATGATGCCGCCTCTCCAGATCGGATTCGGATCGCCGATGACACCTGACGCGGCGTCCATGATGGGATAGCCGTTCACATCGAGCATGAATGCTCCTTTGGCATCCCGGGCCCAGCGTGTCCCCCACATTACTCCAACCGGCTGGTCGAGAATAGCACTGGAGACGGCGCCCACAAAGCCCGAAAGCCCGACTTGGCTGACGCCCGAGAGATCTGTCACTTTGTTGAAGTTCTGCGACCAGTTAACAGTCGTTGTCCAGGAAAACGGCGCGATTCTCAGCCACTCCGCAATAACCTGGAGTTCAGTTCCCTTGTTCTCCAATTTTGCGGCGTTGGCAGTTCGTGATGTATACCCTGACGTTGCCGCAACTGTCACGCCGAGCAAAGCATCGACTGTCTTGTTGATGTATCGGGTTGCGCTCAACGAGACCCGGTCATTGAAGAATCTAAGATCAAGGCCGAATTCCGTCTCAGATGTCATCTCGGGCTTCAGGAGCGAGTTGCCGAGGTTTCTGCTGCGGACAGATGCTCCTCCATACTGAGTGCCAAGGAGCGCCTCACCCCATCCGTTGCCAGGATTTGAGTTCACGTAGTAGGTTTTGGTCTGGTATGCTCCCGGTCGATTGGCAGCCTGACCATAAGCAAAGCGGACCTTGCCGAAGCTGAAAATGCTGTTGTCCTTCACCAGGTTTTCTTTGATGAACGGCAACTCAGTAAACTGCCAGGCAACGCTTGCGGATGGATAGAAGTACGATTGATCGGCATCCGGCCCGTACGTCGAGGCGCTCTCAACGCGGCCCGTCCCGCGAAGATAAATCTGCTGAAACAGATCAAGTGAAGCTTCGCTGTAGAGCGCCGCACTCCGTGTAATAGTGAGACCCTCTCCCGGAGCATAGTTCAGCGAGTTCGAGAAGGTCGCCGGCGCGTCAACGAGAATGAATGACGTTGCGTTGACGTTGGTGGCATCGTTGCGCGTGTGATTCAGGTGAAAGCCCACCATCAAAGAGCCATTGATGTCATCTGTAATGGCATGGCGTACTGTGGCCATCAGATCGGAGTTCAGCTGATAGTTTGTGTTCGCAGCACGGAACGTGGCGCCGGTGGGATTGGCTGCCGTGGCATAGGGATACGTCGTGAACTGACGATCGGTGTAGTAGTCTGCACCCGCCCGATAAATGAAGTTGAGCCATTTCATCGGCTCATACGTCAATTCGAGGGTCCCGAGTAAACGATCCGTGTTGAGACTCGTCGGGATGTTGTTGATCACGTAAAGCGGATTGTCAAATCCGGGTCCCAGCGCCGGATTTCCCGACATGTTTCTGAACGTCCGTTGAACTCCTGTGGTGACGGCCCCCGTCGGCGAAACATAGTCGACGATATAGGGCTCGTTGTTGAAATCAGGGGGAGTCCGGTAGCCGCCCAAAAGCAACCCGGAGGTGTTCGATCCCTGCTGAATCCGGCTCGTGGTGCTCTTCACATAGGATGCTGTGATCTTTGCAATGATGTCTTCTGTAAACCGTCTTGTTGCATTCGCACGAATAGAAGTCCGGTGCAAATCAGATTTCGTGAGAATGATCCCCATCTGGTTCAGCTGGCTGAAGTCGACGTAGAAATCACTCCACTCGTCGCCACCACGCAATGTGACGCCGTAGTCCTGAGCCAGAGCAAAATCGCGCAGGATATCCGTCGCATGATCAAAAGTCTCCTTTGAATTCTTCGTCGTGATCGTGGCGTACGGATAGTTCGTCCTGTCGAGCACGTCTGCTCCGCCTGCCCTCATCCAGATCGGATCACCCCAGGAGCGGAGTTGATTGAATCCGAACGCTCCATTCAGGCCCTGGCCAAATCGCTGTTGGAGAGGATACGGCCGCAGAAGTTGATCGATATACGTTTTCGAGTGCAGCGTGACGTTAAGCTTCTTGCTGCCCGTTTGGCCCCCGGATTTTGTGGTGATGACAATGACGCCGTTGGCCGCTCGCGATCCCCACAGTGCTGATGCAGAGGGACCTTTGAAAACCTCAACCGATTCGATATCGTCCGGATTGATGTCGGCCATTCTTGATTCCGCAGCAACGCCCTGGTTGCCGCCGCCCACAGCACCACCGATCGAGGTGCCGCTGAAAATGGGCACGCCGTCGAGAACGACGAGCGGCTGATTGTTATTGTTCAACGAGCGGACACCGCGCAGAACAACTCTCGTTGCACCGCCAGGATCACTCGTTGTCTCGAGCGTCTGAATCCCGGGCGCCTTTGCAGCAAGTCCGGTGACAAGATCATGTGTGCCGACGGTTGCCAGGGCCGCGGCGTTGACGCTCGACACAGAGACGCCGAGCTTCTCGCGCTCGACGCGGGTGCCGATCGCCGTGACCACCACACCTCCCAGCGTCACGACGCTTGCTTTGAGCTTGATCTCCACAGTCGCAACCTTGTCGGCCGCCACGGTGACGGATTGCCGGTACTGCTCATAGCCGATGTAACTCACGACGAGGTTGTAGGTGGTCGGGAGAACGTTTTGGATCGTGAATTCTCCTTTGCTGTCCGTTGCAGCGCCGTACGATGTTCTTTCAAGGAACACGTTGGCGCCCACCATCGCCTCGCCCGTTTGTGCGTCGGTGATCTTGCCCTTGATCGTGCCAAGCTGCGCAAGCGCGAGCGCCGGGCACAACACAAGAATCACCGCCACGACAACGATGTACCAAAAGGCTTTCTGCATGGTACCTCCTGGAATTGGTTGGTGAATTAATGAAACGAGCCTACAACAGATGGAACAACAAAAGAACTTCGAAGCCGCGAGCACACCGTACGCGGTCGAACGCCTCTGACGTTGTGAATGTCGAAGATTGATGGGTTGCCGCAAACGGTGCTGTCGGTGCCGCTTCTGATCAAACGCGTGCGGAAGAAAAGACAGACAGCTCTTCCTCACTCAAATGAGTATCGGAACAGCTACGAGTACGAAAGGAGTATCAGTGCCAACGATGAACAGCGGAGGTATCCGCAGACGTGCGAGCATGGTGGTGCCTGCGTGTAATGGAGAGCCTCCTTCTGAAAGGAAAAGTAGCAGATATTAGCAAAAAGTCAAGTAGCGAAGGTTCCGATGCCGACTGCCTGTAACTTTCTTTGGACCCTCCTTACCGCACCGTCACCGAGGTCAGCTTCGTGATATTCGCCCGCCGGACAACATGAAGGTCCATTGGGATTACGACGAGAACGGGTTGAGGCTCTTCGAGGAATTCGACCTCGATGAGTTCCTTCAATATCAGGGAATCAGCGGCAGCGATCGAGAAGCTGATGGGTATGGTAAGCTGAGAATCGGGAAACGCCGACCACTGCAGAGTGACTGAGCGGCTGCCCGAACCCGCCGCGTAGGGCGAAGAAACATCGAATATTTTCGTTCTGTCGCTTGTGTACGAGATCTTGAGTTTGTAGGGTCGGTGCCGGAGCTTCACGTACAAAGAGAGATCGACTGCGAGCATGCTGTCTCTGAGCGATGTCGACACATCCCTGTCGACAGTGAGCCAGGATTCCTTCGGATGTGCCAACACACCGGGGAACTCGGCTCTCGTTGCTGAACCGCGCAGGACAGTGTCGGTCGTGCCGACGACGAGTCTGGTTCCTTTTAGGTATTCAGGACTCCTTACGAGCAACGTCCCAGCGGTCGAGTCGGCATCGTAGCTCTGTTCCACCCAGACCGACGGCCGCCACTCTTTCGAGTATGATTCGCGGGAAGCAAGGAGCACCACGGTGAGGACGAAGAGCACTGCGACGGCAATTCCGGCAGACCTTCTCTTCCACTTAGAAAGCCAGAGCAGATCGATCTTTGAGTCAAAGTACACCGCAGCAAATCCAAGCAGGAACGGGAACGCCCACACTGAAAAGAACAGGATGTAGCCGATGACGATCAACGCGTTCACGAAAGGTGTAATATCTGGCAGAGCATGCACGAAGCGACCGATAAACTCCACGACCTCTGTGAAAAAGAGCCTGAACATGAAGTGGGGAGAGAGAAGCCAGAAGATGACCTTCAAAATGGGCTGGCGGACCAGCATTGCCAGGCTAAGGAGAAAGAGCGCCGTTGCGGGGTAGAGCGCAAGCTTCGCCGACGACAACGCGCTGAGCGCTATGAAGATCACAAGGAGTATGAATGCCCGCAGGAAATACGGATACCCATCTTGACGGAGACGCAGGCGCTTGGAAAGATGCAGTGAGATCCAGATCCCGATACACGCCCCGAAGAACGCCAGGACGTAATACCCGTTGATGTCACTCATCCAGGGGTAGCGGACTCCTTTGATCGCGGCTACAATGTTCTCTGAAAGCCAGACGCTCGACTGAATGATGAGCATCAGAAGAAAGAGCTTCAGGCCTGGTATTTTCGGCTTTGGCACTCCTTCGGTGAAGAGGCGACGCCGTCGAACGGAGATCACGGCAATGACTGCCACACCAATGGCGAGAATGGTGAAGCCTCTCAGTATCCAAATCGGAATGAAAACAGGAAACGTTGCGACTTCGTACAAGAAGTAGTCCCCGGTCTTCTGTTCTGGGACGCCTCCGTCGAACCGCTCGACAAGTCTGTAGATGAGGTCGCCCGACCGCTTCAGTCCGCTGACTTTGAAGTTCTCGAAATTGTCCTGCGGCGTGTGAATCGGATCGCGTGCATCCGATGTAAAGTCAATCGCGGGAATTCCTTTTTCCAGGAACGGTTCGTGGTCCGAGCCGACTCCTCCGCCCGGCATTGATTTCATGAAGACGAAGAAATCGGTGGGGTAATGGAGACCTTTGTACCCGAGTTTGTGAAACTCCTCATAGGAGGCGCGCACGAGCCATTCAGGAGCGCTCCCGCCCGCGTACTCCGGCGTGGGGAAGAGGAGAGGAGCGCCATTGGCCATGTCCACCTGCAACATGATTGCCACCTTGTCGATCTCAGGGAAATGTTCGACAAAGAAACGGGAACCCTGGAGACCCGACTCCTCACCGCCGAAGAGCGCGAAGACGATGGTCGACTCGTTTGGACGCTTCGAAAGAATCCGCGCCAGTTCGATCACGACGGCACAACCGGAGCCGTCATCATTTGCGCCGGGAATATCGGGGTCTGCAGAGTCCATGTGCGCGCCGAGGACAATGATGCGGTCACTCTTCCCGCGCAGTACGCCGACAGCTACGCCACTTTGCGTGTTGGTCGGTGCTCCGCCGAAATAACCGGTGTACTCCCGAATCGGCATCACGTATGCCGCATGGAGTCCGAATTCTCTGAACTTCTGCAACGCGAATTCTGCGACGCTTCGCTCGTTCGGCGATCCCATCGGCCGGGGTCCGATGTCGACTGCAATGGTACGCAGGTACGCTGCCGCACTGTCGGTGGAGAAGGGCGTCTGCTCCTGCCCATGGCAGAGGCTGATGAGCAGTGTCAAGAGGAGTATCTCGGCGACCGATTTCATTGTCCGTCCCGGCATAATGTTCTCTGTGGGTCTATTTGGTTGTCTTCAATCGTCAATCGGCATTCGAAATTCGACAATGTCACGATTCTTCCCGCAAGTACTTCCTGAAGAACTTCACAATCCTCTCCTCGTATTCGCTTCCCCCCACATTCAATAGGTCTGTGTGATCTCCCTTGTGGATGAGGAGCAGCTCCTTCGGCTGATTTGCGTTCTCGTACAACACCTTTGAGTACTCGGTACGGATGCGGGTATCGTCGGTACCGTGAATGAAGAGAATCGGCTTGCGGACGTTGCGGACGGCATGAATCGGAGAGACGTATCGGGCTTTGAATCCGGCCAATTCCTGCGAGCGTGACATGGCGAGATTACGCAGAAAATGCCAGGGGAGTTTCATGATCCGCTTCTGATAGTCAACCACAATGGTCCGTAAGTCGGTGAAGCTCGCCTCTGCCACGATCGCGTCAATTCTCTGATCGAGTGCGGCAGCCTGGAGGGCTACTGCGGCCCCCATGGACGTACCGAACACGCCTACTCTGCCGATGTGAAGTCTCGGGCGATTCTGAAGGTAGTCAATTGCGAGTGAGAGGTCATGCTTTTCGTAGAATCCGTACGTGCAATATGAACCTTCACTTGTCCCGTGACGGCGTGAATCATACAGAAAGACGTTGAATCCCTCTTCGTGGAAGAGCTTCGCGTAGGGAATCCCGCCGATCTTGCAGTCACCAACTCCGTGGAGGTAGATGATTGTCCCCCGGCAATTCACTTTCTGAGCGACAAGCCAGCAATGGAGCTTGTATCCCTCCCGGGTTGTAAGAAAGACGTCTTCCTGCGGGAGCTCTGCGTCGCGCGGCTCCAGGAGGTTCGTAAAAGTGCTGTACCACTCTCGGGTTCGAAGGTGGGGCTGCAGAATCAGAAGAGGCCCAAAGACGAAAATGACCGCCGCTGCGGCGATAAGAAAGAGGAACGCGACGAGAAGAAGCGCCAGAAAAATCGACATGTCAGAAGCCCCTCTCCGCTCAGGAATGGCGCGTTGGATTGTACGGCAATATATAAAGGGGGTGACTCGGATGCAAGGTAACCTTCTCAGCAGTCACAGCTCCTTGGCGATGTAGCCACGGCTTCTCCTCTGTGATGGTGGGACCTGCGTTCTTCTCTATCACAGATTTCTCATTTTGATGTCTGCCGATTTCGGCGTACTATTGGTCACATCTTCAAAACCACCTGCGGACACGTGAGATCGGATCTCAAAATAGCTCTTGTGCAGGACTGGCTCACCGGAATGAGGGGTGGGGAGAAGGTCCTCGAAGTATTCTGTGAGCTCTTTCCTCACGCCACTGTGGTAACTCTCCTGCACAACAAGGGCTCGGTCAGCCCGACAATCGAGCGACACCATGTCGTGACGTCGTTTATTGATCGTCTTCCGTTGAAGTCTGCGCGATATCGAAACTACCTTCCGCTCTTTCCTCTCGCCATAGAATCGATTGACTTCTCTGAATTCGACCTCGTCATCTCCAGCAGTCATGCGGTTGCAAAAGGGGCCACTCCCGCACCGGGAGCACTTCACATCTGTTATTGCCACACGCCGATGAGGTATGTCTGGGAGCTCTACGACGAGTACTTCGGTCCCGGGAAAGCGGGATTCCTGACGAGGACTGCGATGTCGTTCATTGCACCAAGACTTCGTGCGTGGGATATTCGATCGACGTCGCGTGTACACCATTTCATCGCAAACTCGCGCAATGTCGCGGAAAGAATCCGTCAGTACTATCGCCGGCCTGCGGATGTCATCTATCCGCCGGTCAACATGAGCCAGTTTGCGCTCTCCGAGCGTGATGAAGGGTACTATCTTGTCGTGAGCGCCCTCGTGCCATACAAGCGGGTCGACCTGGCGATCCACGCCACAGGACAACTGGGTGAGCGGCTCGTGGTCGTTGGGACGGGTCCTGAAATGAACAACCTGAAGACCCTCGCCCACAAGGGTGTCGAATTCCTCGGCTGGAAATCCGACGATGAGCTTGCACACCTCTATGCAGGCTGCCGTGCACTCATCTTCCCCGGCATCGAAGACTTTGGAATTGTCCCTCTCGAAGCAATGGCAAGCGGTAAGCCGGTCGTTGCCTTTGGTGCAGGAGGTGCCCTGGAAACCGTTGTTCAGGACTCAGATTGTCCGACTGGCTTGTTCTTCAGGGAGCAATCTGTGGGCGCACTGAAAGATGCGTTGAGAAGACTTCCGTCTGTCCGGTTCGATCCGGCGGGAATCCGGACCCATGCGATGCGTTTCGACCGGAGCATCTTTAAAGAGAACATCCGACGATATGTGGAGCAAAGGGCCGCCTCACTTTAGGGAAACTCGTTGAGTGCAAGTGAATTCCCATCTCCTCGAATCTCGCTTCATGCCCACCTCGTTCGCTTCGCCGTGTATTATTGCTTTGACTTTTCTGGCCATTTTCCTTAAATTGACAGTCCGATTTTGAGATTTTGCCCCGATTTATCCGGTTTTCGCCCCATTCGTGGGTGTTCATCTTCCCCCGGCCAGGGTGCCAGGGGGTTGTCGCGTTAAAGGGGCATGCCCAATTCTCACGGAGCGTGGTGGACAGATGTCGGGAGATGAGCATCATAAATCCAAAAGAGCGCGGTACGATTTGGTGCTTGTTCCCCGTGACGATGCCGGGCAGGCAAAATCAGTACGGTTCGCTCCCTGGCAGATCTACCTGTCGTTCGGCGGGGCAGTTCTATTGATCGTTGTCGTCGTCCTAGCGCTTCTCGCGTACACGCCGGTGGGAGTTCTCATTCCGATTGAGAATCCTGCGCTCGTGAACAAGTATGCGAAGGAGCTCGTCTCGCTCAATCAGCGGATGACCGTACTCATGGAACAGCTCGTCGAGCTGCGTGAGTACAATGTAAAGCTCAGGACAGCGCTCGGCGAAAAAGTTGTTGCGACCGATTCCGGCGTCTCGGTGGTGGGCAGTCCGAGGAACGAAGGGGCAACTGCAGGGCAGGCTGAACGAAGGGAACGCAGATCATCTGATGCGCCGCGTGTCGATCTCCCCCGCGTGCCGCTCAGCCAGGCGACAACAGCTGTTCTCCTGCAGGAGAACAGACAGGTTGCATTCCCTGCGGTGATGCCCGCAGATGGATATCTGACGAGAGGGTATGACGCTTCGCAGCGTCATTATGGCATCGACCTCGCAGGCACAACCGGATCCCTCGTCCGTGCGTCTGCAGATGGATCTGTGGTTTTCGCCGGATGGACGAGGTACGATGGCAATCAGGTCATTCTCTCTCATCCGGGCGGTTTCCTGACGTTCTACAAACACAATCAGTCCCTGCTCGTCCCGGCAGGTGCGATGGTGAAGCGAGGAGATGCCATTGCATTGCTGGGATCATCCGGTGAAACGAGCGAAGGCCCCCATGTCCACTTCGAAGTGTGGAAAGATGGTGTGCCGATCGATCCGGCGAGCGTAGTTCTCAACTACAATTTCTAGAAGGAACTCTGGCTCTGAAAACTGATCCGGTCAAAGAACTCAACCTGATTGGCCCGGGAACATCCGTCGAAGGCAAGATCCGCAGTCAGGGTAATGTTCGAATCGACGGAAAGCTGACGGGCGAAATCACCGCAAGCGAGAGCCTCGCAGTCGGCGTGACGGGCGAGATCGACGGAAACATCTCGGCCAAGAACGTGACGATCGGCGGCAAGGTGCGCGGCTCAATCACGGCGACCGAAAAACTTGTGTTCGAGGGGAAGGCAGTGGTGAAGGGGGATATCAGGGCGTCGAAGCTTGTCGTCGATGAGGGCTGTCTGTTCGACGGCAAAGTGGCGATGACCGAAAAGGCACAGGTGTACGAGGCACGCCACTGAGCGTTCCTCCGTCGGTGAGGAGACCAACTGATGGCGCTCGAACCGAAGTCGGACGACTCCGGACGCGGGGTGAAACCGTTCGCCGGAGTGCAGCGAACGCTGCGCGAGGTGGGACCGTATCTGACACTGGGCATTCAGCTGGCAGCTGCGGTTATTGTCTTCTTCCTGATCGGATGGTGGCTCGACACGCGCCAGGGGACGGCTCCTCTGTTCATGCTGATCGGGATCGTCGTTGGATTTGTGGGCGGAATGATCAAGTTCCTCAAATCTATCTCAGAGTTGACTGACAAGCGTTCTTCGGGCCGGTAGGTGCAAGGTGAAAATTGACTGGGCATTTCTGCGGTTGGTGCTCTACTGCACGTTGGGGGTCATCGGAGTGGTGATTGT
>Ga0233425_10004580_pt1 | contig 22958 bp, 25 predicted proteins | sample Watercolumn_Towu_2_FD_181712 | JGI IMG/M metagenome (GOLD analysis project Ga0233425, IMG submission 181712) | Freshwater microbial communities from Lake Towuti, South Sulawesi, Indonesia - Watercolumn_Towuti2014_140_MG | ecosystem: Environmental > Aquatic > Freshwater > Lake | place... | reverse complement strand
CATGGAAATTCCTTAACGACTCACTGCTGAATACGGAAAGCCGCGAATTGTATTGCAGTTTGATTTCGCATGTCAAATCAGCCAGTTCATCCGTCCAAATGAGCATGCCCCGCTACGACAAAAAAAAAGCGCGATCCGATGGGATCGCGCTAAATCCACACCAAAGGAGGAGGGTGGAGGAGACAAAACCTTGAGCGTCCAAACTTCAACTTCACATTGACGCTCCGAACAGTTTCATTATTGCAAAGAATTTTGTGCATAGCAAGAGATTTTTGTGCGCCGCACATTATTTTCCTTATGCGGGCATGAGCGCCATCAAGGAATGTTTTGTATTAATTTGTTATTAAACGCATTTGTATTATCAACCCGCGATAATAAGAGGCCCTTCAATACGATCGTTGTATCGTCAAACCAGGCAATTGGTGCTGCATCGCACAAACAGAAAATGAACCGGATTGCCCCTACGCCGTTCCGATAGAATCGCGGTTCAATCGATCTGGAGAACTCAATGGAATGCACGGTGCGTTGGATGGGTACAGACGGCATGGCCTTCGCGGCACGGACCGGCAGCGGGCATATCGCCGTCATGGATGGCGCACCGGAGGGAGGGGGTAACAACCTCGCGCCCCGTCCGATGGAACTGCTGCTGGCCGGCACGGGAGGTTGCACCGCCTATGATGTGGTGCTGATCCTGAAGAAAAGTCGCCAGGAAATCAGCGGTTGCGAAGTGAGCCTACAGGCTGAGCGGGCGGAAACCGATCCCAAGGTGTTTACCCGGATCCATTTCCACTTCACGGTGCGTGGCAAGGGCCTGAAGGCAGATGCCGTGGAGCGTGCCATTCACCTGTCAGCCGAAAAATACTGCTCGGCCTCCATCATGCTGGGCAAGACTGCCGCCATCACGCACGACTGGGAAATCGTCGAGGCCTGATCAGACCCAGTAGGCCGTTCGCGTCATCACGCCCGAGGCAAGCTTCATCGCCTGTTTGACCACTGCCGGCAGTTCCCGCGCCCCCAATCGGATCGCAGTCTCGGCATGGCCAGTTTCGTCCGCCTTCATGGCCTCGACGATCGCCCTGGTTTTCTGGTCGCTCTCCGGCAGTTTGGCAAGATGGCCTTGCAAATGGGCCTCGACCTGGCGTTCCGTTTCGGCGAGGAAACCGAGATTCCACGCGTCGCCGGCCCGCCCGGCAATGATGCCAATGGCCAAGGCGCCCCCATACCATATGGGATTAAGCAGGCTCTTGCGCCCTCCCAGCTCCGTCAAGCGGCCTTCGGTCCAGGCAAGGTGGTCGCCCTCTTCCGCCGCGGCCTGCCTGAGACTGTGACGAACGACGGAATTCGAGGAGGAAATCGCCTGTCCCTGATACAGGGCCTGGGCGCAGATCTCCCCGCAGTGATTCACTCTCATCAGGGCCACAACGTGGCGCTTCTCCTGCTCCGTCAGATCGGCCTCAGGAATCGCCTCTCCAGGTACGGGACGCACGCTTGCCCCCCGCGCAAAGACCGCACGCAGTGCCTTGTCGAACTCAATGATTGCCTTGTCGATCATGGCCTGACTATCGCGCTTCCGGATGGCCGCCGCGCTTCAGGGCGTCCACGCCCTCCTCGGCCTTGTTGATGATCACGCGATTGGGGCAAAAATATTGCCTGAACAGGAAGGCATGCTGACTGCCGGTCTTGATCGGCTGCCATGCAGGATTGCGCGCGGCGCTCCATGTGTTGTCGCTCCGGCCAAAGGCGTAGAGCTTCCGCTCCTTGGTGCTGCAGCGAAGGCCTTCGTAACTGACGTTGGTCGAGCCGCCCGAGGTTTTCACCACCATCGCATATCTGACCACGCCATCCTGGCCGACGGTCAGCGTTTTGCCGTCGATATAAAAGCGGTTAGATGTGGCGGCCCCCGCGTCGATCTCGATCAGGTCATCGGGCTTTGGAAACGCCGGCGGATTCGATTCGAGCTCCACCCATTTCTTTTCCTCCTCGTAGTTCTCGCCGTATTTCTTGTCTCCATAAAAGCTTTGCCCCGCGACAGGAAGGGGCAAGGCGAGACACAACAGCAGGGCTGCGGCAGACCAGCGGGTTTTGCGCAAAACGACTGTTCGGTTCATGAGATTGTCTCGAACGGCTGCCGGGGTAGAGCCGGCGGCCGTGATCATACCCCATTCGCCTGCACGCCTCAGTGCGCAATCGCGGCTTCAATTTCGGCAAAGGTGGACGCCACTTCGTGGGTTTGAATTGGCATACCGAGCTGACGGGAGATTTGGCTCGTCGAGAAAATCCCCCTTACCATCTGCCGGCCGCTGTCGTCCTCTTCGGCAACCAGCGCATGCTGCCTGCCGGCCCGTTTCAGGGTGGCGACGACATGGCCGACCTCGGCGGAACGCACATCCTCCATGTCGAGCACTTCGAGACGCTCGCGCGGGGTCATGACATCCCGCACCATCACCTCTTCATGGCGAATGCCCCGCTCACGCACGAATTGCATGGGCCGTTCGCCGAGCAGATCGGTGGACGTGATCACGCCCAGTATGCATCGCTTCTCGTCGGCAACCAGCAGCGACCTCACATTGTTGCGCAGCATGGCTTTGCTGGCCGACGTCAGTGTTGCATCGGGACCGATGGTAATCGCCTGCACCCGCGTGAGATCGGTCATGACCGCCAGGGCAGGCGAATCCAGGGAAACAGTTGTGCCTGTGTTCAGGTCGGCCTGATAGTAGCTTGCGCACTGGCTGAGCCTGCTTTCAGGCAGGGCCTTGTATTGCTCACGAAGCATTTTCTCCTCCTTCCTGTGTCGTGCGGCCTGAGCCGCGGGATGCGCCCCTCTGACCGGCGGGCGTTGCATCACATTTTTGGCACAAGAAATGCGAAGAGAAAAATGGAGTCTTCCGATTACACCATTAAGCGCCTGAATCGGCCGAGGTCGGATCGATACTCTGGGTGATCAAACTCTCCAGATCCCATTTGGGCTGCCTGTCTGCTGCATAGCGAAAAACATACCTGGAAAGCTCGATCAGCGCCTGCTGATAAACGCTCCGTTTGAATTCGATGACAGCATCCAGCGGCACCCAGTATTGGCTCCAGCGCCAAGCATCGAATTCCGGGTGATCGCTGGCCCGCAGCGAGACATCGCTGTCACGCCCCACCAGGCGCAACAGGAACCAGATCTGCTTCTGGCCGCGATAGGTACTGCGCCACTCGCGCCTGATCCACTGCTTAGGCACTTCGTAACGCAACCAGTCGCGCGTCCGACCGAGAATCCTGACATGCTCCCTAAGGAGGCCAACCTCCTCCTGCAACTCGCGGTACATCGCCTGCTCGGGCGACTCACCGTGCTTGATCCCGCCTTGGGGAAATTGCCAGGAATGTTCTCGAATGCGCTTGCCCCAGAATACCTCGTTCCTGCTGTTTACCAGAATGATGCCGACGTTCGGGCGATAGCCTTCACGGTCGAGCATGATCGCTACCCATCAATGATTGAACTGGCTTCATTTTTTCACAATTCATCAGGCAAGAAAAGGACCTGCCGGACAAGGGCAGCACACGTATCGGCTGCGGTAGAATTCAATTTTTTGCGCACGCCCGATGAAAGCCAGTCAATTCTTTATTGCCACCCTGAAAGAGGCGCCGGCCGATGCTGAAGTGGTCAGCCATAAGCTGATGCTTCGCGCAGGATTGATCAAACGCATGGCCGGCGGCATCTATACCTGGATGCCGCTCGGGTTGCGGATCCTGCGCAAGGTCGAAAATATCGTGCGCGAGGAGATGAACCGCGCCGGGGCCATCGAACTGCTGATGCCGGCCGTCGTGCCGGCCGAACTGTGGCAGGAAACAGGGCGCTGGGAGCAGTACGGGCCGGAATTGCTCCGCTTCAAGGACCGCCATCAGCGCGATTTCGTCATCGGACCGACGCACGAGGAAGTCATCACCGATGTCGCCAGGCGGGAAATCAAAAGCTACCGCCAGTTACCCCTCCACCTCTACCAGATCCAGGCGAAGTTCAGGGACGAAATCCGCCCGCGCTTCGGCGTCATGCGCGGACGCGAGTTCCTCATGAAGGACGGCTATTCCTTTCATGCCAGCTACGAGGACCTGCAGCGCGAATACCAGAACATGCACGACACCTATTCGCGCATCTTCACCCGGCTGGGGCTCAGGTTTCGCGCAGTGGCGGCGGACACCGGCTCCATCGGTGGGACGGGCTCGCACGAATTCCATGTTCTGGCCGATTCCGGCGAGGATGCCATCGCCTTCTGTCCGGACTCCGGCTATGCCGCCAATGTCGAACTGGCGGAAGCCGTCGCTCCTGCCGCTGCGCGCAATGGCCATACCGAACACATGCAGAAGGTGGCCACGCCCGGCAAGATACGCTGCGAGGACGTGGCGGAACTGCTCCGCCTGCCGGTGACAAGAACCGTCAAGGCGATTGCCGTGATGCACGACGAGCAGTTCTTCCTGCTCCTGCTGCGCGGAGACCACAACCTCAACGAGGTCAAGGCCAGCAAGCTCCCTTTCCTGAACCCCTTCCGCTTCGCCACCGACCAGGAAGTCGAACAGCATCTCGGCTGCCGTCCGGGTTATATCGGCCCGGTGGGCGTCGGCCCGGGGATCACCGTCGTCGCCGACCGCACCGTGGCGCAGATGAGCGATTTCGTGTGCGGTGCCAATGAGGCGGGTTATCACCTGACCGGGGTCAACTGGGAACGCGACCTGCGCGAGCCGGACTACGTGTTCGACATCCGCAACGTGGTGGAAGGCGATCCCAGTCCCGACGGCAAGGGTGGGCTGGAACTGTGCCGCGGCATCGAGGTCGGTCACATTTTCCAGCTGAGGACCAAATATTCGGAAGCGATGAAGGCCACCTTCCTCGACGAATCCGGTCAGCCGCGCATCATGGAAATGGGCTGTTACGGCATCGGCGTGACGCGCATCGTCGGCGCCGCCATCGAGCAGAATCACGACGAGCGCGGCATCATCTTCCCGCGCAACATCGCCCCCTTCGAAGTGGCCATCGCCCCCGTCGGCTACGGCAAAAGTCAGTCCGTACGGGACGCCGCCGATGCCTTGTATGCGGAACTGCAGGCCGCCGGCTACGACGTCCTGCTGGATAACCGCGACGAGCGCCCCGGCGTCATGTTCGCCGACCTTGAACTCATCGGGATACCCAATCGCATCACCATCGGTGAGCGCGGGCTGAAGGACGGCGTGGTCGAGTTCCAGGAGCGTCGCGATTCCGCTGCCGTCAAGGTCCCGCTGGCGGAAATCGGCGCCTTCGTCCGCGACCGCCTCGGCGCCTGATGCCTAGGCTCGCGCCTGCCATCCTGTTCGTTGTCGCCGGCACGAGTTTCGCCGGAGCGCAGAAGTACGAGCCGCTGGCCGCCAGCGTGCAGGCGGCGCTGCACGCCAGCGTGTCGGACCGCGCCTCGCCCGAACCGGCCTTCCCCAGCATCCAGGAGAAGATCAACTGGCTGGATGAAATGTCCGCGCGTCTGGCCAAGCGCATGCCCAACCTGAAGGAGCGACTCGATTTCCTGAAGACCGTCAAATACGAGGCGGAGCGCGCCGGACTCGATCCGCAACTGGTGCTGGGACTGATCCAGGTCGAAAGCGGCTTCAAGAAATACGCCGTGTCCACGGCGGGCGCGCGCGGCTACATGCAGGTCATGCCCTTCTGGGTGCGTCTGATCGGCAACCGCGGTGACAACCTTTTCCACCTGCGCACCAACCTGCGCTATGGCTGCACCATCCTGCGCCACTACCTGGACATCGAAAAAGGGGATCTGTTCCGCGCGCTGGGACGCTACAACGGCAGCCTTGGCAGGGCCGAGTATCCGGACGCGGTTCGAGCAGTCTGGGAGCGCCAATGGCGATATGCCTCGAGGGCCGTTTCGCTGAGGCAATAGCCTCCCGGACAGGACGGATGCCCGCTCAGTGCATGCCGGGCAGCATGCCTTTCATGCCGCGCATCAGCTTCTGCAGGCCGCCCTTTGAAAACTGCTTCATCATCTTCTGCGTCTGTTCGAACTGGTTGAGCAGGCGATTGACTTCCTGCACCTGCACGCCCGCTCCCGCCGCGATGCGGCGCTTGCGCGAAGCCTTGATCAGGTCAGGCTTGGCGCGCTCGGCCGGTGTCATCGAGTTGATGATGCCTTCCAGCCTCCGCACGGCCTTGTCCTCGACCTGTGAGCCGGCCTGCTGCGCCGCCTGAGCAAACTGGGCCGGCAACTTGTCGAGCAGATTCGACAAACCGCCCATCTTGCGCATCTGGCCGATCTGTTCCCTGAAGTCGTTCAGATCGAAACCCTTGCCGGTTTTCAGCTTCTGCGCAAAGGCCTTGGCCTTGTCCTGGTCGACTCCCCGCTGGGCTTCCTCGATGAGGCCGAGCACGTCTCCCATGCCGAGTATGCGGGAGGCCATCCGCTCCGGATGAAACTCCTCCAATCCGGAGAGTTTTTCGCCGACACCGGCATACTTGAGGGGCTTGCCGGTCACATGCCTGACCGACAGTGCGGCACCACCGCGCGCATCGCCATCGAGCTTGGTCAGTATGACCCCGGTCAGGGGCAGGGCCTCGTTGAAGGCACGTGCCGTATTGACCGCATCCTGGCCCAGCATGGCATCGACGACGAACAGCGTCTCGACGGGGCGCAGGATCTCATGTAGCTCGGCCACTTCCCTCATCATGGCCTCGTCGATGGCCAGCCTTCCCGCTGTATCGAACAGCACGACGTCGTAATAATGCTTTCTGGCGTAGTCGATGGCCGCGTTGGCAATCGCCACCGGCTTGTCGCCCGCCTGCGAGGCATAGAAATCGATGCCGGCCTGCTCCGCCACCAGCCTCAGCTGCTCGATCGCCGCCGGCCTGTACACGTCGGCGCTCGCCGTCAGCACCTTCTTGCGTTGCCGCTCCTTGAGCAGCTTGCCGAGCTTGCCTGTCGTGGTCGTCTTGCCGGCACCCTGCAAGCCGGCCATGAGGATGACTGCCGGCGGTTGGACGGCCAGATTGAGTCCGCTATGGGCGCCGCCCATCAACTCGGTCAGTTCGCGATGGACCACGCCGACGAGGGCCTGCCCGGGCGTCAGGCTGCCCAGCACTTCCTGACCCACCGCCTTCTCCCTGACGCGGGCTATCAGATCCTTGACGACGGGCAACGACACATCGGCTTCGAGCAAAGCCATGCGCACTTCGCGCAGCGCATCGGTAATATTGCTCTCCGTCAGCCTGGCCTGCCCACGAATCGTCTTGACGACGCGCGAGAGACGTTGGGTCAGATTGTCCAGCATGATGTTCCGGATGTCCTGGGAAGGCGGTAGACTTGCGCTATGCAAGGGATTCTACCGCATCTGCTGCCGGCCTCACTCTATGCCGTGCTGGGCTTCCATTTCTGGCGCACGCGCTGGACGCCTGGCGCGGCAAGGCCATCGCAGGGCATTCAACCATGGGAGCGGATTGCACTCGCCGTCTCGCTGCTGCTGCATGCGCTTGCGTTGTATGACGACCTGTTCGGCGGCGGGGAGATGCGCTTCGGCTTCTCTGCCGCACTCTCGCTCATGCTGTGGCTTGCCGTGCTGATTTACTGGGTGGAAAGCTTCCATGCGCGTCTGGAAGGCCTGCAGCCCTTGGCCTTGCCGCTCGCGGCAGCCTGCGCGTTCCTGCCCATTCTCTTTCCAGGGCAACACCAGATCACCAATGTCACTTCCGCGATGTTCCGGGCGCACTTTCTCATTGCCATGGTGGCGTACAGCTTGTTTACCCTGGCGGCACTCCACGCCATCATCATGGCGGTGGTCGAGCGACGCCTGCATCGGGGGGAACTCACCCGACCGCTCGCCAGCCTGCCTCCGCTGCTGACCATGGAATCCCTGCTGTTCAGGCTCATCGCCATCGGTTTCGTCCTGCTCACCCTGACGCTGGCTTCGGGTTTCGCCTTTTCGGAAACGGTCTTCGGCAAAGCGATCACCCTCAACCACAAGACGTTGTTCTCGGTCATCTCTTGGCTGATTTTCGCCGGCTTGCTCTTCGGCCGGTTCGCCTGGGGATGGCGCGGCCGCAAGGCGCTGCGCTGGACACTGGCCGGATTCGCAGCTCTGCTGCTGGCCTACGTGGGCAGCCGCTTCGTGCTCGAAGTCATCCTCGGGCGGGCCGGTTGACAGCCCCTCTCGCCCCCGCGATAGTGAACTCCCGCTTTTTCTACGCATTCACTTGATCGACGTGCCTCTTCCGGTCCAGTTCGTCGCGCTGGCCGTCCTGCTTGTGGTAGCCGGCTTCTTTTCGCTGGCGGAAACCGCCATGATGGCGGCCAACCGCTACCGCCTCAGGCACCGCGCACAGGCAGGGCACCGGGGTCGCGCATCAAGCTTGACCTGCTGGCCCGAACCGACAGGCTGCTAGGCGTCATCCTGTTCTTCAACAATCTCATCAATGCCGCAGCAGCCACACTGGTCGGCGTCATCGCGATTTAGCTCGACGGCGAGGGAGAGAGGTGCCGCAACTGTCACCGGAGGAATTGCGTACCCTCGTGCTCGAGGCAGGCCACTTCATCCCGCAGCAACATCAGTCGATTCTGCTCAACCTGTTCGATCTTGAGAGCATCATGGTCGAGGGCATCATGATCCCCAGGGGCGGCATAGAAGCCATCAACCTTGCAGCCCCCATAGAAGAAATACGATAGCAACTCGCCACCAGCCATCACACCCTGAATGGATTGATTATCGAGCATTTTCAAGATATTCCGGAAACAGGGGTATCCCTCAAAATTGCCGGCGTCCCCATCGAAATCCTGCACAAACATGACCGCATGGTGAAAACTGTCCGCCTGTTCCGTCCGGAGGAAAGCAGCGCGAGGATTTGATTCAAAAAGTTCTGCCAAGCGACTGATAGCTTTACAAATCCGGGACATAAGGGCATCATCGCCACAATACATCAAGCATACTGTCTCCCCCTGACAGCCTATGGCAGCTTCACTCCAATCTTCGCTGAGCGGCCTGGCGCGAGCGCTGGTCCAGCAGGGTCGCCTCAAGGAAGCGGAGGCAGAGAACTATGCTGCCCAAGGCGCCGGTGCGGGCGGAGGATTCGTCAGCCAGGTCATTTCCGGCGGCAAGCTCAATGCCAAAGACATTGCAACGTTCGCCGCTGAAACGTTCGGCTACCCCTTGCTGGATCTCAATGCCTTCGATGAAACGCACCTGCCGAAAGAGGCCATTGATCGCAAGCTGATGCAGAACCATCAGGTCATTCCGCTCACAAAGCGTGGAAACCGCATAGCTGTAGCCCTTTCAGACCCCACGAATCTCCGTGCCTTAGACGAAATTCGCTTTCAAACCGGGCTTGCGGTTGATCCGGTCGTTGTCGAAGCCAACAAGCTGGCCCCCTTGGTGCAGAAGTTGTCTGAGACAGCCGAAACCAAACTGAACGAACTTGCCGGCGATGATCTCGACTTGGAGTTGGGAGAAGATACTGAAGAGGCTGCTGCAGAAAGCGGTTCGGTCGAAGTAGATGATGCGCCGGTAGTACGGTTCATTCAGAAGATCCTCCTCGACGCGATCAATGAGGGGGCGTCGGATATCCATTTCGAGCCCTACGAGAAGTATTACCGCATTCGCTTCCGCACGGATGGCGTATTGCGCGAAATAGCGCAGCCCCCGCTGGTCATCAAGGAAAAGATCGCCTCCCGCATCAAGGTGATCTCACGCCTGGACATCTCGGAGAAGCGCGTGCCCCAGGATGGCCGCATGAAGCTGGTGCTCTCCAAGACCCGTGCCATCGACTTCCGCGTCAGCACGTTGCCCACCCTGCACGGCGAGAAGATCGTCATGCGCATCCTCGACCCGTCGAGCGCCATGCTGGGCATCGATGCCCTAGGTTACGAGCCCGAGCAGCGCGAGGCGCTGATGGCCGCGATCGAGCGTCCCTACGGCATGATCCTAGTGACCGGGCCGACGGGCAGCGGCAAGACCGTTTCGCTGTATACCTGCCTCAATCTGCTCAACAAGCCAGGCATCAACATCTCTACGGCCGAGGATCCCTGCGAAATCAATCTGCCGGGCATCAACCAGGTCAACGTCAACGACAAGGCCGGCCTGAATTTTGCGGTGGCGCTGAAGGCATTCCTGCGCCAAGACCCGGACATCATCATGGTCGGCGAAATCAGGGATCTGGAAACCGCGGAAATCGCCATCAAGGCGGCCCAAACGGGCCACCTCGTGCTGTCCACCCTGCACACCAACGACGCGCCCACCACGCTGGAGCGGATGAAAAACATGGGCATCGCGCCCTTCAACATCGCCTCCAGCGTCATCCTGATCACCGCGCAGCGCCTTGCGCGCAGGCTGTGCTCGTGCAAGAAACCCATCTCCCTTCCCATGGAGGCCCTGCTGCAGGCCGGATTCCATGAACACGAAGTGGATGGCAGTTGGCAGCTGTATGGGCCCAACGGCTGCGAAAAATGCAAAGGCAGCGGGTACAAGGGCCGCGTCGGCATTTACCAGGTTATGCCCGCCTCTGAAGAGATTCAGCGCATCATCATGACCAACGGCAACTCCATCGATATTGCAGAACAGGCTCAGAGAGAAGGAGTCAAGGATTTGCGTCAGTCTGGGCTGCTCAAAGTAAAACAAGGCCTGACGTCACTCGAGGAAGTTCTGGCCACGACCAACGAATAGGGGATATCAGATGGCAACCGCAACAAAAACCGCCAAGGATCGGGGTATCAAGGAATACACCTTCGCCTGGGAAGGGAAGGACAAAACCGGGAAATTGATGCGGGGCGAGATGCGTGCCGGGGGAGAAGCCCTGGTGCAAGCCACCCTGCGTCGTCAAGGTGTGCTGGTTACGAAGATCAAGAAACAGACATTCAAAAAGGGCGGGAAAATCACCGAGAAGGACATCACGCTCTTCACGCGCCAGCTCGCCACCATGATGAAAGCCGGTGTTCCGCTTCTGCAGGCATTCGACATAGTCGGCAAGGGTGCATCCAATCAAGCCGTGGCTAAACTTCTCATGGACATCAAGGCGGATGTCGAAACGGGGTCTTCTCTCAACCAGGCCTTTCGGAAATTTCCGCTCTATTTCGACGCCCTGTTCTGCAATCTCGTGGCGGCAGGAGAGGCCGCGGGCATTCTGGATTCACTGCTCGATCGTCTTGCCACTTACAAGGAAAAAATCCTCGCCATCAAGAGCAAGATCAAATCTGCTCTGTTTTATCCGATCGCCGTCATCGTCGTGGCAATCGTCATTACAGCCGTCATCATGATCTTCGTCATTCCTTCCTTCAAGGAGGTATTCAAGAGCTTTGGCGCGGACCTGCCGGCCCCTACCCTGATGGTTATCGCCATGTCGGATTTCATGGTGGCGAACTGGTATATCGTCTTTGGAATTCTGGGTGGAGCGCTATACGGTTTCTTCTACATGTGGAAACGCTCTGAGAAAGTGCAGATCGTCATGGATCGCCTTTTTCTGCGCCTGCCAATCTTCGGTGACATTATTCGCAAGGCCACCATGGCACGATGGAGCCGCACACTTTCTACCATGTTCGCCGCTGGCGTTCCTCTCGTGGAAGCGCTGGACTCGGTCGGCGGCGCATCGGGCAACTACGTCTACAGAATGGCAACAAAGCAAATCCAGTCCGAGGTCAGCACCGGCACGAATCTCACGGTTGCCATGCAGAATTCCAATGTCTTCCCCAACATGGTGTTGCAAATGGTTTCCATCGGTGAGGAATCCGGGCAGCTTGACGCCATGCTTGGCAAAGTGGCGGATTTCTTCGAAGCCGAAGTGGATGATGCCGTGGAGGCCATGTCCAGCCTGATGGAGCCCATGATCATGGTTGTGCTGGGTACGCTCATCGGCGGCATGGTCGTGGCCATGTATCTCCCGATCTTCAAGCTAGGTGCGGTCGTCTAAGATGCTGCACGGCTAAGTTGCCGACCTGTCCAGCCCCACCATGTCTGTCCTGATGGATCCGACAACCAGCATCATGCTGGCGATCTTGCTTGGCTTGATGGTCGGCAGCTTCCTGAACGTTGTCATCCATCGTCTGCCGAAAATCATGGAGCGTGGCTGGATGAAAGAATGCGCCGAGCTTCGTGGCGAACCCATTCAGCCTACAGAACGCCTCACGCTCGCTATGCCGCGCTCGCATTGTCCCCATTGCGGCCATGTCATTCGCGCAAGAGAAAACATTCCCCTCATAAGTTACATAGTCCTTCAAGGGCGATGCAGCGCCTGCAAATCGCACATCAGCATCCGCTATCCGTTCGTGGAGGCGGTCTCGGGTCTTCTGGCCGGTTTTATCGTCTGGAAGCTCGGCACGAGTTGGGAGGGCGTTGGCGCACTGCTGTTCGTTTGGTCCATGATCGCCCTGACCTTCATCGACTTCGACACGCAGTTGCTTCCCGACAGCATCACCCTACCCTTGCTATGGGCAGGCCTGCTGCTCAACCTGGGTGGCACCTACACGGATTTACGCAGTGCAGTGATCGGCGCGGTGGCCGGGTATCTGGCGCTCTGGTCCGTCTTCTGGGCCTTCAAGCTGGCTACAGGCAAGGAGGGCATGGGTTATGGCGACTTCAAGCTTCTTGCTGCCATTGGCGCCTGGCTCGGCTGGCAGATGCTGCCCTTGACGATTCTGCTATCGTCGATGGTCGGTGCCGTGGTCGGCATTGCCCTTATCGTCTTCGCCCGTCATGGCCGCAACATCCCGATCCCCTTCGGCCCCTATCTGGCCTGCGCCGCAGTGATTGCCCTGTTCTGGGGCAAGTCCCTGAATCAACAGTATCTCGACTTGTTCTGACCCTCTTCTCCACCTTGAAATACGCCCAGGCGAGGTCATGTAAGGCTTGGCCTCTGGAATTGCGCTTTCGAGGCAAGGAGTTAGGATATAATTTCGCGTTTTTTGGAGACTGCCATGCCGATCTACGAATACCGCTGCGGCACCTGCGGATTCCAGAAGGAATTCCTGCAAAAACTGAACGACACGCCATTGACCACCTGCCCGGAGTGCGGCAAGGAATCATTCAGCAAGATGCTCACCGCGCCCGGATTCCAGCTCAAGGGCAATGGCTGGTATGCCACGGACTTCAAGGGATGTGCCGCAAAAACGGAAGCAGGCAAGGAAAGCGGCACTACCCCGGCGCCAAGCTGTAACGGCTGCGCCTGCGCCGGCAACGGATGAAAAAATACTTCATCACGGGCCTGCTGATCTGGGTTCCCCTGGCGATCACCGCCTGGGTCATGACGCTCATCGTCCGCACGATGGACCAGACGCTGCTCCTGCTGCCGACTGCCATTCGCCCGGAACATCTGCTTGGCATCTACATCCCCGGCATCGGCGTCATTGCCACGCTGCTGGTGGTGTTCCTGACCGGTCTCGTCACCGCCAACTTCATCGGCCAGCGCCTGTTGCGGTTCTGGGAAGGCGTGCTGGCTCGCATACCGGTCGTCAAGTCAGTGTATTACAGCGTCAAGCAGGTATCCGATACGCTCTTTTCGTCGAGCGGAGAAGCCTTTCGCAAGGCCCTGCTCGTGCAATACCCCAGAGAGGGCGTCTGGACGATCGCTTTTCTGACGGGCCAGCCCGGCGGCGACGTCGTCAATCATCTCGATGGGGACTATGTCAGCATTTATGTGCCGACCACTCCCAACCCGACGTCCGGCTTTTTCCTCATGGTACCGCGCAAGGATATCGTCGAACTCGACATGAGCGTCGATGAGGCCCTCAAGTACATCATCTCGATGGGGGTCGTGGCGCCGCCGCTGCGCAATCCCGCCGGTCGGGCACAGAATCAATAATCGACAATACGCCGCAGCCGCGGCTTCTTTCCGGGCACCTCGAAATGCGTACTCACTATTGCGGCCTCGTCAATGCCGCGCAACTGGACCAGAACGTAACCCTGTGCGGCTGGGCGCATCGCCGTCGCGACCACGGCGGCGTCATCTTCATCGACCTGCGTGATCGGGAGGGGCTTGTCCAGGTCGTATGCGACCCCGATCGGAAGGAAACGTTTGCAACCGCCGAACGCATCCGCAACGAGTTCGTCCTGAAAGTCACCGGCCTGGTGCGCCGTCGTCCCGAAGGCACGGCCAACCCCAACCTCACCAGCGGCGAGATCGAAGTACTCGCCCAGGACATCGAGATCCTGAATACTTCCGCCACACCGCCTTTTCAGCTCGACGACGATCACCTCTCGGAAAACGTGCGGCTGACGCATCGCGTGATCGACCTGCGCCGTCCGCAGATGCAGAAGAACATGATGCTGCGCTACAAGGTGGCGATGGCCTTCCGCCGCTTCCTCGATGCGCAGGGCTTCATCGACATCGAAACCCCGATGCTCACCAAGTCCACCCCCGAGGGCGCGCGCGACTACCTGGTGCCTTCCCGCGTGCATGCCGGCCAGTTCTTCGCCTTGCCGCAATCGCCGCAGCTGTTCAAGCAGATGCTCATGGTGGCCGGCTTCGACCGCTATTACCAGCTCACCAAGTGCTTCCGCGACGAGGATCTGCGCGCCGACCGCCAGCCGGAATTCACCCAGGTCGATATCGAGACCTCCTTCCTGACCGAAACCGAGATCACCGCGCTCATGGAGGAACTGATCCGTTCCGTCTTCAAGGAAACATTGAACGTCGATCTGCCGAACCCCTTCCCGCGCCTCAGCCACGCCGAGGCAATGGCCCGCTATGGCTCGGACAAGCCGGACCTGCGCGTCAAGCTCGAATTCACGGAGCTCACCGACCTCATGAAGACGGTGGACTTCAAGGTCTTCCGCGCGGCGGCCGAGCTGGCCGACGGTCGCGTCGCCGCCCTGCGCATTCCCGGCGGCGGCAGCTTCACGCGCAAGGAAATCGACGACTACACCGCCTTCGTCGGCATCTACGGCGCCAAGGGCCTCGCCTACATCAAGGTGAACGAAAAGGCGAAAGGTGTCGAAGGCCTGCAATCGCCGATCCTGAAGTTCCTCCCCGCCGACATCGTCGCCCGGATTCTCGAGCGCACTTGCGCCGTCGATGGCGACCTGGTGTTCTTCGGCGCCGACCGTGCAAAGATCGTGAACGACGCCCTCGGCGCCCTGCGCGTCAAGATAGGCCACGAGAAGGGCGCGGCGGGCGACTACCTGGAGGCCGGCTGGCGGCCGTTGTGGGTGGTCGACTTCCCGATGTTCGAATACGACGAGGAAGAGAAACGCTGGGTCGCCCTGCACCATCCCTTCACTTCGCCCAAGGACGGTCACGAGGCGTTCATCGATAGTGCCCCCGGCAGATGCCTGGCCAAGGCCTACGACCTGGCCCTGAACGGCTGGGAGATCGGCGGCGGCTCCGTGCGTATCCATCGCGAGGAAGTCCAGTCGAAGGTGTTCCGCGCCCTTGCCATCGACGCCGAAGAGGCGGAACAGAAGTTCGGCTTCCTGCTCGAAGCCCTCAAGTACGGCGCACCGCCGCATGGCGGCCTGGCCTTCGGCCTGGATCGCATCGTCACCATGATGACGGGCGCCGAGTCGATCCGCGACGTGATCGCCTTTCCCAAGACCCAGCGTGCCCAGTGCCTGCTGACCAACGCCCCGGGGCCGGTGGACGAAAAGCAGTTGCGCGAGCTGCACATCCGGCTCAGGCAGGCCGAACAGGCGAAGACCGCCTGAGCCCATGGGCCGCAACCCTGCCTGCGGCCCGACCTAGCCCCTAAAGAATCAGCCGATTCCGTCCGTATTACATGTGTTCCGACCGGGACGCATGTGTTTTCTTTCGCCCAACGAACGGCCATGGCTGACCCAGGCAGCATCAGCACACTCATCATCGACCGCAGCCCGGAGATGCGGGGCACTCTGCGCGCCATGCTGGGCCAGGGCGGGATAGACGACGTCCAGCCGGCAGCCAACGCCGCGGCCGCGATTCGCAAGCTGGAAGAGCGTCCGTTCGATCTCATCCTGTGCGAATACGCCCTCGGTGAAGGGCAGGACGGGCAGCATCTGCTCGAGGATCTTCGCACGCACCACCTCATCCCGCTCTCGACCGTCTTCATCATGGTCACCGGAGAAAGCAGCTATGAAAAGGTCGTCAGCGCCGTCGAACTCGCCCCCAATGACTACCTGCTCAAGCCCTTCACGGCCGACGCGCTCTACCAGCGCATATCGCGCGCGCTCGAAAAACGCGATGCGTTCCTTCCCGCCTATGGCCTGATCGAAATCGGCAACATGGGCGAGGCGGCAGAACGCTGTCGCGAAGGCGAAGCGCGCACGCCGCAATACGCCATCGACTTCATGCGACTGCGCGCCGAACTGCTGGTCAGCATGGGCAGGGCGGACGAAGCGCAGGCGATTTATCGGATGATCCTCGCAAGCAAGGCGGTGCCATGGGCCAAGCTGGGCCTGGCCAAGACGCTATACCTGCAGAAGCGCTTCGAGCAGGCGGAAAAAACTTTGCAGGAACTGGTACAGGAGAACCGCCAATACGTCGACGCCTATGACTGGCTGTCGCGCACGCGCGAAGCGGCAGGGCGCATGAAGGCGGCCCAGCAGGCACTGGAAGAGGCTGTCGCCGTTTCGCCCCACACGCTGCGACGCCTGAAGAAGCTCGGCGATATCGCGCTCGATACCGGAGACATGGCTGTGGCCGAGCGCGCCCTGTCCGAGGTGGTACGCAAGGGCCGTTATTCGGACTTCCGCGATCCGGAGCATCATGTCAAGCTGGTCAAGGTCTTCATCGCCAAGGGCGACCGGGAACAGGCGGAAAAAACCATTCGTGACCTGGATCGGAGCATGCACGGCCTGCCGAAAACCGAGGCCTGCAGCGCGCTGTCGTCGGCCATGGTGCTGAGCAAGGCCGGCGACAGGGAGAAATCCCTCGCCGCGCTCAATCGCGCCCTCGCGGCCAGCCGCAGCAACTCGGCCATCTCGGATGATCTGAAAATCGACCTGGCCAGGACCTGTCTCGATCATCAGCAGGAGGATTCCGCCGCAGAAATGATCGGCGAAGTCATGCGCAATGCCGCCGACGATCAGGCCGTGGAGAAAGCCAAGGGCGTGCTGGAACAGGCCGGCCTGAAATCGATGGCCGATGAACTGGCGGCCAGAACCAGGCAGGATGTGATGGATCTCGTCGCCACGGGCGCCCGCCATGCCGAGGCAGGCGATCACGAGGGCGCGGTGGACTTCATGCTCCAGGCCGTCCGGAAGATGCCCGGCAATACGCAGGTCGGCCTGAATGCCGCGCTGGCCCTGCTCAAGCTCATCGAGCATCGCGGCTGGAACGAGAAGTTTGCGGCGCAGGCGCGCAGCCTGGTCGATCGTGCGCGCCGCAGCGACCCTGGGCATCCGCGCCTTGCAGCCTTGATGTCCTACTACCAGAACTTGCTGTCGAAATACGGTATCCAGCCGGGGCGATCCTGACCGGCCAGTTGCGGGATAATTCCAGCAATGGATGGCTCCCGCGCATGGATGAGATGGCTGCTCCCCCTGCTGGCCTCGCTGGTCATGGGCATTGCCCATGCCCGCGCCCCGCAGCCAACCACGGATGAAGTTTCAGTGCACACTCTGCCGCGCGAAGCCCGGGAGACCCTGGCTTTGATCAAGCGCGGCGGCCCGTTTCCCTACGCCAGGGACGACACGGTTTTCGGCAATTTCGAACGGCGCCTGCCCGTCCGGCCGCGCGGCTATTACCGGGAATACACCGTCCCAACGCCCGGCGCGCGCGATCGGGGTGCGCGCCGCATCGTTGCCGGCGCGGGCGCCGTCGCCGATGTGAAAAGCTCGAACGAATACTATTACACTGCCGACCACTATCGCAGTTTCAAACGGATCGTCGAATGAACCTCGACCATGCGGCCACCCTCCTGAAAGACAGCGCCAAAGCCGGCGTCTGCCATGTGCCGCAGAGGGATGTATCCCGGCTCCTGACGGCCGCCTCAGCGGCCGGCCTGGTCGTCCGCCGAGCCGATCTCAAGGGCGTGCGCGGCAAGGAAGCCCTGTTCGATCGCCTGTCATCAGCGCTGTCCTTTCCGGAATGGTTTGGTCGCAACTGGGATGCGCTTGCCGATTGCCTGAGCGACCTGTCCTGGTTGCCGGCATCCGGCTATGTGCTGGCCCTGGATAACGTTGAGGAACTGCCAACGCGCCAACGCGATGACTTCAACATCGCCATACAAGTCTGTTCGGCAGCCGCCGATCTCTGGCACGAAAAGGGAGTGCCCTTCTGGGTGCTGCTCGATGCGCGTACCAAGGATGTCCCCGCCTTCACCGACATCAAGTGAAGAAACCCGTTTCGGTACTCGTCGTCCTGCACACGCCCGACCTGCGCGTGCTGCTGCTCGAGCGCACCGCCCACCCCGGCTACTGGCAGTCGGTCACCGGCAGCCAGGAGGGCGAGGAGTCGCTGGCCCAAACCGCGGCGCGGGAAGTCGCAGAGGAAACGGGCATAGCGATTCGCGCGGACGAACTGATCGACTGGCGCCTGGTCAATCGCTACGAAATCTTCCCCCAATGGCGGCATCGTTATGCGCCGGGCGTGACGCAAAACGTCGAGCACGTCTTCAGCCTGAGCCTGCCGGATGCGGTACCCGTCACCCCCGCGCCGGAAGAACATCTGGGTTATCGCTGGCTGGATTGGCGTGAGGCAGCCGGCGCGGTATTTTCGTGGAGCAACCGAGATGCCATTCTCATCCTGCCCCGCCTGATCCGTCGCACTTGACCGGCAGCCCTTCGATCCTGTTTTGCAGACAATCTGGACAGAAGCACCCCAAGCCACGCATGGGAGGAGAAGCCGCGGGAGGCCGCGCTGCACACCAGCATCCGTTTTCTTCTTCCATGCCGCAGGCAAACGCCCGCCCACATCCCGGGCAAATCGCACCGTTCACATAACCAATTGATTTGTTTATTTTTTCATTCATTTCCGGAAGGCTCTTGAAACGCCGCCAAGCCGCCCAATATTGAAAACAAGAGTTTAAACCTGACAGTGAAAGGAGACATCATGGCCAACATCGTGCGTTCCGGCTCCGACCCGTTTGACGATTTCTTCCGCGGCTTCTTCGTGCGCCCTGTCGATTTCGGCAGCTCGGTCGACGTGCCGTCGATCAAGATCGACGTCAAGGAACAGGGCGACGCCTACAAGGTTCACGCCGAATTGCCGGGCATCCGCAAGGAAGACATCCACGTCAATATCGACGGCTCCGTGGTCTCGATCAGCGCCGAGCGCAAGCAGGAAAAGGAAGTGAAGGAGGGCGAGCGCGTCCTGCGTACCGAACGCTATTTCGGCAAGGTTTCGCGCAGCTTCCAGCTTGGCCAGGACATCGACGAGTCGAAATCCGCCGCCAAGTTCTCCGACGGCGTACTCGAACTGACGCTGCCCAAGAAGGCCGCCGCCGCCGCAAAGCGACTGACTATTGACTGATCCCCGATCCGGCCCCCTCCTCCCCTCCTCCTTGAGGGCCGGTCAGTGCGGGAAGCTTCGGCTTCCCGCTTTTTTTGCCCAGGGCTTAGAATTCCGACTTCGACGGAACCCGAGCCATCATGACCGACACCCCGCTTTCCCCTGCCATCGAAGCCGGCATCCTCGCCGCGGCCCTGCCCTACATCCGCCGCTTCCAGGACAAGACCATCGTCGTCAAGTACGGCGGCAATGCCATGACCGACGAGAAGCTGAAGCACTGTTTCGCGCGAGACGTGGTGCTGCTCAAGCTGGTCGGCATGAACCCGGTGGTGGTGCATGGCGGCGGCCCGCAGATCGACGACCTGCTCAAGCGCGTCGGCAAGCAGGGCCAGTTCATCCAGGGCATGCGCGTCACCGACCCCGACACGATGACGCTCGTCGAAATGGTGCTGGGCGGCCAGGTCAACAAGGAAATCGTTGCCCTCATCAACCAGCATGGCGGCAAGGCCGTCGGCCTCACCGGCAAGGACGGCAGCTTCATCCGCGCAAAAAAACTGCTCATGCCGAACAAGGACAACCCGGCCGACCTCATCGACATCGGCCAGGTCGGCGACATCACGTCCATCGACCCCAGCCTGATCGCCTTCCTCGACTCGGGCGACTTCATTCCCGTCATCGCCCCCGTCGGCGTCGGCGAGGACGGCGCGTCCTACAACATCAACGCCGATGTCGTCGCCGGCAAGCTGGCGGAAATCCTCAAGGCGGAGAAGCTGGTGCTGCTCACCAACACGCCGGGCGTGCTCGACAAGGACGGCAAGCTGCTCACCGGCCTCACGCCGAAGCAGATCGACGACCTCGTCGCCGACGGCACGCTCTCCGGCGGCATGCTGCCCAAGATCGGCTCGGCGCTGGATGCCGCCCGCAGCGGCGTGCGCAACGTGCACATCATCGACGGCCGCGTCGAGCATGCGCTGCTGCTCGAGATCCTCACCGACCATGGCGTCGGCACGATGATCAAAAGCAAGTGAAGGCGCGCGACCGGGTCTGGCTGTTCGACCTCGACAACACGCTGCACGACGCCGACCCGCACATCTTCCCCCACATCAACCGCGCCATGACGGCCTACGTGGCGCAGCTGGCCGGCCTCGACGAAGCGGCGGCCTCCGCGTTGCGCGAGACCTACTGGCGCCGCTATGGCGCCACGCTGCTCGGCCTGATGCGCCACCACGGCACCGATCCGCATCATTTCCTGTACCACACGCACCGCTTCGACGACCTGCCCGGCATGGTAGTCTATGACCGCGCCGTGCACCAGGTCCTGCGTCGCCTGGCGGGTGCCAAGATCGTCTTCTCCAATGCGCCGCGCCATTACGCCGAAGCCGTGCTCGACGTCATGGGCGTGCGTTCGGCCTTCGATGCCGTCTGCACCATCGAAACCCTGCGCTTCCGGCCCAAGCCGGAAATGCGCGGCTTCCGCCGCCTGCTCAGGGAACATCGTCTCGACCCGAGGCGCTGCATCCTGGTCGAGGACAGCGAGGTGAACCTGAAAACGGCCAAGCGCCTCGGCATGCGCACGGTCTGGATCAGCCGCGAGGCACGCTGCCCCGCCTGGGTCGACCTCAGGCTAAAATCGGTGCTCGAACTGCCGCGCCGGCTCGGCGCGCTGGGATAGGAAGGGAGCGAGGACGCACCATGGCCGCCAGATCGGGGGAACGCAAGCTGCAGATCCTGCAGACCATCGCCGAGATGTTGCAGGACCCGAAAGGGGAAAAGATCACGACGGCCCTCCTGGCGAAAAAGCTGGACGTGTCCGAAGCGGCACTCTACCGACACTTCGCCAGCAAGGCGCAGATGTACGAGGGCCTGATCGAATTCATCGAGAACAGCCTGTTTTCGGTCATCAACAAGATCGGCGCCGAAGAACAATCCGGCATGAAACAGGCGGAGCTGATTGTCTCGCTACTGCTCGGCTTCGCTCAGAAAAATCGTGGCCTGACACGGGTGCTGACCGGCGATGCGCTGGTGAACGAGGATGACCGCCTGCAGGCGCGCATCAACCAGTTGCTCGATCGCGTCGAGGCGGCGCTCAAGCAGGCGCTGCGCATCGCCGCCACCGGCAACGAACTGCCAAGGGGCGACGATGCCGCCGCCGCGGCCAACCTCTGTCTGTGCTACGTCATCGGGCGCTGGCAGCTCTTCGTCAAGAGCGGCTTCGCGCGCGAACCGATGGCGCAATGGCCGCAGCAGTGGCCGATGTTGCTGGCCGGTTGCCTGTCGCAGCCGGCGTAAGCATCACTGCCCTTCCCTGAGCCACTTCGCCACGTCGAGGGCAAAGTAGGAGAGGATTGCGTCGGCGCCGGCACGCTTCATCGACAGCAGCGCTTCCAGCACACACGCCTTCTCATCGATCCAGCCGTTCTGGCCGGCTGCCTTCAGCATGGCGTACTCGCCGCTCACCTGGTACACGCAGGTCGGCACCTTGAACGTATCCTTCACGCGGCGCACGATATCCAAGTAGGGTAGCCCCGGCTTCACCATCACCATGTCTGCGCCCTCGGCGATGTCGAGGCCGACTTCGCGCAGGGCCTCGTCCGTGTTTGCGGGATCCATCTGATAGGTGTACTTGTTGCCCTTGCCCAGGTTGCCCGCCGAACCAACGGCATCACGGAAGGGGCCGTAGAAGCTCGAGGCATACTTGGCAGAGTAGGCGAGGATGCGCGTGTAGATCTGCTTGTGTGCGTCCAGTTCGGCGCGGATGCGGCCGATGCGCCCGTCCATCATGTCGGAGGGCGCCACGACATCGACGCCGGCCTGGGCATGGTTCAGCGCCTGCTTCGCCAGCACTTCCAGCGTCTCGTCGTTCAGTACATAGCCCTCGCTGTCGATGAGCCCGTCCTGACCGTGACTGGTATAGGGATCGAGGGCGATGTCGGTGATCACGCCAAGTTGCGGAAACTCCTTCTTCAGCGCCTTCACCACGCGTGGCACCAGGCCGCCGGGGTTGCAGGCCTCTTCCGCGCCCAGCGACTTCAGCGTCGGGTCGATGACCGGGAACAGCGCCAGCCCCGGCACGTCGAGCTTTGCCGCCTCCTCGGCCACCTTCAGCAGCCGGTCGAGGGAATGGCGGAACACGCCGGGCATGGAAGCCACCGGCTCGGAAATCGCCTTGCCTTCCAGCACGAACACCGGATAGATGAGATCGTCGGCGGTGAGCCGGTGTTCCCGCATCAGACGGCGGGAGAAATCGTCACGGCGCATGCGCCGCATGCGGGTCGAGGGAAAAGCTCCTGATAAGCTCATGGTTTTTTCACAAGAAAAATATTTAATTCGCATCCACCGGAACTTGCGCGGATGATTTTCGCTCAGAAACGCCAGATGGTGTTGAACCGTCTCCCGCTTCACCTCCCTGAGCGGGTGCCTTAATCAAGTTAAGGCGTTTCCGCCCCCGGTTTTTCTCCCCTTTAGCCGGGGGCGTTTCTTTTTGGCTCAATTCGCATTAAGTAGTGACAGGCTCACGTAGCGAGCCTGCGGGCTGCCAGACTGAGCTCGTGTTGATCGACGAGTGAAGGAGGCAGGATGAGACAGCGAGACATGAAACGTCTGATGGCGC
>Ga0233425_10004579_pt1 | contig 22961 bp, 28 predicted proteins | sample Watercolumn_Towu_2_FD_181712 | JGI IMG/M metagenome (GOLD analysis project Ga0233425, IMG submission 181712) | Freshwater microbial communities from Lake Towuti, South Sulawesi, Indonesia - Watercolumn_Towuti2014_140_MG | ecosystem: Environmental > Aquatic > Freshwater > Lake | place... | reverse complement strand
GCCCTGGCGCCGCGCGAGATCACCCCCCTGCTGCCGGTCTGGATCCGGTGGCTGGCCCATCTGCTGCACGCCTTCGCCGGCAAGGAGGCCCGCGAGGGCCGTCCGGGGCAGCGGCTGGGCAAGGCTTTCGAACACCTGGGCCCCGTGGCCATCAAACTGGGTCAGGTCCTGGCCACCCGCGCCGACATCTTCGGCGTCGAATTCGCCCGCGATCTCGGCCGGCTCAAGGACGCGCTGGAACCCTTCCCCGTCGACCAGGCGCGGCGCGAGATCGAGCGGTCGCTGGGCCGCACGGTCGAGAGCCTGTTCACCGACTTCGGACCCCCGGTCGCCGCCGCCTCGCTGGCCCAGGCGCATCCGGCCTGGCTGGCCGACGGTCGCAAGGTGGCGGTCAAGGTGCTGCGCCCCGGCGTCGAGCGCCGCGTGGCCCAGGGTCTGGACTCCATGCGTCTGGCCGCCCGGCTGGCGGTCCGCTTCGTTCCCCCGGCGCGCCGGCTGGAGCCCTCGGCCTTCGTCGAGACCATCGCCCGCGCCCTGCAGCTGGAGCTGGACATGCGGCTGGAGGCGGCCGCCGCCTCCGAGCTGAAGGATATCCTCGACAAGGTTCGCGACGGCGGCGTCGGCCATATGTCCGCCCCCGCCGTGGTCTGGGACGGTGTCGGCAAGCGGGTGCTGACGCTGGAGTGGGCGACCGGCGTGGCCATGACCGACCCGGCGGCCGTCGATCAGCCGGGACTGGACCGCAACGGACTGGCCGACAATCTGGTCCGCGCCTTCCTGACCCAGGCCCTGGACTACGGGACCTTCCACGCCGACCTGCACGAGGGAAACCTGTTCTGCCACGCCCCGGCCGAACTGACCGCCATCGACTTCGGCATCGTCGGCCGGCTGGGCCATGGCGAGCGCCGCTATCTGGCGGAAATCCTCTGGGGCTTCCTCAGCCGCGACTACGACCGCATCAGCCGCGTCCATTTCGAGGCCGGCTATGTCCCCCCCGAACATTCGGTCGAGGCCTTCGCCCAGGCCCTGCGCGCGGTCGGCGAGCCGGTGATCGGCAAACAGGCCTCGCAGGTGTCGATGGGCCGGCTGCTGGGCCAGCTGTTCGAGATCACCGCCCTGTTCGACATGCATCTGCGGCCCGAGCTGATCCTGCTGCAGAAGACCATGGTCTCGGTCGAGGGCGTGGCCCGCCGGCTCAATCCCGACCACGACCTGTGGGAGGCGGCCCGGCCGGTGGTCGAGCGCTGGATCCGCCGCGAACTGGGGCCCCAGGCCCAGGTGCGCGACGCCCTCGAGGAACTGCGCGCCACCCTGAAGGCCCTGGCCCGGCTGGCGCAGGATCCCCCGCAGCCGCAGACCGTCGTCATCCGCGAGACGCGCGCCCCGGCGTGGATGGTCGTCGCCGTCACCCTGGCCGGAGCGGCCTCGGCGGCCGCCCTCGTTCTGTCGCTTTGGCCCTCCATCCTCTGACTTCAGTTCTGGAGACGACCCCATGAAGCCGCTTCTGATCGCCGCCGCCCTTCTGCTCGTCCCCGCCGCCGCCCAGGCCCAGGTCGCCGCTGCGACGATGCCCAACAGCTTCGACCGCCCGGTCGCCCAGACGACCCGTACGCCGACCCCGACGCCCGCGCCCGCCGCTGCAGCGCCGGCGATGTCGACCACGCCCGCCAATCCCCGCTCCGAGGAAGTTCTGCGCGAGATCATCACGGGGGGTCAGGCCGGGACCCTTCCCTACGCCCTGATGACCGACGACCTCGCCGGCAAGGTCCGGGCCCAGGAGGCCACGATCCTCCCCCTCCTGCGAGGCTTCGGCGCGATCCAGGCCCTGGACTTCGTCGGCGCCCAGGACAACGCCGACCTGTTCGCCGTCACCTTCGCCACCGCCGCCACCCAGTGGATCATCGGCTTCGACGAAAGCGGCAAGGTCGCGGCCCTGCTGTTCCGCCCGGCGGAATAGTCCTCAGTCGTCGGCGCCGGGCCGTCCGCGCCCGCTCTTGATCGTCGACCGTTTGGCCTTGCCCTCGAGCCGACGCTCCTTCGAGGCCCGGGTCGGCTTCGTCGGCACGCGATAGACCGGCGCCACCGAGGCCTTGTCGACCAGGCCCTGCAGCCGTTCGATGGCGTCGGCCCGGTTGCGTTCCTGGGTGCGATAGCGCACCGCGGTGATCAGGATCACCCCGTCCAGCGTCAGCCGGCTGCCCGCCAGCTTCATCAGCCGCGCCCGCACCGGCTCGGTCAGGGACGGCGAATTGCGCGCGTCGAACCGCATCTGCACCGCGGTCGAGACCTTGTTGACGTTCTGCCCGCCCGGCCCGCCCGCGCGGAAGAAGCGGAACTCCAGCTCGCTCTCGGGAATGGTCGTCACCGGACGGCCCGCTTCGCCCGCACCACGGCCTGATCCAGCGCCTGCAGGAAGGCCGAGCGATCCTTCGGCCCGAACGGCGGCGGGCCCGAGGTCGCCACCCCCATCGAGCGCAGATGCTCGCCCACCATCCGCCCCGCCAGGGCCGAGCCGATGGAGTCCGGGGTGAAGGGCTGGCCGTTCGACTTCAGCGCCTGGGCCCCCGCCTTCAGACAGCGGTCGGCCAGGGGAATGTCGGCGGTGACGACGATGTCGCCCGGGCCGGCGCGTTCGGCGATCCAGTCGTCGGCGATGTCGGGCCCGGCGTCGACGACCACCTGTTCGATCCAGGTTTCGCGCGGCGTGTTGATCCAGCTGTTCGACACCACGAACACGTGCAGGCCGTAGCGCCCCGCCACGCGATAGACCTCGTCCTTCACCGGACAGGCGTCGGCGTCGATGAAGATGCGGGGCAGGGTCATGGGCGGCACACTATCTCTCCCTCCCCTTCATGGGGAGGGATGTCGGCGCAGGGCGACGACAGGGTGGGGTGCGTCCGGCGTTCCCCACCCGGTCGCTGCGCGACCTCCCTCCCCGCTTCGGGGGAGGGAGAACGCATTGTCCTACCGCGTATACGCCGGCGGCATCGCCCCTTCGCCGCCCGCGCGATAGCGGTCGCGCAGCAGGAACTGCCGGCTGCTCGGCGCCTGTTCGGCCCCGCCGATGAAGATGACCTCGGCGTTGCTCAGCGGCTCCAGAGGATCGCCGGACCAGACCACCACATCGGCCGCCGCGCCCGCGCGCAGCTCGCCGAACTGGCCGGCCATGCCGAAGATCTTCGCCGGATTGACCGTGATCGCCTCGATCGCCGCATCGTAGGGCAGGCCGTGCGAAACGGCGTTGCCCGCGTTGTAGCGGGTCTCCCGCACCCGGTGGGAGCCGTCATTGCCCTTGATGGCGATCACCACTCCCGCGGCGTCCAGCGCCGCGGCGTTCTCCATCCGCACGGCGCGCGTCTCGAGACTGCCGGGCAGGTTGGAGATCGGATTCAGCAGCACGGGCGCGCCCGCCGCCGCGATCTGGTCGGCGACCAGCCAGCCCTCCTCGGCGCCGTCCAGGATGACCTTGACCCCCTCCTCGCGCGCCAGCCGCAGCACCTGCTGGATGTCCGCCGCGCGGTGCACGGTGACGATCAGCGGCAGGCTTCCGTTGGCCACCGGGATCAGGGCCTCCAGATCCGCCCGTGACAGGCTGAGGTCGCGCAGGCCCGCCCGGTCGTAGGCGGCCTTGTTGCGCGCATAGAGGCGCACCTCGGCCAGGGTCTCCTTGAACTGGGTGAACTGGGCCCCGCGCGCGCCGCCGGCGACGCCGGCTCCGGCCTCGCCGAACGGGGCGACCATGGCCACCCGCGGCTTGACCAGAATGTCCGTCCCCTGCGCCAGATGGATGACGGCGGCCTGTCCGGCGAACAGGCTGGGGGCCTGGAAGCCGCCCTCGCCGACGCCGGCGAAGTCCGCGGATCCGTCGTCATGGGCGTGGCCGTCGCCGCCGCCCGGATGGCTGGGCGTGACGATGGCGCGGGTGATGCCGCCGAGGCGCGCCACCGGCAGGGTGAAGGACCAGGGATCGAGGCCATAGCTGACGTCGAACGAGGCGCTGATCGAATTGGCGCCGTTGCTCTGGTCGTTCGACCCGCCGACCGACGAGATCTCCGAGGCGCCGAGGCCGCTGTCCACGGCGACGAAGCCGGGGGCGACCACCTTGCCGCGGGCGTCGATGATCCGGGCGCCCGAGGGGGCGGCGCCGGTCCCCACCGAGACGACCCGGCCGTTCTGGATCACCACCACGCCATTCTCGATCACAGACGTGCCGGTCAGCACCCGCCCGCCGGTGATGGCTGTCAGGGACTGGGCGAAGGCGGGCGACGTCAGGGCGGCGGCGCAGACGGCGCCGAGGATGAGGTTCCTGAGGCGCATCAGCGGGCTCCCTGCGGGACGTTGGCGGCGGAGAGACCATAGCCGGGCTGGCCCAGCTCATAGTCGGACAGCGGCTGATAGGCCGGGTTCATCCGGTCGAAGCTGAGGCCGCCGTCGATGAAGACCTGGTCGGCGCGGGCGTAGACGCTGAACGGATTGGCGCTCCAGATCACCACGTCGGCGCGCTTGCCGGCCTCCAGCGATCCGGTCTGGTCGGCGATGCCCAGCGAACGGGCCGGGTTGAGGGTGATCCAGCTCATGGCCCGCTCCTCGGAGATGTTCATCCCCATGCGGCGGCCTGCGGCCAGGCCGGCGGCGGCCTCCTGGTTGAGGCGCTGGGTCAATTCGGCGTCGTCCGAATGGATGACCGCGCACGATCCCTGCGGCGCGTCGACCAGGGCCGCGTTGGCCTCGACCGCGTCGAGGGCCTCCATCTTGAAGCCCCACCAGCCGGTCCACATGTCGGCGCAGATGCCCTCGCGGGCCAGCAGCGGCGCGACCTTGTAGGCCTCGATGGCGTGGTGGAAGGCGGTGATCCGGTAGCCGAACTCCTTGGCGATATCGATCATCACCGCCATCTCGTCGGCGCGGTAGCAGTGGTTCTGCACCAGCACCGAGCCGTCCAGCACGCCCGCCAGGGTCTCCAGCTGAAGGTTGCGGGTCGGGGGCGAGCCCTCGCCGTCCTCGCGCCACTTGTCCCACTTGGCCTTGTATTCGCGGGCCGCGATGAAGGCAGCGCGATAGCCGGCGACATTGCCCATGCCGGTGGCCGGCGACTGGTTGCGCCCGCCGTAGACGCGCGACGGATTCTCGCCGCAGGCCATCTTCAGCCCGTAGGGGGCGCCGGGCATCTTCATGCCCTGCATGGTCACCGACGGAACGTTGCGCACGGTCACGCCGCGGCCGCCGAACAGATTGGCCGAGCCGGGCAGGATCTGGAGGGTGGTCACGCCACCGGCGCGGGCGGCGTTGAAGCCGGGATCCTGGGGCCACAGCGAATGTTCGGCCCAGACCTGCGCCGTGTTCGGATTGGTCGCCTCGTTTCCGTCGCTCATCCCCTGCACGCCCGGGGAGGGATAGACGCCGAGGTGGCTGTGAACGTCGATGATGCCCGGGGTCACGAACCGTCCGCGCGCATCCACCACGCGGTGGCCGGCGGGGACCGGGGTCGAGGCGTCGCCGACCGCGGCCACCTTGCCGTCGGTGACCACGACCACCCCGTTCTCGATCTTCCGGCCCGCGCCGTCGAAGACCGTGCCGCCGACGATGGCCATGTTCTCGCGCGGCAGGCCGCGATAGGTCGAGGGGAAGGGGTCCGGGTTGGCCGCATAGTCGAGCCCCCGGGCCATCGGCTCGCGCGCTTCGTCGGCCTTGTTATCCGCGTCGGGCTTGTCGTCGCCCCCGGTGGTGGCGCAGGCCGTCAGGGCCAGAGAGCCCGCCAGCACGCAGGCGAGGACGGCGAGGCTGGAACCCCGCAAGGCGTGAAGTCTCATTCGAACGCTCCCCTTGCACGCCCGCTGGCGTACGACGGGGCGGATTACAAAAGGCTCCGGCGCGATCCGTCAAAGCCGGAAACATTACAAACCGGTAAGGCGGGTTCGCATCTCGTCGTTCGACAGGCCGGCGACCTCGATCATCTTGGTCCGCGACTGGCCGCCGCGCGGGATCGACACCGCCGATTTCGGCACGCCCAGCGCCTTGGCCAGCAACCTGATCAGGGCCTCGTTCGCCTCGCCCTCGACCGGCCGGGCGCGCACCCGGACCTTCAGGACGGGCCGCCCTTCGGCGTCCACGTCCCAGCCGTCAATGCGGTCGGCCGACGCGCCGGGGGTCAGGCGGATGGGGAGATGGGCGGACTCAGGGGGTCCGGAATGGCTTCGAGCCATAGGCCGTCTGACCCCCCGAGACCGCCATCGCGGCCATGATCACATCCCGGGGATCGCCCCGGAAACCGCTCGTGAACAGCTGCTCCAGCTCGGACCGATCGCCTTCGGCAAGGATCAGGATTGATCGCGCCAGTTGCTGGGGGCCGACCGTAAGATTCATATCCCACAACGACCTCAGGCGGGCGCGAACGGCCTTCCGGTCGGCCGGATCGCGGAAGTCCCGGTCAATTCGCGCCCGGACGTCGCCGGCCAGTCTCCAGAACATCGGCGGACCGTCAGCCCAGCGCCTTCATCAGCTCCGGCACCACGACCTTGTAGTCGCCCACGATGCCATAGTCCGCGACCTGGAAGATCGGGGCGTCGGCGTCCTTGTTGATGGCCACGATGACCTTGGAGTCCTTCATCCCGGCCAGGTGCTGGATGGCGCCCGAGATGCCGATGGCGATGTAGAGGGCCGGGGCCACCACCTTGCCGGTCTGGCCGACCTGATAGTCGTTCGGCGCATAGCCCGCGTCGACGGCGGCGCGCGAGGCGCCCACGGCGGCGCCCAGCTTGTCGGCCAGCGGGTCCATGACGGCGTGGAACTCCTCGGCGGACCCCAGGGCCCGGCCGCCCGAGACGACGATCTTCGCCGCGCCCAGTTCCGGGCGGTCCGACTTGACCATCTCCTCGCTGACGAAGGCCGCCCTGCCGGCGTCCGCGCCCGCGACGGTCTCGACCGGGGCCGAGCCGCCTTCGGCCGCGGCGTCGAAGCTGGTCGGGCGCACGGTGATGACCTTCTTCGCATCGCCCGACTGGATCGTCTCCAGCGCGTTGCCGGCGTAGATCGGGCGCACGAAGGTGTCGTTCGACACCACCTCGATGATGTCCGAGATCGGGGCGACGTCCAGCTTCGCCGCGATGCGCGGCATGAAATTCTTCCCGTCGGTGGTGGCCGGCGAAAGGATGGCGTCATAGCCGCCGGCCAGACCGGTCACGGTGGCCTCGACGGCCTCGGCCAGCTGGTGGCCCAGGCCGGCGCTTTCGGCCAGCAGGACCTTGCGCACGCCGGCGATCTTCGCGGCGGCGTCGGCCGCGGCCTTCGAGCCCTGGCCGATGACCAGAACATCGACGTCGCCCGACAGCTTCAGCGCCGCCGTGACGGTCTTGTGGGTCGTGTCGCGGACGGCGTCGCCGTCGCGGTCGGCGATAACGAGAACGGCCATTACAGGACCCCCGCGGTCTTGAGCTTGGAAACCAGTTCGGCGGCGTCGGCCACCTTGATGCCCGCCGAGCGCTGCGGCGGGGCCGTGACCTTGACCACCTTCAGGCGCGGCGCCGTGTCGACGCCATAGTCGGCGACCGCCTTGACCGCGATCTCCTTCTTCTTGGCCTTCATGATGTTGGGCAGGCTGGCGTAGCGCGGCGTGTTCAGCCGCAGGTCGACCGACACCACCGCCGGCAGGGTCGCCGACAGGGTCTGCAGGCCGCCGTCGACCTCACGCGTGACCGTCGCCTTGCCGTCGGCCAGCACGATCTTGCCGGCGAAGGTGGCCTGGGGCCAGTCCAGCAGGGCGGCCAGCATCTGGCCCACCGCATTGTTGTCGCCGTCGATCGACTGCTTGCCCAGCAGGACCAGATCCGGCTTCTCCTCGTCGACCACCGCCTTCAGCAGCCTGGCGACGGCCAGCGGCTCCAGATCGGCGTCCGACTGGATCAGCAGGCCCCGGTCCGCGCCCATGGCCAGGGCCGTGCGGATGGTTTCCTGGGCCTGGGTGACGCCGATGGAGACGACCACGATCTCGCTCACCGTCCCGGCGGCGTGATGCTCCTTGCCTTCCTTCATGCGGACGGCTTCCTCGACGGCGATCTCGTCGAACGGATTCATGCTCATCTTGACGTTGGCCAGATCGACGCCGGTCTGGTCCGCCTTGACGCGAGCCTTGACGTTATAGTCGATCACCCGTTTGACGGGGACGAGAACCTTCATTGTGCTATCCACGAAAGCGCCGGAATGTTGCGTCAGGGAATGGTACGCCGCATCCGGCCTGTCAACGTAACGCCGCGTCAACGACCGGGTTCGGTCGACCTCAAAGCCACGGGAATCCGTAGATGAACCGCCTCCTGACCATGAAACGGCTGAGCATCCTGTTTCTCTCGACCTTCGCCGTCCTGATCGCGGGCATGTTCGCCTATGAATCCCTGGTCGTGGCGCCGGGCGACCGTTGCGAGGCCGGCGGCAAATGGTGGGACCCCGAGGGCCGCACCTGCGCCCAGCCGATCTCGATCGCCGAGATCACCGGCCGTCCGCTTCCGGGCCAGCGGGCGGCCGCCTCGGACGCAAAGAACCGCGAACTGGTGGCGATCGAGGACTCCCTGAACGCCCAGCAGAAGGCGCGCGACGCCGACGCCGACCGCCAGCGCGCGGCCCTGGCGGCGCAGTAGGGGATTCTGGCCCTTCAATAGAAACTCCGCCCCTACGTCCGTTTTTGACGCAAGCGCATGCTTCATTGGCCGAACCCCGGTGGGTGCGGTCTTTGAAAATCGAATCTCGCGAGCATTCCGAAGTGGACGCAGTGGACGGTTCGGACGGTGTTTCTTCGGTGGCCCAGTCCGCACGCAGTGCACCCTGCGCACGCTTTGCACGGTGTTTTTCGCCTGACGGCCAGCTCTAGCGCGTCGCGCCCGGTTTCCACTTCACGTCGTCCGCCCCGTTGGCGTTGGCCCGGCGGGCGGCGACGAACAGGTGGTCCGACAGCCGGTTCAGATAGCGGATCGAGGCCGGCGTGACCGCCTCGCCCGCCTCGACCAGGCGCACGGCCTCGCGCTCGGCCCGGCGCGCCACGGTCCGGGCCAGATGCAGATGCGCAGACAGCGCGGACCCGCCCGGCAGGATGAAGCTGTCCAGCGGCTTCAGGCTCTCGTTCATCCAGTCGATCTCGGCCTCCAGCCGCTCGACCTGGCTGTCGAGGATGCGCAGCGCCTCCCATTTGGGCGCGGGCTCCAGCGGCGTGGCCAGATCGGCGCCGAGGTCGAACAGCTCGTTCTGGATGCGGCCCAGCATGGCGTCGATGCGGTCATGCTGGCCCGAATGCAGCCGGGCCGCGCCGATGACGGCGTTCAGCTCGTCCACCGCCCCATAGGCCTCGACCCGCGGATCGCTCTTGGACACGCTGGCGCCAGAGGCCAGCCGCGTCTGCCCGTCGTCGCCGGTCTTCGTATAGATGCGGTTCAGGACGACCACGGCCTCAAGCGCCGTGGGTGGATTTCCACCACATCCCGATGACCAGCAGCACGATCGCCAGCGCCTGCAGCGCGACCCTCAGCCGCATCAGCTTGTTGGAATGCGACCGCGCGAAATCGCCGCCCCGGTACAGCGAATAGATGCCGAAGCCCAAGGTGATCGCCACCGCCGCTATGGCCAGCAGGATCAGGATGTTCAGTACGTCGCCCATGGCGGCAATCTAGGCGACCCCGGGCGGCGAGGCCAGCGCGCCGACGCCGCAACCTCCAGCTAAGCCGTTGGTCATCATTTCGTGCTTCTCTGGGAGGCTTCGAGGGGGCGATGACCGACCGCGCGATCCGCAATCTGGCCCACCTGCGGCGGTCCGCCTCGACCGCCCGCGTGCTCAATTTGCTCAACATCTACAACGAGCACCGCCACGACCCCGACTGGGGCGCCCGCCCACTTTTCCGCTCGCCGGCCCTGAACCGGGCCCTGATCATCAAGCATCGCCTCCGCCGCAACGAGATGGATCTGTTCCACCTGCGCCGACAGGTCGCGACCAAGGTGGTCCTGCCGATCGACAGCAGCGACCTGAAAACGGGCGGCCATTTCGTCTTCGTCGGCCAGCGCGGTTTCGAGCAACAGATGCAGGAGGCGTTCGGAATCGGCGACGAACACCCGGACATGGCCACCCTGGCCCTGCTGGACCGCCTGCCCTCGCTCGACCCCTTCCTCCTGCGGGAACAGCTCCGCAGGGCCGGAACGGACCTGGCGCCCTGCTATCTGTCGGTCAGCGAACACGACATGGAGCGAATGGTCCGCTTCGTCGAGGACGAGATCCGTCCGCTGGTCACCCTCAGCATCGGCTACAGCCTCGCGGCCGTGGGTTCGACCCGCCGGCTGGCCGGCAAGATCCTGTCGAGCGACCCCCACGACCGGATGGAGGCCCTGCGCCAGACCCTCCAGCTCCGCCCTGACGAGTATGAGGAGGGCGTCTTCTGCTGGAAGGGGTTCCTCTATTACAAATGGGTTCTCGGCAGTCTGGCGCGGGAGATCGCGTCGGTCGCCGAGGCCGTCGGCAAGGTCAGGCCCGTGGGCGCGGCCGATCAGGCCTCGCGGGACTATCTGGATCGCGGTCGGATCGTCCTGCGGGCCCGAATCCAGAAGACCTGCCAGCAGGCCGCCGAGACCCTCCGGATCTATGACGACGCCTACGCCAGCCTGACGGTCCTGGGCGAACCCACCGCCTTCCGGGACTTCCTGCTGGAGGCGCCGAGGATGTTCAGCCGCCTCGGCGACCAGCTGGGAGCCGTCCAGCATATCGTCAGCTTCTGGCGGTTCCGATTCAGCCCCGGATCGGCGAACGTCAGCCCGGAAGAGCTCATCGACATCTTCATGGATTTCGAAACCGGCCTGGCCGACCGCGACGAAGAGCCCGGCGCGCTCATCCTGGCGGCCTGACCCATGAAAAAGGCCGGGAACCGCAGTCCCCGGCCTCGTTCAGTTTCGATCGCCGCCTGTAGTCAATAGCGGTAGTGGTCCGGCTTGAACGGCCCCTCGGTCGGGACCGAGATGTAATCGGCCTGTTCCTTCGACAGCTTCGTCAGCTTCGCGCCCAGCTTGCCCAGGTGCAGCATGGCGACCTTCTCATCCAGGTGTTTGGGCAGGGTGTAGACCTGGTTCTCGTACTTGTCGGCGTTGGTCCACAGCTCGATCTGGGCCAGCGTCTGGTTGGTGAAGCTGGCGCTCATCACGAACGAGGGGTGGCCCGTGGCGTTGCCCAGGTTCACGAGACGGCCTTCCGACAGCAGGATGATCTTCTTGCCGTCCGGGAATTCCACATGGTGGACCTGCGGCTTGATCTCGTCCCACTTGAAGTTCTTCAGGCCCGCGACCTGAATCTCGGAATCGAAGTGGCCGATGTTGCAGACGATGGCGTTGTTCTTCATCGCCCGCATGTGCTCGACGGTCAGGACGTCCTTGTTGCCCGTGGCGGTGACGAAGATGTCGGCTTCGCCGGCCACGTCCTCGACGGTGACGACCTCATAGCCTTCCATCGCCGCCTGCAGGGCGCAGATCGGATCGACTTCGGTGACCTTCACGCGCGCGCCGCCCTGGCGCAGCGAGGCGGCCGAGCCCTTGCCCACGTCGCCGTAGCCGCAGACCACGGCGACCTTGCCCGACAGCATGACGTCGGTGCCGCGCCGGATCGCATCGACCAGCGATTCACGGCAGCCGTACAGGTTGTCGAACTTGGACTTGGTGACGCTGTCGTTGACGTTGATGGCGGGGAACGGCAGGTCGCCCTTCTTCGCCATTTCGTACAGGCGGTGGACGCCGGTGGTGGTCTCCTCCGACACGCCGCCGATGGCGTCGCGGATCGCCGAATAGAAGCCGGGCTTCTCGGCGATGTAGCGTTTCATCACCTTGAAGAGGGCTTCCTCTTCCTCGTTCTGCGGATTGGCCAGCAGCGACAGGTCCTTCTCGGCCTTCGGGCCGAGCACGCACAACAGGGTGGCGTCGCCGCCGTCGTCGAGGATCAGGTTCGGATAGCCGCCGTCGGCCCATTCGAAGATCTTGTGGGCGTAGTCCCAGTACTCTTCCAGGGTTTCGCCCTTGGTGGCGAACACCGGGGTGCCGTTGGCGGCGATCGCGGCCGCGGCGTGATCCTGGGTCGAGAAGATGTTGCACGAGGCCCAGCGCACCTCGGCGCCCAGGGCCTCCAGCGTCTGGATCAGGACGGCGGTCTGGATGGTCATGTGCAGGCTGCCGGCGATGCGGGCGCCCTTGAGGATCTGTTGCGCGCCGAACTCTTCGCGCAACGCCATCAGGCCGGGCATTTCGGTTTCGGCGATGGCGATTTCCTTGTTGCCGAACGGGGCAAGCGAGATGTCGCGGACGATGTAATCGGTCATGTAGGGGGCTTTCCGGGGAGACTGTTTGGGGGGCCTATAGACCGGTCCCGGTCGGGGAGCAAGAAACACATAAGGATGTCTTTATGTGTTTCCCATGAAAGTCCCGCCCGGACGTTGCGTGCCGCCGCGGTGGAAAGGAGCGGAACATGCCTGGCCTGAAGCTGACGCGTCGCACGATGGCCGTCGCCGGGCTGTTCGGTCTGGCCTGCCCGCCGCCTTGTCGGGCCCAGGACGCGCCGACCTTCTCGAGCAGCGACCAGCGCCAGGGATTGCTGACCGTCCCCGTGACCATCAATGACCGCGGCCCCTATGCCTTCGCCATCGACAGCGCCGCCAACACCTCGGTCGTCGCCCGGGACCTCGCGGCCGGCCTCGAACTCCCCGACGCGGGAGAGGTGACGATGCACACCCTGGTCGCCGACGAACGCGCGCCGACCGTGCGGGCGGAGAGGGTGCGGACCGGGGCGCTGAACGCCCGCGACGTCCGGCTGGTGGTCACCGGCCGGGAGGGCCTGCTGGGGTTGGACGGCCTGCTGGGCACGGACCTGCTGGCCGGTCTCAGACTGGTGCTGCATTTCGGGAGACGGACCCATGTCGACATTACCCGTCCGCGACGATGGGGCGACTCTGTCGGCGACGACGGCCAGCGGCTGAAAGCCGGGGACGCTGCGACGGGCGAGCAGCGCTTCAACGGCCTGCTGATGGTGGACGCCACGGCCCGGACGGTTCCCTGCAAGGTGATCCTCGACACGGGGGCCAGGATGACCGTCATCAACACCGCGCTCGCCCGTCAGGCCGGCGCGCAGCCGCTGATCCTTCCCGACGGAACGACCCTGAGCCGGGTCCTGTCGCCGACCGGCCGGGACGCGGCGGCGCAGGCGATGCTGCTGCCCGAGCTTCGGCTGAGCGGCGTCATCCTGACCCGCGTTCCCGTGCTGGTGGGCGATTTTCACACCTTCGCGATCTGGGGTCTGGCCGATCGGCCGGCCGCCCTTATGGGGGTCGATCTGCTGGGGTTGTTCCGGACCGTGATCATCGACCTGAAGCGGGGCGAGCTGCTTCTGGACCCGTGAGCCGGGCTGGTGTCTATCTGGCGCCGGTGTTGGAGGGGTTTTCATGAAGACGATCATTGCGGGCGTCCTGGCGGCGCTGACGGTGGGCGGCGCGAGCGCGGCCCAGGACACGGCGTCGGCGCCGACCGGTCCGGTTACCCTGATCCAGGCCGGCCGGCTGCTGGACCGCCCGGGTCAGGCGCCGCGAGGCCCCTCGACGGTGGTGGTGCGCGACGGGCTTGTCGTCGAGATCCGCGACGGCTTCGTCGACGCCTCGACCTTCCCCGGGGCCACGGTCATCGATCAACGCGACCGTTTCGTCCTGCCCGGCCTGATCGACAGCCATGTGCATCTGGTCTCGGACCTGGGCGGCCAGGCGGGCTTCCTGTCGGGGATCACCGAAAATCTGCCGACCCACGCCTATCGCGCGGCCGAGAACGCCGAAAAGACCCTGATGGCCGGCTTCACCACCGTGCGGAATCTGGGCGACGACGGCGGCGTCACCCTGGCCCTGCGCGATGCGACGGCGGCTCATCGCCTCCCCGGCCCGCGCATCGTCGACGCCGGCGCCAGCATCTCGACCACCTCCGGCCACATGGACGGTCGGCTGGGCTTCAATGACGAGCTTCGCGACGACATCCCGCACGACAATGTCTGCAACGGTCCGGAAAGCTGCCGGGAGGCGGTGCGAATCCAGGTCGGGCGGGGCGCCAACGTCATCAAGATCGCCACCACCGGCGGGGTGAACAGCCGCATCGGCGCCGGCCTGGGCGCCCAGATGTTCGAGGACGAGGCCCGCGCCCTGATCGAAACGGCGCATCTGTACGGCCTCAAGGTCGCGGTCCACGCGCACGGCGCCGACGGCATCAACCTGGCGCTGCGGATGGGCGCGGATTCGATCGAGCACGGCACCATTTTCGATGACGAAACGATCCGCCTGTTCCGGCAGTCCGGCGCCTACTATGTGCCCACCCTGTCGACGGTGAACGGCTATATCGAGCGGCTGGCCGCCGATCCCGACGCCTATTCGCCCGAGGTCCTGCCCAAGATTCGCTGGCGCATCTCCATCACCGGCCAGTCGCTGCAACGAGCGGTTCCTGCGGGGGTGAAGATCGCCTTCGGCACCGACGCGGGCGTGTCGAAACACGGACGCAACGCGGACGAATTCGCCCTGATGGTCCAGCACGGGATGACGCCGATGAGCGCCATTCAGGCCGCCACCGTCAACGGCGCCGATCTGCTGGGCCTGTCGGCCGAGATCGGCACGCTGGAGCCGGGCAAGCGGGCCGACATCGTCGCCGTCGACGGCGATCCGCTGACGGACGTGGCCGTCCTGACCTCGATGGATTTCGTCATGCGCGACGGCCGCGTCTATCGCGACGAGGAGTAAGGCGGCTTGGCGAGGGCGTGGGGCGGAGCTAAGCAGGCTCGCATGACCCAGGACCTCGCCATCCCCCGTCACGACTGGACCCTGCAGGAAGTCGAGGCCCTGTTCGCCCGGCCCTTCATGGAACTGGTGTTCGAGGCGGCGACCGTTCACCGGCGCTGGTTCGATCCGTCCGAGGTGCAGAAGAGCCAGCTGCTGTCGATCAAGACCGGCGGCTGCGCCGAGAACTGCGGCTACTGCTCCCAGTCGGCCAGTTTCCAGACCGGCCTGAAGGCCGAAAAGCTGATGGATGCGACCGCGGTCCTGGCCGAGGCCATGGCGGCCAGGGCCGGAGGCGCCAGCCGCTTCTGCATGGGCGCGGCCTGGCGCGAGCTGAAGGACCGCGACACGCCCAAACTGGCGACCATGATCGCGGGGGTGAAGGCCCTGGGGCTGGAGACCTGCGCCACCCTGGGCATGCTGACCGCCGACCAGGCGCGCCAGCTCAAGGCCGCCGGGCTGGACTACTACAACCACAATCTGGATACGGGCCCGGAATACTATGCTCAGGTCGTGACGACCCGGACGTATCAGGACCGGCTGGACACCCTGCAACATGTGCGGGACGCCGGCATGAGCACGTGCTGCGGCGGCATTGTCGGCATGGGGGAGGCGCGGCGCGACCGGGCCAGCCTGCTGCATGCGCTGGCGACCTTGCCCGAACACCCCGACAGCCTGCCGGTCAATGCGCTGGTGCCGGTCACGGGCACGCCGCTGGGCGAACGGATGCTGGCCGAGGGCCAGATCGACCCGATCGAATTCGTCCGCACAGTCGCCGTGGCGCGAATTGTCTGTCCCAGGGCGATGGTGCGCCTCTCCGCAGGACGCGAGACCATGAGCGCCGAGATGCAGGCGCTGTGCTTCCTCGCCGGGGCCAACTCCATCTTTGTCGGCGGCAAGCTGCTGACCACGCCCAATCCCGAACAGGACGAGGATTCGGCCCTGTTCGCCCTGCTGGATCTGAAGCCGATGGCGCCCCGGACCATAGAGGCGGCGGCGTAACCGTGCCTTAAGCGGCGCGTGTCAGGGTCGGCCCATGGAACGCCGCGCCCTCCTCGGACTGAAAACACAGACGCTGAAGACCAGCGGCGGCTCGAGCGCGCCCCAGGCCAGTTATCTGCGCCTGCCGACCATCACCGCCAATGTGATCCGCCCGGGCGGGCGGCGCGGCGTGATGACGGTCGAAACCGGTATCGACACGGCCGACGCCGCCCTGCGGACCCGCGTCGCCCAGTCCGCGCCCCGGTTGCGCGCCGCCTACGCCGTCGTGGTGCAACAGGCGGCCGCGGCCCTGCTGCCCGGCGCACCGCCCGACGTAGAACGACTGGTCGCCCAGCTTCAGGCGGCGACCAACGCCACCATGGGCCGGGCGGGCGCGCGCCTGCTCATCGGCACGGTGATGGTGGTCTAGGGCGTCTCGGAGAGCGCCCGCCGGATCGCCTGTTCCATCGGCGACGGCCCGTCCAGGCTGAATTCGGCCCTTGGCGTCAGCGGCGGCTGGGCCATGAAGCGCGGCTCCGTCCCCCGATGCGGCTGGGCAGCATGAACAAGGAAGGGATGGCACAGATAGACCGTGCCCGCCGGGCCGGTGGCCGCGGCCTCGGGCCGACCTGCAGAGCCCGCAAATCCCTCTGCCGCCAGCTCTCCCAAGGTGACGCCCGCCTCACCCGCGGGCGCAAGCCGGCGCGCGATGTCCCGGTGCGAGCCCGTCCGTAGGCGGGTCGGGGCGTCGTCGGGACCGACGTCCGAAAACAGAAACAACATCAGCAGGGCCCGTCCGCGAGAACGGATATTGACCCGCCAGTCCATGAAGTCGGGGGCCTCGTCGCCGAAGCTCACATCGACATGCCAGCCATCGTCGCCCGGCGCCTCGGTTGAAGGGAAGCGGACCGGGAAGGTGCCGAGGCCCATGGGCGGGACCCAGCGCTCCTCGCCGATCAATGCATCATAGGCGGCGTGCAGGACCGGGGTGTTGGCCGCGGCGCGGAAGGGCGGATCCCAGTATCCGCCCAGCCGGATGACCGGTCGCGTCCAGGTGGAGGGATCCTCGGGATCGCAGCCCGTATCGCGCCACAGGATGGCGCGGCCCTGTTCGGCCAGGTCTTCGGAAAAGGCGTGGTCGATACGGAGGAAGCCGTCGGCGATGAAGGTTTCGATGTCGTCGCGCGCCATCGCGCGAGCGGCGGGAAAATTCGGCATGGTGTGATCTGTGTTCTGGCGCCCTCGGGCGCGCGCATCCGTTGGGCGCTGATCGCGCCCGGCGAACGTCCTGTCGGACGGACGACCCTAGTTTCGGATACGAACGAACATCATGCGCGCATTTTGGAGAGGACCGGCTCGCGTCGCAAGAGCTCAATCCCTCGTTGGACTGACCCGGGTCGCGTCGCCATAGGTCAACGCCAGGAAGACGTCCTCGAGATCGGGATCCTCGGTGGTGATGTCGGCGATGGTGACGCCCGCCGCCCGCACGGCCGCCAGCACCTGCTCCACGGACGACTGACCCTTGCGGTAGGTGACCACGAAGGCGCCGTTGGGGCGCGCCACGGCCTCGAACCCCTTGAGCTCGGGCAGGCCGTTCAGCTCGCCCTCGGGCGTCACAACGACATTGCGGGTGTCCAGCCGGCGCAGCAGTTGCGGCGTCGGCTCGCAGGCCACCACCTCGCCCCGGTTCATGATGGCTATCGTGTCGCAGAGCTCCTGCGCCTCCTCCAGATAGTGGGTGGTCAGCAGCACCGTCACGCCCTCGGCGTTGATGCGCCGGACGTAGTCCCACAGCTGGCGGCGCAGTTCGACGTCCACCCCGGCCGTCGGCTCGTCGAGGATCAGGATCGGCGGATTGTGCACCAGGGCCTTGGCCACCATCAGCCGGCGCTTCATGCCTCCTGACAAGGCGCGGACATAGGCGTGCGCCTTGTCCGACAGGCCGAGCGCGGCCAGCAGCTCGTCGGAGCGGCGCTCATTGGCCGGCACGCCATAGAAGCCGGCCTGGACCTCCAGCGCCTCGCGCGGGGTGAAGAAGACATCGGCGACGATCTCCTGCGGCACGACGCCCAGGGCGGCGCGGGCGTCGCGCGGCTGTTTGTCTATGTCGCGGTCCCAGATCGCGACCGTGCCGCCGGTCTTGTTGACCACGCCCGCGAGGATGTTGATCAGCGTCGACTTGCCGGCGCCGTTGGGCCCCAGCAGGCCGAACATCGAGCCGCGGGGAATGACGAGATCGACCCCCCGCAGCGCCGTTTTCGGCGGAGCCTTCTTCGTCCCGGCGTAGGTCTTCTCCAGTCCGCGCACCTCGATGGCGTTGACGGGCAGGGCGTTCGCTTCGGGCATGCAGGCTTTCCGTTGGACTGGCCGGCCTAGGTAGGCTCGCCGGGCGCCGCCGCCAAGACCGCGGGCCATCTCCTCGCAACCAATGTCAATGACGCTTGACATAATACGACCGAATGTCTAGCGTCCTTGTCATTATGAACAGCTTGCTTGACGGAACCAGCATCATGAGCCGCACGAAAATGATCGGCTGGGCCGCCTTCGCGGTCTGCATCCTTGGCTACGGAGCCTTTACGGCGATCGTCGTCCTCAACCGGATGGGCGAACTGGAGATGCGCGAGGTCCTGCTGTTCGGCGGGCCCGCCGCCGTCGCCGGCGAGATCGGTCTGTGGGTCGCCGCGGGTTGCCTGGGCTGGTCCCTGTTCAAACGCCGCAAGGCCCTGTTCGACCGGGTCTTCCGCAAAGGCGCCGGGACGGTTTGACGCCAGCCGTCCGCCCGCCTAGGGAATCGGTCCCGCCGCTTCTGCAGTTCCGAGATCGCGCCATGCCGCCCCGTCACCCCGACGCCATCATCCCGCCGCCGGAAGACATCGTGGTTCCCACCAAACGCGTCGCCTGCGACGGCGGCGGCGGCGCCCTGGGCCACCCGCTCGTCTATATGGACATGGGCGGCGACGACTTCGTCGAATGCGCCTACTGCGACCGCCGCTTCGTCCTGAGCGCCCATCCGCAGCCCGAGAACGAATACTTCAGCCCGGCCGCCCGGCCGCCCGAGGCGCACTGACGCTCAGTCCCCGGCCGGGGGCGCAGGCATCAGGTCGCCGAACGGCGCCGCATCCTCCAGCGCCCGGACGAACGAGGGCCGCGCCATCAGCCGCCCGTGCCAGGCTCTCAGCAGCGGCCGGTCGCCGAACGGGACCAGCCGCCGGGCGTAGGTCAGGATCGGCGCGGCGCAGCAGTCCGCCAGGGTGAAGGTTTCGCCCGCGCCCCAGACCCGGCCGTCGGCCAGCCGGCTTTCCAGAAGGGTCCAGGCGGTGGCGACGACTTCGGCGTCCTGGGCCGCGCCATAGTCGTCGGCCTGACCCTCGGGACGGAATTTGTTGAGCACGATGCGGTTCATCGGGCCGCCGACATAGGTGTCGATGATCCGGTCCATGAAGCGCGTCTCCAGCGCCGCCTCCGGGTCGGCGGGTATCAGCCGGCCGCCGCCCGCCAGCCGGTCCAGATATTCGATGACGACGCTGGATTCGAACAGGGTCCGGTCCGCCTGGGTATCGACCAGGGCGGGCATCTTGGCGAAGGGCGAGACGGCGCGGAATTCGGCCATGACTTCCGGGTCGTCGTGCTGGATCAATCTCAGCTCGAACGGGAGACCCAGTTCGTACAGGGCCGTCGCGGCCTTCTGTCCATAGCCGGAGTAGGGGTGGGAGTAGAGACGCAGGGTCATGCGGAAACCGCCTCTGATTGCGACGCCAGCCAGGCGTCCAGTTGATCCAGGCCGGCCGCGGTGCCCTCTTCACGCTCGGCCCAGCCGTCCTCGCCGAAATAGACGCCCTGCTCGTTGACGGTCAGGACCGTGCCGTCGCCGTCGGGCGTGAACTCCGCCGTAGCCAGCGAGGCCGAGATCTTGCGGCCGCCAACCTGCATGACGAAGGCGACGACGATCCGGCGGTCGGGGACGATGTCCAGATATCGGCCCTCGAACAGATGTTCGGCGCCGTCCTGCCCGGCGCCGCGGCTGATCTCGCGGCCGCCGACGTGGAAGTCGAGCCGTTCGATCACCGGCGCAGCAACCTCTTCGCAGCCCATCCAGCGCTGTTTGATGTCGCGGTCCGAGAAGGCGGCGAAGACCCGCGCCGGGCGCGCCGGATACCGCCGGGAGACGGTGAAGGCGCCGAAGAACAGCTCGCTCATGGCCGCCTCTCCGCCGTTCGGGAGAGGATCAGATGAGTGGCCCTTTCGCCTGCCGTGCTGGAGGCGATCTCATAGCCGAGGGCGGGCAGGTCCAGCCCCTCCCAGAGGGGCTCTCCCCGGCCCAGGACCACCGGTGAGATGGCCACGTGCAGCTCGTCGATCAGGCCGGCCTTCAGATACTGCCGGATCGTCTCCGCGCCGCCGCCGATGCGGACGTCCTTGTCGCCGGCCATGGCGCGCGCCCTGTCCAGAGCCGCCTCGATGCCTGCGGTTTCGAAATGGAAGACCGTGCCGCCCTCCATCTCGATCGGATCGCGGGCGTGGTGGGTCAGCACCATGACCGGCACGTGATAGGGCGGCTCGGCCCCCCACCAGCCCTTCCAGCCGTCGTCGGGCCATTCACCCCTGCTGGGGGCGAACATGTTGCGGCCGAGGATCCAGGCGCCCACCCCCTCCATGCTGCGGCGGGCGAAGCCGTCATCCACGCCCGTGTCGCCCTTCGAATCGCCGAAGAGGGTCTGGAAGGTCCGGGTCGGGTAGAACCAGTGGTGCAACAGCTCCCCGCCCACGCCGAGGGGGTTTTCGAGACTCTGGTCCGGGCCCGCGGCGAAGCCGTCGACCGAGACGCTGAAGGCGTTGACGCGCACCCTGCCGGTCATGCGTTGGTCTCCAGCTCGCGGCCCAGGGCGTCCAGCATTTCGCCGCAGCCCTGTTCGCGGCCGGCGATGTCGTCGGCCCCTTCGAGGAAGGCCCCCTGCTCGGTGTAGATCAGGCGCGAGCCCGACCCGTCGGGGACGATTTCGGTGGTCGCCAGCGAGGCGGAGGCGCGCCGCTTCTCGTCGCCCGCGACGCGGCCCATGACGTAGGAGACGATGATCCGGCGGTCCTGGACGATGTCGAGATATTCGGTGTCGTTGAACCAGGTGTCATTGCTCTCGTCGCCGAAGCGGAAGCGGCCGGTGAAGCCCCCGCCGACGCGGAAGTCCTGCGTCCATTCGTGGATGGTCCAGCCCTCGCCGTCGGCGAACCAGCGGCGGAAGGCGGCGGGGTCGGAATGGGCGCGGAAGACGCGCTCGGGCGAGGCGTCGTAGCGGCGCTCGACCACGAAGGTTCCGTGCGCGACGGAGGGGTTGGCGGCGGCGGTCATTTCGGAAACTCCTCTTCGTTCTTCGTCTCTTCGAGAAAGGCGCCCAGCCGGTCGAGACTGCGTTCGACCGACTTTCGGCGTTCGTTGATCCAGCGCTCGGCGGCGCTGAGGGCCCGGGCGTCGACGCGGCAGGTGCGGACTCGCCCCGTCTTCTCGGAAGCGACGAGGCCCGACGCCTCCAGGATCTTCAGATGCTGCACCACGGCCGACATCGACATCGGAAAGGGCGCGGCCAGTTCGCTGACCGAGGCCGGGCCCCGCGACAGGCGCTCGACCATGGCCCGGCGGGTGGGGTCGGACAGCGCCTGGAAGGCCATGTCGAGCGAGGATTGATGCTGAAGCATTCACTTAAGTATCAAATCCGGGCGGGCGATGCAAGCCGGTCGAAACAGGGCTAACGGGGCGTTAATCGACGCGGCGCAGGCTGACTGCAGACCGTTTCCGGAGGGCGTCATGTCCACGATCCAGACTGGCGGCTATCGCCGGCAGCGCGACCATTTCGAGCCCCAGGACGCCGATCCCGCGGAACAGCGGCGGGTGCGCGGCCTGCTGGAGCAGATCGACTATTCGGTCTTCATCGCCAACCGCGAGATCCTCGGCCAGATGCTGCCGAAGGTGGAGGCGTCGACGTTCCAGAAGCTGGCCATCATGACGGCGACGGCGCGGGGCAAATGGGTGGCCGAGAGCCTGCGTCAGTCGGACTCGGGCGCGCCCTCGACCCCGGACCAGATCGCCCGCCTGACCTCCGCGCGCACCGCCTATGAGGAACTGGCCGAGGCCTATGAAGGCCTGCGCCGGATGGTCGAGCGCGGCTATGTCGGCATCCGCTAGCGGCCGGTCTCCGGAAAACACAGTGCGAAGCGTGCGAACGGTGCACTGCGTGCGCTGGTGATGACGAAAAACACAGTGCGAAGCGTGCACAGCGTGCGGGATTCAATTTTCAAAGACCGGGCCCCTGGAGGGGTTCGGCCATGAAAGCACGGGCCCGCGTCAAAAACGGACGTAGCCGGCGGGATCCCTAGCCGACCGGCTGGGGGCGGGTCGCGATCGGAGCGTCGGGATCCGCCGGGGGCCGTTCGGCCTCGGTCGGCGGCGGACCGGCCGGCTGGACCGGAGCGATCTCGATCAGCGGCGCCGTGGTGATCGCCGGCGGCGGAGCGGCGGCGGGCGTCGGCGTCGGCGTCGCACGGGCCGGAACCGCGGTCGCGGGACGCGGCGCGGCGGTTGCCGGACGGGCGTCCGTCGTCGCGGCGGTCGAAGTCCGGACCGGGACGGCCTCCGGCGCGGCGACGGCGGCGACCGGTTCGGGCTCGGACTCCGCCGCGCCCGAGGCCGGGACGGGCTGGACCTCGACCGGGGCCGCCGGAAGCGGCGCCTCCACAACGGCAGGGACCGGCGCGTTCGCCGGGGCGCGCGTGTACAGCCAGCCGGCCAGGGCGATGACCGCGACCGACGCGGCCGCGACGGCGCCATACAGGAGCGCGCGGCCCGAGGATTTCCCGCGGGCGCTGGCCGACTGCAGGGTCGAACCGGCCGTCGTGGGCTCGAGGACGACGGGAGAGGGGGCGACAGGCGACGGCGCGACGGAACGCGCGGCCACGGGCGCGGCGGCCGGCGGCGCTTCCGCGACGGGCGGGGCCGGAGCCGGCTCGACCGGCGGCAGCGGACGGACCGTCAGGTCAGGCGCCGGGGCGGGGGCGGGCGCGACGGCGACGGCCGTTTCCTCGACCGCAGCCGTGGGGGCGACGGGAGCCGATGGCGAGGGCGCCGGCGCGGGCCGGGGCGCGGCGCGGGGGATCATCGAGCCGCTGAAGATGCCGGGCGCGGGGCGAGGA
>Ga0233425_10004578_pt1 | contig 22974 bp, 20 predicted proteins | sample Watercolumn_Towu_2_FD_181712 | JGI IMG/M metagenome (GOLD analysis project Ga0233425, IMG submission 181712) | Freshwater microbial communities from Lake Towuti, South Sulawesi, Indonesia - Watercolumn_Towuti2014_140_MG | ecosystem: Environmental > Aquatic > Freshwater > Lake | place... | reverse complement strand
GTCAAGAAACGGGCATCGTGATCACCTACGCTACAATCTCCTGACCGCGCAGTACCACCTTCCTTCCCTGATCACGTTCGCCGAAACCGCTGATCACCTTCACCGAAATCCGCAGCCGTGTCATTGACGAAAGCAGCGGGATCACGAAGCTCGAGCTCGTACGCTACTACGAGAGCATTGCGGAAAGAATGCTGCCGCACTTGAAGGACCGCCCACTTTCACTGGTGCGCGCGCCTGAAGGCATCGGAAAACCTCAGTTTTTCCAGAAGCACGCAGAGACCGCGATTCCGGGACTGACGGAGCTGCCGGCGTCCTTGTGGCCGGGTCACGGCTCGTTGCTCGCGGCGAATTCCCCGGAAGCCATTGTCGCAGCCGCGCAAATGAACGTGATCGAATTCCACACGTGGAACTCCGTTGCGCGTCGAATCGATAAACCTGACCGCTTCATTCTCGACCTCGACCCCGGCGAAGGGGTGAACTGGCCGACGATGCAGGAGGCCGCACTGCTCGTGAAGACACTGCTCGACGAACTTGGTCTGCGTTCCTGGCTCAAGACCAGCGGTGGCAAAGGTCTCCATGTGGTAGTGCCGCTGACGGGCCGGCAGAACTACGAAACGGTGAAGGATTTCTCTCGTGCCATCGTGCTGCACATCGCGTCTGTTCTACCGGAGCGCTTTAGCGCGAAATCGGGGCCGGCCAACCGCAAGGGCAAGATCTTCGTCGACTACCTGCGGAATGGCCATGCTCAGACGACGGCCGCTGCGTTCTCCGCACGGGCTAGGCCCGGCATGGGCGTATCGATACCTATACCGTGGGAAGGGCTGCAAGACATTAAAAGCGGAGCCAACTGGAATATTCGCAACGCCCGTGAGTATCTTAGCTTCGAGCGCGAGGACCCTTGGGGAGACTATTGGTCGACAAAACAATCCGTGGCAAGAGCTATCAAGCTGTTGCGATGAGGGCGTGCAGCTTGTGAGGCGGCTCACCATGGGGTATTGCCTGCCCAGGGAAGACGTTGGTTGCGACTGGTGCCAAGCTCACGCGTCCTCTAGTCGCTTGAACAATTCGGTTTTCTCAGCGTAGATGACGGCCATCCGAGACCGATAGTCACCTAGCGTATATCGCTTGGTTCCGGCGGCAGGCTGGCGGGTCGAAAACCATAGCGCCTGTCGCCTCTGAACGAGCTTTCTGCGGACGCGTTGTTTCATCGCGCGGGGATCGAGCGTCTTTTGGGGAGCGTCTGGGTCAGCACGTCCAATAGGTGTCGACGAGCTGTTGCCGCCTCAGCCCCCGCCTTCCCTCTCCAGTTCGCTGGGTGTTGAATCCGGTAACACAGATACTTTCCATATAGCTCGAATTCCCAGAGCTGCATGTTGGGAATCCCAACCTCCTCCCAATCTCGACGTCCAACGCAAACACGGCTGAGCCCCTTGGTCGGGAAGAATTCACGCCTGGTGGCCGCCGACGCTGATCCGTGTGCGAAGATAACGACGTCGGGCTGGAAGCGATCGAACTGAGCATCCAACAGCAGTTTGGAAAGGCGCTTGATTTCGGGAAAGTGTTCCGAGCCGCTGGGGTCACCTCCCGCCGCATCGATGCAAAACAGGTTGGAGTAGATGAGTCCGCCCGGATCAAATTTATCTGCTAGAGCACGCAGGAAATTGAAGAAGGTTGTGCCGCTGTCCCCACCTTTCGCGAGCCATTTTTCTAAGAACTCGCGATGCTTGTTGAGTGCCTTAGCAACGTACGCGTTCACCCCGCCGCCCTCGGGATTTACGTGCCAATGCTTTCCGCCGAACTCCCTGCCAATAACCATGATGCGCGGCACGCCGGGATCTTTGGGACCGCTCACAAGAAACGGCGTAGAAAGTCCTCGACTCTTAGCTACAGCGGGATCGAGGAAGGACGGGTCTGTAGTCGCCAGAATCTCGGCGTAGTACGCCTCAAGTGTCTTGTCCATAGCTACGCAGTTAGGATTCAGCTGTTTAGTCTTCGACCGCGATGGAATCAAATGCAAACTGAACGCGATAGCGGACCAGCTCAAGATTTTTCACGGCCTCCGCCGCGTAGCGAACCGGCTCCGGGAAGTCGCCGGCGATGAGCATCCCGCGAGGCGGCTTCTTGTCTTGGCGAGCATACCAGCCAAGGTAGCGGGCGATCTGCCCCACCGCGGCGTCTTTGGCATCCCCCACCTTTAATTCGATGACGACGCGGCGGCCGTTTGCATCTTCCGCAAGGATGTCCACGCGGCCGACATCGATCACAACTTGCCGCTCCACGAATCGCAATCCCTTCTCGAGCGTGCCAAGATTACGAATCAAATGTTCTTCCACATCCCGTTCGAAGCTTATAGAGGCCTCGATGCGCTGCTCGATCGCATCGACGGTTTCGACTTCCTCTTCGATCAACGGGTCTTCACCAACCGGTGCCCACACGTTGGGACCGTGCTTGCTCTCGTCGTAGATAAAGAAGCGCCCATCGTCGGCTCGATAGAGAAACTTCTCTGCCGACTTGTGATGCAGATATGCCTTCGGCTGATTCACGGCGCAGCCATAGAGATGCGCGGTTAGCGTGCCGGGTGTCCATTTGTCCGGGTATGCAGCGTTGATATGGTCGCGAATCTCGCGCGACGTGACCCCGGTGGGCGAGGATTCAACGAAGTGGCGGATAGCACCGGCCATGGTCGTCATGGAAATTCCTGGTTCGTTCTTGGTGGTCAGAAGGTGCCCAAAGTCGAGAGCCGCAGGCTACACCATTGGGCATCGGGCCGAACGCAAATGTCGAGGCGGCCGCACTCGGCTGAGCGCCGCGTGTCCAGTAAGCCTCTTCCGCTCAAAAGAAGTGGAAACACTGTATGGATATACAGTACACTTCCGCGGACGGAGACCATCATGCTAACCGTCGAACCAGAAGCTATCCACCCCGCACTTTGGCGAGCCGCTCAACTGGCTCGGGGAGCGATGCGCACGGTGCCTGCCGGCGACAATTCGCTGTCGTTGGAACTGCCCGGTGGCGGCTGGCCGATCGGTACGCTGGTCGAAATGCTTGTCCAGCAGCCGGGCATCGGAGAACTGAGTCTGCTGCGCCCTGCTCTGCTGGCTAGCGTCACGCGGCCGATCGCGCTCGTGATGCCGCCTCATACTCCGCAAGCACACGCGCTCGCGAACTGGGGCATCGCGCCAGAGCGTCTGATGTGGATTCGCGCGCAGCGCACTGCCGATGTGTTGTGGGCGACTGAGCAGCTGCTTCGCGCCGGAACCTGTAGCGCCGTTCTTCTCTGGCAGCAGCACGTCCGCAACGACGCGCTGCGCCGACTCAACCTCGCAGCGCAGTCCGGTGAAACGTTCTTCTGCATGGTGCGGCCGCTAGCCTGCGCCCGCGATGCTTCACCTGCCCCACTACGTGTCGCCGTTGCTCCCGCTGCCGGTGGCGTCGAGCTCACCTTCATCAAACGCCGCGGCCCGCAACGAGACGAGCCGCTTTTCGTCCCCCTGACACCGTCGCCGATCCTGCTTCATCGCCATGCCGTACCTGTGGATCTGCCTGCGCCTGCCCCGCTTGTCCCTCGAAGTGTTCCGGCCGAGCTGGTCCACTGAGCTGGCCGTCGCGGTCATGGAAAAAGAGCGCGTGTACGCTGCCACTTCCCTCGCTGCTTCCGCTGGCGTGCGGATGAACATGCGGCGCGGTGGCGTGCAAACTGTCGCGCCCCTTACGCTGATGCTCGATCGCGCCCCAGATAAAGAAACGGAGGCGCTACGGCGTGTCGCCACCGCGCTGCTGCAGTTCTCCCCGAACGTCGTTGAGGCAGAGGAAGAATCTGTTCTGGTTGAGGTCTCCACCAGTTTGCGGTTGTTCGGCGGTGTTCGGCGACTGCGATCGCGTATTCGCGATACCGCGCACACCATGGGATTCTCGGCGGACATCGGCTGCGCACCGACGGCACAAGCCGCCTGGCTGCATGCGAGGGCGGGCGGCGGCACGTCGCTGAAGATTGATCGCTTCGCGCGGAGGATGGACAAGCTGCCTGTCGGATTGCTTCCTCCGGCCCGCCCCATCGCAGAATGGCTCGACGGGCTCGGCTGTCGCACGCTAGCGCAGCTGCGGCGACTGCCGCGTGCCGGCCTGCAGCGCCGATGCGGCAAAGCTCTCAACGAAACGCTCGACCGCGCGCTTGGCGAAGCCCCCGAGGTGTTCGACTGGCTGGAAGCGCCACCGACCTTCACCGCACGGGTGGAATTACCCGACCGGATCGAGCACGCAGACACCATCCTCGCCTATGGTCAAAGTCTGATTGCCCAACTGATCGGGTGGCTGGTGTCACAGCACCTTGCGGTCACCCGTCTGCAGTTCGAGCTCGAGCACGAGCGAGGACGAGAGGCGATCGCGCCGACGGTCATGGATGTTTCGCTCGCAGAACCGAGCTGGAGCGATGGGCACCTCGTCCGTCTGTTGCGCGAGCGACTAGGTCGGCTGGAGCTCGTTGCACCGACGATCGCTGTCCGACTCACGGTGACGGACGTGCAGCCACTGGCTCCCCCCAGCGAATCGCTTTTTCCCGAGCCCGGCGGCAATCCCGAGGATCATGCCCGCGTCATGGAACTGCTGACGGCGCGCCTGGGCGCAGACAATATCCTTCGCCCGGAGCCGGTACCGGATTATCGGCCAGAGGTCGCCAACAGCTGGGTGCCGGCAGTTGGCAAGCCCCCGCGGCCAACGGCGTTGCCGCCCCTGCCCCGCCCTACGTGGCTGCTGGACAAGCCCATCGCTCTGCTCATGCGTGACCACCGACCGTTCTACGGCTCGCCGCTGCGCATCGTGTCGCCGCCCGAGCGCATCGAGGCAGGCTGGTGGGACGGGCAATTGCAGACCCGCGATTACTACGTTGCGGAAGGCCGCGACCATAGCTTCTACTGGATCTATCAGGAGCGCATGGGCAGCCGCGAGGGCGACGAGTCGCGATGGTATCTGCACGGCCTCTTTGGATGAGCCATGTCGAGCCAACTCGCCGGCGGCGTACTGCCCGAATATGCCGAGCTTCATTGCCTCTCGAACTTTACGTTCCTGGAGGGCGCGTCCCGCGCCGAAGAACTCGTGGAGCGCGCGGCCGCACTCGGCTATAGCGCGATCGCCATCACAGATGAGTGCTCCCTCGCGGGTATTGTCCGCGCGCACACGGAAGCGAAGGCCCACGGACTGAAACTCGTCGTCGGCGCCTCCTTCCGTCTGGTCAACGCGGATGGCTCCCCTGCCCTTTCCATCGTCATACTGGCCCGCAACCGTGAGGGCTATGGCAACCTCTGCGAGCTCATCACGCTTGCCAGAATGCGCGCGTCGAAAGGCGCGTACTGGCTAACGCCTCGCGATCTGGAAGCCCCTGACGAGCCATACGCCCATCTTCGTGGGATGCCCGACTGCCTCGTGCTGTTTGTGCCCGAGTACGCCGCCCCAGCCGAAATGATCGACGCGCAGGCGGCGTGGGTGTCCCGCACGTTCTCCGGGCGCGCGTGGATGGCATTGACGCTGCACTATCGGCCCTACGACGATCTGCATCGCGTAGCCGTCGAGCAGGCAGCGGCGGCGAACCATCTGCGCCTCGTCGCCGCTGGCCATGTGGCCATGCACGTCCGGTCACGCAAGCCTCTGCAGGACGTCATGACTGCAATCCGGCTTGGCAAGCCGGTACCGGCATGCGGCTATGAGCTCTCGCCGAACGCTGAACGACATCTGCGATCGCGTCTTCGTTTGGCCAACATTTACCCGCACCGGCTCCTGACCGAGTCGCTCCATATTGCGAATCTCTGCCAGTTCTCCCTGGACGAGCTGCGCTACGAATACCCGGAGGAAGTCGTGCCGGACGGTGTTTCACCGGCGGACTATCTTCGCAGTGAAACCTACATCGGCGCGCACCGGCGCTTCCCAAAAGGCATCCCGCACAATGTGCAGGCGCAGATTGAGCATGAGCTCGCGCTCGTGCGCGACATGGACTACGAGCGGTATTTCCTGACCGTCTACGACCTGGTGCGCTTCGCGCGCTCCGAAGGCATCCTCTGCCAGGGCCGCGGATCCGCTGCTAACTCGGCCGTGTGCTATTGCCTCGGCATCACCGAGGTCGATCCTGCGCGGGGCAACCTGCTGTTCGAGCGCTTCATCTCCAAAGAGCGCGGAGAGCCGCCCGACATCGACGTGGACTTTGAACACCAGCGGCGTGAGGAGGTGATCCAGTACCTCTACAAGAAGTATGGTCGGGACAGGGCAGCGCTAGCCGCCGCCGTTTCGACCTATCGGCCGCGCGGCGCGCTGCGCGAATCCGGCAAAGCGCTCGGCGTCGATCCCGCGATCGTGGACATGGTGGCAAAGGCGCATCACTGGTTCGATAGCAAGGCCGACCTGCTCAAACGATTCGAGGAAAGCGGCGTCGATACGCAGAGCGAGTTATCGCAACGGTGGGCGAGCATGGCGACGCAACTGCTCGGCTTCCCGCGCCATCTGTCGCAGCACAGCGGCGGTTTCGTCATTGCCCGCGGCAAGCTGTCACGACTCGTCCCCATCGAGAATGCCGCGATGCCAGACCGCAGCGTCATCCAGTGGGACAAGGACGACCTGGATGCCGTGGGGCTGTTAAAGGTCGACGTACTTGCCCTCGGCATGCTCTCTGCGATCCATCGGGCCCTCGACCTTGTGTCTGAGCAACGCGGCGAGGTGTTCGAGCTCCAGGACATCCCGGCCGAAGATCCGGCGACCTACGACATGCTGTGCCGCGCCGATAGCGTCGGCGTGTTTCAGGTCGAATCCCGCGCGCAGATGTCGATGCTTCCCCGCCTGCGCCCGCAAACCTTCTACGATCTCGTCATCGAGGTCGCGATCGTGCGCCCCGGCCCGGTACAGGGCGGCATGGTGCATCCCTACCTGCGGCGCCGGCAGGGCAAGGAACCCGTGAGCTATCCCAGTCCGGAAATGGAGGTGGCCCTGTCTCGGACGCTTGGCGTGCCGATCTTTCAGGAGCAGGTCATGCAGGTCGCGATGCTCGCTGCGGGCTTCTCCGCCGGCGAAGCGGACCAGCTGCGCCGCGCAATGGCGGCGTGGAAGCGCAAGGGCGGCCTTGAGCGCTACTATGACCGCATCGTGAGCGGCATGCTCGAGCGCGGCTACGAGCGCGACTTCGCGGAATCCATCTTCCAGCAGATTCAGGGGTTCGGCGAGTATGGCTTCCCCGAGAGCCACGCGGCGAGCTTCGCCCTGCTCGTCTACGCCAGCGCCTGGCTAAAGTGCCATGAACCGGCAGCTTTTCTCTGCGCGCTTCTCAACAGCCAGCCGATGGGCTTCTATAGTCCCTCTCAACTCGTGCAGGATGCGAAGCGGCATGGCGTCATCGTGCTGCCGGCCGACGTTGCTGTGAGCGGCTGGGATTCCTCGCTTGAGCCTGGCGCCAACGGTCCTCGCGTGCGGCTCGGCCTGTCGCTGATCCGCGGCATGCGCGAAGAGTCCGCGCGGCGCATCGAGACATGCCGTGCCGTCCGCCACTTCGACAGCGTGACGGATCTCGCGCGCCGGGCATCGCTGGACCGACACGACATGCAGGTGCTCGCCGCCGGCGACGCCCTTCGGACCCTGGCGGGAAATCGTCGGCAGGCCCTGTGGCAGGCGTCCGCCGCGGTGCCGGACAAGGACTTGCTCAAAGTCGCCGATCTGCCTGAGGAGGCGCCGGCGCTGGCCCGCCCTAGCGAAGGCGAGACGATCCTAGGCGACTATCGCTCGATGGGGCTGACGTTGCATCGGCATCCCCTCGCCCTCCTGCGTCGGCAGCTGGCCAGCAGGCGTTTCGAGACCGCCGCTATGCTAGCAGGCTACGCAGACCGGCAGCTCGGGCGCGGCGCTGGCATCGTAACGGTACGCCAGCGGCCCGGGACGGCCAAGGGAGTGCTATTTCTGACGATCGAGGACGAGACCGGCAACGTGAACGTGATCGTCTGGCCGTCGGTGCTCGAGAAGTTTCGTAAAGAAATCCTTAACGCATCGCTGCTCGGCATCTACGGCCAGTGGCAGGCCGACGGCGAAGTGCGCCATCTCGTTGCTCAATATGCGGTCGATCTATCATCGATGCTGGGCGCATTGGACACGCGCAGCCGAAACTTCTGCTAACTGTCATGCGAGGCGCGGCGAATGATCTTTGCTAGGATATCCTTGCTTGGCGCACATCTGATTTGGCTCCAGAAGGAGCGATAAGAAGGCGCTATAGTTATTAATTTGCGCGGGGCAGGCGGACCATAAATCTACACAGATAACAATGAGCAAAATTGAAAAAATTTATCAGTTTCTTTCCGAGAATCACCACTGGAACGAGACGTTTCAGCTCGAAGAATATAAGAAATGTCTGACGCACTGCTCCACTGCCAAGCACCGGTTGATTGCACTGCTTCACATGGTCGCTCACACCCAGTCAAAGCCAAAGCTCGGCTCCCTCGCCACATTTTGGGAACATCTCGAAGATGCACCTTGGACACGTCGCGCGCCATCGTTGCTAGAGTTCACCGCCTACATTGAAAAGCGGGGGAGTCCCTACGCGGATAGCACTGGACCATGGGACCGGCTATTTCAAGCCTTGAAGAATGTTAAAGGGTGGGGCCCCAAGACAGCTGCCCTTTTTATCAAAAGTATCATAGGGCTTCATCGCTCCAATCTCGCCTATCTCTATTGCTTGAAAGACGCCGAATGCGCGCGATCGTTCGATGACGCGGATCGCATTTATTTGCCGGTTGATGCTGTTATACGGCGGGTCTTCGAAGCCTGCCGGGTGACACCTTTGGGCAAGAGCTTTTACCCGATAAATGCAACGCTATATCGCGCCGGATATACAGCGGAGCAGATGCTCGTCTGGGACGACCTGTGGTTCTGGGGATTTTTTACCCAAGACTCGAGTAGCGGAGGCCGGAAAATTGGATGGAACAAAGCACGGTTTTGGGGCCAGCTATCCGCGCCGAAATCCGAAGTCGAGACAATCCACGCACTATCGAAAAAGTTTCTAAAAATCGTCATGGCCTAGGGAAGGCCAGATTTGTAATGTGGACGTCATCGTGTGGCTGTCGATCCTGAAGAAATTTCGGAAAGAGATCTTCAACGCGTCTTTGCTCGGCATCTATGGCCAGTCGCAAGCTGACGGTGAGGTGAAGCACCTCGTCGCACAATACGCGGTGGACCTCTCGTCGATGCTAGGCGCGTTGGATACGGGTAGCCGGAATTTCTGCCGACGGCGGCGCTGCACCGCAGCTGCTTGGCGATTGTTAGGATTGCGAAAGAACGGAGAAACCCTATGTGTGTGAACTATGCCCCGGTACAGAAGCAAATGCTTCGTGATGTGTTCGGCGTCGAGCCACCGCCTGGGGAGTGGCGATCGGAGGTCTGGCCCGGCGCCAATCATCCGGCGCGCCGGTGAATCAGACGCTGTGGAAAGCGTCCTGGCGTCTTTCAGCATGGTGCCGAAGCGAACTATCCCCCCGGGCACACGCTATTTCCCAACGGCCAACGCCCGCATCGAAACGATTGGTAAGCTACGCTCCTTCGCTCCACACTGGCGAGCATGTCAGTTTGCCCTTATCCCGGCAACTGCGTTCTTCGAGCCCAACTGGGAGACCGGAAAAGCGATTCGGTGGAAGATCGGTCGTCCGGGCGATGAACCTTTCGCCATAGCAGGCCTGTGGCGGGCGTGGCCGGATGGCGCCGTATCATTTACGATGCCGACGTTGAATGCCGACAGCCATCCACTGATGAACCGGTTTCACAAACCGGGGGATGAGAAGCGGGGGGTCGTAGTCCTTCCGCGCAACACTTGGGGAGACTGGCTTGCTTGTGCTGATCCCGACGAAGCCCGATCTTTCCTTCGTCTTCTACCTGCCGAGGCCCTCGTCGCCGAGCCGGCACCTGTTCCTCCGCGAATGCCAAAGGCTCCTCCCGCACAAGACGACCTCGCTGGCATTTGAGGGGACACCTCCTCCGTCCAGTGCAAGCTCAAACGCGCCGTTCAACGACCGCGGCCAACAGCACTCGACAGGTCACAATCGCTTTATTTTCATCACGACATGGAAGCTGCATTACCTTCCACGCTGAAGTTGCGATATCGCTGCATCGAGCGCAACAACGGCGTGAACAATTTGCCGAACTGTGGCTCGTTCGAACTCATGAGGCCGTTCCGCATCGTGCGTGCCTCCATTCAGATATTGCCACTCGATCGACTGACCGTTCACGCCCAAAAGCGCGTCGAGCGCCGCGAGTGCCGCTAGAAGGGCCGGACGTACACCGTCCACGTTCTGCGGCAACGGTGCTGCAAGCGGAGCATTGACCCATCGCCTCAGCGCGCTTCTGAGCTCCGAACATTTGTTATTGAGTTCCCAGTTCGCCCGCGGCCCCGATATCTTCAGTGCGAGACGGCCGTCGCCGCGCCGTCCCATCCATGTCCAGAGGCGATCGGTCAGACTTTCTATCGCCGGACGTGCATGCCTTAGTGCGTCGCGCTTCTCATCCGCCTCTTCCGAAGCGCTGGCGAGAAGGACATAATTTTTAGCCGGGGGATGCGCGTCGACCCGGATCTCATGCTCGTGCGTCGGTGGCAAAAACTTGTAGTTTCGGACCTGTCGGACACGGTCGGCGCCCAGCTCCTGCTGTATTCGCTGCAAAAACTCCTCTGCATGCGACGTGAGGATGATCTGCTTCTGATCGAGCAAGCCATCTTCAAAAAAAGTACGCCAAATGCCGTTCCGATGATCGTCGTCAATTGCATTGACGACGTCATCGAAGATGACAACTGGACATGCTTGAGCCAGGTTCTTCGCTAACAAGATCGCGAGACCAAGGCACTTTATATGCCCTTCACTAAGCATCAATAACGCGTCGTATCGCCGCTGCGGGTCGCCGCGAAACACCAGTTCGATTCTGCCGTTTTCGGCAACCGGCAAATGAAGCTCGGCGAGGAGGTCGCCGGGCGGGTCGTCACGATTAAAGGCGTTGTACAGATCTCGAGCGCTTTCTCCGAGCCCCGCAAGCAACGTCGCTGGAAGCGCGTCTGCGTATCGGCGAATCGTCGCATAGAACTCATCGTATGCTTCCTTAATGATGCGGTGATGGGCAGTGATCGCGCCCTCGACAGCCACCGCCTCCAGCAGCTGCCGGTTGTTTGCCTCCCACTGTTCTATCGCTGCTCTCGCCTGCTCGAAGCGTTGTCCGGCCATAGCGCGGACCGCGCGCAAGCGCACAATCTCTAACTGATATCCCTCTAGCCTGTCGCGCTCCTGGACCGTTTCCTGTCGCCGCAGGTGAATCGCCGCGGACTCAACATCTGCTGCTTCTATGCGCGCAATCATGTTGAGAAGCGCCTGCCACCCACGATTCTCATTTGCCGTCCATTCTTCAAACCACGGCGCTTGCCAATTTTCGTGTAGCACAGGCAAATTCGCCTGTTGCAACAGATCCGGGCACACGATCGCCGCAGCCTGCACCGCTGATTTCATACCGGCGAGCAACGTTCGGATGGAGTCATTCAATGCGGTACGCTGCGCGGACTCTTCGCGCTGCAGGCCATCCAATTCCGCCAACTCCGCCAAGCCGGCACTCGCGCGCTCGAATGGGTTTACGGCGACCTGGTCCAAAGCAGTTCCACACGCAGGACATGCCGTCGCACCATTGGCCAAAGCCAGTACAGCGTGGTAAAGCTGAGAGTATGAAACCTCACCGGCACGTGCCGTCAAAGCAGTCTGTGCTGCGGTCCAGCGTGCGTGGTGATCATAGGCTTGTTGCCTTAGTTGCTCTAATCCAGCACGCGTCGTATGGTGGATCACAGGGGGCGCCGCGGCCAGAATCCCTTGCACATAGGGCAGCCGCCCTGGCTGGGCGGGAGTGCCCAGCAACCAATCGCAGACCTCTTGAAAGGTCGCGCCGGCCGCCACCTGTTGTGCCCATACGGCTTCGGTCTGTTCGCACTGCGCTTGTACGCCAGGAAACTCACGTACCACCTGTTCGGCTACCGCGAGAGTGACCCGCCGACGCGAAAGCTCGGCCGCGTGGTGGCCCGTAAGGTTGAGATCGTCGTCGAGCGAAGGGTTGAAGCCCCGAACAAACTCGCTGAATTGCTCTAGTCCGAACAACGTTGCGATCAGCTGGCGCTGATCGGCGGGCGTTCGAGCCGCGATTCGTCCGAAGTCGTCTAAGCGGTTCTTCTCAATGAAGCAGAACCGATAGGCTTCTTCATTGACCTGCATCGGGCGAACATGCCCATCGTTGCCCAAAGCTGTTAAGGTAGGGATCTCGTGGCGCCCCAATCTTACGTTGTTGCTATAAGCCCGAGTGTTAAATCGTTTTGCTTGCGCTTCGCTAATGGAGCCCAGCATGGCCAGCTCGAGCGCTTCGCATAGACTGCTCTTTCCCGTACCGTTTGCGCCGTAAACCAAGGTGATGTTTTGGCTGAGGTCGAAGACTTCTTCGCGCATAAAGCCACGAAAAGGGCCGACTTTCATTTCATGCAATCTGTGCACATCGGCGGCGGCCGGCGGCAACGGTGGCGCGGGGGGCAATTCGACGGGAGTGTTTAGCAGATCTCGGATGGCTAAAGGAGCTAAGCGAGTAGATCGGGCTCGCCGCACGGCGCCTACATGCGCCAGAGCCTCCAAATGCAGGGACACCAGACTTGCGAGGCGGCGCGTATTGTCAGCGACGCGTTGTTGCGTGAGGTACGACAAAAATCGCTGATACTCTGCAGCAATCGTAGTCATTTGCCGGGCTCAAGATAGCGAAGGTTGGGAGATGATGGTGCTACCCGTCGAGGTTAGACCGACGCAGGCCGATGCTTTCACATAGCTAATCGAGGTTCCAACAGCCGGAGCGATACTGATATTTGCCATTGATAACGCCAGCGAGCCACGCGCGAATGGTAGCCTGCTTGAAGCCGCCGAAGCGTACCAATTGCACGCCCTCCGTATCCAGCATTGCCACTGGTAGCTCGGGGAGCATGCCGGTACCAATTCCCGCCTCAGGAAAGATGTTTCCATAGTCTCGCTTGAGCAGCAGACGTGAGGTTGCCTTGCTCAATGTAAGGAAAGTCTCGTGACGGACCAGCCAGAAACACTCGACGCCTGAGGCAGTGTAACGATCTTGGCGACGTGTGAAATCGCGCAAATGTTGGTACGAGCGTTGCAGTTCAATTGCGATCGTCCGCCCCGGGACTGCGAACATTACGTCGGCTTTCCACTTGCTGCCGGTAGCGGCCGCACCGGGGACCTCTGCCTCACCCTTTACACCGATCGATTCCAGCGCCGCAAGAACAGCAACTTTGCCTTCCATGTGCCACCTCGTCTCCGGCGCGGTAGCACACTCGTCAGACAGGTGCGAAAAAAAATGTGTGCCGTTGATACTCGTCTTCAACACCGCCGGCGCCTTACAACATGGCATCAGGAAATCGCCAAGCTGTGTGGCACCTTTTAACGCCTCCCACGTGCGCGGTGGGATGATGGTGGCATCTACCGACCTGCCATCGCGAGACCACGCTGATTGCGTCATACGTTTCGTTGAGAATTGGCAGGAAGGGGCGCCGCAAATGCAAAACGCCAAAGGTCAGAGCCAACCTTTGGCGTTGAGATCGCTGCAATGCTGCGTACCTGGCAGCGGGTTATCGATGCAGCTTGAATTCAGGCAACTCCGTGAAGCTGGAGGCAGACAACCGTTTCGCCTCGTCGCGGGTGTGGGTAAATCCCGAAAACGTCGAGACGCGCTTGGCGACGACGACCTTCTTCTTCCCTTCGATGCGCAGGCTGACGCCACGGCGCGCAGGTGCCTTTGGGGCTACCTGGGTCGTAGTAAGCTTTTTTGGCGTGGAAACGCTCATGCTTCCTCCTCGACGTCCAACCAGTTCTTGACATAGTTTAGCAGAACGGACCAAGACGCACTGCGCGGCGCGAGGTCGAATTCCATCACCCGCCCGTTACCGCCCTCCTCTTTCCACCAGATCGGATCGCGCGTGACGACGGCCTGCACCGTCCGGCAGTCAGCCAGCTCGGGCACGTCCGCGACCTCTACCGCCTGGACGGGCGCGTCGAACCCGAATTTTGGCCAGACGTGGTACCCGATCATGCCCTGGATATCCCAGTCTGCCCGGAATTTCGGGGCGCCGCCGCCCGCGAGCAAAGAAATCTTCCGGAAGCCGAGCCGGTAGGCGGCCACGGCCAGCAGGACGAAACCGGCCGTGCCGAGCCGGGCAGGCACATCATCGTCGTCGCGGAAGAAAATGTGATCTATAAAGCTATTCAGATACACACCTTGACCATCGGCGGTGGTGTAAATGCCGACACTGTTCCAGTGACCGGGCTGAATCCACGGGTTCATGCTGTAGAAATAGAGTCCCGGAGGCATATCGCCTCCCTCCTCCTGGCGTAAATCGACACGCGAGCGGTTCAGGAGGAAGAACAACGCCGCCGCCTGCGCCGCATCTAGGTCCAAATCGCTGTCCCACCCAAGGTCCGCGCCACTGAGTGCGATACCTTCGAAATCGTCACCATTCTCCCAACAGATCTCTCGTCCTGCGAAGGCAAGGCCCGCAACTGTGGCGCGGACCCGGTCTTCGAGAACGTCGATCTCGAGTTTTCTGTGGTCTAACGTCAACTCTTCAGCCTCGGCGGCCGTGAGTGGTCTCTCCAGATCGTCGTTGGCCATGTCTCCCTCTCGCGACGCGCCCGTAAGGCCCCTGTTCGATGCAGTCTGCGGCATGAACGCGGATCATAGCATGCCTCCTGCAGCACTTTTATGCTTACGAATTTTTTTCGCAGTACATGATAAGTCTTATTATCATGTACTGTGAAAATAACGTACGGGTCCCCTAGCGTCGCCGGCGCCACCCCGCCTATAATGTGACGAATTCGCGGGTGACCCGCGCCAGCACGGGGCTGGCCGGCGGCGCGAGCGTCTTCGACTGGTGTCCTCATGGCCAATCCCTCCTCGCCCGTGCTCGTGCAACGCCCACCGCTGACGGACATCATGACCCCGTTCGATGGCGACCTGCTGGAGCGCGCAGCGGTGGCGCGACGTCTCACGACCTACCTGCAGCGCCTGGAGATCGGCGCCGTCATGGCCATCGACGCGCCGTGGGGCGAAGGCAAGACCTGGTTCGGCCGGCACTGGGCCAAGAGCCTTTGGCGCGCGCCCCTCCACTGACCTGGACCACCCAATGGGATATTCGGAAGAAACTGCGAAACGGCGACTCATAGAGGTAGTCGGACGCAGTCCAAAGAAGGAACTACACAGGGCCCTGCGAGCGCTCGATCTGGACGTGACGTAATGACGATGGGAGCAAATACCCGACTCGTACGCAACGGCCGGCGCCGCGCGGTAACGCGTCGCCCGCTGCATCGCGGTCACTTCGGCTTCCTGCGCGCCATCATACAAGGCCTCCATGCGCGCCCGATGTGGGAGCGTTATCTCGCGGACGAAGGCGAGATCGAGGCCGATGCCGAGCTGCTTGCCGTTCGTACAGATGGCGACAACGACGGTGCCGATGCCGGCGCGCGCGCCTTCGCGGCGCACCCGAAGGTCCGACGCGTGACCGCATGGCTGCGCAGCGAACTCGAAGCGGCCGCACTCCGTGCCAGTCGGCCAAGCATTGCCCGCCGGATCAAGCTGGACCCGAAAGACTTCCGCAAGATCGGCGCGCCAGGCGCCGCCCTCCCCTCGCTGGAAGAATTTGCCGCCGAAGCCGGATTGGATGGCTTCAGCGAAGCCGAGCAACTGGCCGCCTACCAGGAAAAGTATGGCGACACCCTCAAGCGTGAGTCACGTCGCGCCCGGCTGATGAAGCGGCAGCTCGACGCCATCGACTGGCTCGAAGAGCGATACGTGCAGCCGGTGGCTCCCGGCGATGCCTGCCGCGCATGGCTGACCGCACCGATCACGGACCGGCTCGAGGCCGCCGGCATCGTGACGTTAGGTGATCTGCTGGATCGCATCAACGGTCTCGGCAGTGGCTGGACACGCAGCGTACGAGCCATCGGCGCCGGCAAGGCGCGGATGATCGAGTCGTTTCTGCAAGCGCATGCCGACACCCTGGGGCAGTCGATCGGTGGCCACGTCGAGGTGCCGCGGCGGCAACGCTACCAGCACGAGCTCGCTGGCGTGACGGCGCGCTCGACCTCGCTCGTGCCGCTGGAGAAGCTGAGCGTACCGGCGGCGCTCGATGGACGCGAGGGCCTCTACCGACTCCCCCAGGCTCGTTGCCTTATCAGCGCGCATAACGACTACGAGGCGGTGCTTTCGTGGCTTCGCGCCAAGAATGGCCTGCCTCCGGAAAAGGTGTTGAGGCTGCGCGAGCAACGGCGGGACGTGGGCTCGGTGCCTGGGCCGTACGACTGGCTTCACTATCTGTCGCACACCCAACGTGCCTATCGGAAAGAGGCGGAACGCTTCCTACTGTGGGCCATCCTCGAGCGCCGGAAGCCGCTGTCCTCCATGAACACTGATGACTGCATCGCGTATCGGGAGTTTTTGGGCGCCCCTCCTTCTCACTGGTGCGCCCCCCGCTCGCGTGAGCGATGGAGTCCGTTATGGCGCCCTTTCGAGGGACCTCTGGAGCCTCGCGCTCAGGCTTTCGCGATTACGGTGCTGAAGAACCTGTACCGCTACCTGAATGAGAAAAGCTATCTCGCGGGCAATCCTTGGAGCGGCATCCAGGCGCCACGGTCGTCCAAGCCGTCGCTCGATACCGGACGCAGCTTCACCGTGGCGCAGTGGGCCTTCGTATGCGAGCGCCTGGACCAATTGCCGGACAACTCGGTTTCGCAGCGCCTTCAAGTGGCCCTGCCATTGCTGTACGCGACGGGCCTGCGATTGTCGGAGTTGGTGTCAGCCACAACAGACGATCTGGAATGGCTTTCGCTCCCGGGCGCGGACGGCGACGAGCCACAGGAGGGCTGGTGGTTGAGCGTCGTGGGCAAGCGCCACAAGCGGCGTCGCGTGCCAGTGCCGGATGACGTGATGGCGCGCCTGGCTCGCTACCTCGAAGCACGAGGCTTGGGCAAGGATGCCGTCACACAGCCCAGCATCGCGCTGCTCGGCCACGCGGCCGACCAGGCTACGCAGGCGCCGTGGGCCAAACGCGATCTTGCCGGGCCCGAGGCACCGGTGGCGGCCACCACGCTCTACCGGCAGGTCAAACGATTTTTCCAGGCATGTGCTGCGGAACTGAGAACAACGAATGCCCGCGATGCGGATCGGCTGGCTGCGGCAAGCACGCATTGGATGCGCCATACCCACATCTCGCATGCCTTGGCGGCTGGGGTGCCGCTGCAAGTGGCGCAGCAGAACGCGGGACATGACTCCCTTGATACGACCACAGTCTACGTGACGACGGAAGACGCCCTTCGGAGCGAGGCAATGCGTAAGTTTTTTTCGAGATCGCGCGCTTAATGAGGTTGCGGCGGTCCAAACTCTATTTGACGGTACCGCCCTCCCCTCTTGGCGGCTTGGCCGTTGAATGATCGTAGGCGCTGGACGGAGTCGCGCGGATCGCTCAAGTTCAGTATATAAATTGGCTGTGCCAACTAACAGCTCAATCATCGAGATCTACGCTGCGTTCGGCGCCCGGAGCAGTGAGTTCCCTATCATCCACGAGCGCACCAAACCGATATCTGGTAGCTATCCGATATCTACGCACATAGGTTACGCGGGAGCTAGGGAGTCCGATGCTACCGGATAGCTACCAGCTAAAGAAACGTGCCCGAGACACGTCTGACCACTGTCGATTGAAGGTGAATCGCTATCTCGTAGCTACCAGATAGTCATGTTCGAGCGAAGGCTTGGCAGCGACTTGCTGGCAGCTATCGGAAAGCACCAGGGCCTGCGATGTGGAGCCCCCCACAAGACCCCTAGCCGAGGGCATGGACGCTACCAGATAGCTACCAGCTAAAGAAACGCGCTCCCGAAACACGTCGGGCCGCTGAGATTGAAGGTGAATAGCTATCTCGTCGCTACCAGATAGCCATGTTCGGGCGAAGTCTTGGCAGCGGCCAGCTGGCACTATCGGAAGAAACGCGCTCCGAAACACGTCGGGCCGCTGAGATTGAAAGGTGAATAGCTATCTAGTAGCTACCAGATAGCCATGTCGGGCGAAGTCTTGGCAGCGACTAGACCAAGCCAGATAGCAACTAGCTAAAGGACGATTGCATAGCTATCTAGTAGCTATCTGATACCTGCGCACGTAGAGTCATGGCACCTGCGTCGGAAGGTTCTGGCGAGGTGCGTTCGGCTGCCATCAGGAAGCCCCAGAACTCAGATGCCGTTGTGAAGTCCCACCGACGCGGCCCCTACGCCCAGCAGGGCGCCGATGCTAGCAGATAGCTACCAGATACCGGCAAGAGAAAAGGCCAGGTGGTGGGAGAATGAGGGTCGAACTCCAGCAGCCGGTGCGACGGGCGGCGTCGAGGCGTTGCCCAGGGGTCGCCCCGTTCGATCATCCCGATCAAGCCCTTCGAAATAAAAGCTATCTAGAAGCTACCTACCAGATAGTTGTTTGCTACTGCTTTGGGTAGCTTCTCGGTACTACTTAGCCGGCATTTCTATGTCTCTGCCTTGTATTCGCGAAGTTCCGCCCTGTCAGCTTCAAGCTAAGAGCTATCTATTTGCTACCTCAAAGTCTATCTGTTTGGTATCTATAAGATACTCCTGCGATACCTTTTAAGATACCGCATAGCTATCCGATAGCTTTCAGGATGCCAATAGATATCTTGTTAGCTATCAGCTATACTCCACTCGCGAATACCAGTCTGGTATCGAGTAGCTAACATCTACTGGATAGCTACCAGCTATCTACCGAGGAGCGTTTATGCCGGTTATCGCGTTTGTTTCGCCGAAGGGTGGCGCCGGAAAGACCACCAGTTGTTTGGCGCTCGCCACGACAGTCGCTGAGAAGGGCGCTACGGTTACTCTCATCGATGCCGATCCGAATCGTCCCATCCAAACCTGGGAAAAAGGAGGCGCAGCACCTCGGACCATGCGAATCGTCTCGGACGTTACGGAAGAGGACATCGCCGACCGCATCGACGAAGCGGCTCGAGAATCGACTTTCGTGTTTGTCGACCTAGAAGGCACAGCCGCGACAATCGTCGCTCATGCCATCAGCGAAGCAGACTTCGTCGTTGTTCCGACGCAAGGCTCTCAGCTCGACGCCGAACAAGCCGGAAGGGCGTTCCGACTCATTCGCGCCCACGAACGCGGCATCCAAAAACACAAGCCAGACTATCGACTCCCTTACGCAGTCCTCTTCACGCGTACCGCCGTGGCTATCCAAAGCCGTGATACTTCGCACATTCGTAAGACGTTTGCAGAAGCAAACATCCCTGTCTTCAATGTCGAACTTAACGAGCGCGCAGCGTTCAAGGCAATGTTTTCCTACCGCCAAACGCTTAGCGGCCTGAGCAGAGCAGAGGTGTCCAACGTCGATAAGGCGATTGAGAACATCGAAGCCCTGGCGGCTGAAGTGATCCAACGACTCAAGGATTCAAAGCAACAGGAAAGTGAGGTGACACAATGAGCCGAGCTAATCCACTAGATCTCTCAATCGAGGACTTCGCACCGCGATCGGGTGGGGACGACAAGCCGCGAGTTACTCGCGAATCGATCGCGCAGGTCGCCAAGGACAACGGCTTTCTAAGTCGTGATGCAGCCAAGGTCGAAGCGGCTGCAGCCGCGGTTCCGCGGAAACAGCGTCGTTTCACTACAGGCCGCAATCAACAGCTCAACATCAAAGCGACGGCAGACACGGTGGCCCGATTCAACAGATTAGCTGATGAACTGAACCTTCCTGCCGGTGCGCTGCTGGAGCGAGCTGTTCAGGTCCTTGAAGAAAAATTCAAGCGAGGCTGAGCTACTTGGTAGCTACCAGCTAAAACGCAGGAGGCTACAGTTGGCAGGGCAGGGTGCGCTCGCTGCGCGTCAGCACCCTTGGTGAACTATCAATAGGTGCCCAAGGTTCAGGAACGAACCATCCAAAAGAGACGCTTGCCCCCCGCCTCGCCGACGCCGCATCGCCGAACTATCAAAGCTCTGACCGAAGGCGATGCTGAACTATCAAGCGTACGACGCCAACGATTGGCGAACTATCAATAGGGAAGGCCCAAAAAGCTGCCTATATGTGCCGTTTATTTCACTTCGTCAGGTTCCACAAGGATCGGCATACGGAGTTGCGGCTGAAAGCTCACTGTTTTGACCTCTCTTTTGATAGTTGAGCGATGCGAGCGCGTTGTCCCAACCGAAAAACGTTGCTGCACAATCATCGTACCGAGAGTGATTACTTACGTCCAAGCAGCTACTAATCGGGTATCCGCGCAGGACCGCACGCTGTAAGGTCCCCGGAAAGCCTTTCGCTACGGCGAAATGTGGATAAAGTGGCGCTTCTTGCCTCTGGCCATGGTGGATCGGCGATCTATCAATAGCAGATCGCCGATCCACTATTAGTGACACAGCCGAACCACTACTAGCTGTATACGCGAAGTGCTATTAGCAATTCGCCTTTTATCCACAGGCTTTTCCTCTTTAAAAACAACGGGTTACGATATTTCTTAATCGGTGTTGTAATCGGTTTACTAATCATATACGCCCAAGCACCTCTCACACCTGTGTAACCCCGAAGTCTCTTTTGAAAGAAAGATTCAAAACCATAGCCGAACTATCAAGGATCATCGGTGAATGACCAATGGGGGCCGCTTGACACACGTATACGTCACCCCATAATGCAGCGGAGTCGAGGAGAGCGAATGGACCCACGTCCACAATCAGAGGAAGAGTTTCAGCTTGTGCCGGAGTCTGAAGCCGAGCCACGTGGCCGCGGTCGCGCGCTCGCTGCAGGAAGCCGCGTCTCCAAGAATCAGGACTTGTTGAACGCAACCGAGAAGCTGATCTCTTCAGCTGCAACGCGACGGGCACGCGGCGTCATCAACACGCCCATCCCGCTTGAGCTTCCGTTTTGGACTGAAAGCAAGCGTGCATTGCCGAACCCCCTCGCGCGCGGCGCGCTTTTCACAGCTACCAAAGACAACAATCGAGAGTACTACAAGGGCACAAAGGTCACGACCCTGGCGAACATCGATATCATCTACAAGGGCGAGGAGTTGCGCCAAGACGATATGAGCGTTCTCCTTACGATCTTTCATTTGGCTCGCCAGCGGCCTCTCTCCAAAGACGAGCCCGTCGAGTTCACTGCGTACAGCTTTCTGAAAGAGGTCGGTTGGACAATAAACGGCCAGGAGTACAAACACCTTCAAGAGTGTTTCGACCGGCTCTCCGCGAACCAGGTCAAGGTACTGGCAGATGGGGGAAAAGCGGGCTATGCCGGCTCACTGGTCCGCTCCTTTGAATGGCGCGATTCGAACGGCGTTACGCTGAGCAAATGGAAGGTGTGGCTTGAGCCGAAGATCGCCGGGCTGTTCACTCAAGATTCGTTCACTCTGATGGAGTGGGCCGACCGAAAAAAAATTGGTCAGCGATCCCCCCTAGCGCTTTGGCTCCACAGTTTTTTGTCTACTCACCGTGAACCTATTCCGTTGTCGGTCGAGAAGTACAAGGAACTAAGCGGGACAAAAGAAAAGTCCCTTGCTGGTTTCCGCATGCGGCTGAAAGCTGCACTGAACAAGCTAAAGGAATGCGGCATCATCGACTCGTTCGAGCTCAAGAACGATCTCGTCTACGTGACCCGAAGCCGCACAAAGCAAATCGCTGCATAAGGCGAGGCAGCTGCTTCGATTTTCGACCGCCCTTCCATTTGATCGCACGCGTCCCGGACGCGTTCGCCCCCACCTCGAATCCGGGATGCTCCATCACTACACCTCCGTCAGTACGCTCGAACTAATTCTCCGCAACGGGACATTGCGCTTTACCCGCTTGGACCAGTTCGATGATGTCACCGAAGGCCGCAGCATCGGGAAATTCCCTCTCGGGACCAGATTGTTCGCTAGTTGTTGGTCTGCAGACGATTCTGAAAGCGTTCCCCAATGGGAAATGTACGGAGACAGGATGAGGGGCGTACGCCTCTCGCTACCCGAGAGCCCCTTCGTGTGGCACCACCATAATTTTCGGTGGCACGAGAATTTCGCCGTGGACCGCCTGGACGCGCCGTTTAGCATCAAAGAGATGTTGGGCGCCGGCATCGTTATCTCGCCGACCGTGAATATGAGAAAGACTTTTGGTCAGCGAGTGAAGTATGTAAAAGACGTCGAATCAGCAACAAGGCATCTCATCGACGTGGGCAACGTTGGAGAAATAACGCTCAAGGGGGAGGGTAACGAACTCGCGATTTACAAGTCGGAGACGTGGGCTTTCCAGAAGGAGTACCGGTATGTTCTCGTCGTGACCCCTGGTCATCCTGAACCCTTCAACGGAGACATTGACGCATATCTCGCTGGTCGCAGAGCCTGGGGCCGCAGCGGAATTGACTTTCTCACCGCCATTCCAGATCGACTGCATATCGATCTCAGTTTGAATCCTGCCGCTATGCTTGAGGCTGAGATCATTGTCGGCCCGTTGGCGACCGAGGAAACCATGGCGCGTGTCGAATCGTTGGGCGCAGAACTCGTACCCAACGCAAGAGTTACCCGCAGTCGCCTTAGCGGGCAAATTCGGCGAAGGTGAGTGCGACGCAATCAGCAGCCTGACGGTGGCCCCGCTTGGGGGACGATGCCTTTCAAGTCAGGCATTCGGTGACAGAAATGTCTTTTCTCGACAACTGGCGTCTGTTGCGTTTTCCCTGCCACGCAGCGAACGGGCCGTGAGCACCGATTGACGGAGCAGCAACCAAGCGGTGTAAGGGAGCTGGTATCGAAAACATCGGGCCGAACTCCCGAGCGGCCGGACGTGTCAGGAATTTCGTGTGCTGAGGTCGGTTAAAAGATCTCAGCTGATGGCGGCGGTGAATCGCTCGCCGAACAGAATGGCGAACTGATTGACTGCTTGCCGCCAGGT
>Ga0233425_10004577_pt1 | contig 22975 bp, 20 predicted proteins | sample Watercolumn_Towu_2_FD_181712 | JGI IMG/M metagenome (GOLD analysis project Ga0233425, IMG submission 181712) | Freshwater microbial communities from Lake Towuti, South Sulawesi, Indonesia - Watercolumn_Towuti2014_140_MG | ecosystem: Environmental > Aquatic > Freshwater > Lake | place... | reverse complement strand
CTGAACCGCGGGCCATCCGCCACTTCGCCAAAGACGTAGCCAAACTCGAAGGCTCCAGGGCCGCTGCACGCGAAAAGCTCGCCAAACTAAATGCCAAATCCGAGTGACATTGGACAGGAATGTCCGCGCTCCAAAAGTCAACGCCCTTCTATGGCGCCAGGTGGGTCGCTTGTCACTGGCTCTTGTCACTGGCTCTTGTCACCCGCTATGACGTTCACTTCGCGGCTTGGCGTGAAATTCCCCGAGTTCGGAGCCGAGACGCCAAGACTGTGCGGCGGAACGCACGCTTGTCGAGCACGGGGCTGGGCGTAGTCTCGGGGGAAATCACTTTGAACCGCCCGCCAACCAAAAGGATACGCTGTGTGGCCGAATAGACGCGCTGATCAGCGCCGGCGCCTGGCCTGGCGGCGATTCCGCCAGGCCTTCACGCTCATCGAATTATTGGTCGTCATCGCGATCATCGCGATTCTGGCGAGCCTGCTGCTGCCCACTCTGGGCCGGGCCAAGGAGGCCACCAGGAATATCGTCTGCGCCAGCAACCTGCGGCAGCTCGGCATCGCCTCGGCGGCTTATGCGATGGATTACAAGGGGCACCTGCCGTGGTTTTTGAACTGGCTTTACATCAAGCCGGGGGACCTCACCTCGGGGCGCCTCTTTCCGTACATGAAATCGAAGGAGGTTTACCAGTGCCCAACCGACCGCCTCGAACTCGCCCGCAAGACTAAGAAAGGCGCGGGCACCCAGCCTCCCGGCCCATTCGGGAACATCAATTATCCACGCGACTACAGCTTCGCGATGAACTGCGGCATCTGCCATAGCACCGACACTTCCCAGTTCGTGGCCCCGTTTCGAACCATGTTGTACATGGAAGGGACGCTCGACCGGAACGATTACAGCGGCCAGGTGGGGCCGAATTTTGGCTCGCGCTCACTCGCGGTCCGGCATAACGGCAAGGGGCACCTGATGATGTCGGACCTGCACATCGAGACGATGACCGCCAAGGCGGCCGAGAAAGCCGAGCGCAGCCGCCGCTTCTGGTTCCCGACGGATGACACCCGCAACGGCGCTGGGATGCGCGCCGGGGCGAACCTGCCTGATCCGTAAGCGCGGTCCCGGCCACCCAGCCGAGGCCTCAGCGGCGGCGCCGGGCGAGGAAACCCGGTTCGTTCCCCGCCAGGTCGGCGCGGCGCTGGCGCGCCAGCAACTGGCCATACACGCGCGCGTCCCGCTCGAGCATCTCCAGCCGTTGCGCCAGCCGTTCGCTGACGATGCGCCCATCGCGCACGTCTTCGGTCTCGATGAACGAAACGCCGTAGGGCAGCGACCAGGCGTAGCACTGGCGGATGACGGTGCGAAGCTGGTCGGTGGCCGTGAGCCCTTTTTCGTGGGAGGCCACGAGGGTGCCGAAGAGTTTTCCGGCGAACTCATGCCAGAAATAGTCAAGGAAGTTCTTCATGGCGCTGCTGATGCTGCCGTGGTAGTCCGGGCTGCCCAACAGAAAGACGTCGGCGCGCTCGACCCGCGCCTGGAGAGCCGGGAAGCCCTCCCACGCCGCGGCGGTGTCCGGGTTGTAGAGGGGCAAGGGCTCGCGCAGCAGGTCGAGCACGTCCACTTCGCAACCGGCGCCACGCAGGCGCTCGGCCAGATGCAGCAGGACCACGCGCGTGACGGAGGCGTGGTTGAGGCTGCCCACCACCAACATAACCCGCAAGACCGGTTCAGACATGCGTCGAGTTTATCCCGAACATGCGCACAAGCAAATAGGCCACCAGCCCGCTGGCGGGGAGCGTCATCAGCCACGCCCAGAGGATGCGCTCGACGACTTCGAGTTTCAGGGCGTTGAAACCCTTGGCGCAACCGACGCCCATGATCGAGGTCGTGATCGCGTGCGTCGTCGAGACCGGCATGCCGAGCGACGCGGCGGTGAACAGGACGCTGGCCGACGTCGTCTCGGCCGCGAAGCCGTGCACGGGGTGCAGCTTCACCATTTTGTGGCCGAGCGTCTTGATGATCCGCCATCCGCCGGCGGCGGTCCCGGCCGCCATGGTCAGGGCGCAGATGACCTTGATCCAAACCGCGATTTCGAGCGATTGGCCTTTGGAGGGCTCCGGGGTGCGCAGGAAGGCAAGCCAGTCGGGCGCCGCATTCAATGCGCCCGCCTTCGTCGCGGCAACGAGCGCCAGCGCGATGATGCCCATCGTCTTCTGCGCGTCGTTGGTGCCATGGCTGAACCCCATGTAAGCGGCGCTGGCCAGTTGAAGCCGTCCGAAAACGCGGCCAACGGTCGCTGGCCTCCAGTTCCGCAACAGGTAGTACAACAGCCCCATCACCACGAACCCGATGACCAGGCCGCAGACGGGTGACGTCACCATCGGCAGAATCACTTTCCACAGGATGCCTTTGCCTTCCCACCAGTGGCCGGTCGAGGGAACGGACCAGATGATCACGCCCCAGTTGTTGCCGGAGGCGGCCACGCAGCCCCCGCACAAGCCGCCGACCAGCGCGTGCGAGGAACTGGACGGCAGGCCGAACCACCAGGTGGTCAAGTTCCACACGATCGCGCCGAGGAGGGCGCAGACCAGCACCTGGGAGGTCACCACCTTCGTGTCCACCAGGCCCGCCGCGATGGTCTTGGCCACCGCGCTGCCCCACATCGCCCCGCCGAGATTGGTGACCGCCGCCAGCACCACGGCCTGCCTGGGACTCAGCACCTTGGTCGAGACGACCGTCGCGATGGAATTGGCGGTATCGTGGAAGCCGTTGATGTACTCGAAAAGCAGAGCCACCAGGATGACCACGAAAATCAGCGTCATGCCACGAGCCTGGTCTAAGAGTTCTTCAACACAATATGCAGAATGATGTTGCCGACGTCGCGGCACCGGTCGATCACTTTCTCCATCAACTCGAAGAGGTCCTTCAGGATCACGACCTTGAGGGCCTCGTAACGGCCACCGTAGAGGTCGCGGTAGAGTTCCACCATGAGCTTGTCGGCCTCGCCCTCGACATACTGCAGCCGGTCGTTGAGCTCCTTGATTTCCTCGAGGCGCTTCATGTCACGCAGTTGCCGGACCATCGCGACCACGATCTCGCTGGCCTTCTCCATCATCTCGGCCTGGCGCGAGAAATTCACGTCCGCCAACTGCGCCGCCGCCAGGCTATAGCGCTCGGCGAACTTCTCGACGGACTTGGGAATCTTGTAGAGCGCGGTTGACAAGGCCTCGATGTCCTCGCGCTCGAGGCCGGTGATGAACGTCTTGACCAATTCCTCGCCAATTTCCTCGGCGATCTTCTTCTCCTTGCGGCGGGACAAGACAAAGTCATCCAGCCCCTTGGCCTTGGCCGGGGATTGGAGCAACTCGAGGAGCAAATGAACGCTCGCATGAGCCTCCTGCGCGCTGGCTTCCAGGAGCTGGAAGAACTTGTCCGCCTTGCCGAAGAGTTGTTGCAGCGAGAACATGGCGCGCTTCTTGTCCCATATCGGGCGCCTCAGCGCACGTCGAAAATAAGCTTCTTAGGTCCGCCCCGCAGCATGAGCAAAAGCAAATAGGCGCCGGTCACGGGCGCACCAGGACCTTGCCCAGCACCGCTCGGTTCCGCAGGGCCGTGAACGCGGCCGGCGTCTCGGCCAGCGGATACACCCGGTCGATGACAGCCTCGAGGCGGCCCGCCGCCGCCCACTCGAGGGTCCGCGCGAGGTCGGCGCGGTTGCGCCCGTAGCTGCCCACCAACCGCTGCTGCTTCACGAAGAACGGCCAGAGGTTCAGTTGGACCTCACGCCCGGCGGTTGCGCCGCACGTCACCACCGTCCCGCCCCGAGCGAGGCAAGCGAACACCTGCTCGAGCACCTTGCCCCCGACGTGCTCGATCACCAGATCGACACCCCGTTTGCCCGTGATGCGCCGGGCTTCGGCCGCCCAGCCGTTGCTCGCCGAGTCCAGGACAAACTCAGCGCCGAGCCGTTGCGCCAATGCGCGCTTGGCTTCGGTCGAGCCGGTGCTAATGACCCGCGCGCCCAGCCCGCGCGCGATCTGAATCGCCGCCGAGCCCACCCCGCTGGCGCCGCCCACGACCAGCACCCAGTCCCCGGCCTTCACCTCCGCCCGGTCCGTCAACATGTGCATCGCCGTGCTGCCGGCGAGCGTGAGTGCCGCTGAAGCCTCGAACCCGACCGCGTCCGGCAGCCGCACCAGCGCGCGCGCGGGCACGGCCACTAACCCGGCAAATCCACCGTCCCGCTGGACACCCAACAGCTCGCCCGCCAAACAGAGCGACTCGTCGCCCCGCCGGCAGAACTCGCAGGCGCCGCAAAAGAGGTTCGATTGGACGGCCACGCGGTCCCCAGGCTGCCAGCCGCTCACCGCCGAACCGATGCCGGCGATCTCGCCGGCGATCTCGCCGCCGGCCGTGCGCGGCAACTGGATCGGCAGCGGTAGCGCGCCCTCTTCGAGCCAAAGGTCCAGGCGATTCAGCCCGCACGCTCGAACCCGCACGATGACCTCCTCGGGCTGGGGTCGCGGGTCGGGCAGCTCGAGAAGCTCGAAACGGCCCGGGGTTCCATGCGCGACCAACTGACATGCCTGCATGGCCCCGATTCAACCGCGAATGCCGAGTTGGAACAAGCGGACAGTAACTCATAACTCATAACTCGTCTTGTCTCGTCTTGTCACTCACCTTGCCTTTCCACCCGCCCTGCCGGATAGTGCGGCAGTGAATGTCACGGTAACCCAGTTGACCGATCAACTCGTCGCGTCGTACGCGCGCGCCGGGGGCATCAACCATCTGGATGGCAAGAACCTGCCCTCGAAGACGGCCATCGCCCAGATCGCGCAGGACTTGCTGCGGTTGCTCTTCCCAGGGTTCTTCGACGAGCACGTGATTCACTCCTCGGAAATCAAGGTCGAAACCGCGGCCCTGATGGACACGGTACTGGGCCGGCTCGAGGACGAACTCTACAAGAGCCTGGAGTACGCTCCCCCCGGAGGCGCGAAGAAGCGCGAACTCCGCGCCTTGGCGCACCAAGCGACCCTCGAGTTTCTGGGCTCGTTGCCGGCGATTCGCGACGTGCTCCAGACGGACGTCGAGGCGGCTTACAACGGCGACCCCGCCGCGTTGAGCAAGGAAGAGGTGATTGTGGCCTATCCGTTCATCGAGGCCATCGCGGTGCAGCGGCTGGCCCACCAGCTCTACGATCAACAAATCGCGCTTATCCCGCGCATCATGACCGAATGGGCTCATGGCCGCACCGGGGTGGACCTGCATCCCGGGGCGCGGATCGGGTCGCACTTCTTCGTCGATCATTGCACCGGCACCGTGGTAGGCGAAACCACGACGATCGGTGATCATGTCAAGATGTATCAAGGCGTGGGGTTGGTGGCGCGTTCGCTCTCCGGCGGGCAGGCGCTCCGCGGCCAGAAACGGCATCCCACCATCGAAGATCACGTGACGATTTACGCGGGGGCGACGATCATGGGCGGGGACACCGTGATCGGCGCGGGGAGCACCATCGGGGCGAGCGTGTTCCTGACCCACAGCGTGCCGCCCAACTCGCTCGTCGTGAATGAAGACGTCCGGGTGAAAGTGGTGGCCAAGCCCGATCGCCTGCTGAAGATCGACTTTCAAATCTGAGCGCACCGCCCCACCGGGCCGAGTGCTCCGCCTGCCTGGTTGGTTTTCCCCCCGCTGGTGGCGCCGCCGCTGGAGTGGCGCCGGAGGCATCTGAACCGCAGCCTGGCCGCTCTTTGAGGATGAACGGGCGGAGCGAGCGAGCTTGCCGGTGGCGGCGTGGGGTGGCATGATCGCGCCATGAGCTTACGGAAGACCAAACAAGGCCGTGACCGTGCGGCGCGCATCTACCGGCAACTTGCCGGCGCGCGTGGTTTGGACGAGGATGAGCGCTGGCAGCATGCCCTGTTTTTTGCCATGTCGCCCCAGGAACGATGCCACTTCAGCGTCAAGACAGCCCGCTCGGCGCTTTCCTTACAGCGCTCCGCGAAGAAGGCATAGACTGCATCCTCATCGGCGCGATGGCGGCCATCGAGCAGGGCGCGCCCTTGATGACGGTGGATTACGATTTCTGGGTACGCCCGCCCGAACGTCAGTATTACCGGTTGCTGACGATCGTGAGGCGGCAACGCGGAACCATCCGCGCCCGGACGCTTTACGAGTTGACCGACGGTACCCAGGTCAACGCGATCTTTCGGCCTGATGGGCTTCGGTCCTTCGAGGGGAGTGGGGAGTTTCGCACTGGGGTGAATTGGAGAGCGTGCCGGTAAAGGTGTTGCCCTTGCGGCGGGTCATCGCAAGCAAGCGCGCAGCGAGCCGCGAAAAGGACCTCGCGGTTCTCCCGATCCTCCGGCGCACTCTGCGTCTGGCGAAGCGGCTTGGCCGGGGACCCACCCGAGTTCGCGGCGCCAGCCAACGCCGCGGACTTCGCGGCCCGCCTGACCGGGCCTGAGCCGGAAGCGCGAGTACTGTTTCTCCTTGTTGCAGGGTGGTCCCTTGACCATTCTCGCGCGCGATGGCTGAACGGCTGATTTCAGGTGTCTTGACCAAACCCGACGCGGCGTTGGAACTCACGTTGCGTCCGTCGATCTTCGCCGACTTCACCGGCCAGGCCAAGGTCAAGGAGCGGCTCGAGATCGCGGTCCAGGCCGCCAGGCAGCGCAAGGAGGCCCTCGATCACCTGCTGCTGAGCGGGCCGCCCGGGTTGGGCAAGACCACGCTGGCGCACATCCTCGCCAAGGCGATGGGCGCGAACATCAAGTGCACCAGCGGACCGACCATCGAAAAGGCCGGCGACCTCGCGGGGCTCCTCACCAACCTCGAGGCGGACGACGTCCTGTTCATCGACGAAATCCACCGGCTCCAGAAAACGATCGAGGAGTATCTCTACCCGGCGATGGAGGATTTCAAACTCGACATCATCATCGACCAGGGACCCAACGCGCGCAGCGTGAGGCTGAGCCTGCCGCGCTTCACGCTCATCGGGGCCACCACCCGCAGCGGCCTGCTGACGTCGCCGTTGCTCACGCGCTTCCCGATGCGCGAACGGCTCGATTACTACCAGGCGGACCAACTCCAAACCATCGTCGTCCGTTCGGCCCGCCTGCTGAACATCGAAGCCGAACCGCAGGGCGCTTTCGAGATCGCGCGCCGCAGCCGCGGCACGCCGCGCATCGCGAACAACCTGCTGCGCCGCGTGCGCGATTACGCCCAGGTCCGGGGCGATGGGCGCATCACCGCCGCGCTGGCCGACAAAGCCCTGGCGATGCTCGAGATCGATCAAAACGGACTGGATGAAATGGACAAGCGCATCCTCGAGGCCGTGATCTCGAAGTTCGGCGGCGGGCCCGTCGGGCTCGGCTCGTTGGCGGTCGCCGTCGGCGAGGAACCCGACACGCTCGAGGAAGTCTATGAGCCCTACCTCATCATGGAGGGTTATCTCAAGCGCACGGCGCAGGGACGCGTGGCCACGGAGTTGAGCTACAAAAAGCTCGGGCTCAAACCGATGGCGGGCAACCAACCCACGCTGCTGTAGCGAAACCCGGTTTGGAGCCGTGAAGGCACGGCGGAACGCCGGTGCTCGTTCTCGTTGTTGCCCAACACCGCCGTCGCCTGGCAGGTTTGGGGTGCCACGCCGGCGGGGTCGGTGACGGTTCCGGCCATGACCTGGTTGGCCCTTGTCGCCCCAGCCCGAAGTTCAGGGTTCTATGACCTCCAATCCCGAACGTGCCGGAACTCTCGCGCGTTCAAGGTGCCAACCGCCCAGCCGCGTTGCAGTGCCGTCGCCGCGCCACCCTCTTGCTCACCCGGGAAGGTTCCAGGCGCCGAATGGCTACAGCTGGAGTCTGGCACGACAGGCCAGGGCCGCTTTGCGGAGGGCCGCACCGCGGGAGGCCAGCGGCAGGTTCCGTCGCACGGCCAATTCCAGGTAAGTGGCGTCATAGACCGAGAGGCCGTGTGCCGCCGCCAGGTCGGTGGTGATCGGTATTCTTCAGATGTTTCCGGGTGACAGGATTCAGCCGTCCCTAACGGGACTGAGGACAGCGCTGCGGCAGGCGTTTCCCGGCGCTAAAGCACCGGGCTATGCTCACCCCGCCCCGCTGGGGCGCGGCGCTCGGCCAACGCTGCGGGAAGTGACAAGTTGGAACCAGGCCTTGACCACCAAAATGTGGCTGACAAGCGGGCGGGAATGCCCTTAAGTCACGCCCGCGTTTATGCCCAAGCGCACCGACATCCATTCCGTTTTGATCATCGGCGCCGGGCCGATCATCATCGGCCAGGCCTGCGAGTTCGACTACTCCGGCACGCAGGCCTGCAAAGCCCTCAAGGAAGAAGGCTACCGGGTCATCCTGGTGAACTCGAACCCCGCCACCATCATGACGGACCCGGAGTTCGCGGACCGGACCTACGTCGAGCCAATCACAGCCGAGTGCGTCGAGAAGATCATCGCGCGCGAGGTGGCCGAACTCCAGCGGCTCGGAGCGGCGGGGAAGCTGGTTCTGTTGCCCACACTGGGCGGGCAGACGGCGCTGAACACCGCCATGGAGTTGAACCGGCGCGGCACGCTCGAGCGGTTCGGCGTCGAGATGATCGGGGCCAACGCTCAAGCGATTCAGCGAGGTGAGGACCGCCAGGTGTTCAAGGACCTCATGGTTGCCATCGGGCTGGACGTGCCGATCAGCGGCATTGCCCACGACCTGGCCGAGGCGCGCGCCGTGGCGGAACGCATCGGGCGGTTTCCGCTGATCATCCGGCCGGCCTTCACGCTCGGCGGCACCGGGGGCGGGACCGCCTATAATCGCGAGGAATTCGACGAGTTGGCCAAGCGCGGGCTGGACCTCTCACCGGTGGCGGAAATCCTGATCGAAGAGTCCCTCCTCGGGTGGAAGGAATTCGAGATGGAGGTCATGCGGGACAAGGCCGACAACTGCGTGATCATCTGTTCGATCGAGAACTTCGACCCGATGGGCGTGCATACGGGCGACTCGATCACCGTGGCGCCGATCCAGACCCTCACCGACAAGGAGTACCAGATCATGCGCGACGCCTCGTTCGCCGTGATCCGGGCGGTGGGCGTCGAGACGGGCGGCTCGAACATCCAGTTCGCCGTCAATCCCGACAATGGCCGGATGGTGATCATCGAGATGAACCCGCGCGTGTCGCGCTCGTCGGCGCTCGCCTCGAAGGCCACGGGCTTTCCCATTGCCAAGATCGCGGCCAAGCTGGCGGTCGGTTACCTGCTGGACGAAATCCGCAACGATATTACGCGCGAGACGCCGGCGAGCTTCGAGCCGACCATCGATTACGTCGTCACCAAAGTGCCCAGGTTCGCCTTCGAGAAGTTCGCTCAAGCCGACCCAACGCTGAACACGCAGATGAAGTCGGTGGGCGAGGCGATGGCCATTGGGCGGACCTTCAAGGAGTCGCTGCAAAAATGCCTCCGTTCACTCGAAATCGGCCGCAGCGGCCTGGGCGGAGATGGCAAACCCTGGCGCATCGGCACGGAAGTGTACGGCGACCGCGAGGTTCTGCCCCGGGACGTGATCAGCCGCAAACTCAGCGTCCCGAACGCCGAGCGGGTCTTTTTCCTGCGGCACGCCCTGCGCGCCGGTTTCACCCTCGAGGAGGTCTTCGAACTTACGCGGATCGACCGCTGGTTTCTGGCGCAGATCAAGGAGATCGTCGATTTCGAGGAAGCGTTGGCGCGAGCCGGCGCCTGAACCCTCTCGTCAAGCCAAAACGAGGAAGTTGACAGGGTGGCAAGCCCTGCTCATAGCATTCAGGATGCACCTCAGAGATTCCTTGCCGCAGGCGCAAAGCCATCCCCGTCAGACCACCAACGTCATGTTGGCCGCCGCCACCCTCGCGGTGGCGTTATTGGCCCTGGCCCCGACCTCGTGGGCGCAAGCGAAGAAAGAAGCCACACCCGATCCCACGGGCTCCTGGAAATGGAGCTTCACGGGCGGCAACGGCCAGACCCGTGAAATGACCGCCAAGTTGAAGCTGGACGGCGAGAAGCTCAAGGGGGTGGTCCTCGGGCGCAACGGCGAAGAAACCCCGATCGAGGAGCCCAAGCTCAAGGGCGAGGAAATCAGCTTCCAGGTCGTTCGCGAGCGCAACGGACAGAAAGTCACGACCAAGTACTCGGGCAAGCTGGCGGGGGATGCCATCAAGGGCAAGATGGAACGGGAACGCGATGGTCAGACCCAGAGTTCGGATTGGGAAGCCAAACGCCTCGTCAGCCCGGCGGGCACCTGGAAATGGTCGTTCACGCGCAACGATGGCCAGACCATCGAGTCCACGATGAAACTCAAGGCCGACGGAGAGAAGCTCACCGGCACGGTGGTGGGCGGCAACCGTCCCGAGGCGGCCGTGGATGAAGGCAAGTTCAAGGACGGCGAGGTCTCGTTCCAGGTCGTGCGCGAGCGCGATGGCAACAAGTTCGTCGCCAAGTACCACGGCAAACTCGAGGGGGACGCGATCAAGGGCAAGATCGAGGTCACCATCAACGGCGAAGACCGCAGCTTCGACTGGGAAGCCAAGCGGGCCAGAGAATAGGACCGCCCCAGCTCATGGTCGCGGGGCGCGACACCCCGGCGGGGCTCCGCCGGTCACTGCGCCGCCAGGATCAGGTCGAGCCGCCGGCTGTGTTCCTCGAGGGAGACGTTGCCGCCCTCGATCGTCATCCAGCCGTTGTAACCGACGCGGTCCAGCGCGTTGCGCACCACCGGCCAGCGGATGCTCCCATCCCGGATGTTCACGAACTGCCCTTCCCCGTTGGGATCGGCCGGGTTGAGTTTGAAGTCTTTGACGTGGCACTTCACGATCAACTCGGCCAGCGTGAGAATCCACTCTTCCGGCGGGACGTACTTGACGTGGTTGCCGATGTCGAAGTAAGCCTTGACCCACGGGCTCTGGAAGGAGGCCACGAAGTGCCGGAAGATCGCCGGCCGCACCCAGAGGTTGTTCCAGACGTTTTCGAGCGCGATGATGACCTTGGTCTTCTCGGCCAGCGGAATGAGCCGTTTGACCGCCTCGCGTGAGGTGTCGATGGCGTGGTTGTGGGCCTGGATGTAATCCGCGTAGGGGGTGTTGTCGCCGGTGGTCACCCGCGTCAAGTGCCCGGTGCGGTCGTCGAACTCGATCTGGAACTCCCACGGCTTGGGCATGCGCATCCCCCCGATGCGGCACGGCACCAGCAGAATGGCGTCCGCTCCGAAGGCCTGCCCGGCAAGCAGCGCCTTTTCCGTGACGGCGAAAGTCGATTCCACCTTGCTCGAATCGCGGCTGTTGAACTCCGCCCAACCGCGGATCACCGAGTGAATCCGCATCCCGAGTTTGTCCGCCGCCGCCCGCGCTTCCTCGGCTTCCTTCACGCTCACCACGCCCCCCTCGACACCCTCGAACCCGGCGTCTTTGAGTTTCTTGAGTTCTTCCGCGGTGGGATGCTCGCGGATGAGCGCTTTGTGCAGCGTGGTCGTGAGCTGCGCCTCGGCGGCTCGAGCCGGGCGGAGATTCGAGCCGAGTTCGAGACCCGCCCCGATGGCGAGGCCTGCCGAAGCGGTGAGAAAGTTGCGGCGCGACAGGTGGTTCTTCATGCCTGGCACCGTAGCAGTCTCGCGCCGGTTTGGACACTCCAAAATCGCTCCCGCTCCGGCCGCCCCGCCACCGCCGCGAGTCAACCGTCGCGAGTCAACCGTCGCGGTCGGAACGAGCGCCGATCGCTCGGCTCCCCGGGTCAAGACGGCTCAGGACGTGGCAGAGCGCGGCCAACCGCGGCGTTGGCACGCCGGCGGACCTGGCCCGTCGCAGCGGCTCGAGGAACAGGCTCTCGAGCTCGAGCGGTTGGCCGCGCTCGAAGTCGATCAGGGTCGAGGCCTTGTAGGCGCCCAGACGCCGCGTGCGGGCCATCTGCTCGTCGGCCAGCTCTTGTCCGATCGGCCAGCCGAGCGCGTTGGCCGCGGCGATGACCTCGAGCATCAGTTCACGCGCCAGTTGTTCCCAATGCGGGTCGGCCAGCAATTCGGCCGTGGTCAGGCACGGCCCGAGCCGCTCGGGCACGGGTTCGGCCCGGCCCATCACGGCTTCGTAGCCGGCGCTGCCCGCGACACCCAGGCCGTTGAACGGCACATTCCAAACCAGCTTCTCCCACCGGGCGCGTTCGAGATCGTCCGTCGTCTCACACGGAACCCCCGCGCCTTGGAAGCGCGCCGCGAGGCCGCGCGCGGCCGCCGAGGCGGGGCGCTGATAGTCCCCCAGGACCACGCGGCCCAGGCCAATGTGCTCGATGATCCCCGGCTGCACACGGTTGAGGCCAACGATGCAGAGCCCGCCGAAAACGCGCTCGGCGCCAAGCACCGCGGCCAGCCGCGCCTCGTTGCCGAGGCCGTTTTGGAGTGTCACCACGCGGGTCGTGGGGCCGAGCAAGGGCGGCAGCAATCGAGGCAGCTCGTGGTTGGCGGTCGTTTTGAGGCCGATCACCACCCAATCGCAGGGGCCGATCTCGTCGGGCGCGCGCGCGCAATGCGGCCGCGCCACGAACCCGCCCTCGGGGCTCCGGACCGCCACCCCGTGGCGCCGCACCACGTCGTAATCGGAACGCAGGAGGAAATGGGTCTCGAGGCCGCTGCGGCAGAGCTTGGCGCCGTAGAAGCTGCCCAGCGCGCCGCAGCCGACGATCGCAATCTTCGGCGGGGCGGCGGGGGCGTCGGGCGGCGCCGCCGCGCCCGGCGGCATCGGTGGCCGGCCCATGAAAAAAACAGGCACTCTGAGAAACCCAGAGTGCCTGCTGGAGGAAACTGCGGTTACTTGCTCCCGAGGATCGCGTCCTTGGCGGCCTTGGCGACGCGGAACTTGACCACCCGCTTGGCGGCGATCTTGATCTCGGCGCCGGTGGCGGGATTGCGGCCGATGCGCGCCTTGCGGTTCACGAGGACCAGCTTGCCCAGGCCCGGGAGGGTAAAGGTGTTCTTGGCATTCTTGTAAGCCAGATCGGCCAGCAGACCGAGAATCTCAGCGCCGAGCTTCTTGCTGATGCCGGCCTTTTCCGCGAGCGCGGCAGCGATTTGTGACTTGGAGAGCGGTTTTGCCATATCTGTAATTATGTGTTTTGGTTGGTAGAGTCAACGGACTTCGGGGGTGTTTCTAGCAAGTCGGCGCGGCGGCGCAAGCAGAAAAACGTGGCCGGCACGGAGGCAAATGAGGGTGCGCATAAGGCCGGGCTTGACTTGCCCGGCCAAATCCACAACATCGACACGTGGCCAGTCTGTTCACCATTCAGAGCGACTTCCGCTACGAGATCGTGAGGAAGATTTCCGAAGGCGGCATGGGCGTCGTTTATGAGGCCGAGCAGCATGGCGCGCGCGACTTCGTCAAGCGCATCGCCATCAAGGTCGTTCGCCAGAATTACGCCAACCAACGGTTGTTCATCGACAACTTCATCGGCGAGGCCAAGCTGGTGGCGGACCTGATCCACACCAATATCGTTCAGACCTACCACTTGGGCGAGGCGCGCGGCATCTATTTCATCTCGATGGAGTTGATCCGCGGCATCAACCTCGAGCAGTTCGCCCAGCAACTGGCCAGCAAGAAGCGGAGCCTGCCGGTGGAACTGGCGGTGTTCATTTGCAGCCGGGTGGCGCGCGGGCTCGCCTACGCCCATGCCAAGACCGACAAGGATGGCCGGTCCCTGGGCATCGTCCACCGGGACGTCAGCTACAAGAATATCATGATCGCCTTTGAGGGCGACGTGAAGCTGACCGACTTCGGCATCGCCAAGGCCCGCGGTCTGCTCCAGGACCAGGAAGGCGAAGTCGTTGCCGGCAAGGCCGACTACATGAGCCCCGAACAGGCCAATTTCCAGATCACCGATAAACGCTCGGACCTGTTCTCGACCGGCGTGGTGCTCGCCCATCTGCTGCTGGGTCACAACGTCTTCAAAGGCGGCAACGCCGAGGAATCGCGCCAGCGGATCATGAACCTGCCGATCCCCGACTTTCGCCAGCTCGATTCGCGCATCGACGACAAGCTCAACCAGATTCTCCAGCGGGCCCTGGCCCACGAGTTGCACAATCGTTACCCGAACGCGGATGAGCTGCTCTACGACCTCGAGTTCTACATCTACCATTCGGGCTACGGGCCAACCAACGAAACGCTCGGCCGTTTCATCCGCGAGTTGTTCGGGCAGACCAGCCTCCAGGCGATCACCGATGCCAAGGGCAGCACGGAACTGATGGAACGCACCGCGCGCGTCGCCAAGCGATAACCGGCCGCGGCTCGCGGGCTGCCCCCGTCCGCTTCAGTTCAGTCCCAGCAGGATCGCCAGTCCCACCACGCTCGTCAGCAGCGTTACGGGGATGCCGAAGCGCGCGTAATCCCAAAACCCCACCTCGACGTGCCCGCGCGCTGACTCGACCACGATGATGTTGGCCACGGAACCAAGGATCGTCAGGTTTCCGGCGAACGTCGTGGCCAGTGCCATCACTTTCCACATCAACTCAGGGCGGCTGAAGTTCGCAATCCACTTGCCGGCCACCAGAACGAAAGGGACGTTCGAGAACACGTTGGATCCCGCGGCCGAAAACCAGGCGAGATTCCAAGCCTGGCTCGAGGCCCCGTGGCCGAAAACGCCCCGGACCTGCCCATACAACTGGTCCGGCAACCCGGTGCTGTTGAGCCCCTTGACGACAACAAACAGCGCGGCAAAGAACACCAATAGGTGCCAATCCACCAACTTGAGCACTTCGTGCGTGTCCCGCCGCGCCATCACCATCACGAGCGCGCCACCGGCCAGCGCCGTCCAGGCCAGGTTCAAGCCCGCGAGGAACCCGGCGAAGACCAGCGCCAACACTCCAAACGACCAACCAATCAGGCGCCGGTCCACGCGGCGCGGCGGCTCCGGCGTCCGGCAAATCTCGGCTTGTGCCAACACAGCGCGAAAACCAAATCGCAGCACCGCATACTCGATCGCCAGACCGACGACCGCCACAGGCAGCAGCGAAGCCGAAAAGCGGGCGAACGGAATCCCGGACAGATGCCCGATGATCATGTTCTGCGGGTTGCCCACGAGCGTGGCCACGCTCCCGATGTTCGCGCTCATGGCCAGGGCGAGCAGATAGGGCGCCAGGGGCAGTTTCCCGCGCACCATGACGGCGACCACCAGGGGCGTCAGCATCAGGCAAACCGTATCATTCACCAACAGCGCCGAGAGCACACCCGAGGCCAGGACGACGTAGCAGAGCAGCGCTTCAGGACTTTTCGCAACCCGCAAAACCCAGTCGGCCGCCCAATCGAAAAAGCCCGCCAGGAAAAGATACGCCGCGATGAGCATCATCCCGAGCAGCAACACCAGCGTGTCATAATCCACCGCCCGGTAGGCCTCCTCCGGGGTCAGCACGCCGGTCGCCACCATCAGGACCGTGCCCAGTAACGCGGCCGCCGGCCGGTTCAGCGGCAGAACCTTCAAACGACGCCCGCTGATCAAGAGGTAGGTCAGCGCGAAGATCGCGATGGCCACCAGTTCCTTCGGTTCGGCTGACATCATGGCCGCGCTCCTTCCAGGGCTCTGGCTTCGGTGGGGACCGAGGGTGCCGGCCCGCGCCGACCCACATGGCTAAAACCGGGTCCCACCGATCGTCCCAATCCGCGGCCGACCCGGCGGCGCTCAACCGGCACTGTCCCGGCGCGTGGGCAGCACCGGCCCTTCAGGCGCAGCCTCTAGCAACCGGCCCACAGCCGCCAGCGCATCACGAGCGCCGTACGGCTTGCTGAGCAACCCGACCCCCAACTCGCCCTCGATCCGCGCGGTTTCATCCTCAGGGATGTAGCCGGACGTCAGCAGGCACCGGATATGCGGCCAGCGGCCGCGGACCTCCTGGATCAAGTCCAGACCGTTGCAGTCGGGCAGCCGGTAATCGGTGATCATGCCCTCCACACCGCCGCCCTCTCGCTCGAGCAGTGCGATCGCCTCCGCGCCATCCCCGGCCACCAACACCTCGTAGCCCGCTGCACTCAGGAAGACGCGCGCAAACTCCAGCATCGAGGCCATGTCGTCCACCGCCAACAGGCGGGGCCGCTGCCTTGGTGGGGCCGCGGTGGCGGGAGCATCCAGCGCCGTCAGGCCGGCTTGAGCTTCACTCGCTAGCGCAAGCGGATTGGGGAGATGATGTACCATGCAATTGGTCTTTGTTTCGCCCCAAACCTCGTGTCGTGCAGCAGGCGCCGAAACCTCGTTCTCACGCAGCGATAGGCGCCGTGCCAGCGGCGAAGGTCCCCGGAACGAAACCGGCGGCCTGCACACTCTGGACTGGCTCGAACGGCATCGTGATTGGACTGGTTGTCGGTCGCCAACCGTAACGGCTTGCGATGAACAAACGATCAGGCGGTGGCGCAGGAAAGTCAACACTTAAAGTGATATGATCACAAATGCCTCATTACCAATAACTTAGGATGATGACACCAGTCATCTCACCTCACTCCATCCCTGGCCGCTGGCAGTGCACCAACGGCACGCTCACTGCGCCCGATCCGAGCCCTGCTCCCGGACAGCGGTCACTGGCCGGCGGCGGACTGGCGCACGTCGTAGCACCAGAGCTTCTGATGGTCGCGCACGTAGAGACGGCCGTTGGCGACGACAGGGTACACCCACGCCTTCTCCATCGGGCCGGCTCGAGTCGGCTGTTCGGGCGGTGAGAACCGCCCTTTCTCACGGTAGCCCTCGGGCGTCGGCTCCACCAAGCCCACTTCGCCACCCTCCGCGTGCAGATAGAGCCGGCCATCAGCCAAACAGAGCGCCGCCGCCCCGAAGGCGCGGTCCTCCCAACGCACGTTGCCGGTGGCGAACTCGATGCAGAGCATCCCCTGTGCGGTGGTGCCGTACATGTGGTCCCCCACCAAAATCGCGCCGCCGATGGCGGTGGGCAGCTTCGGGGAGAAGTACACTTCTTCGGCCATCACCGACCCATCCTGAGCTTTGAGCCGGACCAAGCCCCCGCCCGTTCCCGCTCCCGCGGTGTAGATAAGGCCGTCACGGACGACCGGGGTTGGGATGTTGGCATTGAAGCGACTCACCGTGTGCCCGTAACGCCATAGCCACTTGCCCCCATCCGCCGCCACCCCGACCAAACCCTTGTGCAGGACCTGAACGTACTGCTTGACCCCTCCGGCCTCGATCAATAAGGGCGACGCGTAGGCGGCATCGTCACCGCCGGGGACGGCGGACTTCCAAACCACCTCGCCGGACTTCTTGTTCAGCGCCACAATGGTCGCCTCGGCCCCGCCCGGTGTGCAGATCAGGACATCCCCGTCCAACAGCGGCGACTCCGAGTAGGCCCAAACGCCGGGCTTGCCGCCGAAATCGGCGCGAAGACTCTTCTGCCAGCGGACCTTCCCCGTGCTGGTCTCGAGACAGGCCAGGTCGCCGTCCGAACCCAACGCGTAGAGCAGATCGCCCGCCACGGTGGGCGTCGAGCGCGCTGCCGCGAAGCTCGGCTGTTGCTGGGGGTTGCCCACTTTGCCGAGCGTGGTCCGCCAGACGCGTTGGCCGTCCTTCGCGCTCAAGGCCTGCACGAATTCGTTGTCCATCCCTTCGTTGCCGAGGAGGTAAAGCCGCTCGCCGCTGACGGCTGGTGTCGAGTAACCCGACCCCGTGTCCTTGATCTGCCACACCAACTTCGGCCCTTCCTTGGGCCATTCGCGCAGCAGCCCGGTCTCGTGCGAAACCCCATTCCGCGCCGGACCGCGCCACTGTGGCCAGTCTGAGGCCCGGAGCGGGCTCGCGGCGGCGAGCGCCAGGAGGGCCGCCAGCACGGCCGGACCAAACTCCGGGATCAATGGCCACCGGTCAGACAGAGAGGAGGGCCGCGGATCGGGATGCGGCGGGCAACTCGCCTGAGGTGCGCTGGCGCCAACCATTGGCGGGATTTTCATGGCGGGCATCCTAGACGGGCAGACCCCGGCGTCAATTGGGCATTGGGTGATCACGAGAACTCAGGCGAGCAGTTCCTTGACCACCTCGCCGTGCACGTCGGTTAGCCGAAAGTCCCGGCCCTGGAAACGATAGGTCAATCGCGTGTGCTCGAGGCCGAACTGGTGGAGGATCGTGGCATGAAGGTCGTGCACGTGAACCTTGTTTTCGACCGCGTAGAAACCGAAATCGTCCGTGGCGCCATGGACGATGCCGGGCTTGATGCCGCCGCCCGCCAGCCAGATCGTGAAGCCGTGCGGGTGATGGTCGCGGCCCAACTCGCTGGGCTTTTGCGCGCCCTGAATCATCGGCGTACGGCCGAATTCCCCGCCCCACACGACGAGGGTCGAGTCGAGCAGCCCGCGTTGCTTGAGGTCCCGCACCAGCGCCACCGAGGCCTGATCCGTTTCGAGACAGCGCTTCTTCAGGTCGAAGATCAAGTTGCCGTCCGGACCGCCGTGATGGTCCCAGCCGCGGTGGTACAACTGAACGAAACGCACCCCGCGCTCGACCAGCCGCCGGGCCAGGAGACAATTGTTCGCGAACGACGCGCGGCCCGGAGTGGTGCCGTAGAGCTCGTGCACGGCGGGCGGTTCGTTGCGGATGTCCATCACGTCCGGCACGCTGGTCTGCATCCGATAGGCCATCTCGTAGGCGGCGATGCGGGTGGTGATCTCGGGGTCGCTCAGCAAATCATACCGCTGCTGGTTGAGGTCCCGAAGCGCGTCCAGGGATTGGCGGCGCCGTTCAGGGCTCATGCCCGCGGGGTTGCTCACGAACAGCACCGGGTCGCCCTGCGAGCGCATTTGCACGCCCTGGTGAACAGTAGGCAGAAAGCCGCTGCCCCAGGCGTTGACGGTAAGCGGCTGCCCCACGCCGGTCATGAGCACCACGAAGGCGGGCAGGTCCTTGTTTGCGCTGCCCAGGCCGTAACTGAACCAGGAACCCATGCTGGGCCGGCCCGCCAACTGCGCCCCCGTGTTCATGAAGATCGTCGCCGGGTCGTGGTTGAAGGCCTCGGTCTGCATCGACTTCACCACGGCCACCTCGTCCACCAGGCTCGCGAAATGCGGCAGCAACTCCGACACCCACGCCCCAGCCTGGCCGTGCTGCTTGAACTGGTAGGGTGTGCCCAGCAAGGCGGCGTCCTTGCCGATCTGCGCCAGCCGGATGTTCTTCACCAATTCCTCGGGTGTTCTCTGGCCGTTGCGCTGGATCAACTCGGGCTTGTAATCGAACAAGTCCAGTTGCGAAGGCGCGCCGGACATGAAGAGGTAGATGATGTTCTTCGCTTTCGGCGCAAAGTGCGTGCCCAGCGGTCCCCCGCCGCGCTCGGCTGGCCTCGAGTCGGCGCCCAGCAGGGATTCGTCCAGGAGCGACGCGAGCGCCAGGGCGCCCATGCCCGTGCCGCACTGCTGAAAGAAGCGGCGCCGCGTGATGAACTTGAGTTGCTCGAGTTGGGCCGGCGCGACGTGACTCGAAGGCGGCATGCGATTCATCGGGATCATCCTTTCGTGAGCGCTTCGTCCAGGTTCAACAGGACATTGGCAACCATCATCCAGGCCGCCCATCGGCTGGTCTCCAACTGGGCCGGGCGCTCCCCGCCGCCCGCCTGCAGCAGGGTCTCCGCCGCCCCGGGGTCAAGCTGGAATCCCCGAAGCTGCTCCTGGTAGAAGGCCAGAAGGCGCCGATGTTCGGCCTTGCTCGGGGAGCGCGCGAGGCAAACGCGGAACGCGAACTCGACCTGGCGCTCGGGGCTGGCGCCGCCCTCGAGCATCACCCGCTGGGCCAGAGCGCGCGCGGCCTCGAGAAAGGCCGGATCGTTAAGCGCCGCGAGGGCTTGCAGGGGCGTGTTCGTCCGCGGACGCCGGGCGGTGCATACGTCCCGGCTCGGGGCATCGAACGTCGCGAAGGTCGGGTAGGTGCAGACACGCCGCCAGAATGTATAGACGCTGCGGCGGTGAAGGTCCGGGCCCTCGCTGGCGGGCCATTCATCCATGCCAATCTCGGGCCGCAGGAACCCGATTTCCTTCCAGAGGTTGGGGATCTGGACCGGAAAAACACTAGGCCCGCCGATCTCGCGGTTGAGCAGGCCGCTGACGGCGAGCGCTTCGTCGCGGAGGGTCTCGGCATCGGGGCGGAACCGCGGCCCACGCGCGAGCAAGCGGTTGTAGGGGTCCTTGGCCAGACGGACGCCATCGGCCGCCGCGCTCTGGCGATAGGCGGCCGAGAGGACCATGAGCCGCTCGATCGCTTTCACGTCCCATTTCACCCGCAGGAATTCCGTGGCCAGCCAATCCAGTAACGCTGGGTGCGAGGGAGCCTCGCCCTGGCGGCCAAGGTCCTCGCTGGTCTTGACCAGGCCCGTCCCGAAGAACCGCTCCCAAAGCCGGTTAACCGTGACCCGCGCGGTCAGCGGATTCTCGGGGTCCATCAGCCAACGGGCCAGCACCAAACGATTGGTGACGGCACCCGCAGGCAGCGCCGGTAGAAACGCCGGCACTCCGGGCGCCACCGTCTTGCCTCTCTCGAGGAAGTTCCCGCGAACGTGGACGTAGGTCTGGCGCGGCTCGGGCAGCTCTTGCATCACCAGACTGGTGTAACGAGCGCCCGCCAGCTCCGCTTCGCGCAGGTTCAGGTGAAAAAGCTCGCGTTCCAACTGGCGGACGGTGGGCGAGAGACGCCGGTAGTGCGCCGAGAGTTGCCGTTTCTGCTCGATGGTCCTCTCGGTCTCGGGCAGCGCCAGCACCCCCGCGAGGTCGGCCGGGAGCGGCCAGAGCGCCTCCGGGTTGGTCTCGGTCGTCACCGAGAGCCGGGCACGCCCGATGGTGTGACTGTTGCCATGATAGAAATCGAACCGGAACCCCAGCCGCGTGCCGCCCGCGAAGCCGGCCGGTTCTTTCAGCTCAGCGATCAGAAAGTGCGGGCGTCCGAATTGCGGCCCAATGGCCCAGCCGGTCTTCGGGTTGCGATCCACCGCGTGTTCGCCGCGGTAGTATTCCTGTTCCCAATCGGCAGTGGCGCGGCGGAAGACCACGTTCGTCGAGCCCACCGCCTGGCCGTCCGCGGGCAGCGCGCTTACGGCGAATTCGTCGAGGATGAAGTTGCCGGTCTGGCCCCAGCGGCCCGGCCCGTTCTCGGGCAGACTCGGATCGGGCAGGACCTCGAGCAACACGGCGGTAATGCCGGTCATGCCGGTCTGCGCCTCGAAAACATAGGTGTCATAGATGGGGTTAACGCCCGTCGCGAGGATCGACTGGTCCGGCAGATTCGTGAACGTGGCCCCGCCGGTCGAGATGGCGTTGGACAATATCAACGGCTGCCACACATTCGTCCGGCCTGCGGCGCGTTTCTCCCACGCGGCCTGCTCCGCCGGAAGGGTAGCCTCCGCCGCCGCCAACGCGGCCTGGACCCGCCCGATGCGCGCGTGCAGGTACTCGACCTTGGACCGCACCGGCGGGGCCGGAACCGGGACCGCGGGCTCGACGCTGTAGTTGCCGCCATCCGATGTGCTGTTGAAGAAGGCGTAGAACCGATAATAATCCTCCTGCGTATAAGGGTCGTACTTGTGGCTGTGGCACTCCGCGCACGCCAGCGTCGCCCCCAGCCAGACCGTCGCCGTCGTGGCCACGCGATCCTTCACCGCTTTGGTGCGATACTCCTCGGCATCGCCGCCGCCTTCGTCGTTGATCTTGGTGTTTCGATTGAACCCGGTGGCAATCTTCTGCTCGAGCGTGGCGTTGGGGAGCAGGTCGCCGGCCAGTTGCTCGAGAGTGAACTGATCGAATGGCATGTTCTGGTTGAACGCGTTGATGACCCAATCCCGGTAGGGCCAGACCGAACGCGCCAGGTCCACCTGGTAACCGTTCGAGTCGGCGTAGCGCGCCAGGTCCAACCACCAGCGCGCGATGTGTTCGCCATGATGCGGCGAGGCCAGCAGCCGTTCGACCAGGCGTTCGTAGGCATCGGGCCGGCGGTCCTTCAGGAAGGCGTCCTGTTCCTCGAGCGTGGGGGGGAGACCGGTCAGGTCCAGGCTAAGCCGCCGCAATAAAGTCGATCGGTCCGCCTCGGGCGACGGCGCGAGCCCTTCCTGGTCCAGGCGCGCCAGGACGAACGCGTCAATCTCGTTGCGCACCCATTTCCGATTCCGAACCGCGGGCGGGGCTGGCCGCACCGGCCGGACATAGGCCCAATGGCTCTTGGGATCGGTGTCCGGCCAGACCGCGCCAGCGTCGATCCAGGCGCGGAGCGCGGCGATTTGCTCCGGCGACAGCCGATCCCCTTTCGCGGGCATCACGTCCGCGGGGTCCGTCGCCTGCACCCGCTCGAGCAGATGGCTCTGCGCGCTTTGGCCGGGCACGATCGCCAGCCGGCCAGATTTGCCCCCACGCAGCGCGTCCTTCCGGTTGTCGAGCCGCAACTCGCCCTTCTGCTTGTCGGGTCCGTGGCATTCGGTGCACCGCTTGACGAAGATCGGCTCGATGTCACGCCGGAAGTCGATCTGGGCGGCGGATGGCGCTGGCTTACCGGCCCCTCCAACGGCCTCAGCCGCCGGCGCGGCCCCGGGCCACAGCAGAGCGAGCAGGGCCGCGGCGATGGCGAGCCAGGTTGCCGGCCGCCACGAGCCTGGCGCCCCCGGCCCAGGCCGTGTAGCTGAAGATCGCGTAAACATCGGTGTGTCGAATGAGCAGCATAAGCATCCGCCGCGCGCCAACTCAAGCACACTTCGAGAGAGGATCAACGGCAGAGAACGCATCGGTCACAAGGACTTGGAACCCCGGCCTTCTCCCGGCGCGCGAAGGGAGGCGGCGAAAGGACCGCCAAGGGGCGTCAAGGGACGCGTAAGGGGGGATAACTCAGGTGAAGGCACATTAGCCGCGAAATAAGGCAGAGAGGATCGAAGCGGGGTCCCGCGACGTAACTTTCTCGTGGGCAAATGGTAACGTGAGACTGCCCGCGCGTCGGAGAACAGAACAGACGCTGAGATGCACGCAAAAAGCCGGGAAACAC
>Ga0233425_10004576_pt1 | contig 22978 bp, 19 predicted proteins | sample Watercolumn_Towu_2_FD_181712 | JGI IMG/M metagenome (GOLD analysis project Ga0233425, IMG submission 181712) | Freshwater microbial communities from Lake Towuti, South Sulawesi, Indonesia - Watercolumn_Towuti2014_140_MG | ecosystem: Environmental > Aquatic > Freshwater > Lake | place... | reverse complement strand
ACTGGGGCACGCTGATCTTCGACTACGGCCGCAACGAGGTCCGCAACTTCCTACTGGCGAGCGCCGTCTTCTGGCTGGAGGAGTTCCACGTCGACGGTCTGCGCGTCGACGCCGTCGCCTCGATGCTCTACCTCGACTACTCGCGCCGCCCCGGGGAATGGCGCCCGAACCTGCACGGCGGGCGCGAAAACCTCGAAGCGGTGACCTTCCTGCGCGACCTCAACACGGTGCTGCACGGCAGCTTCCCCGGCTGCATGGTGATTGCCGAGGAATCCACGGCCTGGCCGCTCGTCACCCGGCCGGTGACGGATGGCGGCCTCGGCTTCTCGATGAAGTGGAACATGGGCTGGATGCACGACACCCTGAATTACTGCAAGCGCGATCCGGTACACCGGCGCCATCACCACGAGAACCTGACCTTCGGCATCCTCTACGCCTTCGCGGAGAATTTCGTGCTGCCGCTGTCGCACGACGAGGTCGTGCACTGCAAGGGCTCGCTGCTGGCGCGGATGCCAGGTGACGACTGGCAGCGGTTCGCCAACCTGCGCCTGCTGCTCACCTGGCAGTGGACCTATCCCGGCAAGAAACTGCTGTTCATGGGCGGCGAGTTCGGCCAGCGCGGCGAATGGGACTTCCGCCGCGCGCTCGCCTGGGGCCTGCTGGACCAGCCGCCGCATCGCGGCGTGTTGCACCTGATCGCCGATCTGAACCGGCTCTACAAGTTACTGCCGGCGCTGCACCGGCTGGATTTCGAGGGGCGCGGCTTCGAGTGGCTGGAATGCCACGACGCCGCGAATTCAGCGATCGCCTACCTGCGCCGGGACGACGCCGGAGAAACCGTGGCGGTGGTGCTGAACTTCACCCCCGTGCCGCGGCCCGACTACCGGCTGGGAGTCCCGAGGCCGGGCGTCTATCGCGAACTGCTGAACTCCGATTCGGAATACTACGGGGGCGGCAACCTCGGCAACCGCGGGCGGCTGGTCACGGAACCGGTGCCCTGCGCCGGGCGGGCGCAGTCGCTGCGCCTGACGCTGCCGCCGCTCGCCGCCCTGATCCTGGCGGCGGAATCCGGGGCTACTGGAAGTGGTACACCAGCCGCAGCAGGTGGAAGTTGATGCCGTTGTTGTGGTGGCTCAGGCCGGCGTTCGACAGGTGCTGGTAGCGGTAACCGAGTTCGTACTGGCCGGTCTCGCCGAGGCGGACGCCGGCGCCCAAGTGATCGCCGAACGAGTAGTTTATGCCGAAGTGCCGGTCACCGAATTCGGTATCGGTGAAGAAATGCGCCCCGACCGCGCCCTCGACGAACGGCCAGATGGCGCCATAGGGGGCATCGGTCTGGATGCGGAAGACCGGCGTGATGCCGAAATCGCCGAGGGAACCGTTGCCGGTGTCGCCCTCGTCGCCATCCCAGTAGCTCGCCGAAAGTTCCCACTGCCCGCCCAGGTACCAGTGGCCGTACTGGAACCACTTCACCGGCCAGTCCCAGACCAGGTAGGCGCCGCCGCGACTGCCTTCGCCGTTGTCATCGTCGTCGCTGAATCCGCCTTCGAGACCGACGCCATCGATGCCGAAATCCGCGGCGCGGGCGCCGGCCAGCGACAAGCTCACGGCCAAGGTCAGGGCCAGAGCCAGCATGGCCCGGGTAAGGTTCCTCACGGTGTCTTCCTCGTAATGGATTTATTAGTTGCTTATGGGCCGCGAAAATACACCAAAACGCTTGTCGCCGTCACTCCCCCTGGATAGTTTGATAGCATGCGCCGCCACGCCACCGCCCCCCGCCCATGACCATGTCGCCCCCAACGCCCGCAGCCCTCGGGTACCGCATGCCGGCCGAGTGGGAACCGCACCAGGCCGTCTGGCTCTCCTGGCCGCACAACCGCAATTCCTGGCCGGGCAAGTTCGAGCCGGTGGAACCGATCATGGCTAGAGCCGTCGCGGCGCTCGCGACCTCGGAGACGGTGCGTATCAACGTCCTCGACGCCGACCACGAGGCGCACGTACGGGCCGTGCTGGCCGCGCACGGCACGACCACGGCGAACGTGATCTTCCATCCCTTCCCGACCAACGACGCCTGGTGCCGGGATCACGGGGCGATCTTCGTTATCCGCGACCGCCCCGGCGGCGGCCGCGAACTGGCGGCCACCGACTGGGATTACAACGCCTGGGGCGGCAAGTATCCGCCCTACGATCGTGACGTCCTGATCCCGCGCCGGATGGCGGATGTCCTCGACGTTCCGCGCTTCGAGGGCGGCATGGTACTCGAGGGCGGCTCGATCGACGTCAACGGCGAGGGCGTGCTGCTGACCACCGAGCAATGCCTGCTCAACCCCAATCGCAATCCGGCGCTGGGCAAGGCCGCGATCGAGCAGCGCCTGCGCGATTTCCTCGGGGTGCAGGCGATCCTGTGGCTCGGCGACGGGATCGCCGGCGACGACACCGACGGCCATGTCGATGACCTGACCCGCTTCGTCGCCGCCGCCACGGTGGTGACGGCCGTCGAGGAAGACCCGGCCGATGTCAATTACCGGGTCTTGCAGGACAACCTCGAACGGTTGCGGGCGATGTGCCTGCCGGACGGCCGTCGGCTCGAGGTCATCCCGCTGCCGATGCCGGAGCCGGTCGTGCACGACGGCCAGCGGCTGCCGGCCAGCTATGCCAATTTCTACATCGGCAACTCGGTCGTGCTGGCGCCGGTTTTCGGCTGTGCGCGTGACGCCGCGGCCCTGGCAGTCTTGTCCCGCTGTTTCCCCAATCGCCGGATTGTCGGCATCGACTGTACCGATCTGGTATGGGGACTGGGCACCTTCCACTGCCTGACCCAGCAGGTCCCCGCCGTCGCGTCGTGAGGGCGGCACCGGCGACCGAGCGTGACCTCCTGGATCGGGCGCGGCAGCTCGCCGGCCTCACACTCGGCGAACTGGCGCAACGGCTCGGCCGCGCCGTGCCCGCCGATCCCCGGCGTAGCAAGGGACTGGCCGGCGAGATGCTGGAAGCGGCGCTGGGGGCGACGGCGGGTTCGGCGCCAGAACCCGACTTCCCCGATCTCGGTGTCGAACTCAAGACCATCCCCGTGGACCGAAGCGGTCGCCCGACCGAATCGACCTGGGTCTGCGTCGCGCCGCTCACGGTTGAGCCCGGCATGACCTGGGAGAATTCGCTGGTCCGCCGCAAGCTCGCCCGCGTCCTCTGGGTGCCAGTCGCGGGCGACAAGGCCATCCCGCTCGGCAACCGCCGCATCGGCAGCGCCGTGTTCTGGAGCCCGGACCCCGCGCAAGCCGGGCAGTTGCGCACCGACTGGGAAGAGATCATGGAATACGTGGCGCTCGGCCGGATTGGCGCGATCACGGCCCGGCATGGCACCGTCCTGCAGGTCCGGCCCAAGGCGGCGACTGGCCGCGCCCGGGTGCGCGGCACCGACGATCAGGGTGGCAGTTCGGCAACGCTGCCGCGCGGCTTCTACCTGCGCGCCCGTTTCACCGCGGCGATCCTGCGCGCCGCCTACGCCTGAGTGCGCGGACCGGCCAGCGTCTCGATGTCCGCCAGTACGGCGGCGAGACTCTCGTCCAGCGCCGCGACCAGGGCCGTGACATCGGCCTGTGGTTCGGCCTTGAACGAGGCGTCCAGCCGTGTCGCCGCCCCTTGCAGTGCTTTCGCCCCGAGGGTGCCGGCGATACCCTTCAAGGTGTGCGCCAGCCGCCGCGCGGTCTCGCGATCGCCGGCGGCGAGGGCGTTGCGAATCGCGGTGACCGTTTCCACCTGGCCGTCGCGGAACCGGTTCAGCAGCTTGAGGTAGAACTCGCGCTTGCCGTTCGCGTACCGCAATCCCGTCTCTACGTCGAGCGCGGTGGTCGCGGGCCACGTCCGCTCCGTTGCCGATGGTGCCGGCAGCGGTGATGGCGAACCGGGCTTCGCCGCCGGCAACCACTTGAGCAGGGTGGCCTGCAACAGGGCCGGATCGATCGGTTTGGTCAGGAAATCGTTCATGCCCGCGGCCAGACAACGCTCCCGTTCCTCGGCCAGGGCGTGCGCGGTCATGGCGATGATCGGCAGCGCGCGCCCTTCCGGCCGCTCCCGGATCAGGCGCGTCGCGGTATGGCCGTCCATCACGGGCATCTGCACGTCCATCAGCACCAGTTCATGGGCGCCGGACGCCACCTCGTCCACCCCCTGGCGGCCGTCGCCGGCGATCGTCACCTGCGCGCCCATCTGCTGCAGCAGTTCGCACGCGAACTGCTGGTTGAACGCGTTGTCCTCCACCAGCAGCAGGCGGCGGCCGGCGAGCGGCAGTGGCGCGCGGGTCCGGGCATCGCCGGCGCGGATCTCGGCAACCACGCGACCGAACACGTCCATGATGCCGCCGAGCAGGGTGGATCGTGTCGCCGGTTTGGGCAGGAATTCGTCGATGGCAACGCCCCTGCCCGCCTCGATGACGTCGTTGACGTCATGCCCGGTCATCAGGATGACCCGCGGCGGCATGGGCAGGGACGGTTCCTCGCGGATGCGGCGCGCCAGCTCCACCCCGTCCATGTCGGTCATCTGCCAGTCGGTGATGACGAGTCCATAGGGCCGGTCCACCGCCGCCCACAGTGCCCGCAGCGCCTCTTCGCCTGAACCGACCCCATCGACCGCGAATCCCAAGACCCGAAGCTGTTCGCAGACGATCAGGTTTGCCGTGGCGTTGTCCTCGACGACCAGCACCCTCAGGTCCGGGACTGCCGGTTCCGGCGGCGCGGTCAGGCGCGACGCGTCGATGCCGAACCCGGCATCGAAGGTGAAGGTACTGCCGACCCCCGCCTCGCTCTCGACGTGGAAGGCGCCGCCCATCATCTCGACCAGGCGTTGGGAGATCACCAGACCCAGACCGCTGCCGCCATGCCGGCGGGTAATCGAACTGTCGGCCTGCGAAAAGGCCCGGAACAGCAGGGCGCGCTGTTCGGCGGTCATGCCGATGCCGGTATCGCGGACGCTGAAAGACAGCTCGATCCGCCCGCCACCCGCGTGTGTCGCCGCACTGTCGAGCACCACCTCGCCACGCTCCGTGAACTTGATGGCGTTGTTGACCAGGTTGATCAACACCTGGCCCAGCCGCAGCGGGTCCCCGATCAGATATTGCGGCACGTCCGCCCCGCGGCGGATGACCAGCTCCAGCCCCTTGTCTCGCGCCTGCTGGGTGACGATGCCCGCCAGACCGGCCAGCACCTCGTCGAGGTCGAAGGGGATGGATTCCAGCTTCAGTTCGCCGGCCTCGATCTTCGAGAAGTCGAGGATGTCGTTGACGATGCCGAGCAGCCATTTCGCCGAGGCGTGGACCTTGCCGATGTAATCCCTCTGCCGCGCGTCCATGTCGGTCTTCAGGCACAGGCCCGACAGGCCGATGATGGCGTTCATGGGCGTCCGGATCTCGTGGCTCATGTTGGCGAGGAATTCGCTCTTCGCCCTGGCCGCGGTTTCCGCCTCGTGGACCGCGGCGTTCAGGCGGCGCTCGGCCTCGACGCGCTCGGTGATGTCGCTGACCACGCCGATGAAGGTGATGCCCTCGTCCTCCCAGAGCTCGTTCACCTTCAGGGTCATGTCGAAACAGGAGCCATCCTTGCGCATCGCGACGACCTGGCGGAGATTTCCGATCACCCGCCGGTCGCCGGTCGCCAGGTAGCGGGCGAGGTAACCATCGTGGCCGGATCGGTCCGGCTCCGGCATCAGCATGCTGACATTGCGGCCTATGAGCTCGTCCGCCTCGTAACCCCACATCCTTGCCGCCATCCGGTTGACCAGCAGCATGGTGCCGCGGTGGTCGATGGTGATCACGCCGTCGGCCAGGTTGCCGAGGATGGCGTCGAGGCGCGCCTCGCTGCGTTCGAGCTGGCGCGCCCGCCCGTCCGACTCCGCCAGCGTGGCCCGCTGCCGGCGCTGTCCCAGCCAGGTCAGCAGGCACATACCCGCCGTCGCCAAGATGCCGAAAACCAGGTCCATCCACGATGGCGCGGCGCGATCGGCCGATTCGACCAGGAACAGGGTGACGGTTATCGCCACGCCCACGATGACGACGGCGGCGAGCGTCGCCCGGTCGCGCCGCAGAACGCCCGGCGGCGCGGGACGGACCGCCGCCTCATTCACTCCGATCGACGCCACGCAGGATGCTGCCGACCACGATGTTGCCGCGACCCTGGTATTCGATGCGATCGAAACTCAGCATGTTGGCCATGGCCACTCCGCGGCCGTGATTGTCCATGCCGCGCTCCGGCGACAGTTGCAGGTACTCCCGCCAGTCGAAACCCGGACCCTGGTCGCGGATGGTAATGTCGATGCGGCCAGAATCTGTACCAGAATCGCGGCTGAAGAGGATTTCCACGGTTCGCTCGCGGTAGGCGTCGAGACCGAGCCGCCGCTCGACCTCCTCGTGCCAGCGACCCTGGGACACCAGTTCGCCCTTCTCCGCATAGCTGATCTCGAGGCTGCCGTGCTCGATCGCATTGATGATGAGCTCGTTCAGTCCCAATACCGTGCGTTGCGGTTCCGGGCAGGCATTGGCCAGTAACGCCGCCAGATCGTGACCTTCGCTCAGGGTGCGAATGACGAAACGGCCGCTGTGCATGCACCCGAGACCGCGGGTCTGGGCCCGCGCCAGCGCCTCGATCTGGCGGTGTTCGGCACAGTCGTCCACCGCCGCGCCGACGATCGACTTCAGCATGCCGGCGTCGAACGGCTTGGTGAGGTAGTAGTAGGCGCCGGCCTGTATGCCTTCGCGTATCTCCTCCGGCGCCACGCACGAGGTCTGCAGGATGACCGGCAGCTGTTTCAGGTCCGGGCGCTCGTGGATTCGCCGCAACACCTCCATCCCGTCGATGCCCGGCATCATGCGATCGAGCAGGACCGCGTGCCACGCGCCCGGGTCCGCTTCGATCCGGCTCCACGCCGATTCGCCGTCGGCGCACAGCTCCAGGGTCCACGGGCTGTCGCTCAGGTACTCCTGGATCAGATCCAGATTGAAGGGCTCGTCATCGACCACGAGCACCCGGATGGGTGAGGAATTCATTGGTAATCTTCGTGTAGTCCGATCAGCACCGCGCCGTGGGATTATACCCCGTGGAAGGGATAGCGGCCGACGGTGGCGACAGCTTGAGTCAGTGGGCGGACGTTTGCAGCAACCTGTCGAGACGTGCGGCCGACACCGGGACGGCGGTGCCCAGCTCTTGGGCAAACAGGGAGACGCGCAATTCCTCGACCAGCCACCGGAAATCGGCGACCGGGTGCGGCTGCTCTCCGGATGTACCGGAGGTTCGCATCGCCTCCAGATAGGGCGCCAGTTGCGCGGCCCGTGACCGGTCCTTGGCCGGGTCCGACCGTGCCCGTTCCCAGCGCCGCGCCGCCGCCCGCAGGTAGCGCGGCAGATGCCGGAACCACGCTTCCGGCGTGGCGCTGACGAAGCCCGGATATACCAGCGCCCGCAGTTGCAGGTCGATCTCCGCCGCCGTGGCCTTGAGGGCCGGCGACGCCGTCGCCAGATCACGGCGCAGGCGATGATGGCAATCGAGTACTTCCGCGACCCGTTTGCAGACATCACCGGCGACTTCGAGCAGCGCGCCTCGGCCCTGCTCGCGGCGACGCGCGAAATCCGCCTGCGTCCTGACCGCTTCCCCGTCGATGGCGAAGGCCCGATCGCAGATGGCGGTCACCAGGTCTTCGCGCAGGGACGCCGCGTCGGCGACCCCGGCGAAATGCAGGCTCATGCGCTCGAAATCCGGCAGATTGCGCCGCAGGTATTTCATCTGCGCATCCAGCTCCAGCATGTACAGCCGCCGCCTGCCGGCGCGGCTCAGTCGCTCCGCCTTGGCCGCCGTGTCCACGATCCGGATGGCGACGCTGCTGCCGCAATCCTCGATCGCCGGGTAACCGGTCAGCGCCAGGCCGTTGCGCGTGACGGTGACCGCGGCCGGGAGATCGCCGAAATCCCAGCGGCGCAGTCCCTCCCGTTCCAGCGCGCCCGGCACACTGCCGGCGAAGCCGCGGGCGACGTGGCCGCCCAGCTGCCGGCGCAGGGATTCCAAATCGCGTCCGGCTGCCAGCAGTCGCCCCTGCTCGTCGATCACCCGGAAGTTCATCCGCAGGTGATCCGGCAGGGCATCGTTGCGGAAATCCGCGGCCCGGAGCGTGACCCCGGTGCGCTCGCAGAGGTGCCGGGCGAGCGCGGCCGGCAGGTCCGCGCCGCCCGCCGTGCCGGCGGCGACGAATGGATCGACATGGTCCTGGATCGGAACCAGATTCCGGCGTTGCGGTTTCGGCAGCGAGCGGATCAGCTGCGCCACCTTCTCCTTGAGCATCCCCGGCACCAGCCAGTCGAAGGTCGCGCCGTCGATCTGGTTGATGGCCAGAGCCGGGACGGTGACGGTGACGCCATCCTCCTCGTGACCCGGCTCGAAGCGGTACGCGAGCGGCAGATCGAGTCCACCGACCGTCAGTTGATCCGGGAACAACGCCGCGGCCGCCGGTTCGGCGCGCAGCAGGTATTCCCTGGGGATCAGCAGGCGGTCGGGATCGGCCGCCTCCACCTCCAGTATCCAGGTCTCGAAATGCCGCGCGTCGCAGAGATTTTCGGGCAGGCGCCGATCGTAGAACTCGAAGATCGCCTGGTCGTCGGCAAGGATGTCGAGACGCCGGGCCTTGTGTTCGAAGACCCGCAACTCCTCCATGAGGCGGCGGTTGTGCGCGAAAAAGCGGGCGCCGGTCGCGAAATCGCCGTTGACCAGCGCCTCGCGGATGAAGATGTCGCGCGCCTCGCCCGGATCGATGCCGCCGAAATCGACGCGGCGGCCGGCGTAGATCACCAGTCCCGCCAGCGTGCCCTTCTCGAAGGCCATCACCCGCCCGCGTCGCCGGTCCCAGTGCGGTTCCGAATGACTGCGGCGCAGCAGGTGGGCGCCGACCCGCTCGATCCACTCCGGCTCGACCGCCGCGACCGTGCGCAGATAGAGACGCGAGGTCTCGACCAATTGCGCGGCCACCAGCCATTTCGGCGTGCGCCGGTACAAGACCGAGCCGGGAAAGACGGACGGCTTGACCCCGCGCGCGGCGACATAGGTGTTGTCGGCCTCCAGGCTCGCTATCTGGCTCAGATAGCCGGCGAGCAAGGCCTGATGCACGGCTTCGTATGCGGCCGGTTCGCGATTGACGGGCAGCCCCATCCCGGTGACCAGTTCGCGCAGCTGACCGTGCGTGTCGCGCCATTCCCGCATCCGTGCCGGCGACAGGTAGCGTTCGCGGCACCAGGCGGCGGCCCGTCGCCCGGAGAGATCGCCCGCCGCGAATGCCTGCCAGGCATTGACGAACCAGAGGAAATCGGAGCGCGGGTCGTTGTAAACGGCGTGGGCCAGGTCCGCCTTCGCCGCCTGATCGTGCGGTCGCTCCCGCGGGTCCTGGATGCTCAGGGCGGCGGCGATGATCAGGAGCTCGGCGAGGCAGTGGCCGTCGCGGGCGGCGAGCAGCAGCCGGCCGATGCGCGGATCGACCGGCAGCCGGGCCAGTTGCCGGCCGAGCGGCGTCAGCGCGCGGCCAGCATCGACCGCGCCGAGCTCGTGCAGCAGGCGGTAGCCATCGCCGATGTAGCGCGATTCGGGCGGATCGATGAAGGGAAACTCCTCGATCGCGCCGAAATCCAGGGCCGCGAGTTGCAGGATGATGGCGGCGAGGTTGGTGCGCCGGATCTCCGGATCGGTGTACTGCGGCCTGCCGGCGTGGTCTTCCGCCGACCAGAGGCGGATGCAGATGCCGTCGCTGGTCCGCCCGCAGCGCCCGGCGCGTTGCGCCGCCGAGGCCTGCGAGATGCGTTCCACCGGCAGCCGCTGCACGCGCGTGCGGGTGCTGTAGCGGCTGACCCGCGCCAGGCCGGTGTCGATGACGTAGCGCACGCCGGGCACGGTGAGCGAGGTTTCGGCGACGTTGGTGGCGAGCACGATGTGCCGGCGCCGGTGCGGCGCGAAGATGCGCTGCTGATCGGCCGCCGCCAGCCTTGCGTAGAGGGGCAGGATGTCGGTGTCGGGCAGCCGCTCGGCGCGCAGGCGCTCGGCCGCGGCGCTTATCTCCTTCTCGCCGGGCAGGAACACCAGGATGTCGCCACGTCCGGCCCGCGACAGTTCCCGCACCGCCGCGGCGATGTCGTCGTCGAGCCCCGCCTCTTCGTCGTCCGGGTCGGCCTCCGGAGGTCGATGGCGGATCTCGACCGGCCAGGTGCGCCCCGAGACCTCGATGATCGGGGCGCCGCCGAAATGCGCGGCGAACCGTTCGGGGTCGAGCGTCGCCGAGGTGACGATCAGCCTGAGGTCCGGCCGCCGCGGCAGCAGCCCCTTGAGGTAACCGAGCAGGAAGTCGATATTGAGGCTGCGTTCGTGGGCCTCGTCGATGATCAGGGTGTCGTAGGCGAGGAGCCGGCGGTCATGCTGGGTCTCGGCGAGGAGGATGCCGTCGGTCATCACCTTGATCGCCGTCCGCTCGCCGGTCTGATCGCTGAACCGCATCTTGCAACCCACGACCCCGCCCGGTGGCTCGCCGAGTTCGGCGGCGATCCGTCCGGCGATCGTTCGCGCCGCCAGCCGCCGCGGCTGCGTATGGCCGATCATGCCGATCACCCCGCGACCGAGTTCCAGGCAGATCTTGGGCAGCTGCGTGGACTTGCCGGAACCGGTCTCGCCGCAGATCACCACCACCGGGTGTGCGCGGATGGCAGCCGCGATCTCCTCGCGCCGCGCCGAGATCGGCAGGTCATCGGAGAAGGTCGGGGCCGGGCGACCCGCGGCACGCGCGGCGGCCCGTGCCTGGCTCGCCCGGATCGCGGCCAGCAGGGTGTCTGGCAATGGCGACCGCGGTTCGCGTCGGATCGAATGCCGGAAATTCCGCCACTGGCGCGACAAGCGCGGCTGGTCCGCCAGCATGCAGCAGGCGATGGCCGTATCGACCTCGTCCCGGGACATCCCGGGATGCAGCGCCGGCGACGGCGCAGGGATCGGTTCCGTCATCCGTCAAACGTTAGCGTGTTTTCAAAGTGATGTGCTAATCTGCATCTTACTACGTAAGACGGAGAGATCGGCATGCCGACTGTCACGGTTTCCGATAAAGGCCAGGTGGTCATCCCGGCGGAAATTCGTCGTCGCCTGGGCATCGTGCCCGGCTGCCAACTCGATTTCAGTCTGGATGGCCAGGTCATTCACGCCGAGGTGAAGCGCCAAGTCGTTCAGAGCAAGGCGGAAGACGGTTTCGGCATGTTGGTATGCAAGCGGCCAGGTGTGCGCCGCCTTGCCGATTTCGATGTCGCCCTGGCCATGCGTGAGTCAGCGGGAGAAGGCGGCGATGATTGCCCTTGATACCAACATCCTTGCGCGTTTCTACGTGGACGACCTGGCCGATCCCGAGGCGCTCAGGCAACGCCCGATTGCCCGTCGCATCCTGACGGAATCTCTCGGGTTGTATGTGCCGCTGACCGTGATCCTCGAACTCGAATGGGTCTTGCGCGCCTTCTACGGTTTCGCCAGCAAGGATTTCGTCCTCGTGGTCAGGCATCTGCTCGGCCTGCCCAACGTCAGCGTCGAGGAATGGCCGCGCATCAGCGATGCCCTGGCCTGGCATGAACAGGGGTTGGATTTCGCCGATGCGCTGCACCTGCTCGCCAGCAGCCATTGTTCTGAATTCCTGAGTTTCGATAACCGACGCTTCGCGCGCCGCGCCAAACGCCTGGGAACCACGCCGACGGTGGTGGTGCCCAAGGGCACGTAAGGGAATCATGGCCGCAACCCGGCAGACCCTGCCCGCGCCGCATATCCGCCTCTGTCATGCCGGTTGCTTGCCTGCTAACATTGGCATCTAACTGATTGTACCAATTGACCTTGTCACGCGGTTCAAGACCTACAACAACCATCGCGGGAATTTAAGGGCATGGCCTACACCTTCGACATTTCCGGATCCCAGATCAACGGCGCCCGCGATTACCAGGAAGACGCCTTCCTCGTCACGCACATCAACGACGGCGACGACGCCGGCGGCAAGGCGTCGCTGGTCGTGGTCGCCGATGGCATGGGCGGCCACGCCGCCGGCAACGTGGCCAGCAACATGGCGGTGCAGACCTTCAACAAGCACGTCACCAGTCATTTCCCCAATGACAAGCTGTATCAGGTCCTGAACGACGCCGCGGTCGCCGCCAACCACTCGATCACCGAGACCATCCGCGAAACCGCGGCCCTGAAGGGCATGGGCTGCACCATCGTCGGTGCGCTGCTCGCCGACAAGTACCTGCGTTGGGTCAGCGTCGGTGACAGCCACCTCTACCTGCTCCGCGCCAAACAACTGGTCAAGAAGAACGCCAGCCACAACTACGGCGCCTTCCTCGATCGGATGGCGGCGGCCGGCAAACCCGTGCAACCCGAGGCCGGACTGTCGCGCAACATGCTGATGAGCGCGCTCACCGGCGAGGAGATCGCCGAGATCGACTGCCCGGAGACACCGCTCGAACTGCAGGCCGGCGACCGCGTCATCGTCTCCAGCGACGGCCTCGATTCCCTCAACGCCGCCAAGATCACGGCCTATTGCGAAGGCGCCAAGACGGCCAAGGAATGCGTCAGCGCCCTGCTCAAGGGTGTCGAGGAGGCCAAGTTCCCGCGGCAGGACAATACCACGGTCGTCGTCATCGACGTGCTGGCCGCCAAGGAGACCAAGGCCGCGGCACCCGCGCCGGCGGTGGAACGCACCCTGACCGATACGCAGCGGACGGCCCCCACGCAACCGCGCGCCGCCGCCGCGCCACCGCCGGTCGCGGACGAAACACCCAAGAGCAACCTGGGACTGATTGCCGCCGGGATCGCGGCGGTCGTGGCACTCGCCGGCGGCGGTGCCTGGTTCCTGATGTCCGGCGCCCCGCCGGAGAAGACCGCGGTGGCGCCCGCGGCACCACCAGTCGCCGAGCCGCAACCCGTGACCGAAACGGCGCCACCCCCGGTAGCCGAAGCACCCGCCGGCGAGCCGCCGGCTGAACCCGCCGCCGAACCCGTGGCAGGCGGCACGCCGGAACCGACCGCGGCGATCGCGCCCGCGGAAACGGCGCCGGCCGAAGTGGCACCTTCGGAACCTGTTGCGCCTGCCGCAACGGCCACACCCGTCACGGCGGGAGAGGAATTCCGCGACAAGCTCAAGTCGGGCAGCGATGGGCCAGCCATGCTCTGGATCCAGGCCGGCAGCTTCGAGATGGGTAGCCCTAACTTCGCGAAATATATCGACGAACGCCCGCAGCACAAGGTGCAGGTCAAAAAGTTTGCGATGAGCAAATACGAGGTGACCATCGCCGAATACATGGCCTTCGCCAAGGCGACCGGCCGGCCGCTGCCGGAGCAGGCGGCATCCAATCCCGATGCGATTCCGGTGACCGATGTCACCTGGGAGGACGCCCTCTATTACACGCGCTGGCTTTCGGAGCAGACCGGGTTCAAATACCGCCTGCCGAGCGAGGCCGAGTGGGAATACGCGGCGGCAGCCGGCACCGATCCGTATCACTGGTGGTGGGGTCGGGAACCCATCGCGGGCGTCGCCCACTGTTTCATGGACTGCGGTTCGCCGTACGACGACCGCAAGCCGACCAGGATCGGCAGCTTCAAACCGAATCCCTTCGGCCTGTACGACACCGCCGGCAACGTCGCCGAATGGGTCTACGACTGTTACCACAAGGATTATCAGGGCGCGCCCACCGATGGCAGCGTCTGGGAGGGCGGCGACTGCACGATGCACGTGGTGCGGGGCGGCTCTTTCGGCAACCCTCTGAAATCCCTGCGCAGCGCCAATCGCGACAAATATCGCGCCGAGAAGGGCAGCGACAAGATCGGCATCCGCGTCGTCCGCGACCCCTGATCGCGTCCACCGCGCCAGCGGCCGGTCGTGGGCACCCGACCTGCGCTTCGTTCGCGCTTCTTGATTCAGGTCATTTCTTGCTGCGGCACTGCGGCGGAGCATGATAAAGGCGATAGATGCGATAAGAGTCGTGTCTATTGCACAACATTACCCATCCAGACGGAGGCTCCATGCTCAAGAAATCTACCCTTTTCGCCGCCCTGATCGGCACCCTGTTCTTCGCCCAGGTCTCCCGGGCGGAAGATGAATGCAAGGCGGACGCGGACTGCGCCGAAGGCAAGGTTTGCGTGCTGGCCGTATCACCGCACGTCTGCAAGGACCCGCAGCCGGCGGGCGCCCCCTGCAAACGGGACGCCGTGTGCGCATCCAAGAAGTGCGATATCCCGGAAGGTCAGGAAGCCGGGAAGTGCACCTGAAGTGATTTCGGGCGCGACAACCGTCGACCCCCAGTATTCGTAAAACCTCCAACCTTCACCGGAGCGACTTCGGTCGCGGGCCGTCAGTCGGCGGCCGTTGTCGCTCCCGCTTTTCGGATCGCCCCCCCGGGATTGATGCAATACTGCTATCGGCGATCGCTGTGACCCAGGTCCCTGCCCGGCGCGATCCGGTCGCGGATCAGCTGCTTCAACTCCTTCGACTCCGGGAATCGCCCCGAGGCCTCGCGGGAGAAAACCGCGTCGCCGTCCACCCGCACCTCGAACACCCCGCCCGTCCCCGGCACCAGCGCCAGCTCGCCCAGTTCATCGCCGAAGGTGAACAGCAACTCCTGCGCCAGCCAGCCAGCGCGCAGGATGAAGCGGCACTGGGTGCAATACTCGATCTCAACCCTGGGTCTGCGCATCCGCCCCTCCCCGCCGGTAGATCAGGCCTCGGCGCACCAGCCACTTCTCGGCCTCCACGGCCACGAACACCAGTGACGACAACAACAGGCAGAATAGCAGCTCGCCGGCCGCCAGCGCCTCGGTCCTGAATATCGCCTGCAGCCAGGGGACGTACAGGACTGCCATCTGCAGGGCGAAGGTGAGCAGCACCGCGCCGAGCAGCGGCCGGTTCGACCCCAGGCCCTGCGCGAACAGCGACTCCCGCTCCGAGCGGATGGCGAGGACGTGCGCCATCTGTGACAGCGTCAGGACCGTGAACACCATGCTCTGCCAGTGCACCGAGCCGGTGTGCCAGGCCCAGGCCTGCGCGAACAGCGACACCCCGGCAATCAGCAGGCCGACCCAGACAATGTGCTGCCAGAGTCCGTGCGCGAAGATGCTCTCGCGCGGTGGCCGCGGCGGCCGCCGCATGAGCCGCCGTTCCTCGGGTTCCACGGCCAGCGCCAGCCCCGGCAACCCGTCGGTGACCAGATTGACCCAGAGGATGTGGATCGGCAGCAATGGCAGCGGCAGACCTATGAGCGGCGCCAGGAACAGCGTCCACACCTCGCCGGAATTTCCGGTCATCGCGAATTTCACGAACTTGCGGATGTTGTCGTAGATGCGTCGCCCTTCGCGCACGGCGGCAACGATGGTGGCGAAGTTGTCATCGAGCAGCACCATGTGCGAGGCCTCGCGGGCGACATCGGTCCCGATACGGCCCATCGCCACGCCAATGTCGGCGCGTTTCAACGCCGGAGCGTCGTTGACACCGTCGCCGGTCATGGCCACGAACTCGCCCCGCTCCTGCAGCGCCCTGACGATCTTGATCTTCTGCTCGGGACTGGTGCGGGCATAGACACGCACCTCGTCAACCATGCGGGCAAAGGCATGCGTGTCGGCCGCCTCCAGTTCGCGACCGGTGACGACGTGCCCGTCCGCGCCAACGATGCCGAGCGCGCGGGCGATGGCGCGCGCCGTCGCCGGGTGGTCACCGGTGATCATGACCGGCACGATTCCGGCCTCACGGCAGAGAACAACGGCACTCGCCGCCTCGGGACGCGGTGGATCGAGCAACCCCACCAGCCCGAGGAAACAGAGCCCCTGCTCCACGCGATCGGGTTCGACGATGGCAGGCACCGCCTCCCAGTACCGGAACGCCAGGGCCAGGACGCGCAGGCCGTCCGCGGCCATCCGATCCGCAATCGCCAGCACGCCGGCATGGTCGATCGGCTGCGAACCGTGCCCGATCCAGGTCGCGGTGCAACGGCTCACCACGCCCTCCGGCGCACCCTTGGTGTAGCTCACCAGGCGGTCGCCGTCCTGATGCAGGGTGGTCATCAGCTTGCGCTCGGCATCGAACGGACACTCGGCCAGCCGCCCCATGGTCTGGGCGAGCAGACTGCCGTCCATGCCCCGATCCGCGGCCGTCAGGTAGAGGGCGACCTCGGTCGCATCGCCGACCACCCGCCCGTCGGCGTCCAGGCCGGCATCGTTGTTCAGGGCCATGGCCTTGAGCAAGGGTTCCGGCAGATCCGGATCGTCGCTGCCGCAGTCCCGATCCCCGGTGTGGATCCGTTCGACCCGCATGCGGTTCCAGGTCAGGGTGCCGGTCTTGTCCGAGCAGATATAGGTCACCGATCCCAGCGTTTCCACCGCCGGCAGCCGCCGGATCAGTGCGTTCTTGCGCACCATGTTGCGGGCGCCGATGGCCAGCGTCATGGTTACCACCGCCGGCAGGGCCTCCGGGATGGCCGCCACCGCGAGGCTCACCGCGGTCAGGAACATCAACATCGGCGGCTCGCCGCGCAGCAGGCCGGCGCCGAATATTATGGCGCAGATGGCCATCACGATCAGTGCCAGGCGTTCGCCCAGCACCGTCAGCCGACGCTGCAACGGGGTCCGCGCCTCCTGTTCCTCCTCCAGGAGTCGTGCGACCCGACCGAGTTCGGTATCCATCGCGGTCGCCACGACCACGCCGAGGCCGCGCCCGGCCGCGACCTGAGTCCCCTTGTAGGTCATGTTGCAGCGATCGGCGAGCGGCAGGTTGGGTTCGTGCAACCGTCCGGTGATCTTCTCCACCGGCGCCGACTCACCGGTCAGAGCGGCCTCGTCCAGCCGCAGGCGCACGGCCTCGACCAGGCGCAGGTCCGCGGGCACCAGGTTGCCGGCCTCGAGCAGAACGAGATCCCCGGGCACCAAATCCCGGGCCGCGATGACCGACATCCGGCCGTCGCGGCGGACACGGGCGGTCGGTGCCGCCAGCTTCTTGAGGGCCGCCATGGCGCGCTCGGCGCGATATTCCTGAAAGAACCCGATGCAGGCGTTGAGCACGACGATGATGGCGATGATCGCCGTATCCTGGGGCTCGCCGATCAGCCCCGCGATCACTCCGGCGGCAACCAGGACGAGGATCATGAAGTCGGCGAACTGATCGAGAAACATGCGCAGGGGGTGCCGGCGCCGGCCCTCGCCGATCTCGTTGGCGGTTCCGGCCGCCAGCCGCCGTCGCGCCTCGGCGCTGGTCAGACCGGTGATGGTATCGACGCGCAACCGCGCCGCTACTGCAGCGCCATCCAGCAGATGGCTGTCGAGTGATCGATCGTCAGCCACGGCCGAACGAATCGGTGACGATGCTCTCGTACCAGTCCTGGTTGTAGCGTGCCTCGCGGGCTCGGAATTCGGCGGGGGCACCCGTCGGGCTGACGCCGCCGGCACCCTCGACCGGAACGATGGCGCCGTCCGCAACCCGGTAGATGCCGTTGATGGAAATGGCGTGGTCGGGCGCGACCAGGCTGTAGCAGGTATTGTGCAGGGAGGGTTCGCCCGGGTCTTCGTCGCGCAGCATCCGGGCGATCGCCAGGGCACAGTTCTTGGCCTGGCTGTTGGCAGCGGAGGCGGATTTCGGCATCGGCTGGGCGATGGCGGCATCGCCGATGACGTGCACACCCGGCATGCGAACCGATTCGAAGGTCAAAGGGTCGACCGGACACCAGCCGCTGGCATCTGCGAGCCCGGCCAGCCCGGCAATCTCGCCGGCAGCCTGCACCGGGATGACGTTGGCGACCGCGACACGATGCGCGGCGAACTCGGTGTGCAAGGTCATGGTCGCCGGATCGACCCGGCGCACGGCCCCATCCTCGGTGACCGGCAGCCATTCGATCATGCCGGGATAGAGCGCGTCCCAGGCCTCCTTGAACAGCGCCTGCTTCGAGAACTTGTCGTTGGCGTCGAGGATCAACACCTTCGATCGCGGCTTGTGCTCCCGCAGGAACCAGGCAACGAGGCTGGCGCGCTCGTACGGACCGGGCGGGCAGCGGAAAGGCGCCGCCGGCACGCTGATCCCCACCACCCCGCCATCGGCCATCCCTTGTAACTGTCGCAGCAGCAGCTCGGTCTGAGCGCCGGCACGCCAGGCATGGGGCATCACCTGTGCCGCGGCTTCGTCGTAACCCTCGGGGGCGCCCCACTTGAACCGGATCCCTGGCGCCAGGACCAGGCGATCGAAGGCCAGCGTGCCACCGCCGGCCAGCCCTACTTTCCGGCGCCCGCCATCCACGATGTTTACCCGATCGCGCACCACCTCGACACCCGCCGCCCTGAGCCCGGCATGGTCGATCGCAAGGTCGTCGAGGCGGCGCCTGCCGATGAGCAGCCAGTTGCTCATCGGGCAGGCGGTGATCCGCGATTCGGGTTCCACCAGCGTCACCCGCAGACCCGGATCGACGCGCCGCAGGTAACGGGCGCAGGTGGCGCCGGCAAAGCCGCCGCCGGCGATGACAACATGCGCTGGACTGCCGCCGTCGGCCACCGCCCGACCGGCGGCCGTCAGCAGGGCGTTGGCGGCGGCCAGTTTGATCAGGGTGCGGCGATGCAGGGTTTTGCGACGCGTCATGACGGCCTCGATCATAATGATTTTCGCCCGTGCCGACACGGGATCACGGCATGTAACAATCCGCGGGCGGTGGCGTCTAATGCTCGTTGACGTCGGACCATACAGGAGGCCACATGTACTGCGAACTGCGCGATAGCAACCGCAAGGCGGCTCGCCCCATCCCGGACCCCGAGATTGACATCCCGGCGCCGGCGGCCGGACGCGAAGCGACGGCCGTGCTGGCGGGCGGCTGTTTCTGGTGCACAGAGGCCGTATTTCAGGCGCTCGACGGGGTTCGCGAGGTCATTTCGGGTTACGCCGGCGGCACGGCCGCTACCGCCGACTACCGCACCGTCTGCTCCGGCCTGACCGACCACGCCGAAGCCGTGCTGGTGCGCTACGACCCGTCTCGCATCCGCTATGGTCAACTGTTGAAGGTGTTTTTCGCCGCCGCGCATGACCCGACCCAGGTGGATCGTCAGGGCAACGACCGCGGTCGCCAGTACCGATCCGCGATCTTTGCCGCCACGGCCGGCGAGAATGAGGTCGCCGCGTCCTACATCCGCCAGCTCGACGCAGCCGGAGTCTTCAAGGCGCCGATCGCCACCCGCATCGAACCCCTGGTCGCCTTCTTTCCGGCCGAGGCCTACCATCAGGACTACGCCGAGCGGAACCCCGATCAACCCTACGTCGCGACCGTCGCCCAAGCCAAGGTCGAAAAACTGCGCACCACCTTTCCGGAGCACCTGAAGACGAACGACCGCGAGCAGGCGCAACCATGAGCGCCAGTGGCCCGCGCCGTTCGGCCTCTGGCCATGACCTGACGCCGCTGACCCGCGACGAGATCGACGCCCTCGCCTCAGGCCTCACGCCCGAGGAACGCCACGTCCTGCTGCGCCAGGGCACCGAGCCACCGTTTTGCGGCCGTCTGCTCGACAACAAACAGCCCGGCCGTTACGACTGCCGTCTCTGCGGCCTGCCACTGTTCGCGGCGACGGCGAAATTCGATTCCGGGACCGGCTGGCCCAGCTTTTTCGCCCCCTGCGATCCCGATCACGTCCGCCGCCTGCGCGATATCAGCCACGGCATGGTGCGGACGGAGATCCGCTGCGCCCGCTGCGACGGCCACCTCGGCCATGTCTTCCCGGACGGTCCGCCGCCCACCGGCGAGCGCCACTGCCTCAATTCAGCATCGTTGCGCTTCATTTCCGACTGACACCGCACAACCCCGATGCTGACAGTTCTTGATCTGGATCAAGCGATTGTCGGCCTGCGTTGACATGATTCAGTTGTTACGCAATGCGGACGGGTATGATCATGACTCTCGTACAATGGGATTCGCGCTATAGCGTGGGCGTCGCCGAAGTCGACGAGCAGAACAAGGAAATCGTCGCGATGCTCAACCGCCTCTACGACGCCATGACCGCCGGGCGCGGTGCGGTCGTACTCGAACAACTGCTGGTCGAACTGGTCCAGTTTGCCGCCCACCACTTCGAGACCGAACGCCGGCTGATGGAGACTCACGACTACCATGACCTCGGCGACCACGATTCCGAACACCGGTTACTAACCCGGAAGGCCGCGGAACTGAAGGAACGGTACGATGGCGGGAAGATGCAGATTTCCCTCGATGTCCTGCTCTTCCTCAAGAACTGGCTCAGCCACCACATCATGGGGACCGACAAACAGCTTGGCACCTGGCTCAACGGCAAGGGCGTGCACTGAATCGCGCTAGCGCGCGCCGCCCGCGAGCCAAGCCGCGATCCGGCGGAGTTCATCCTCGGTATAACCCCTGGCGATGCGATCCATGATGGTCGGATCGCCCTTCCCGGCCCGGAACGCCTCGATCTTGCGCAGGATATCCTCCGGCCGCTTGCCGCGAATGTCCGGGATGGCGCCCTTGCCGCCGCCGGCGCTGTGACAGGTAAGACAGGTGAACGCCAGCGCTTCGGTACTCCGCTCCGCGCCCGCGAGCGGCGCCCAGCCCAGCGCCGTGGCAATCGCGCCGGTCACAAGGACCGCTGGCCGTGATGGGACCCGCATGGCGCCGGATTATAGTCGCCACGCGCCGATTGATCCCGCCTGCCGCCCGTAGCATCCTGCATCTTGACCATGACCGCCTACATCAGCCATCCGGGCTGCCTGCTCCACGAGATGGACCCGGAACACCCGGAATGTCCGGCCCGTCTGCACGCCATCGATGACCGACTGAAGGCCGCCGGTATCATGGACTATCTGCGCCACTACGACGCGCCGCGGGCCGAGGCCGCGCATCTGGCACGCGCCCATACCATGCGTCACGTCCAGGAGATCATCGCCGTCGCCCCGGGAAGCGGCCTGGTGCGTGTCGATCCGGACACGTCGATGAACCCGCATTCGCTGGAGGCGGCGTTGCGCGCCGCCGGCGCCCTGGTCCTGGCGACGGACCTGGTGATCGAGGGCCGCCACCGCAACGCCTTCTGCAACGTCCGCCCACCCGGCCATCACGCCGAGCGGGATCGGGCGATGGGTTTCTGCTTGTTCAACAACGTCGCCGTCGGCGTTGCCCATGCGCTCGACGAACACGAGTTGCGGCGCGTGGCCATCGTCGATTTCGACGTCCATCACGGCAACGGCACCGAGGACATCTTCCGCGACGACCCACGGGTGCTGATCTGCCAGACCTACCAGCATCCGCTCTATCCCTACTCCGGTGCCGATTCGATCCCCGGCCATCTCGTCAACTGCCCGTTGCCGGGCGGTTCCGGCTCGCGCGAGTTCCGGGCCGCGGTCAGCGGCGCCTGGCTGCCCGAACTCGAGCGCTTCCAGCCGGAGATGATCTTCATCTCCGCCGGGTTCGACGCCCACCGCGAAGACCCGCTCGCCCATCTCAATCTGGTCGAGGACGACTACGCCTGGGTCACGCGCGAGGTCATGTCCGTCGCGGCGCGCCACGCCAGCGGACGCGTGGTTTCGACCCTGGAGGGCGGATATGCACTGTCGGCGCTGGGCCGCAGCGCCACCGCCCACATCCGCGCCCTGCTCGGCCTGTGGTAGCGGGCGGCGGCCGGATTGTTGCCGCCCCCGTTTCGTCATATTAGAATGTCCTAATATAAGACACCTCATCTCAAGGAGCAGACGCGCATGCAATGCAACGTCGGCCAGACTGAAAAGACCATCCGCATCATCGCCGGTATCGCCATCCTCGCCGCCGGTGCCGTTTTCCAGAGCTGGTGGGGCCTGATCGGCATCGTCCCGCTTGCCACCGGCATCGTGCGCTACTGCCCGGCCTGGCAGTTGCTGGGCGTCAACACCAACGCCCGCTGAGCCGGAAACCGCGATGAAGATCGTGGTCGTCGGCGGCGTCGCCGCCGGCATGTCCGCCGCTGCCCGGGCCCGGCGCCTGCGCGAGGATGCGCGCATCGTGGTCATCGAGCGGAGCCGGCACGTATCGTTCGCGAATTGCGGTCTGCCCTACCACATCGGCGGCGAGATCGCCGAGCGCGAACAACTGCTGCTGCAGACGCCGCGCACGCTCGCCGAGACGCTCAATCTGGACGTTCGCACCGGTCACGAGGTCATCGCCATCGACCGCACCGCGCGCCGGGTGCGGGTCCGCGATCTCGACAGCGACCGCGACTACGAGGAAGACTATGACCGGCTGGTGCTCTGCCCGGGGGCCTCGCCGATACGCCCGCCGTTGCCTGGGGTCGAGCACCCGCGCATCCTCGCCCTGCGCAACATCGAGGACATGGATGCCATCAAGGCGGTCGTCGATTGCGGCATCGCCAGCGCCATGGTCATCGGCGGCGGCTATATCGGCGTCGAGATGGCGGAGAATCTCCGCCAGCGCGGGCTGGTCGTGCATCTGGTCGAGTTGCAGGATCAGGTCATGCCGCCGCTCGACCCGGAGATGGCGCGCGACCTGCAGTATCACCTCGAATATCACGGCGTGCGCCTGCACCTCGGCACCGCGGCGACGCGGTTCGACCCCGCCGGCGACGGCCTGGTCGTGACGCTTCAGGACGGAACGACCGTCACCGTCGACCTCGTGATCCTGGCCGTCGGCGTGCGCCCCGACGTGCAGCTGGCACGGATGGCCGGACTGACGCTCGGCCCGCGCGGCGGCATCGAGGTCGACCAGCACATGCGCACCTCGGACCCGAACATCTACGCCGCCGGCGACGCCGTGGAGGTCACCGACACGGTCACCAGCGAACCGGCGTTGATCGCCCTGGCCGGCCCCGGCAATCGCCAGGGCCGGATCGCCGCCGAACACATCTGCGGGCGCGACTCCGCCTACACGAGCACGCAGGGCACGGCCATCGTCAAGGTGTTCGAAATGACCGCCGGCGGGACCGGCGCCAGCGAGAAGACGCTCCGGCGC
>Ga0233425_10004575_pt1 | contig 22993 bp, 19 predicted proteins | sample Watercolumn_Towu_2_FD_181712 | JGI IMG/M metagenome (GOLD analysis project Ga0233425, IMG submission 181712) | Freshwater microbial communities from Lake Towuti, South Sulawesi, Indonesia - Watercolumn_Towuti2014_140_MG | ecosystem: Environmental > Aquatic > Freshwater > Lake | place... | reverse complement strand
AGACGTCGGTATAAATGACATCGGCTTCCCGCACGGCCTCGACAGGATCGCGCCGCAGGGCAACCCCCGCCGGCGCCTCGGCGATCCCCCGCTCGAGAATGGCGGGATCCGGATCATACCCTTCGGGGCAGGCGAGGTCAAGGTAAAACGGCAGCTTAGCCGCGGCGTTGATCCAGGAGTTGGCCATGTTGTTACCGTCTCCGACATAGGCGATCTTCAACCCTTCATACCTCCCTCGCTTTTCGGTAATCGTGAACAGATCGCTCAGGAGCTGGCAGGGGTGGAGGAGGTCGGTGAGGCCGTTGATCACCGGGATGGTCGCATACCGGGCGAACTCCTCCACGGAGTCCTGGGAAAAGGTCCGGATCATGATCCCGTTGAGGTAACGCGACATGATCCGCGCCGAATCGGCGATGATCTCGCCCCGGCCGAGCTGGGTGTCTCTGTTGCTGAGGAACAGGGCGATGCCGCCCAACTGATACATCCCCACCTCGAAGGAAATCCTGGTCCGAGTGGAGGATTTATCGAAGATCATCCCCAGTGTCTTGCCCCTAAGCGAGGCATGGTCCCTCCCCTCCCGGTGCAGCCTTTTGAGTCGGTGCGCCTTTTCGATAATGTATTCATAATCCGCGCGGTCGAGGTCGTATTCACTCAACAGGTCTTTCTTCATTGCGCCTCCAGGACCTCGGCGAGGATTCCCACCGCCTTATCTACGTCTATTTTCGTGAGGACCAGAGGGGGAACAAACCGCAGGACGTTGCCGCCGGTACAGTTCATCAGGAGTCCCCGTTTTAGGGATTCGGTGACAACATCCGCCCCGGGCACGGTCAACTCGACGGCGATGATCAGCCCCCTTCCCCGGACATCCCTGATTTTTGAGTTTCTCGTTTTCAGTTCCGCGAGCCGGTCAAGGAAGTAGGCACCGACCCGCCGGCAGTTGTCGAGGATCCCTTCATCGAAAAACGTCTCCAACACGGCGATCCCCGCAGCCGTCGCCAGCGGATTGCCGCCGAAGGTCGAACCGTGGCTCCCCGGAACAAAGGCCGCGGCGATCCGCTCGGCGGCCAGGAGAGCCCCGATCGGAAAACCGTTTCCAAGGGCCTTCGCGAGCGTGATCATATCCGGGACGACTCCCTCCGTTTCGCAGGCAAAGAGCGTCCCCGTCCGACCCATCCCCGTCTGGACCTCGTCGACGATCATCAGGAGCCCCCGCTGATCGCAGATCCGTCTGATCCCCGCCAGATATCCGGGGGTGGGGATGACGACGCCCCCTTCCCCCTGGATCGGTTCGACCAATACCCCGAGCGTCCGGTCGGTCACGGCCGCCTCGATGGCGGCCAGATCGTCGTAGGGAACATATCGGAACCCCTCGGGCAGCGGTGCGAAGCCGGCGTGGAACTTTGCCTGACCCGTCGCCGTCACGGTCGCCAGGGTTCGGCCGTGGAAAGAGTCCTGCATCGTGATGATTTCGTATTTTCCCCCCATCTGCTCGGAGGCGTATTTCCGGGCGAGCTTGATCGCCGCCTCGTTGGCTTCCGCTCCGCTGTTGCAGAAAAACACCTTGTCCAGGCATGAATTCTCTACGAGAAGCTCGGCCAGTCGGATCTGGTTTTCGATGTGGTAGAGATTCGATACGTGGGTGAGAAGGTCGAGCTGGCGCTTGAGCGCCTCCACCACCCGCGGATGGGAATGGCCGAGGCTGCAGACGGCGATCCCGCCCACCAGATCAAGATACTGCTTCCCGTCATTGTCCCAGAGATGGACACCGAGTCCCCTTGAAAGCACGATGGGAAAGCGTTTGTAGGTTGACATGACGTACTTCTCGGACAGGGCGATCAATTCTTTTGTCGTCATCCTGCTTCACCCTCTATTCCTAAAAAATGCGCTTCGATTATAGTACGATCTCCGTCCCTATCCCCTGATCGGTAAACATCTCCAGAAGGATCGTGTGTTTCAGCCGGCCATCCACGACATGGGCCTTCTTTACCCCGCCCTTGAGCGCCTTGAGACAGCACTTCACTTTGGGGAACATCCCCCCCACGATTGTCCCTTCCTCGATCAACGCCCGGGTTTTTGCTTCGTCCATCGCTTGGATCAGCTCCTTGTTGCGGTCGAGAACACCGGGGACATCGGTGAGAAGGATCAGCTTTTCCGCTTCGAGCGCCGCGGCCACCGCACCGGCGACCAAATCGGCGTTGATGTTGTACGTCTCTCCCTGCTCACCCACCCCCGTCGGGGCGATGACCGGGATCAGGCCGTCCGCCGTCATCGAGTGGATCAGCGCCGCGTTGACCTCGGTGACCTTTCCCACAAGACCGATGTCGATGATCTCAGGCGGGGTATCCTGGGCCTTTGCCTCGCTGAGATAATATTTCCCCGCCCGGATCAGGTCGGCGTCCTTACCGCTGAGCCCCACCGCCTTGCCGCCGTGACGGTTGATCAGACCGACGATCTCCTTGTTCACCTTCCCCACAAGGACCATCTCGACGATATCCATCGTCTCTTCGTCGGTGACACGCATCCCCTGGATAAACTTGGATTCCTTTCCGAGCTTCTTCAGGAAACCCCCGATCTGCGGACCGCCGCCGTGGACCACCACGGGGTGGATGCCGATATACTTCATCATGACTATGTCGCGGGCGAAGCTGTCCTTGAGCCCCTCATCCACCATCGCGTGCCCGCCGTACTTGATCACGACGGTTTTACCATAAAAGCGGCGGATGTAAGGGAGCGCCTCCAGCAGGATGTCGGCCCGTTCCACAAATTTTGTCATGTCGTCCATCGCATCATCCTCTAAAGAATATATCTGCTCAGATCCTCGTCCTCGACGATCTCCTCAAGCTGATCCGCCACATAATCGGCATCGATCACGATCTCCTTGCCCCGCATCTCCGGGGCATCGAAGGAGATCTCGTCGAGAAGGCTCTCCATGATTGTGTATAGACGCCTCGCCCCGATGTTCTCCATCCGCTCGTTGACCAGTGTCGCCGTCTCGGCGATCGCGGCCACGGCATCCTCGCTGAACGTGATCCGGACGCCCTCGGTCGCCATCATCTCGGTGTACTGCTTGACGAGGGCGTTGTGGGGCTCGGTGAGGATCCGGATGAATTCATCCTTCCCCAAGGAGTTGAGCTCGACGCGGATCGGAAAGCGGCCCTGCAACTCCGGGATCAAATCCGACGGTTTTGTCGAGCTGAAGGCGCCGGCCGCGATGAACAGGATGTGATCGGTCCGTACCATCCCGTAACGGGTATTCACCGTCGATCCCTCCACGATCGGCAGGAGGTCCCGCTGGACGCCTTCCCGGGACACATCCGGGCCGTGCGACCCGTTGCTCCCCACGATCTTGTCGATCTCGTCGAGAAAGACGATCCCCGCCTGCTCCACCCGCTCGATCGCCGTCTTCGTCACCTTCTCCATGTCCACGAGGCGCTGGGCCTCTTCCTCGGAGAGGATCTCCAATGCCTCCGGGACCTTCACCCTTCGCTTCTTTTTTTTCTGCGGGAACAGGTTTCCCAGCATGTCCTTGATGTTCAGACCCATGTCCTCGACGCCGGCCGAGGAGAATATCTCGATCATCGGTCCGCTTCGGGCTTCGCTCACCTCCAATTCGACGAACCGGCCGTCAAGACGTCCCTCGCGCAGAAGGCGACGCAACTTTTCACGGGTCGTATCGGTCTCAGGAACCGTCTCGGTCTCAACCGCCGACGCGCCGTTGTCGACGGCGATCATCTCAGGCGCCTTTTTTTCCAGCGGTTTCGGCGGGAGAAGGATGTCGAGCAGGCGGTCCTCCGCCAGCTCCGCGGCCTTGGCCCGGACACGCCCCTGCTCCTCGGATTTGATCATGCCGATCGAGAGCTCGACCAAGTCGCGAACCATCGATTCCACATCCCGGCCGACGTATCCCACCTCGGTGAATTTCGACGCCTCCACCTTAATAAAGGGGGAGTTGTCGAGTTTTGCCAGCCGCCTGGCGATCTCGGTTTTTCCGACGCCGGTCGGACCGATCATGATGATATTCTTTGGAGAGATCTCCTCCCCCAACTCCTTCGAGACGTTCTGGCGTCGCCAACGGTTCCGCAGCGCAATCGCCACGGCCCGCTTGGCCTCGTGTTGACCGATGATGTACTGGTCCAGTTTCTCGACGATCTTTTTCGGTGTCAAATCATCCGGTGAGTTGTTCAACTTTTTTCCTTATCCTTCCTCTCTGCTTTCTCCGGTCCGTCCGATTTCTCCGGCTTCGCTGTTTTCTCGGGTTCCGTTTCGAGGTCGAGTTCCTCCAGGGTGATACGGTTGTTGGTATAGATACAGATCTCGGAGGTGATCTTGATCGACTCCCGCGCGATTTCCGTCGCCGTGAGGTCCGAATAGCGGACCAGCGCCCGGGCCGCCGCCAGGGCGAAAGGACCGCCCGAACCGATCGCCATCACATTGTCATCCGATTCGATCACATCGCCGTTTCCGGAAATGATGAGAAAGGACTCTTTGCTTACGGCGATCATCAGGGCTTCCAGGTGTCGGAGCACGCGATCGGTTCGCCAGTCTTTCGTCAGCTCCACCGCGGCCCGGAGCAGATTCCCCTTGTACTGTTCGAGCTTCGAGTCGAAGCGGTCGAACAGGGTGAAGGCGTCGGCGGTCGCGCCGGCAAACCCCACGATCACCTGATTATGGTAGAGGCGGCGAACCTTTCGCGCCCCGTGCTTCATCACCATCGTGTCCAATGTAACCTGGCCGTCGCCCGCCACGGTCACCTTTCCCCTGTGTCTGACCGCCAGGATAGTCGTTCCCTCTATTTTCATCTGTCTCCTCCCCCGGCCCGCGGGTGGGCGCGGTCGTACACCTCCATCAGACGGCTCACGCTCACCGTCGTGTACTTCTGGGTCGTGGAAAGGCTCCGGTGTCCGAGCATTTCCTGGATCGAGCGCAGATCCGCCCCCGCATCGAGCAGGTGGGTCGCGAAGGTGTGGCGCAGGACATGGGGGCTGATCTTCCGGCTGATGCCGCTCCGGCGAACCGCGCGCTCCACCACCCGGGCAACCCCCCGGGGGTTCATCCGCACACCGCGGATGCTGAGGAAAAGGGGCGCCTCGATATCCCTTTGGACCCCTTTACCCGTCAGCTCCCCGCGCCGCTTCAGATAGGCCCCGACCGCTTCGAACGCGGTCTTTCCCACCGGCAGGAGCCGCTCCTTCCTCCCCTTTCCGCGGACCTTGATCAGGCCCCCGGCAAAATCACAATCCGCGAGGTTGAGCCCCGTCAGTTCGCTGAGCCGGATACCGGCGGAATAAAACAGCTCGAGCATCGCCCGGTCCCGGAGCCCTTCGGCGGTTTCGGAAAAATTCACCCCGAGCAGCAAGAGAATCTCATCGACCGACAGGACCGCGGGGATATAGTTCTCACACCTGGGCGTCTGCAACAGTTCGGCAGGGTTAAAGCGTACCTTCCCCTCCCGGAGGAGGTAGCGGTAGAAGGACCGAATCGCGGCCATCTTGCGCGAGATCGTGACCTTCCTGAGTTTCCGGCGGTAGAGCGAGGCAAGAAACGACCGGATCGGCATCGGATCCACGGGAATCGCGTCGATCCCTCCCCCGGAGGCGCCGCCCGCGTTAATTCCAACCATCCCCTCTCCGGGCGATCCCTCTGCCGGAATGTTGTCGATCCCTTGCCTGGATGCATTCTCCTTTTCTAAAAATTCCCGATACTGGCGGAGGTCGGAGATGTAGCCCCTCCGCGTCTGCTCCGAAAGATTCTTCTCGACCGCCATGTGCCTGTCGAATTCCTGTATGGCTTCGTTTAAAAGCATCATCGCTCACATCTTATATTTCCCGAAATCCTCCGGTGATAAATTTTCAAGGAACTCCGCCATTTTTTCCTTCTTCAACCGGTCGAGGTCGGTCATTTTCGTGCCGAAATCCACGTTGCGAGATTTTTCGATCACCTTTTCGTCCACGAAAATCTGCGCGCCGGCCCGCAGCGCGACGGCAATCGCATCGCTCGGGCGGGCATCGACCACGATCGGCTTCCCGTCGCGCAGCAGATGGATATTGGCGAAAAAGGTGTTGTTGCGCAGATCGTGGATCTCCACCCGCACCACCTCGGTATTCAGGAGCTTGACGATGTCATTGAGCAGATCGTGGGTCATGGGACGCGAGAAGGTGATCTTCTCGATCTCGGTCGCGATTGCGCTTGCCTCGAATATCCCGATCCAGATGGGAATGGCCTTCTTCTCCTCCAGATCCTTGAGGATCACGATGGGGGTATTGGTGATCGGATCCATGGTAAGACCCGAAACCCTCATTTCAATGAACATCCGTTGCTCCTTTCGCTACGGTCTCCCCGCGCAGGGAATGGGCGAAAGCTTCGGTGATCCGGACAAGAACCGTCGTCCCGACCTGCCGTCGTTCCCCTTTGAAATTGACGATCCGATTCCCCCTTGTGCGGCCGGTCATCTCCCTCGGTTCTTTCTTGCTCGGTCCCTCCACAAGCACCTCTTCCGTGCATCCGATGCAGACCCGGTTTTTATCCAAGGTATGCTCGGCCTGGAGCTTCTGGAGAACCTGCAACCTCTCCCGCTTCACAGAACTGCTCACCTTGGGGTCCATCGCAGCCGCGGCTGTCCCTTCCCTCACCGAATACTGGAAAGAGAAGAGATTGTCAAACCGAACCTCCCGCAACAGCGTCAAGGTCGCCTGGAAATCCGCTTCCTCCTCCCCGGGAAACCCCACGATCACGTCCGAGGTGATGCTGATCCCCGGGCAGGCCTTCCTCAGCGCGGCGATCTTCTCCAAATATATTTCCGCCGTGTATCCCCGGTTCATCAACTTCAGGATACGGTCCGATCCCGACTGCACGGGCAGATGGATGTGTTCGCACAGGGACGCCACCGTTCCGAAACAATCGATCAACCGCGATGACAAGTCTTTTGGGTGCGAGGTGGTGAAGCGGATTCGCTCGATCCCGGCGCACTCGGCGAGGGCGTGGATCAGATCGGCAAAGTCCCGACCATCCCCCCCCGTCTGTCCATAGGAGTTGACGTTCTGCCCCAGGAGCGTCACCTCGCGGATGCCGCGCCCGGCCAGCATCTCGACCTCAGCCACGATCTCCGGCAGGGGCCGGCTCTCCTCGCGCCCCCGGAGATAGGGAACAACACAGTAAGCGCAGAAGTTGTTGCACCCCTGCATGATCGTCACAAAGGAGCTGACCGCACCGGTAAGCGGTTGCGCCGTAATGTCGAGCGAGCGGACCCGGTCGCATAAATCCGTCTCGGCCCTCCGCTCCCCCTCCCTCTCACGAGCACCGACCATCTCGGGAAGCCGGTGAATCTGATGCGTCCCGAAGACCAGATCCAGGCTGGGCGCCCTGCGGAAGAACCTCTCGCCCCACTGCTGCGCCAAACAGCCGCCGACGCCGACGATAAGATGCGGCTTCTGTTGTTTCAGGGCCTCATAACGACCCAATTGGCTGTAGATCTTCTGCGCCGCCTTTTCCCGGATGCTGCAGGTGTTGAGGATGATCAGATCCGCTTGACCCGAATCCTCCGTCGTATCGTACCCCGATCCCGCGAGCAGAGCCGCCATCTTCTCCGAATCCTGAACATTCATCTGGCAGCCAAAAGTTTGAATATAGAGCTTTTTTTTCTCCAAGCCTTTTCCCCACCCCTCATTATTATGAAAAAGCAATAGTATATGGAGTGGTGATAGTCAATACCTTTTTCTGGCGATTGACAAAATGGATTTCCTGCGGCATAGTGCCCACCGACCGGGAGCGAAATCCGGGAAACCCGCCATGTCAAAGGAGAAGGATTCCATGAGACTTTCCTGGGACGATTACTTTCTGAAGATGGCCGAAACCGCCTGCCTGCGCTCGACCTGCTTGCGCGCCCAGTATGGGGCAGCCCTCGTCAAGGATCATACGCTTATCAGCACGGGATACAACGGGGCGTCCGCGGGCGTCAGGAGCTGCCTGGAGATCGGCGAGTGCGTCCGCGAGCGGCTGAAGATCCCCAGCGGTAAAAACTATGAGATCTGCCACTCGGTCCATGCCGAGGCCAATGCGATCATCCGCGCCACTTTTGATCTGATGAACGACGCCACGCTTTACATATACGGCACCCAACAGGGAAATCCGCGGAGCGGGATGCCCTGTTTCATGTGCTGGCGGATGATCTTCAACGCCGGGATCGGCAGGGTCGTCTTCCTCGACAACGAAGGGCAGAAGCAGGTCATCAATGTCAATGTCGTCGACCGCGGCAAGATCCTCTCGTACGCCGCGCAGGATAGTTGACGATCTTAAATCCCCTTCCCCCCCCCTCCTGCCTCCCCCGGTAAGCGGGGGGGGATGCGGAGAGGGTTAGGGTGGGGGGGAGGTAAATCTCACAAGTTCAGCACATCACAGCCAAAGGAGGTCAGAAAATCATGCAGGGTTTATTCACGTTGACGTCTTCGGAATCGAAGCGGCTGATCGGTAAGGCGGTGGCAGCGCTGCCGGAGGTCCAGCAGGCAAAGGATAACGGCTATCTCGTCATCGGCCGCGGCTCGACAAACGCCTTTATCGTCGAAGAGCTGATGAAAAGTAAAACGGACAAGGAGAGGTACATCGCCGGCCAAATCATCAGGGGGGTTTTATGCGTTCTCGGCACTGACCAGAGGACGAAGCCGGTGACATTTCACAAGGGAGAAATCCAGGCGGTGGAGCCCGGCGCCGTCATGGACAAGCTGGTCCCCGGCGATATCCTCATCAAGGGCGCCAACGCCATCGATCCCTTCGGCAATGTCGGTGTGGTTATGGCCGGTCCCGGCGGCGGCACGATGGGACAGTTCTATTTGGCCCTGAAGACGCAAGGGGTCGCAACGATCTATCCGGTCGGTCTCGAGAAGCTGATCCCTTCGGTGGAAGAGGCGGCGCACTATGGCGGAAAATTGCTGTTGGGAAGGACGATAGGTTGCCGTGTAGGGATGGTCTGCATCCCCGACGGCCGGATCGTGACCGAAATCGAAGCGATCGATACCCTCTTCGGCTTGAAGGCCATCCACTATGCATCGGGCGGCTGGGGGGGTGCGGAGGGCAGCGTCACCCTGATTGTCGAAGGCGAAGACGCTGATGTAAATGCCTGCATGGACCTGATCGAATCGATCAAGGGCGAGCCCCCGCTGCCCAGCCTCAAGCCTCTCTGCAAGACCTGCGGCGCCCCGTGCAGTTTCAAAGGGAAGGAAGAGCAGGAGCTTCCGGCCTACCTGAAATAGAGGGTTGGGTTCGCTCCACCGCGAGGAGAGAGGATTGGGGTTGGGGTGCCCCCAGCATCAGCGCCGCGGCGTTCCTCTCGCTGAAGGAAGCGGGTTCGTAGCTCCAGCCCGCGGCGAGCCGCGCTTCTTCGCGCTTTAGGGTAAAATAGGCGAACCTGCCGATGAGCGGTGCGACAAGCCTTGTGACCCAGCCGAACTCCGTGTAGATATCCTTCAATAACTCCCCCGCTTTCCCGCTCAGCCGCGGATCGTTGCGATACCGTCTCTTGGTCGCCCAGACCGCACCCGCGTAAATCGAACGGAGCGGGAAAACCTCCCAGGCTATCCGGTTGCGGACATGGTCGCATGGATGATCCTTGTACCTCTGCCGGCCGTTGAGGATCACGCGGATCAACCGAAGCACGCTCGGGCCGTTGACCGCAAGGTCGCGCCTGAATGCCTCCAGGAGATACCCTTCTTCTTGACCTTCCCTTATATGGGGATGACGGTAATTGAAGCGATACTGCCCGTGGGTATCGGCAACGGGGAACTCCTCGTCGGTCAAGAGCGAACCCTCCTGCCGGTGCCTTTCGTACAGCGGGGTCCCCGAAATGGGTGTGTAGAGCATGAATTGATGAAAGACGGTATCATGGCCGACGGCATGATCGATGATCGCATCCATGTCTTCCGGCCGGTGGTCTTCGAGGCCGATGATCGAGGAACCTAGGACCCGGATGCCGTGGTCCTGCAGCAGCTTCACCAGGGCGCGCGTATCGACCCCCTGGAGCTTATCGTAGGCGCTCTGCTTGCCTTCCAGCCCCATCCAGACCCAGCCGATCCCCAGCCGCACCAGTTGATCGATGGTATAGGACTGCAGGACCCGCGCCGAGCTGAAGACATAAAGGGCCCAGCCTTTGCCGTGCTCCTCCATCAGTTCGAGAAGCCGAAGCGCACGCTTTTTATGGAGGAGAAAATTTTCATCCAGGGTGAAAAAGGACCGCACCTTGAGTTTCGCTTCGAGCTCGCACATGACGCGGAACAGCTCGTCGCCGGTTTCATAGAAATGGATCACCTTCCCCTTGCCGCCGAACAGCGCCGAGGTCGAACAGAAATTGCATCCCATCGGGCAGCCGACCGAAGGGATCAGGATCGCCGCAGTGCCGCCGGGCCGGCTGCCGAGATCGATGCCCATCACCCTTCCGCCGAATCCCGAGATGGCCGCAGGGTGTTTGATCGGCGCCCGGTCGTCCTGGCCGAGGTAGCGCTGAAACCAGCGGATCCCCTCGCCACGGACAAAGAGATCCGCATCCACCATGCCTTCAATACCTTCCTTGTTGGTGATATGCCCGCCGATGACGATCGTGGCGGCCGGCTGATAGCGCCGGATCAGCTTGCACATCTTCTTGACCTTGCCTATGTTGGGGATGATGGCGCCGATCCCGATCACGTCGTAGCGGTTTATCGCGATCGCTTCGGTGAAACCCTCGAGCGTGGGGAAATCCAGGAGGGTGCAGGGGGCGTCGAGGTTGGTCTGGATCATCATCAATCCGAAGGACCGATGAAACATCCGGAGCGAAAATCCCCCCTGGACGCGCGTCACCTGATTCTGATAGAGTTCCATCGGGTTGATCCTGCGGCTTCCGTACTGGTCATCCTGGGCGTATGGGCCGAAGACGCTCGCGAGCAGGACCCGGGCGCGGCTTCCTAAGGGATGGACTGGTTGAAAATTTTCGATCATGATATTCTCCTTTATGGTGGCCTTGCCTGCAGGCGCGGCGATACCATAAGAGGTCTGTCGGCAGAATGAAAGACCCAAGTTACTGTTTTACAATACTTTTACAATTCGCAATTCGGGGGTCAGGTCTTTAAATTTAGCGTTTTTCGGGGAGGGTTCCGTTCATAACAGCATTGCCCTCTATTCGATCCCCCTCCCCTAATGCCCTCCCGCCAGGGGAGAGGAAAAGTAAGTGGGGATGGCAGGGTGGGGGGTCGGTACGAGTAGTATGAAACAGGCAAAATGGTTCATTCATCCGATTACTATCTTTGTCTTGTCCACCGTGGCGCTGGCGATCTCGCTGTTTCTATACATCTACTGGTATGTCCAGGTCAGCGCGGGGCTCAAATCGGTGATCGATTACTACCGGCTCGACGCAAGCCAGTTCTTCGAGGCGCAGACCTGGGTGGTTATCCTCATCCTCTCGCTTCTGGTCGGGCTGATCCTGGCGGGAATCCTGATCATCTTTATTTACAATCTCAAGACGCTTCAGCTCTACCGCCTCCAGCACACCTTCATCAACAACTTTACACATGAGCTGAAAACCCCCGTCACTTCAATGAAACTTTATCTTGAGACATTTGCAAAACACGATCTGCCCCGTGAAAATCAACTCAAGTATATCGGGTTCATGCTCCAGGACACCGAGCGACTCTCTGGAAACATCAATAGCATACTGAATCTCGCCCGAATCGAAAGCAGGGTCTACAAAGGGAACTTCACGTCAGTCGATCTGCTGGAAACGATCCGGGGTTTTATTGCCGGCAACACCCACCTTTTCGGCAACTGCAAGATCTGTATCGAAAATCCCTCAGACAAGGCCATCGTCTATCCCCTCATCGTTCCGCTCTTCGAGATGCTCCTGATGAATATCTTGACCAACGCCATGAAATACAACGCATCGGGCAAACCCAGCGTCGACATCTCGCTCGAACCGGTTAAGCGCAGACTTTTGATACGTTTTCGCGACAACGGGGTCGGTATATCAAAAAAGGACCGGAAGCGGATCTTCAGGAAGTTTTACAGGAGTCAGAGCAACGATCTGGTCACCGCGGGGGGTAGCGGCATCGGCCTTTATCTCGTTCAACAGATCGCCAGGCTCCACCGCGGGAAGGTGGTCGCCCAGAGCGAGGGGCCGGGAAAGGGTTCGGTCTTCACCCTGATCCTTCCCGGAAAGACGCTGAAAGGGGGCACAGATGCGAGCGACTGAATCATCGCGGATCCTCATCGTGGAGGATGACGCGCACATCGCCGAAGGGCTTAAACTGAATCTCTCGCTCCAGGGTTACGAGGCAGCGATCGCCGCCAGCGGAACCGAGGGGCTTCGGCTCTGGAAGGAGTTCAATCCGCATATGATCGTCCTGGATATCATGCTCCCCGGCCTGGACGGCCTGGCTGTCCTGCGCCGCATCCGCCTGGAAGACGAGAAACTCCCTGTCCTGATCCTCTCCGCCAAGGGCGAGCCCGACGATAGGATCAAAGGTTTCACTTATGGAGTCGACGACTACCTTGCCAAGCCCTTTCGGCTGGAGGAATTCCTTCTCAGGGTCGAGCGCCTTATCACAAGGGCCTCCTGGAACCGGGACCGTTCAGCCACATCCGGTAGGGAAGTACACAACGCCGGCGCCGGAGAAATTCAGCGATACACCTTTGACGGCAACACGATCGACTTCACCACCATGACCGCGGTGTGCCGGCAGGGAACCGTTCATCTGACGGAACAGGAGGCGCGGCTGCTTCGGGTATTCATCGCCAACCGGGGCAAGCCCCTGTCGCGCAAAATCCTTCTCGAAGTGGGATGGGGGTACTCCGGCGTGATCACCACCAGGACCGTAGACAATTTCATTGTCCGCCTGAGAAAATATTTTGAGGAGGACCCGCAAAATCCCCTCTACTTCCAGAGTCTCCGCTCAATCGGATATCGCTTCGACCACCCGGGAGGTCACTTATGAATATCATCGTGTCCGGATCGCTCGCCTATGACAGAATCATGAATTTCCCGGGACGGTTTTCCGACCATATCCTGCCCGACAAGATCCACGTCCTGAATGTTTGCTTCCAGGTCGACGGAGTAAAGGAGAAATTCGGGGGGACGGCCGGCAACATCGCCTACTCCCTGAACCTGATGGGGGTAAAACCCTTCATCTCCGCGGCAGTCGGCCACGATCATCACCGCTACTTCGAATGGCTGTCGCGAAACGGGATCACCACCGAAGGGATCAGGATCGTCGAGGATGAACTGACCGCCGGCGCATATATCACGACCGACAATGCCGATAATCAGATCACCGGATTCAATCCCGGGGCCATGAAACATTCGTCCCGCCTGGATTTCGACAAACTCTTCCCCAAGGAGACCCTCGTCATCGTCTCCCCGGGCAATCTCGACGATATGATCAATTACCCGCGCCTCTGCAAGGAGCGAGGGATCGACTATATCTTCGACCCCGGTCAATCCCTGCCGATGTGGGACGCGAAGGATCTCATCCGCTCCATCGAGGGGAGCCGGATCCTGATCGTCAACGACTACGAGCTGGATCTGGTCATGAATAAGACCGGGCTGAGCAAAAAAGAACTGTTGAAGCTGTCCAAGACCATCATCACCACCCTGGGAGAGCATGGTTCGCGGATTTCAATACCGGAGGGAGAGATCGGCGTTCCGGTCGTCAAGACATGCAACGTCAAGGATCCGACTGGCGCGGGCGATTCATACCGGGGCGGTCTGATCAGCGGCCTGATCCGCGGAAAAGAGATCGATCAGTGCGCCAGGCTGGGCAGCGTATGCGCCTCCTTTGCCGTGGAGTGTTACGGCACCCAAGAATACAGTTTTACCGCCGAAGAATTCAACAAAAGACTCAGGGGGACAGGTTTTTAACCGGCACCGGTTCCGTTGTTACATCCCCTCAGCCCATTGAGCGGGCTGTGTCAAAAAGTGTCCAAAACACAAGAACAAAGGGGCTGCGACATCGTCCGCAACCCCTTTGTTGATTTGGTGAGCCCTGTCGGGATCGAACCGATAATCACCCTGTCATCGGGGGAAAAAGGCTTGATCATTCCGTTGAGCAGGCGGCGTAGCATCCCGGGGGCGTTTCCGGAGATTTTATCAACATCGGATATGGCAACCTCACATCGGTTTTATTTTTTCAGCCCTTTTTTCTATCTGCTTTATCAGATGGTTAAAGAGAAAGCGATGGCACGGCAAAAAGGCATACCAGTATGCCTTTCCCCATAACCCCTGCGGCTCATAATGAGCGACAATAGAGAGCTTTCTTCTGGAACCTTCATCATCAATCGTGAATTCGAGCCATGCCTTTCCGGGGAGTTTCATCTCGGCACGCAGCAATAGACGGGTATCTTTTTGCAGATCCTCCACGCGCCAGTAATCGATGACGTCATTCACCCTCAAACTGGAACGGCTTTTTCTCCCGCGCGTCGATCCGACCCCCATGAAAAGGTTGTCGATCATTCCCCGCAGACGCCATATCCAGTTGTTGGAAAACCAGCCTTCCTCCCCCCCGATCATACAGATGCATCTGAAGAGCGGTGATGCCGGTTCGGTGGTATACCGCAGATAAGTGTTCGTATATCTGGCGCCGTCTTTGAGTTCATCGAGTTTCAGCGCCAATTCATGAGCCGGAGGATACGCATCGGACCAGCGCGTATGGATCCTGTCCTGCTCCTCCCTGTTCATCGCGTTGATGATCGCTTCCTTATAGCTAAGGGGTTCAAAAGGCAAGTAACGCCGGATGGTGTCATTCTGGCAGACCACTTCATTTTTCAATCCCTCCATCAGCGAACGGGTGATGGGCGCGGGGATCGGGGTAATCAGCCCCCCGATATACGAATACAGAGGCAGGTAAGAAAAGAAGGGAATGAAAAGACGCCGCTTGTTGAGAAGGTCAGCGCGTATCTTCAGCATCTCTCTGTAGCTGAGGATTTCCTTTCCTCCAATGTCGAACGACCCCCCGGAGGTTTGAGGCGTTTCCATCACCCCTACCAGATATTTGATCACATCGCGGATGCCGATAGGCTGGCATTTTGTCTTGGCCCAGCGAGGGACCAATATGAACGGCAATCTCTTTACCAGATTCTGAATGATTTCATAAGAGGCGCTCCCGGAGCCGATGATGATGGCTGCACGCAGCGTGGTGACCGGAACCTTGCCTTTTTTCAGTTGTTCGGCGACCTGAATTCGACTCTTCAGATGGGGCGACAGTTTTGATTGAGTATCCCCGAGACCTCCAAGGTAAATGATCCTTTTCACCCGATTCTCATCTGCGGCAATACGGAAATTGACCGCCGCCTGGATGTCCGCCGCGGCAAATTCCTTGTGTCCCAACAGCAAGGAGTGAATCAGGAAATAGGCAGTGTCGATCCCTTTAAGGGCAACCTTCAACTGCTCCAGATCGAGGGCGTCCGCGGCGATCACGTCGACATCGGGCCATAACTCTCGATATGCCGGGGAATCGGCCCTGACCATGACCTTGACCTTGTATCCCCGTGCCAGCAATTCGGGAACCAACCTTCCCCCAATGTAGCCGGAGGCGCCGGTGACCAAAACTTTCCCCATCTCTGTCAGCGGACGTGACGGCAGGTCGCTGCAGAAGAGAGAATGATCATCCGATGCAAGATGGGAATGGCTGCTCAACGTCGTACCTGTCATGATGCTCCTCATGGATAAAAAGGTGAATACAGAGGCACTCGCCATACATATCGGTTGATACGCATCGAAAAGCAAGGATGCGGCAACACCGTCTCAAGGCGTATCCTTACCCGTGTACCTGTGAACTTATCAACTATCGTATGATGATTTCAACCCGGCGATTTCTGGGCTCATCGACGCCATCCGGGGTCGGAACCAGTAGCTTCTCCTTGCCGTAATATTCCATTTCGATAATGGCGCGATCAACACCTTTGGAGACAAGGGCGTCCGTAACCGATCTGGCGCGTCGCTGCGATAGCCTGCGATTATATTCATCTGGTCCGACCGTGTCGGTATAGCCAAGCACCATGATATGGTCTGATTTCCGAGAATGAATCACCTTCAGGATTTCCTGGATCCGTTGCATGGAGTCGCTTGTCAGTGCCGCGCTGCCCCTCCGGAAGTAAATGATGTGGACGGCCGAAGGATTCGGCTGGGCCTCAAGGGCGTCTTTGAAGATATGTCTTACTTCTTGTTCGTCCAGAATCTTTGGTATGCTGGGTAGCAGATCGGGACTGACAAGCTCCGTGGATTCCCACGGTTTATTGAGCGTTTGCATTCCTGCGGCGGTGGTGACAAATATCTCACCGACGTGACCGTCCGGTTCGGGCACGAGCACAATTCGCGATGAGGGAGAACAGCCGTCCTTGTCAACTTTGACACCCGGTGGCGTGCCGGGGCATTTGTCGAGATAGTCGGGAACACCGTCCCTGTCCGTATCCGGAGGGCAGCCGTCCTGGTCAACTTTGACGCCTGGCGGCGTGCCGGGGCATTTGTCGAGATTGTCCGGTACGCCATCTCCATCCGAATCGACGATGACAGGAGTTGATGTGTGTGCGCAAGACAACAAAACAAAGGGAAGAAAGACAGCCGCAGAAATGAGCAATATGGAGATGGTTTTTCTCATTATATGAGCTCCTTTGTCTGTTGAAATTGAAAAAATTGCCTAATTGTCCTCTACTCTGATCAGACAGCGTGTCCCTCGAAATCCTATTGTTCCCTCTGGGGTTTTTACCTTGACTGCATCGGGCGCCAGTTTTATGAGGGTGCCGGAGACAAAATGCAGCGTTCCTTTTGAGATTTTGGAAACAAAGGCCAGCTTCTGCTCGCTGGGCTTAAATACAAATTCATCAATCGTGTAGACCGTGTTAGGGCCGATAGAAATCATCGTATTGTCTTTTAACGTGATCCCTAAAGAGCCGGGATTGTCCGTTTTCAAGACATCTTTCATAAAAACCGGATCGCCCAGCTTCACTTTGATTTCCGCCTTTTCCCTGAGGCATGTCGCCGTGCCATTGAGCTTTTTGACTGTGCCGATCGAATCATCCGCTTGAATCGGTCCTGGAGCGAGATTCATAACGAAAACCATAAGACAGATCGTTTTAATAAAACTGCGCATGATCTCCTCCATTTTCAATGTTATTTTTTATCCATAGCGACCACCACTCCGGTAGCCCCACACTCCAGTCGCTCCAGGTGGAATCTTGTCAAGCCGTCGGACGGGTATTTGTTTGATAACATCGCGAATGCATCCCTGGCACAGGGGTCATTTTGCGCCATGAGTTTGTAGGCGGTCAGGTAATCCTGAATATGCGGCGTCTCCATCTCGTCGGGCGTCAGTGGTTCAAAGATTTCAATTCCTTTGCTTTTTCCTTTTAATACCAGGGTCCCGATCGGACGTCCGATAAAACCCGGACATTGATCCACGGTTTCTTTGCTTACGCATATCCTGGTGCCCAGATACTTGTTCACCGTTTCCAGCCTGGAACATGTATTGATCGGGTCGCCCAAAGCGCGATAATCAAACATGGTTTTCCCACCGAAATTACCAATGACGACCATACCTGTATGGACACCAATGCGTGTTCCACCCAGGGGGATTCCCTGTTTTTGCCTGTCCATGGAAAATTGATGGGCAAAGGCGTCCAATGCCACCGCACAGGCAACGGCACGGGAAGCATGATCTTCCTGTACTACAGGCGCCGAAAATATCAATGCAATCGCATCACCGACAATGCGATCCACCGTTGCGTCATATCGGAAGGCAATCTTCAACATTCCATCGATGTATGCATTCAGCAGGCTAACCACTTGGGCCGGCTCAGATTTTTCCATAAAGGTCGTAAATCCGGCCAAATCCGTCAAAACAAATGAACACTCCCGGTTCTCGCCTCCTATCTTCAATAATCCAGGGTTTTCGATGAGATGCCGCACCAGATTGGGCGAAATGTAGGAAGAAAAGGCATCGCGGATCCATCGGCGGTCCCGTTCGGTTTCCAGAAATCGGAAAAAGCTGCCGGTGATATACATCGCCACCAATGCGGTTGATGGAAAAAGGGGATCGATGAAGATCTTCGCCCGTGTAAACGCCATCCATGATCCCGTGAATGTGATACCGATCCATCCGACGGCCATGAGGGCCAGCAACAAGGCACTGCTCCGGGACACCAACAGCCAGAGAATTATCCAGTTGGCCAGCAGAAACAGCACGGTTGCAGACGATGACCAGTCGGGGTGAAGCAGATAGCTTTTTTGAATTATCTGCTCGACCAACTGGGCATGAATCCCTACGCCAGGCATCGTCCCGCCCAGAGGATTGACTTTAAGATCAAAGAGCCCCTTCGCAGAGGTTCCAATAAAGAGGATATGCCCGTTTATTTGGGCATGGTCCAGTTCACCGGACAGGACTTTCCAGGCCGGGATATACCGTTCCGGACGGTCGTCGGAATAATGCAGCCACACCTCGCCTCTGGGGTCCGTTTCAACCGGAAGATTGCCGATGCGGATACCGACAATACCCGTGCGGCCGCCGAAACGGTTCTCACCACTGGCACCCGATGATTTTATCACAATATTCTTTGCGCCCTGCGCCACCCGTAAGGCCTCTGTCGACAAGGAGGGATAAATGGTGTCGTTGATTCTGAGCAGCAGCGGCACGTGGCGAATAACGCCATCGCGATCGGCCAGGTAATTGAACGCGCCGTTTCCCGAAGCGGCTGATTCGATGAGCGGCAGATTCTTTACGGCGCTTTTAAAAGGCAAAAGAAATTGAAGCGGATCATCGCCGGCGTATACAAAGCGCGCCTTCAATTCCGGCTGTTGATTCCCAGCAACGGGCTGCGATGAACATGAAAAACCCGTCACAACCGGACCCTCGCTTATAGCCTTGGCAAGAACGTCATCGTGGTCGGGATGTTTGGCCGCCCAAAGCGCAAACTCTTTGTCCCTCGGCCAAAACTGTGCCAGTGACTTGGGTGACAGGCGGTCCGGTTCGGCAAACACCGTATCCAGGACAATGGCTGCTGCATCCATTTTTGTCAGCCGGGCTATCAGATCGGCAACCAAAATGCGGGGCCAGGGCCACTGGCCGTACCGCCTCAGACTTTCTTCGTCGATATCGATGATGCCAACCGGGACATCCTTAAATTCGCGCGGTTGCAAACGTTGAACGGTGTCAAAAGATATGTTTTGCAGGATCGATTTTAATGGCAAATCCAGCACGATAATGGTGATGGCCGACAACAGTATCACCAGTGAAAATGGGACCGGTAGTTTCTTCATGGCTGCTTTGGTACACGCATCAATGGTTCTTCAGATACTCTCTTAAAGGCTGATAAACTCGGGAATCGGGATCGACGAATTTTGCCCCTATCTCCATTCCTTCTTCTGTCGCCAGTAAATACCTGGACCGACACATCAGTTCGATCGGTTTTTGTTCGCCGGGAAGGGTGAAGATAACGCTAAACTCCGAGGATTCTTCATGTTCCTTGCCGCCCAGAGTGGTCCCTTTCGGAAGAAGAAATCGAATTCCCGATGAAGATATGTCGATCGCGGTTCCAGGGTCGTGTTCGCCGGGCGGTAGCATTGCCCCTCCGATTAAGGCGGAAACAGCGAGTTTTGTTCTTTCCGATCGACGCCTTTCCTTGATCGTGGCGCTCAATTCTTTGATTCTCATGCTCATTTTCTGCAGAAGCGAAAATGCAAAGGACGGGTCTTCATGCACCCGTTTCAGGAAGATTCGTTTGTCGACCACAATGACCCGCACCTTGCCGAGGGCCCGTACCGTCGCCGATCTTACCTCTTCCTGAAAGATTGCCATTTCTCCAAAAACATCACCTTTGGACAAAACGGTCAATCGGATCTCTTTATTGTCATGACCGGTCTGCACAACCTCGACATTTCCCGACTGGATGACATACATGCAATTACCCTTTTCACCCTGCCGAACGAGTATCTCGCCGTCATTGTATATTTTCCCCAAATCGGTTCTTTCCATGGGCAACTCCTCGGTATCTTGATTGCGATAAGGCTTCTCCTCGATTTTGCTGTTAAACGAAAGTAGGGTATTCCAGATAAAGCTGGCGATAAAACCGGGGTGAAGACTGCGGTAGAAAACGGCACGATAGGGAGCGCTCCCGGTGAACATATCCCAAAGGATCATGCTCATATACCGTTTGCTGTTTTTTTTGCCCTGCTCTATCTTCGTCGTCCGCATCACCCCGCGCGTGAGGAAATCGGCTTTCTTCACAAAGTCCACAAAAGTGTACAGCAGCTTCCCGAACAGGTTGTCAATGCGGATAGCGTTGCACATGGGCCAGAAGTGCCGGTGAAAATCCCGGGCTGACACGCCGCTGAACACCGCGGTCACCGCTGCCGCCTTGGCCGTCCTGTATGCCGATCCGATTCCGTCCTTGTTTAAGCGGCTCATTCCGCAATCACCGATGAAAACAAACCGGTCTCCATAGGGCTGCTTTGCCTCACCCATACTCGCCAGCGGAGAACATTGACAGGAGGCGGGCGCGGCGCCGTCCCCCTTGGTTATCAGGTTTTTGACCGCTTGCTGTTCTTTGAAGAAGGCGACGAATTGGGGATCGATCTTGTCGCCTATCAAACACAGGGTGGCATAGTTGCCCTTGGGCACCAGGGCGCCAAAATCCATATTGGGGAGGTTGAGCAAAAAAGCGTGCATCGCCGATCCAAGCGTCCTGCTCACAAAATCCACGCCTAAATCCAGTTCGCAATTGTAGGTTTTTCTCCCCGCGGGTCGCCGGTAGCCGAACCCGAGCTTTTCAAACAGCTCCCCTACCGGTGAATTGACGCCAAACGCGCCGACAACGAGGTCGTACTCTTGGCTGCCCGTAGCGGTGTGTATACGAGGTTTATCATTGTTCCAGCCGAGATCCGTCACTTTTTCCGATATACGCTGCGCACCGTGCGATTTCGCCAATTCCAGGAGATAATTGTCAAAGCTCTTCCAGCTAACGTTGCTTGCACCGCGTGGTCCGCCGCCCCGATAAACGGTGGCAATTCTCATCTCCTTGAAAGGTGCGTGCATGACGGCAGTATCTGAACTTGTGTGCAGCACGAAGGAATTCACTCCCCGTTGGACCACGTCGGCCGGCAATTCGATCCCCTCGATCGATAGCGCCTGAATCAGCGATTCCGAGATCACCCCCGCGCACATGTTGCATCCGGCCGCTCCAAAAACCGAAAAATCCTTCCGTTCGTAAATATCAACGCAAAGCTCCAGATCGATGCGCTTCGCCATTCGCAATAAAAAATAGCTGAAGAAAGAGCCCGCCGGTCCTCCTCCGACGACCGCAATGCGGGATCCGTTTTCTAAAGCCAAACTGGAATTTTCGTCCCCGTGGAACCGGAAATGGTTTGACCCATCTTTTTCGAGCATTTTCATCTCCCGGGAAATATGCGCCTGAGATTCTTCCGGATTTCTCCGTCCGTTCCCCTCTGTTTGGGGTACTGCAACACACGGCGGCGGGCCGCTCCTCGGCGTCGCAGATCGTCCCGTTTTTTACTGTCTGCTGGCTGCGCCCCGGCTTTCTTTTATTCCCAAGGCGGCTTGCTCTTCTTTCTTAGGGTTGGAGGGACTCGCGGGGATCACCCTCCGGGCGTTATCACTTGACGACGGTGCATCGTGTCGTTCCGGTCTTCACTCCGCGAACGGTCCCGCCGTGTGTGGATACCGTGGAACCGACGGTGACGGAGGAGTATGACGGAAGCCAGTCCCCCTTGGGGTCGCGGGAAGCTCCGGATATCCAGTCGGTTTCCATCGTCCCCGCGATCCCCAGATCCGGTATGTTGATAGCCCCCGTGGCGTTGTCGTAGGTTCCGGCGATGCCGGAGGTGCGGTTGGTCAGAATCGAGATGATGCCGTTCAGGTCCCAGGTGACGGCGCCCGTGCAGGTTCCGCTCAACGTGCCGTTTCCGACGTTAAGTGTATAGGGGCCGGATATGGACTTCTTGTCCGCCTCGACAGCGTTCTTGTAAGTCGCCCAATCAAAGTTGTACTCGCAGTCGAGCCTCCACCCTTGCTGGAGGGCCACCGGGCATTTTCTGGACGTTATGACAATCCGAATATTTTCTCTCGATTGCGCTCCCCACACGTCCGCAGAATAGAATATGAATTCATAACTTCCGGGCGCCTCCGGTATGAACCGAATTTCGGATCCGTTGACACTCCAGCTGCGCATCCCATTCAAGAGGGCGATCTGTCGCCACGGGTCTTTCCCGTTTTCCGAATAATACTGACTAATTCCGACCTGGGTTTCTTGGTCGTCGGTGACACTGTAGGTCATGATCACCGCTTCCCCGACGCAGACCGATGTGGCGCTGGCCGATGCCCGCACCACCGGCGGATGGTTGTTGATCATCACTCCGAAACCGAGGTCTACGACTTCGCCGTGCGTATTGGCCATAAACCCTTTCGATGCCGTGTAGACGTTTCCATTTGCGTCCTCGACGACTAAAGACGCGTCGTATTGCTGCGGCTGCCAATAACCATTTTCATTGACGTCTGTAAGTTTCACATCGAAGCTGTATGTGAGGGTAGAGCTTCCCGTCCCCCCGTTCTCCTGGGTATAGGTGGTTTTTTCCCCTGTGCGTCGATGGGTAAGTGTGAGAGTGACTTTTTTAGGGGGTTGTCCGTATGTGATAACGTCCCCGGTTATTGGGACGGGGCTTGATTGGGCCGCTGTCTGTGTGAAGCCATAAACAGTACCGTTGGGGAGGGTGAAGCCGATGCGGATCGTGTATGTATCAGGCGGAGTCGAGCTTGATGACCCCGTTGATCCGCCACCCCCGCCGCATGCGATTAATCCAGCGACGATTATAATACAGCCTAAAACACACACGGTATTCTTTCTCATGGTCATTTTTCCTTACCTCGCTTGTTCAAATCCGCCGCCTTTTACACCCCCAAAATGTAATTCCTATTCATTCCATCATTGTACTGGACATTAAAACCGCAAAATGCTTCTGTCAAGTAAATTCTTGAATGGA
>Ga0233425_10004574_pt1 | contig 22995 bp, 19 predicted proteins | sample Watercolumn_Towu_2_FD_181712 | JGI IMG/M metagenome (GOLD analysis project Ga0233425, IMG submission 181712) | Freshwater microbial communities from Lake Towuti, South Sulawesi, Indonesia - Watercolumn_Towuti2014_140_MG | ecosystem: Environmental > Aquatic > Freshwater > Lake | place... | reverse complement strand
CTCGTGGACGGAGAAGTTGTCGCGCCGCACGTAGATCTCGCCGACGATGATGACCTTCTTGAGGTCCTCCAGCCGTCGCTTCCGCGGCACCCGAGCGAGGCGGTCCGCGACCCGCTCCAGCTCCACATCCAGCTCCCGCGGCCCCGCCCGGAACGCACGAAGCACGTCCTGCCACAGGTCCCGGAACAGCTCCAGCGCGCCATCGGGATCGCGGGCCACGAGGCGCAGCGAGTTGCGGACGTCCTCGAAGTAGTCGCCCAGCACGATCGCGCGCCAGGCGTCCTGGGTGAACGCCGTGCCGAGCTCGCGGTAGGAGTTCTCCGAGCCGCCGACGAGCAGCACCACGTTCTCCCACCCCATCTCCTCGAACAGTCGGTCGAAGAACACCCAGTACTGGCCGGTCCGACACGGCCCCGGCGTCGAGGGCACGAAGACGACGTGAATCTGATCGCCGGAGCACGGGTCGTGGTCGCGGAAGTACCGGAGCACCGACCCCAGGACGAGCAGCGCCGGGATGCACTCCTTGCCCGAGGCGACGTTGCGTGCGAGCTGGGTGCTGTAGACGTCGGGCAATGGCAGGTGGGTCGAGTCGATCCCCTGGCGCTGCGCCGAAACGTCCATCGCCTCGGTGGACAGGTCCCCCATGGGGGGCCACACCAGGTGGACGCGGGGGTCGCGGATGTCCAGCCGCTCGCCGGTCTTGCGGTCCACGATGTCGCAGTACTCCTGCTTGTGCGCCACGTAGTACCGGCGCTCGAAGGGCCGGGCCGGTGCCGGGTCCATGTGCAGGCGGTAGCTCTCCACGATGTCGAGGAACGCCTCGATGCGGGTGTCCAGCCCCGCGTCGGCGGTGTGCGAGTCGATCTCCAGCACCAGATAGGGCTTCTCGCCCATCATCCAGCGCACGTAGTGCAGCATGAAGGAGTCGGGCGCGCAGGAGAAGTTGGAGATCCAGGTCAGGTACAGGTTGTCGACCTGCTTGATTTTCGTGACGGCCTTCATGTTCTGCTGGCCGTAGTACCAGTAGTTGTTCGGTGGGATCTCGGCGCCGTCCTCGAAGATCATGTCGAAGGGGATCACAGTGACCCCCTGGGACACGAACTTGCGTGGTATGCCCATGTTGGCGTCGCGGGTGAATGCGTTGTAAGGGCGGCCGAGCAGGGCCACGTAGACCCGGTCCGGGTTCTGTGCCACCTCGCGCAGCACTTTCTGGCCCAGACTCCGATAGGCGGCGAGGAAACGGTCGTAGTGCCGCTTGCCCGAGTCGAAGGCGCGCTCCCCTTCCTCGCGGGTGAAGCCAAGCCGCTCGGCCACGCTCATGAACGACTCTCGGCTCTCGTCCAGTCCGGTGCCGAAGGCGACCAGCGGCCGGAGCATCTTGCGGTCGCCCTCGTCGCCGAGCCCGAAGGCGTGCCGCGCGTAGAAGGGCAGGCCCTGGGTCAGCGGGCAGGTGCAGGCGCGGACGTCCTCCAGGGTGGGCATGTCGCGGAAGTGAGGAAGGAAGACGTAGTCGACACCGCTGTCGAGCACGTCCTGGATCGCGCCGTGAGCGATCTCCGCCGGGAAGCAGTAGCTGCTCTCCTGCCTGGCGATCCCCTCCGGCGCGACCCTGGTCGAGAGCGCGACCTTGACCCCGAGGGTGTGGAAGAACCAGGAGTAGAAGGGCCAGAGCGAATGGATCGAGAAGGCCAGCGGGACGCCGATCACGAGCGAGGTCCGGGCCTTCAGCGCTCCCGGCGGCGGCGCGAACTCCTCGAAGAGCATCCGCGTGCGCTCCTGTGTGTAGTCGACGATGTCGTCGCCTCCCGTCTTCCGCTTCTTCCGCTTGTTCGTGTACAGCGAGCAGCGCCCGCCGAACGGGTACGAACGACCCTCCCCGACCTTGAGGCGGCGAATGGTGCAGCGGTTCTCGCAGATCTTGCACGTGAAGCTCTTGCCGTAGCTGATCTCCTTGGCGATCAGACCGTCGAGGTCGAATTCACCCTTCTCGATCAGCCCCTCCTCGTGCTTCCGAAGCACCAGCCGCGCCACGCCGAAACAGCCCATCAGCTCCGGGTCGGGAGGCACAGTGATGGTCTTGCCCGTCATCTGTGCGAAGGCCAGTGGCACTGCCGGGTTCTTGGCGACGCCTCCTTGCAGCACGATGTGCTCGCCGACGCTGCGGTTGCCGACGACCCGGTTGAGGTAGTTGGCGACGATGGAGAAGACCAGGCCAGCGACGATGTCCTCCCGGGACGCGCCCTGCTGGATCGCCTTGCGGATGTCGGAGTTGATGAAGGCCGAGCAGTGCTCGCCGAACTTGAGGGGCGACGCCGCCCGCAGCGCGATGGGGCCGATCTCGTCGGCTCGGGCGATGTCCAGGTCGCCCGCGGCGGACTCCTCGAGGAACGACCCCGTCCCCGCCGAGCACGCCTCGTTCATGGCGTAGTCGATGGGCACGCTGTTGTTGATGAAGACGTACTTGGCGTCCTGACCCCCGATCTCGAAGATGGTGTCCACGTCCTTCTCGAAGTACGTCGTTCCCACGGTGTGCGCGATGATCTCGTTGTACACACCCACGGTCTCGAGGAAGACGCCCAGGAGCTCGCGCGACGATCCCGTGGTGGCGACCAGGGTGATCCGCGGCCGGTGCTCGCCGAGCTGCTTCCTGATCGCTTGCAGGCAGAGCCGGAGCGCGCCGACCGGGTCGCCGAAGGTGCGGCCGTAGTGCTCGGCCACGATCTCGAGCGTCTCGGTGTTGATCAGTGCGACCTTGGTCGTCGTGGATCCGCCGTCGACCCCGAGGACGTACTCCGCCTCGGGATCGAACGCGCCGCGCCTCGACGGGACGAGGCGGACGAGCTCGCGCGACTCGGCGAGCGGCGAGAAGCTCTTGAAGATGAGGTCCGAGCCCGGGCGCACGAGGTCGGTCTCGGGGAGCGGGGCGCCCTCGCCGCGGGCCAGGTTCGCGGCGCCGAATGCCTCGAAGTAGGCTGCCTGCTCCGGCACGATGAAGTCGATCTCCGGTCTGCCTTCGCGGACGAAATCGACGAGGAACCGGTTCTTCGTGACGCCGCCGACCAGCACGACCCGGCCGCTGGCGAGCCTGGCCTTGGTGAGGAACTCGGTGACCTTGTCGGCCATCACCTTGCTGAGCGACAGCGCGATGTCACGCTTCTCGGCCTCTCCCTTGTTGAGGCGGTGCGTGCAGTCCGACTTCATGAACACGGAGCAGCGCGCCGAGAGCGGGAAGACCCGCGCCCCGTCGCAGGCCGTGTCCATGTCGTCCAGGCGCATGTTCATGCGGCCGAGCTGCTGCCGGAGGAACTCGCCGGTGCCCGAGGCGCACTTGTTGCCCGCGTACGTGTTGACGATGTGTCCCTGGCCATCGAGCGTGTACACGACGAGGTCCTCGCCGCCCATGGAGACGACCGCGTCCGGCGTGAGGCCGAGCGCCCTGAGCCCGGCCTCGATCGCCACGGCGGCGATGACCTGGGGCAGCGCGATGCGGTGCCGCCCCTCGGTCCCGGTGACCACGCCCGCGACGGGACCGCCGGCCGTGACGTCCAGGCCGGCGAGGAGCTGAGCCAGCGTCCCGGGCAGGTTGCCTTCGTGGGCGAGCATCGAGGGCTCCGTCGTCCCGTCGGTCGAGAGCAAGCAGAGCTTCAGGGTCGTTGATCCGATATCGATTCCGAGTGTTTTCTCGAACATGGTCCGCATCCGTATGAGAGCCTGGGCGCGAGGCACCTCGCCGTCCGTCCCTGGTCGGACAGGACTGAGCTGCCCAAGGTTTTGAGGTGCGATCTAGTGTCTGCATTGAAAGAGGCCGTTTTGATGCAGACACGACCTACCTGAAATCATCGGTGCCTAGGGACGGAATTGAACCGCCGACACGGGGATTTTCAGTCCCCTGCTCTACCAACTGAGCTACCTAGGCTCACGCGTTGAAATAACGAAAGAGGGATTGGACGTCAAGCAGGTCGTGAGCCGTGTCGGGGTCGCGCACGGGTCGTCAGCCTGGACGAGCCAGGCCCTTTGGCTGCCAGTCGATCGCGCGCTTGAGCATGCGCAGGGCGAAGCGGACGTCGTCCGAGCGGCGAGACTGCGGGCCGGCTTCAGCCTCGCCATGCTCGGCCCGGGCGATGCGGCTCGCGGCGCTGTCGTGGTGGACCGAGACTTCCTCTGACGGACCGACCACCATCGCGCGTCGAGCCAGGGCGAGGTCGAGGTGCCCTCGGTGGAGCTCGACCGCGCTCTGGATCGAGAGGTCGCCGACCTCCCGAAGCACGACCGCGGCTTCGGCGAATCCTTCGGCCGCGGTCTTGAGGTGGTCGTCGGACGCATCGAGGCCCGAACGCATGGCCAGGAACAAGCCGATGTGCCGCCGGTCGCCGACCTCGCGGGCGATGCCGAGGGCCTGGCCTAGCCGTCGCCGCGCCTCGGCGAAGCGCCCCTGTTCCCACTCGAGACCGCCGAGGTACCCGAGGAACATGCCCTCGTGACGACGGCCCCCGACCTCGCGCAGGATCTCGAGCGCCCGCTCGTACTGGAGCCGCGCCTCGTTGAGAGCTCCGGTCTCCTGGTGCACGGCGCCGAGCACACCGAGGAAGTACCCTTCGTACTGTCGGTCGCCCGCGTCGTGGAGCATCTGGAGCGCGCGCTCGATGTTGAGCCTCGCCTCCTCGTGCCGCGCCTGCCAGAACGCGATGACCCCGAGCACCCCGACGGTCCGGCCTTCCCAGCGCCGATCCCCGACCTCGCGCTGGACGCGGAGCGCGTGCCGGAGGAGGTTCCCGGACCGCTCGATCTCGCCCTGGCTATCGGCAACGACACCGACGCAATAGAGCAGCCTGCCCTCGATGCGTTTGGCATCCACGCTCCGCGCCAGATCGAGGGCGCGCTCGAAGTCGGCCGTCGCCTCGGCCAGCAGACCCCTGGTGCGACGCGCCTCGCCACGCGCCTGGAGGGCGCGAGCCACGAGGTCGGCCGGGACGTCACTGGTCTCGACCGCCCGGAGCGCATGATCGAGGAGCTGGACGTGCTCGCCGAAGGGGCCGCGCGTGGAGAGCAAGGGGTCGAGGCACAGGATCGCCCGGAGCGCCATTGCGGCCAGGGTGCCATCGGCGGGGGTGGTCTCGAGCGCGCGCTGGTGGACCGCGAGCAAATTCTCGCGCTCCATGAGGAGGAGGTCGCGCATCTCGATCCCGTTCGGTCCGTTGGCCTGGTCGGACCACGCCTCGCACGTCGCCAGGTAATAGTCCCCGTGGCGTCTCGAGGTAGAGGCCACGTTCCCGCTCGCCTCGAGCTTCTCGTCGGCGAAACGACGGATGGTGTCGTACAGCCCGAATCGCAGGTCACCGCGCGCCGCCTTCGGCTCGGTCGAGAAGATCAGCGACTTCTCCTTGAGCGACTGGAGCACGTCGCCGACCCACCGGGTCTCGTCCGATGGCTCGAGAGAGACGACCGCCTCGGCCGCCTCCAGCGTGAAGCCGCCGATGAACACGGCGAGCTGGGCCATCGCCTGCTGCTCCCAGGGCTTGAGCATGTCCCAGGACCAGGCGATAGCGGCGCGGAGCGTGGCCTGCCGGTCCGGTCGCGTCCCGTCGTTCGACGCGAGGATATCGAGCTGTTTCTCAAGGCGCTGGAGAAGGTTGACGGCGGAGAGTATGCGCAGCCGCGCCGCGGCGAGCTCGATGGCCAGGGGGATGCCGTCGAGCTGTCTGACGATCTCCGCGACGGCCCGGCGGTCCTCCGCCGTGGGCTGCCAGCCTGGCCTCGCGACCATGGCTCGCTCGAAGAACAGGGACTCCGCCTCGCTGAGGGTCTCGGTCTCCTTGTCCGGCACCGAGAGCGGAGGCAGGTCGTAGACCACCTCCTGGCCGAGGTGGAGCGTCTCTCGAGACGTGACGATGAAGCGGACCTGCGGAGTGCGGAGCCAGACGCCGACGCTCTGCGAAGCCAGGTGCGCGACGGGCTCGAAGTTGTCGAGGATGATCAGAGTGCGGCCGCGCGCCGAGATGGCCACGGAGAGCTGGTCGACCGACTCCTCGGCGGTCTGGCCAACGAGCAGCGGGACGTCGAGCACCTCGGCCACGACCCGGCAGACGCCGTCCAGGTCGCGGGCCTCGGACAGGTCGCAGAACCACGTGCTCTTCCACGCCTGTATCTCCGAGTCGCGGATGCGCGTCGCGGCGAACCGGAGAGAAAGTCGCGTCTTGCCCATCCCGCCCGGCCCGAGGATGGTGATCAGGCGCTTGCCGTCCCGCAGCAGAGCCTCGAGGGCCGAGAGGTCGGCCTCTCGTCCGACGAACGACGAGCCGTCACCGGGCAGGTTGTTGTCCCTGCACGGGGGCAGGGGGCTCACTCGCGGCCGGGAGGGATGGGCCTGGCCGAGGAGCAGTCCCCAGGCCTGCCGGAGCATGCGCCTGAAGTCGCGCGCGGTCGCCGGGCGATCCGAGGGGCTCTTGGCCAGGGCGCTCATGACGACCCGGTCGATCGCCTCGGGCCGTGCGGGGTCGAGGCGGGCCTCGCGGAGGGGACGGGGGTCCTCGAGCACGTGTGCGAGCATCATCCGCGCGGCCTGGCTCGTGTTGAAGGGCAGGGTCGCTGCCAGCATCTCGTAGGTCAGCACGCCCAGCGCGTAGATGTCGGTGCGGCGGTCGACACCCTGCGCCATGATCTGCTCGGGCGCCATGTAGGCCGGGGTCCCGTCGACCTTCAGGTCCTTGTCGGAGATGGTCCCGTCGGGCCGTAGGACCTTGGCCAGACCGAAGTCGATGACCTTGACGAACTCTCCGTGCTGGCCTGCCCCCGTGAGCACGAACACGTTGTCGGGCTTGATGTCGCAGTGGATCACGCCCATCTCGTGTGCCGCGTGCAGCGCGTCGCAGACCTGCTCGACGAGGGCCAGCACCCGATCGATCGGGAGCGGCCCTTCGGCCTCGATGATCTGGCGGATGGACCGCCCCCTGAGCAGCTCCATGACGAGGAAGAGCTCCTCCTCGTCGGTCTTCCCGAAGTCGAAGACGGTGATGATGTTCGGGTGGGCGAGGCGGCTCGCGCTCCGGGCTTCGCGCATGAACCGCTCGACGAGCGCCTCGTCGCTGGACAGGTACCTGCGGAGCAGTTTGACGGCGACCTCGCGCCCCATCGAGTGCTGGAGGGCTCGATACACGGTGCCCATGCCGCCCGTGCCCAGCAGCCCGAGCAGCGTGAGGCGGTCCTGGATCACCTCTCCCACGCGCGAGCCGTCCTCGTGATCGAACACGAGGAGCCGGACTCCGTCATCCGGGCAGACGCTCTCCTGCCACGAGAACACATGCCGGCAGCGGGGACAGATCATCTTCGCGGTTGCGTGCGAGCGACCCTCGCCTGTGACCTGAGTGCAGTGGTGCAACACGTCACGGATGGTGGGCTCGAGCGGTTGCGCCTCTCCATCCCGCTCGGTCGAGCTGTCGTGGTCCTCCGACATCCAGGTTCGATTCTACATCGTTTGCGACTTAAAAAGCCCAGCGGCGAACGTGGACGTAGTCGTGGTCGTGGTCGTGGTCGAGTGATATCGAGCAATTTCGTCCACGACCACGTCCGCGTCCACGACCACGTCCTGTGAAAACGGCCGTTTTGATGCAGACACTACCCTGTTACGGTGTCCCTCGTCACCTCGGACGTCGTCGAACGACACCACGGATCCTGCCGCCACGCTCGGGACAGCCGTCGTCGTCCTCGAAATCGTCGTCGTCCTCGGCCTCGTCCGGACAGCGATCCACGGGGTCGTTCACGCCGTCCCCGTCGTTGTCGAGGTCCGGGACGCCGTCCTCGTCCTGGAACCCGTCGAGGTCCTCCGGCTCGTTCGGGCTCTGGTCCGACTCGTCGGGACGCCCGTCCTGGTCGTTGTCCTCGTCGGGGCATCCGTCGTGGTCCTCGAACCCGTCTGCGTCCTCGAGACGATCGGGGCACGCGTCGATCGGGTCGTCGACGCCATCGCCGTCGGTGTCCGGCTCGGGGCAGCCGTCGTCGTCCTGGACCTGGTCGCGATCCTCGGCCTGGTCGGGACATCGGTCCGACGCGTCGATGATGCCGTCCTGGTCGTTGTCCTCGTCGGGGCACCCGTCCTCGTCCTCGAACCCGTCGAGGTCCTCGGGCGTGATCGGGCATCCATCGATCAGGTCGGGGACTCCGTCCTGGTCGTTGTCCTCGTCGGGGCACCCGTCCTCGTCCTCGAACCCGTCGAGGTCCTCGGGGATCTCGAGGCACCTGTCGGCGTGGTCGAGGATGGAGTCGGAGTCGCTGTCGTGGTCCCGCGGGGCGTAGCGAATGGACGCGAACACGTCGAACCTGGGCGCGCCGAACCCGGAGGTCACGCCCATCCCGCCGCCCACGACGGCGCGCAGGTCGCCGCGCCCCGGGAAGTCGACTCCGAGGTGGAGCAGGATCGGGCCTTCGTCCTGCGCACCGAAGGCGCCGTCGGGGCCGAGCAAGCCGTGCGCGCCGGTGGCGTCGATGAGGATGCCGAACCCGCGGGGCAGGGCTGCGCGGAACCCGACTCTCCATAAGAACTCGTCGTCGACGTTCAGGTCGCCGAGCTCGCGCTCCGGCCGGACGCGGTAGCCCACGGCGAGGGAGAGGTGCCAGCCCAGGAGGCGGAAGTCGCCGATGACCAGCGCCTCGAGCCCGGGGGCGCCGTCGGAGAGGAAACCGCCGGTCAGACCCGTTGGGAACGCGCCCTCGAGGACGAAGGCCAGCCCGAAGCCGTCCTCGGCGCTGCTGAGCACGGCGGCCTTGGCGCGGACGCGGAGGTCGCCAGTGCCTCCCGAGGCGAGGGCGGGCAGGTCGATCCCGTCGCCTTGGCTCTCTCCGAACTGGTAGAGAACCGTGGGGAAGGAGGCGGCGAGCTCGAGCCAGCGTGTCACGCCGACCGCGAGGCCGAAGTCGAGCCCGAGGCGGCCCTCGACGAGAGCGAGCCGCTCGTCTCCCGACTCATCGACGACGACCAGCGGATGGTCGGTCCACCGGAGGGTGGCTCCGAAGGTCAGGCGGCCGGGCGCGGTGAGCGCCGTGCCCTCGGCTCCGATGAGCGGGTCCGGACCGGGCGGGGTCCGGGTCGCGGTGATGTCGATGTCGCGATCCAGCCCCTGGGCGAGCGCCGGCCCCGGTGAAGCGGCGCAGAGGCCGGCCAGCGCGAGCGTGAGCGCGAGTCGCGGCGCCACAACCCCGTGTGCGCTTCGAGCGGCTCCGCGAGAGGTCTCCCTGAGGTGCCTGTCCACGTGCGTCCTCCTCCGTGACCGCCGCGTGGGGCGGTCTCCCTTCACTCCTGCCCGGACTTCTCGCCGGGGGCGCTCTCGAGGAGCTTCTCGTATCCCGCGGTGAGCGCGGCCCCGTCCGCGAGGGGGACCCTGGTGTATGTGACGCCCATCCCGGTCGGCACCACGGGTCCTCCTTCCTGGCGGCACTCCTTGCGCCAGACGACCTTGCCGTATACACGCGCGCGTCCCTCGCCGAACGGGGGGCGGACATCGATGATGAGCTCGGAGTCGCGGGGCGGAGGGACGAGGGTCCTGATGAACAGGCCGGTCCGGTTCACGTTGTACGTGAACGCCGAAGTCTGGTGCCGGCTCCCGACGACGCGGAAGCAGGCGGGGCCGCCGTAGAGCAGCCTCGGGCTCGTCCGCGCATCGCCGAGCGACGGGTTGAGCAAGTCGTTCACGTGGAACAGCACGCTCTCCGGCGGGTCGTTGTTGTCGAAGAGTCGCACCTGGGCCGCCGCGGAGGCCCCGATGCGGGCGGCGTCGAGCTGCTCTGCGGTGCCCTCCACGACCCAGGGGAGTGCAGCCAGACGGCCTCCCTCTGCACGGAACGCCTCGAACGCGGCCTTCATGCCTCGCGGCGGCAGGTCCGTCGCCGACAGGACGAGCTTGACGTCCTCGTTCTGGCTCGCTCGCCGCATGAGGTCGTCCTGGTCCAGGGCGAAGTCCACGCCGAGGCCCTTGCGGCGGAGCAGCCGGCCGTAGAGCAGACGCCGCCCGGGGTCCGGGTCCGCGACGACGACCCGGCCGGCCTCGGGGCTCACGTTCGCCCAGGGGCTGCCGCGGCCGAGCGCCAGGAGCTTCGGCTGGAGCCCGTCCAGCTCGTCTTCGACCGCGTAGTCGTCGATGCTGAACATGAACAGGCGGCCGAGCTGAGCGTCCCATGCATTGCCGACGATGGCGATGAGGGGGAGGTCCTCGCCGCCGAGCTCGGAGCGCACCTCGAGGCAGAGCTCCTCGAAACCACGCATCGACGCCGGGAACACGGCGGCGATTGTGGTACTGGCGTGCAGCAGCTCCTTCGCGTCCGCCCACTTCTCCACGCCTACGGGGGTGGCGCCGGTCCGGCGGACCACCAGGGCAACGGGGCCGTCGTCGGACGCCAGCCGATCCAGCAGCACAACCGTACGTTCACTCATCTCTCCGCTCCCCGGCGCCGATCGTGGTCGGAGCCGTACCCGGCCGTGGCCGCGTTCGTGCCCGCCGCCTCAGGAGATCACGCCGTGCTTGCGGCCCACCTTGATGAAGGCCGCGATGGCGCGGTCGATGTGCGCGATCTCGTGGGCCGCGCTGAGCTGAACGCGGATCCTCGCCTGACCCTTGGGCACCACCGGGTAGCTGAACCCGATGACGTAGATGCCCTCCGCCAGCATGTCGGAGGCCATTTCCACTGCCAGCTTGGCCTCGCCCAGCATGATAGGCACGATCGGGTGGTCGCCCGGCTTGATGGCGAACCCGGCCGCGGTCATCTTCTCGCGAAAGTGTCGGGTATTGGTCTCGAGCTTGTCGCGCAGCTCGGTGGTCTCCGTGATCAGGTCGAAAGCCACGAGGGCCGAGGCGGCGATCGGCGGGGTCAACGTATTGCTGAACAGGTAGGGGCGCGAGCGGTTGCGGAGCAGCTCGACGACCTCCTTGGGCCCGGCGGTGAACCCGCCCGAGGCGCCGCCCATGGCCTTGCCGAGGGTGGACGTGATGACGTCGACCCGGCCCATGACGCCGCGGTACTCGTGCGTCCCGCGTCCGGTCTTGCCCATGAAGCCGGTGCAGTGCGAGTCGTCCACCATCACCATGCAGTCGTACTTCTCGGCGATGTCGCAGATCTTGTCGAGAGGGGCCACGTTCCCGTCCATGCTGAAGGCGCCGTCGGTGGCGATGAGGCGGCGCTTCGCGGTCCTGATGTGTTCGAGCTCGAGGATCCTCTTCAGGTCGGCCATGTCTGCGTTGGCGTAGCGTTCACGCCTGGCCTTGCAGAGGCGGATGCCGTCGATGATCGACGCGTGGTTGAGCTGGTCCGAGATGATGGCGCAGTCCTCGTCCAGGAGGACCTCGAAGAGCCCGCCGTTGGCGTCGAAGCACGACGAGTAGAGGATGCAGTCCTCCAGTCCGAGGAAGTCGGCGATCTTCCGCTCGAGGTCCTTGTGCACCTTCTGCGTGCCGCAGATGAACCGGACGGAGCTCATGCCGTAGCCCCACTCGTCGAGGGCCTCTTTCGCGGCCTCGACGACCTTCGGGTGGCTCGAGAGCCCGAGGTAGTTGTTCGCGCAGAAGTTGAGCACTTCCTTGCCGCCGAGCACGCCGATCGCCGCCGCCTGCGGCGTCGTGATGATGCGCTCGTGCTTGTACAGACCAGCGTCGCGGATGCCGGTCAGCTCCTGTGTCGCCCACTCCTTGAAAGCCTTACCGTACATGAGGTTCCTCCGTGCCTGTCTCTCCGAGCCCCTCACCGTGCTCCACGGCTCCGGGGGCGATGTCCCATCTGTCCACGATCGCCACGACCGCCGCATCGACGGGGTGGCGGGCCAATCCACCGGGCGCGAGCTCCTCGAGCGCCACCCGCGCCGCGTGACCATAGGCGAGGATGACGTCCTCGCCGATGCACGCGCCGAGGAGGTCGGCGGCGATGACCGCGTCGTCGCACACGCGTGGTGGCGCGCCGCTGCTCAGCTCCGCCAGCGTGTGGGGCCGGACGACGAGGAGCTTCAGCCCCGAGATCTCGGGCCACTTCTTGGTGGCCCACACGTTGCCGATGACTCTCCCCAGAAACATCCCTTTAGTGCTCCCGGTGGTCCGGACCTGCCGGACCACGTCCTCATCGTTCGCGACTGCCTCGTGCGTCCCGCTCCGTGATGTCTGCGTCGATGATCAGGTTGACGGCGCAGTCGCAGAGCAGGAACCGGTTCTCGTTCCCGCCGGGCCGCAGCACGTTGCGCGCGCCCGAGCCGAAGGTGACCAGCACCTCGCCGCCGGTCGGCGCGTCCAGCGTGTCCGTGGCGACGACGATCCTCCCGGCGGGTGTCGCGCCGTCGACGCCCTCGACGGCGACCACCTTGAGCCGGTTTTCCCCGAGCGACGGCGCGCGCCTGGTCGCCCACACCTCGCCGATGACCCTTCCCCTGATCACGCGCCGCCCCCTTCCGGGCCCGTCGTGCCCGGCGCCCTGAGCGGCTCCGTCCCGATCTTCCCCACGAACATCCGCCGCGGCCCGTCGGGGCCGAGATCGAGCGGGCGCGCGCCTCCGAAAGCGGATTCGTCGACCTCGAGCCGGTCGACGACGGCCATCACGGCGGCCTCGACCGGCATGGCGGGCCCCTCGGACTTCCACCGCGGGGGCTCGCCCATGCATACGATGACGTCGTCGCCGACTCCCGCCGCGACGTCGATGTCGATGGCCACGAGGTGGCCGGTGCGGTTCGGCGGCTCGTACCAGCAGTGCGGGCGGACGACGAGCAGCTTGTACCCCGCGAGCCTCGGGTGCTTGCGTGTGGCCCAGACCTCGCCGACGACCCGCCCGAGGATCACCGCACGTCTCCCACGTCGATGTCCGCCGAGTCCACGATGGCGACGACGACGGCCTTGATGGGCGGACGCGTGTCGTACACGATGTCCCGCACCCTGCTCCCGAATCCCACGAGCACGTACTCACCGGGCCCGGCGCCGAGGGTGTCGGCAGCGACGACGATCTGCGGCGAGAGGTCGCAGTCCTCGGGGGTCAGCCTGGTGCCGCTGCCCCGTCGCCGAGGCGCGGGTCGGAGCTGGATGGGCCGGACCTGGAGCAGCTTCAGACCTTCCAGCCCCGCGGCCTGCTTCGCGCCCCAGACTGAGCCGATGACTTTCCCGAGGACCATCCGGTTTCCCAGAGCCGGGTCAGGCTATCCAAGGGGGGACCCGGGTGTCAATGAGAAGCGAGGTCAGTCCACGCAGATCCCCTCGACGGTGCCCTCGGCGTCGAAGAAGCACCAGCACCCCACGGTGATGCCCACGGGAGAGCACGAGCCCACGGTCACGCCGTCGCAGGCGAACGGGCCGCCGGTGGTCGGGGCGATGCACGCCGTCAGACAGTCGGTCTGGCGGTCGCAGGGGCAGTCGCCCTGCCCCGTGGGGCACTGGCACTCCTCGACCGGGGACAGCCCGATCCTGGTCCAGCTCCCGCCGGCCGCGAGACAGCTCGCCTCGTCGTCCGCGGCTCGGCATTCCGGGTATCGAGCCAGGACCTCGGGATCGCCGCAGCGCGCGTCTCCGTCCACGTCAGTGTCGGAGTCGGCGTCCGCGTCGGACCCACCGTCGAGGTCTCCGTCGATCTCAGCGTCGGGATCGCCATCGACCAGGTCCGCGTCGGAGTCCTGGTCGCCGTCGGCATCGGTGTCCGTGTCCACGTCGGTGTCACCGTCCGAGTCGATATCGACGTCAGTGTCCGTGTCGGCATCGCCGTCACCGTTCTCGCCGCCGCAGGACGTGAGGGCGAGCCAGCAGGCGAGCGGGATCATCGTGAGACTCAGTGTTCCTCGCACGTGTTCCTCCACCGGAGCGGCCGCTATCTCTGTGCCGCTCGCGACATCTGTGGAACGATCCTAGCCCTGTCCGTCGCCGGATGCACGCCGGCGTGCGGGCCGGGGTCACGAGCCGGGCGGCTCGTCGCACCGGCGCTCGTGGCGGTCGAATAACTCGGGGTTGCGTAGGGAGATGTACCGTCGGAGCAGGACGCGGGGCAGGGTGCGGGCGATCCTCAGCGGCCGCGCCGGTTTCCATCCCGACCTGATGCGGGCTTCGAGCCGATCGAGCGCATCGACGAGGCGCGGCTCGACCGCGGCTGGCGTGACGCGCGACGGAATGCCCAACCTGAAGTACAGGTGCTCCACGTGGTACGCGCCGAACCCACCGAGCCCGAGGAGCCTGGCGGTCTCGCGCCGTCCGCCGCCCAGGCCCACGGACACGAGGGAGAGGACGTAGGTGCCCTCGAGGTCCGTGCCGAACCCGAGCGGGAAGGTGATCCGCTCGAGGAACCGCTTGTACAGCGCAGGGACGGACTCGTTCCGGACCGGGCACCCGATCACCAGGCCGTCGGCGTGGCGCAGCACGTCGTACACGCCGGACATGCCGTCGGCCAGGACGCAGCGTCCCGTCTTGAAGCAGCGGAAGCACCCGAGGCAGTCCCCGATGTCCAGCTCTCGCAGGTGGAGCCGGTCGACTGCCGCTCCGTGGTCCTCGAGCCGCGCGGCGAGCAGGTCGAGGCTCCCGTGCACGAACCCTCCCGCTCTCGGGTTCCCGTGGACGACGGCGATCCTCATGAGCCATCTGTACCACGGGAGGACGGGACCGCGCTCACGAATCTCGGGGTGTTGCGGGTTCAAGCGATGGACGGGGCGTGGGGCGCCCGGCTGACGCGCACGATTGGAGCCCTGGTGCGCGCCGCGCGAGCCCGGAGCGGCGCCTCGCAAAGCTCGAAGGCCGGTGCGCACCGCAAGGAGCCCTGTCGCAAAGTCGCCGTGACGTGTCGAAAAGTGCGAGGAGGCTCATGTGAGGCCGGAGGCGGGCTGTGCAAGAACCGAATGGGCCGTCGCGTGCGTCACATGATGTGTCGCACTGCGGGAGACGCGATGCGCAACCCCGGAGAGGCGCTGCGCAGAGCTCGAAGGCCCGTGCGCACTGCGAGGAGCCCTCGTCGCAAATGCCAGGTGACGACCTGGCGGCTGCGAGTGACGACCTGGCGACCACGAGTGACGACTTGGCGACCACGAGTGACGACCTGGCGACCACGAGTGACGACCTGGCGGCGGCGAGTGACGACCCGGCGGCGGTGAGTGACCACCTGGCGACTACGAGGACCATGTTGCAGTATGCCGTGACCAAAGCGCTGTCCGGAACCCGTGATATCAAGTTTCCAACGTGGACACCGAGGGGGTGTGACGCATGATGGGCCGTGGTCATTACGCGTACGCGGCGTTCCTGAGCTACTCGCGCAGGTACTCCGACTGGGTGGGAGCGCTTCGGGAAGATCTCGAGCGGGTGCTCGCGCACCATGGAGATACCCGTAAGGTCTTCCGAGACCAGGACGCCTCGAAACCCCGTCGGGGGTCCAAAGCCCCCTGGACCCCCTCCTCGGGCCACGGGCCTACGGCTCGAACCAGATCGGCGCTGTGACGACCCTGTCGCCGTCGCGCTCCACCGCCACGGCGATCACGTAGGTCGGTGGCTCGATCACGAGGCTCCGGCTCCGTGGTCGGAACACGTCGGCAGCGGGCGCGGGACGCGCTGGGATCAGGGCCGGTAGTGAAGGAAGGTGCCGTTCGCCCCGACGGCCCAGACGTCGGCCGGACCGCTCCCCCAGATGCCGTCGAGCCATGCCCGGTAAACGACCGCTGCCTCGGACCAAGCCGTACCGTCCCAGTGGAGGACGGTTCCGGAGTCGTCCACTGCCCAGACGTCGCGTCGGAAGCTGCCCCAGAGGGCGGTCAGCGTGGCCGTGGTCCCGCTGGCGACCGCGGTCCAGGCCGTGCCGTCCCAGTGGAGCGCAGTCCCGCCGTCACCCACGGCCCATGCGTCGCGAGGCTGGTTGCCCCAGACCTCCACGAGCGTGGCGGTGGTCCCGCTCGGGACGGCGGACCAGGCCCGGCCGTCCCAGTGGAGGAGGGTGCCTCCTTCTCCCACTGCCCAGGCGTTGTTCGGGCCGCTCCCCCAGACCCCCTCGAGCCGCGCCGTGGTGCCGCTCGGCCTCGCGGTCCATGTCCGTCCGTGCCAGTGCAGGATTGCCCCCTGGTCGCCCACGGCCCAGACATCTGCCGCGTCGCTCCCCCACACGTCCGCCAGGTCGGCCTCGGTGCCGCTGGCCACCCGGGTCCATCGGCTCCCGTCCCAGTGCAGGATCACCCCGCGCGCGCCGACGGCCCAGACGTCCTGCGGTCCGCTCCCCCACAGTCCCCGGAGCTGGGTCCGCGGCTCGGCATGGACCGAGGACCAGAGGGTGCCGTCGAAGCGCAAGACCTCGCCGTCTTCGCTCACGGCCCACACCGCGTCCGGCGCAGCCCCCCACACCGCCGTGAGGTCCGGGCCCGGCTCCACCGCGTGGTCGCCGTACTCTTCGGTCCAGTCATGTCCGTCGTAGTGCACGATGTCGCATCGATCCACGCCGTTGCCCACGGCCCAGACCTGGTCCGGCCCGGCGCCCCAGATGTCGATGAGCCTCTGTTGATAGGAGTCCGCGCTGGACCACGCGCTCCCGTCGAAGCGCAGCAGACCGTCGGGCCCGACCGCCCAGACCTGGTCCGGCCCGGCGCCCCAGATCCCGTCGAGTCCGCTCCAGCCCCCTCCCTCCTCCTCGTCGTGCCACCCGGGGCCGCGCCACTGCGTGCGGCTCAGACGGGCCCAGAGCGCCCCATCCCAGTGGAAGATCTCGGCATCGTCGTTGCCGCGGTCGAAGGTCGCGACGGCCCAGACGTCGTTGGCCGCGCTCCCCCAGAGGGCCCGGAAATGCGTGCCCCAGGCCCGATCGACCGGCGGGGTGGTCCACGCCCGTCCGTCCCAGCGCACGGCGGTCCCGTTGCTTCCGAGTGCCCAGACGTCCTCCGGTCCGGTGCCCCAGAGCGCGTGGAGGTGGGCCGTCGTCGGCCGTCCTGCCCATGACCAGTCTTCACCGTCCCAGTGGACCAGGGTCCCGCCGAGCCCGGCGGCCCAGACGTCCGACCGGCCCGTACCCCAGACCGCCCAGAGATGAGCCGTGGTCCGGCTGGGCACGGGAGTCCACGTGCGGCCGTCCCAGTGGATGATGGTGCCCCAGGCGCCCACGGCCCAGTAGTCGTCGGCCCCGCTTCCCCAGAGAGCCCACAGGTCGTTCGTGGTCGGAGCCACTGCGGGGAGCCACTGCCGGCCGTCCCGGTGCAGGAGCGCGCCACCCGGCCCCGCGGCCCACACGTCGCCCGGCCCGGAGCCCCAGATCGTGGTGAAGCCGGCAGCCGGAGGCGCGAGCACGTGCCAGACTGGCCGTCCACCGGCCTCCGCCGCCGTGCGCCCAGCGTGGAGCGCCAGCGCGGCGGTCAGGAGCGCCGAGAGGATGTGTTTCGCTGGATGTCTGAACCCCGGGACCTTTTTCATGGTTGTTCGGATACTATCACCTCCATGTCCCGTGGCACCCACCCGGAGAGCCGATCAGCCGCGCTGACGAGACGTGCGCTGGTGACGCTGGTCCTGAGCGCGGCCGGTTTCGGGCCGGCATGCGGTACGACCGCTCCTCGCCCGGAAGCTCCGGAGGGACGTCCGACCGGGACCTCGGACGCGGGCTCCTCCGACATCGCCCGGGCCGACATCGCCGAGGCTGACGCCTCGGCTCTCGATGCCTCCCCGTCGCCTCCACTCGCGGCCGAGGGCTCTCGACCCGAAGACGACCCGGTGCCGTGGAGATCGATCATGGAGGTCGTCGCTGAAGCCGAATACGAAGCGTCGTCCAGACGTCGTGACGCTCCCGTCGAAGTGACGTTCGTGGATCTGGACGGGGACGGAGCGACGGAGATCGTCGTGGTCTGGAGCCTTCCCGGTGGAGTCTGCCGGTGCGACATGCGGGGGGCGGTCCTGCGCCGATCCGGCGCCGGATACGAAACGGTGTATTCCACGTCCGGCCAGGTCGAGGTTGTGAACCTGCCCCGGGGATTGAGGGGCGTGCTGCATTATCCCAACGACGACGACAGCGCGTTGTCGATCTTGCTCCTGCGGCCGGGAGCGAGCGCGATGACCCCGATCTTCAGGAGAGAGTACGGCCAGCCCGCCGAGACCACCTGTGTGTCCGACGACGGCTCGGAGTATCAACCCGAGGTGCGAGGCGCCCCGTTCTATGTCGAGCTTGGCGGTGTCCGAGTGCTCGAGGAGATCCGGGAGGAGTCGGGATGCGAGGAAGGGGACCCGCCCATCCGCGTCTTACGGATCGAGGACCTGCTGCGCCGCGCCCGTCTCCTCCCGGCAGAGTAGCCCTCCAACCGACGTCCGAATCGAGGACCCAGGCGTCGCTGACGATAGGTGGAGGACTGGTGCGGCACAGCCACATGGTGGAGATCACACGACGGGCGTCCGGCTCACCGCCTGAACACACCTTCCACTGCATGATGCTGCTCGAGAGGGCCGTCGCCGTGGCAGTGCAGGGGACCGAGACCTTCCCAGGAGTGCACCGTCTCCCAGCCTTCGAAGAGTCGCTCCAGCTCGCTCGGTTGCAGGTACGTCCTGATCTCACCCTCGATGGAGCGGAAGGAGCCGAGGCCGATGGGGCACCACCTGTCGGGATCGGCTTCTCGTGCTGCGCAGCCCGCGTCGAGCGTGGTGTGGCCCGTCATGAAGACGGTCCCACGCGGAGCGATCCACTGGTCGAGCCTCGACAGGAGATCCCGGATGCCGTCACGTGTCAGGAGCTGCACGAGGCCGAAGACGAGTATCCCGCCGTAACCTCGCTCTACGCCCTCGAAGGTCTCGAACCCACCGAGGTGGGCCGTGATCGGGAGGCCTTCCGCTGTGGCGATCTCGCTGACAACCCGGAGCCCCACTTCGGAGGGATCGAGGACCTCGAGCGCATACCCCTCCCGCGCAAGGAAGAACGCGTTCCTTCCCTGTCCTCCTCCGATGTCGAGCACGGGAAGAGCGGCATCCAGGAGCTCCCAGTGCCGAACGATGAGCGGGTCTGGGTCCGAGCCGAAGAGGTCTCTGACTCGAGCGTAGGTGTCGTCGTAGCTCATCCCAGCAGATCTCCGCCCCCATGGTTCACCTATCCTGACAAGGGATCAAATGGGCATGCACGGAGGTCCCCGAAAGTCGTCTGATACTCTTCCGACCATGATGCAACGATTCACCAGGGAGTCGAAGCAGCTCTGGAGCGCGCTGGTCGCGCTGGATCGACAGACCGTGGTGGTCCTCACCATGGCCAGCGTGCTCGGGATGTGGAAGTACACCTTTGGGAGCCGCGCCTTCTTCAATCGCGAGCTCGGGTCCTCCTTCGGCGTGGCCGATGACGGGCTCTGGGGCTGGTTCTACCTGTTCGGGACCCAGGGTCTGATCGGCTTCATGCTCCCCGCGGCCGTGCTGCTCCTGGCCTTTCAGCGCAAGCCGAGCGAGATCGGATTGGGGCTGGGGGACTGGAAGCTCGGGCTGGCGTTGTTGGGGCTCTATGTGCCGTTGGTCGCTGCGGGCTGCTGGGTGCTCTCGGCGCAGGAGTCGTTCCAGCAGAAATACCCCTTGAACCGCGATGTCTCGTCGGATTGGGGGCTCTTCCTCGCATACGAGCTCCTCTTCGTGTTCTACTGGTTCGGGTGGGAGTACTTGTGGCGCGGCTTCACCCTCTTCGGGACGGCCCACACGTTCGGGCACTGGGCCATTTTCATCCAGATGCTACCGTTTGCCGCCCTGCACGCGCAGAAACCCACGGCCGAGGCTTACCTCTCCATCCTGGGAGGGCTGGTGCTGGGCACTGTCGTCTGGCGTTGCCGTTCATTCTGGATCGCTGTCCCGTTCCACGCGCTCCAGATGTTGGCGATCGACCTCTGCTGCACGCTGCGGCTCAGATCGGAAGTCGAGGGGATCGGGCCAGGGGCTCTGATCGAAGCGATCCGTGCTCTGTGAAGCTCCGACTCGAGTGTTGAGCAGTTCGCACAAACGCATACCGTGCCCTTCCCCCCCGGCTTTCTCGAGGACTACCTCGTCGCGGACATGCCCGGTGAGCAGATGCTCTGCAGGCATGACACCGCTGTCACGGTTTTCGGGGGCGAGACCGGCGGTCACGGGACCCGAGTGCATCGAACTCACCGAAATCACGCTCTGTTGTTTCTGGCACAAGGCTTGATTTAGCTTCTGCGCAGCACAGGACAAACCCCAACAAAGGGAGGACGACATGAGATTGAAGCTCGGACTTCTCGCGGTGGTGTGTGCGCTGGCGGCGGCCGGCTGCACGGGTTTCGATGGTGGGTTCGAGGCCAGCGGAGGTTACAGTGGAAGCGGCGGAGATTTCGGCGCGACGCCCGGGGGCGTGCAAGACATGGGGCTCGCGCGCGAGCTCATCGGCAAGGGGAGGGTACCGCCAGCCGAGGCGTTCAACGTCGAGGGCATGTTCTCGGAGCACGACCTGCCGCTGGAGGGTGAGCGCTGCTCGACGACCCTCTGTCTCCGTGGCGCCATGGGTATTGCCCCGGACGAGGACGAGGAGAGCTCGGCCTGGCTCCAGGTCGGTTTTTCGTCCACGATCGACCCCGAGACCTTCCAGCGTCCCAGTCTGACGATCATGGCCACTGTCGATATCTCGGGGTCCATGACGGGCACTCCACTCGATGTCTCCAAGGCCATGATGCACGCGCTCATCGACGAGCTGAGGCCGACCGACTCCTTCGGGATCGTGACCTACGGATCGACCTCCGAGGTCGCATTCCCGGTGACGCCCGTGACGGATGTCGAGCGGCTGCACGCGGTGGTCGATGGTCTGTCCACCGACGGGTCGACCAACATGGAGGCGGGTCTCAGGACCGCTTTCGGCCACCTGGCCGCGACCGACGGTACGACCGACCTCCGGCGCGTCTGGCTCTTCACGGACGTGCAGCCGAACGTGGGCGCGTCCACGGCCAGTGAATTCGAGACGATCGTCGGCAACGCCGCCGACGAAGGGATCGGCTTGACGGTCTTCGGTGTGGGGCTCGGCCTGGGGCAGCAGGTCATGATCGGTATGTCGCACCTGCGCGGCGGCAACGCGTTCTCGATTTTCAGCGCCGAGGACGTGGAGGATCTGATGGCAGAGAGCTGGCCCTGGATGGCCTGTCCCATCGCCTACGACCTGAGCATGTCGGTGTCGCCCGCCGACGGGCTCACGCTGGCCGAGGCGTACGGTATCCCGGCGGCGGACGACTCGGAGGACATCGGCCTCGAAATCGCCTCGGTGTTCCTCTCGCGAAAGCGCGGCGCGATCCTGCTGCGGTTCCTGGGCGTGGACGGCACGCCGCTCTCGAGCGATCCGCACGTCGAGCTTTCGCTGAGCTACACCTCGATCGACGGTGAATCGTTCGTCGATCGAATCGTCGCGTCGGTCTCGGCCCACGAGCTGGACGACCGCGGGATCGCGTCGTCGCAGCCTTCGGTGCGAAAGACGATCGCGCTCGCCGTCCTCGTGCGCGCCATGCGGAGCGCGGCCGAGGTCTACGGCGACGACCAGGAGGCCGCCGTGGCCATCATGGAGCGCGCGACTACCCGGATCGAGGCGGACGCCGCAGCCCTGAGCGACGAGGCCCTCGAGACCGAGGTCCAACTCTCCCGCGATCTGCTCGCCTTGATGCAGGAGGGTGCCGAGCAGGGCGACCTCTACAGCCCGTCGGGCTACTGAGCCCCGCGGTCGCTCAGACGACGGCTGCGAGAACCGAGCGCCTTCGCTCGCGGTGTTGCCCCGTTGTGGACGCCCCACGGCGCCCCCGGGTAGCGACGAGCCACCTGCGGGGCATTTCCGTGGTACCTATGTGGTGTCTGGCTGATGAGACAAAAGAAGCCGCGAACCCGTAAGTCCGCGGCTTCATTGGTGGAGCCAGGGAGGATCGAGCTCCCGGCCTCATGACTGCCCAGCTCGCCAGAGCGGCTCGTGAGGTGATCGGAAGTCAAAAGCTCATGCTCGGCAACCCCTACGTGTTCCTTTCATCCTTGAAGTCCGGTGCTCCTCTGTGTGACATCGAGCGGTCGGGTGCGGACGACGCCCGAGCGCTGCGGTGGGATGGGACCACGGTCCTCATCGAGGACGGCACGGTGATCTCCGTGCACAAGGACCGGGACGTCGCGCCCATCCGGCGCAAGGCCAAGAACGACCTCAAGAAGCAAGGATGGCTCCGTGATGCCGCGTGAGGACCCGGCCACCACTTCTGGACGCGTTCGTGCGAGGGAACAGGAAACACGGGCTCATCGACAACCAGAAGGGGTCGATCTCTCCTGGTGTCGCGGCCTGCTCGAGAAGGCGGACGCCGACGTGCTCGTCGTCGGTCACAGCCACCTGCCCGCCGTGATCCACGTCGGGGGAGCCGGGCTGATCGTCAACCCCGGTGCTCTGCTCCGGTCCTCGGACGTCGTCTCCGCACCGGGGACGTTCGGGGTGCTCGAGCTTCCGTCTCGGCGGTTCACGGTGATCGAGGCCGCGAGCGGGCGTGAGGTTGCCGTCACCGCGAGGTGTCTCCGGTAATGGGCCGGCGGGCTGCCGTCACGAGTCGGGTCCCGGGACACCTCGCCTGCCGACCGCCCTGGAGATCGGCGCTCTCCCCCGAGCGGAGTCATCACCGAGTACTCGCGAGCCGAACGACTCACGCCCGATGCGCGGTCCCTCTTCGACGTCTGTTTCCAAGACCGCCCCCATAGAGCTCTGTGACCTCTGTGATGACCACTTTGAGCTCCTCCCTGAGTTTCTCCAGAAGCCGGACCCTCTCCTCGGGATCGCGGCACATGCGGACCTTCCGAGCTGTTCGCGTTGCCTGCTTGATTGTTCTCGCGACCTTCGACACATCGGTCATCTCGCCCTGACCTCCTCCGTTGCGACGGATACCGACCACCATGCCACCGTGCTGGGACAGCCGCTGTCCCGCGGACGGCTCAAGATGGGTATCGTCATCTGACGGACTGCCCGTGCGTGACCCGTGACCGGTTCTGTCCGACCGCGGAGCCACGATGAGGCAGGAGGAGCGGTCGCCATGTCGGTGAGGAAGCCCACATACGATGCCGGGATCAGGATGATCTC
>Ga0233425_10004573_pt1 | contig 22997 bp, 11 predicted proteins | sample Watercolumn_Towu_2_FD_181712 | JGI IMG/M metagenome (GOLD analysis project Ga0233425, IMG submission 181712) | Freshwater microbial communities from Lake Towuti, South Sulawesi, Indonesia - Watercolumn_Towuti2014_140_MG | ecosystem: Environmental > Aquatic > Freshwater > Lake | place... | reverse complement strand
CCGTCTCCACGACGTCAAGCCCCGGAGGAACGGGGGGCGCGGCCACCCGCTGCCGCTCGAGAAGGCCGTGTGCCCCGCCGAACCAGGCGACGCCCGCAGTCACTGCCAGCACCATGTGGACCGCTGCGGCGCGCCGGGAGCCGCTGCGAAACGAGAACCAGGCCGAGCCAAGCAGCCAGGTCAGCACCACGCAGAGCATGCCCCAGAGAACCGGCATGCCCGCCAGCGCTGCCACCGTTGACAGGAGCCCCCCTCCCAGCCCTCCCAGCGCCTCGACCCCGTAGAGACGGGTGGATGTTGCCCAGGCCCCTTCCCTCACGGCCGCCGCACGAGCCTGGGCAACCCGGGTGAAGAGAAAACCGGTCACGAGACTTACCGGGGCAGACAGCAGGGCCGTCCACGCCACCAGCGCAGGCAGCGGGAGCGGCTCGACCGCCTCAACACCGGCAAGCCGCCGCATCGACCAGAACAGTAGGAGCTGCCCCACCAGGGCCACCGGGTACGCAGGCAGCAGCCAGCATAGCCCCGCCTCCGCCGCTCCGCCCCGCCCCACCAAGGGCCTGCAGCGACGGCCGAATGCCGCAACTTGTTTCGCCGCAGGTCCCAAGCGCCCGAGAAGACCGCCGGCCGCCCCCCAGAGCATCCAGGCCGACAGGAACACAGCGATCCCGATCTCGTTGCCCGCATACGCGAGGAGGTGCTCCCTGAACAGCAGCGACTGCGCGGACAGGGAGAAGAACCCGGCCAGGAATCCCAGAAACAGAAATGGGGCCCGCCCCTTCACCTACTCTCCCTCGTGAAACACGATCGCCTCGAACAGCTCGAACGTCGCCCCATGCTGCCAGGCGTCAGGAGCCAGACCGGCCTTCATGGACAGGTGCCTCAGCATCTCCTCCACGGTCCACCCCTGCTCCGGTGCCACCTGGGGAAGGAAGACCGCAGCGTTGCCCCCCTTCTCGAGAATGACCCCGTGCCGGCCCAGGATGATGTCGCCGTAGCCATCGGCCCTCAGGGGCGGCGTGAGCACGGAGATCTCGACTTCGATTGTGCCGAGCTCGTCCGGCTGCACCGGCTGGAACCGCCGGTCGTTGAGCGCTGCATTGATCGCGTTGTCGATCACCCCGTCCACCAGCGGTTTGACCGGGGCGATGTTCCCGATGCAGCCCCGCAGGTCGCCGTCTTTCTTCAGAGTCACGAAGACCCCCGAATCCTGCAGGAGGCGGGTTCCGGCCGTGATCCCCGCGTCCTCTGCGGATGGACGACGTCCCCCCCGCACCACCGTCTCCACCGTGTGGCGGGCAAGCTTCAGCAGATCCTTCTTCTCCGCACCGCCGAGCGCTCCGGCACCATCCACCGACGTGTAGGGCCACAACCCGGTAAACTCGGCCGCGAGGTAGCTGACCGAGTCCGTGTGATCTCCGGTGATCGCTCCGGAAGTGTCCGTTCCCAGCCTCCGGGCCGCACTGTCCCCGGGGAGACAGGCAAGCAGCAGCGCAATCGGCAGCGCACCGCAGATGGTGTCCCCGGTCTTGCCGACGTGGTCCAGAAACCGCTCGCCGTCTCGAGTCTCGATCTGCTGCCACGCCTGCCGCAGGAGATCGTCGAGCCGCTCCGCGGCCTTGTCCGCAGGAATCGGCTCACCGGGGGGACCGAAATAGTCGAACCGGGGCCCATAATGTGTAAAGTCCGACGAAGCGACCAGCAGATCCCCAGGTCGAATCGTCCGCCTCAGCACCTCGGCCGCTTCTGAAAGCTCCTGGGCGGACATTCCGGAAACCAGCATCGGCACCAGGCGGAACGAAGGCAGCACCCGCTGCAGGAACGGCAGGTGGATCTCCAGGGAATGCTCCTGCGCATGCGCGTCCGGCCGATTCACGAAGTGCCGCTCCCGCAGCAGGGCCCGCACCGTTTCGGTATCGATGGGGACCTTGCCGAGCGGAGTCCCGAAGTGCGTCTCCTCGGTCAGCGCCACGCCGCTGAACGGAACCCGGTGCGACGGTCCGATGAGGAACACCCGCCCATAGGTCCGGCCCTTGAGAACCGCATACGCCATGCCGGCCACCTTGCCGGAATACCGATGGCCCGCGTGGGGGGCGATCAGGGCAATCGGGTAGCCGGCAGAAGCCGTCCCCGCAGATGCGAGGAACCCGTCGACCGACGCGCCCAGCCGCTCCGGATCCCCTTCGTACCACGAGCCGGCCAGCGCCGACGGCCGCACGACCTCCGCTTCCACCGGTTGCTCCCCCTCCCCGGCTCCGGACGAAGCCGTCTGGTCGGCAGCGCTCCCCGGGGCTGCAGCAGAGGCTCTCCCGCTCGACTCCTGGCCCTTCGCTCCACGTGCGTCCGGCCGGCCCGCTGCCGAAACCGGTCCGCTTACCGGAGAAACTCCAGGCTCCTGTCTTGAAGAGCCAACCCCGGGCCCCTGTCCCGAACCAGCCCCAGGCTCCCGCCCCGCCGCAGGTTCGGACGGCTGTCCGGTCCCAGGTCCACTCTCCTTCCCGGTCTCGCTCCGGCAGCAGGTGCACATCAGGGCCAGGCACAGGAGGCTCAACGGCACGGGTGGAATCTCGGCGCGCATTGAACGGGCCATGATCGGTTCCCTCCTTCCCGAATGCCGATTCACGATGGTGACGGGGGCCGGCCGGGCTCAGACGGCCGCTGCAACGCCGGAGTTGTTCTTGCGACGGAAAAGAAACCAACCGCCGACCGTCGCCAGAATCGCTCCGAGCAGCCCCTGGGAAAAAGCAGCACCGGCCAACTGGCTGTTGACCTGCTCGAGGACCGGCCGCAGCGCACATCGGGCCTCGTACAGGGCAACCCCCTTGTGGGCAACGGCACCGGCGCTCCCCACCATCTTCTCCACGATCCGGTCGAAATGGAGGTTCCCTGAGCGAAGAAGCCCCGCTGCCGTTGCCGGACCGGGGGACGCACCGAACCGCTCCACGGCCCTGCACCACCGCTCCAACCGACGCAGGGAGATGCTGTCGAATCCTCCCTTGAGCTGCCCGTCACGGCAGACCTCGGAATAAGGCGCCGACAGGGTCAACGCCTCCTGCACCAGCAGGTCCACACGCTCAGCGGGAAAGAAGAGCCGAGCAACTGTGGTGGGTTCCCGGGACGTCATACCCTCCGCCAGTTGCCAGAGCCCCAGAACGACGAGAACGAGCCCAGCCCAGCGCAACCGCACCCGCAAGGTGTCCTGCGAGATCCCGCTTCGTCTGTCGGCCGATTTCACCATCGACCCCTCCTACTGCACGCCGGTTGCCGACACCAGCAAGAGGCTGAGCTCCGGCCAGTACGTGATCACGAGCAACCCGACCAGCATGATCCCCAGGTATGCCATCGAAGCCGCATACAGCTTGACTACCGGCTTGTCGAACCGCAACGATGCCACGAACAGGTTGATCCCCACGGGCGGCGTCGAGTAGCCGATCTCCAGATTAACCAGGAAGATCACGGCCAGGTGCGCCGGATGGATCCCGAACCGGTACGAGATCGGCAGCAGCAGCGGCAACACCACCAGGATCGCGGAGAAGATGTCCATGAGGCAGCCGACGATCAGCAGAAACACGTTGAGCATCAGCAGGAACGTGATCTGCCGCGGGACGGAGAACAGCCCGAACACCGGCAGCTCCTCCGGGATCAGGTTCTCGATCAGCGAAAGGATCAGGTCCGGGACCTTGGCCACGACCAGGAAGTTGAGCATCCCCATCGCTGCCACCAGGATCACCAGGATGCCGCCCACCAGCACGATGCTGTCCACGAAGGCCTTGCGCATGGTGGCAAACCCGAAATCCCGGTAGAGCACGAGCTGCATGATCAGCGTGTACACCGCAGTGGCCGAGGCCGCCTCCGCCGGGGTGAAGTACCCGCCGAAGATGCCGACGCCGATGAGCAGCGGGATCGGAAGCTCCCACCTGGAATCCAGCAGCGCCCTGCCCGCAGCCCGCAGCCGGAATGGCGTCCTCACCACGTTCCCGGAGAACCCGGCAATCACGCAGTAGACCGCGATTGCCAGCACCATCAGGATCCCCGGGATAAACCCCGCGGCAAAGATCTGCGTGCTGCTCGGTACCGTAATCGCGTCGGAACGGACCGCACCGGCCGGAGGCGCTTGGCCGACCCCCGGCGAGCCGGCCTCACCGGTTCCCGCCACGGCCGTTCCCGCACCCGGTGCTTCCGCACTGGAATCTCCTGCGACCACACCGGTTGCCTCTCCCACAGCGGGGTCGGCTTCCTCGGTGCTTCCGACGGCCTGGTCGTCACCAAGCTCGAACTCGTCACGACCTGCCGCTTCTGCAGGCGCTGCGGCTCCCTCCGCGCCACCCTCCCCCTCGGCACCACCGGCCGTACCGCGGCCGGCCGGGCCCTCCCCGCTGGCGACCGCTCCGTCCTCTCCGCTGCCGACCGCCTCGTCGTCCCCAAGCTCGAACTCGTCACGGCCGGCCGCTTCTGCAGGCGCTGCGGCTCCCTCCGCACCACCCTCCCCCTCGGCACCACCGGCCGCACCGTCCTCTTCGCCGCCGACCGCCTCGTCGTCCCCAAGCTCGAACTCGTCTCTCGGCTCCGGAGCGGGCTGTTCGGTCGGCGCAATCCCCGCCTTCCGAAGCTTCTCCTCCAGCAGCCGGTCGACCTCGTCTTCCATCTGCCCGTCGCCGGCTGAGAGCATCTCGTCCAGGGCAATCTGCTCCCGCATCCGGGCGGCCTCGCTCTGGCAGAGGACGCTGCGCTGTTCCTGCGGCATCACCGCGCTGCCGAACGGTCCGGTCGCGGTGACCGCATCCCAGGACAACCCCATGATCATGGCCAGGAGGAACACCGGGATCGAAGGCGGGAAGATCAGGCCGCGGCTTCCGCCGGTGGTCAACAGCCCGAGCACGAACTTCTCGGAGTACCGGTCCTCCCGCAGGATGGGGTACAGCAACCCGCCCAGCGCAATGATGGTCACCCCGGAGGCCCCGGTAAACGCAGTGAAGAACGAGCAGGCGATGAGCGACACGATGGCCGCACCGCCCGGCATCCACCCGAGGAACCCGCGGAACAGTCCGACCAGGCGCCGTGCCGTGTTTCCTTCCGCCATCAGGTACCCGGCCAACGTGAACAGCGGAATCGCCAGGAAGATCGTGCTCTTTCGGAATCCGCCGATGCCGTCCGAGACGAAGTTCTGGACCGGGATCGACTCGATCGAGTAATGGCCGATGAGCGCCACTGCACCGATGACGACATACAGCGGTGCCCCCAGCAGCGCCAACACCCCCGACAGTGCCAGGAACGCATAGGGGAACTGCCGCAGCAGCGCCCCCACAGTGGACTCGGCAAGGTCCACCACGCCCCGGGCCCCTCCGGTGATGTCCACCACCCCGACGAGGATGACCAGCACCGCCAGCAGCAACCCCACGCCGTGGCCGCCGACCCTCACCACCCTGGAATCCCCCAGCCCGCGCAGCCACAGCACCCACGTGTGCCACAGCATCAGCAGGAACAGCACCGGCACGAGGTCGGTGAAGACGTACTCGTACACCTTGAGGTCCAGCGCTTCGATGGTGAACAGCGGCAGCGAGGCCGCCTGGTGCTTGACCAGCGTGAAGTCGAGCGACGCGTGGACCAGGACCAGGAGCACGACGAGCGACATCGCACCGGTCACTCCGCCGACCCACCGCGCCAGCACGGGCGGCAGGACACGCCCGGCAATGTCCACGTTGATGTGCTTCTCCCGGGCCACGGCCAGGCTCGCCCCCAGCAGACCGACCCAGAGCACGAACAGCCGGCTCGCCAGGTCGATCCAGGGAAGCGACGGATTGCCGGGCAGGTTCCGCAGCACCACCTGCACGAAGGTCATGACGACCAGCAGCGCCAGGAGCGAAAAGACGGCCCATTCCTGCCCACGCTGCAACCAGGTATCGACCCTCTCCACGAGCGACCGTGGACGGGGCGTTCCCTCTGAGCTACTTGGTGTTTTTTCGGTACTCATCGAGCAGGCTTCTCACCTTGTCCAGCAGTTTCTTGGAGTAGAGTTTTCCGACCAGGTTGTCCGCTGCCTTGCGGCCCACTTCCTCGAACTTGGCGAGGTCGGCCGCTGTCGGCTGGATGGATGCAACCCCCTTGCCGGCCAGTGTCTTCATCGCCTCGTCATTGGACTTCCGGTTCTTGCTGGTGAGATTCTGGAGGTACGACGCGGACAGCGTCTCCACCACGACCTGGTATTCCTTGGGCATCTTGTCGAAGTAGGCCTTCGACATGACGATGGCCCCGGCCCCGTCCACGATGGGGATGTTCACCAGGTGCTGGACTTTCCGGTACCACTGGAGGGCGATTGCGGCCTCCGGAGAGATGTAGATCGTGTCGATCATGCCGCTGTCCAGCGACGTCGCCACGTTCTCGATGGACAGCGGGATGGGGTTGATGCCGAATGCCGCAAATGCGGCGTGCGCCAGCGGATCCACGTCCCAGACCCACGGCTTTGCGGCCTTCATGTCCGCCACGCTGCCGATCTTCTTCTTGCTCATCACGTAGACGAACCCCTGGTCCGTCCAGCCCAGCACCTTGTACCCCTTCTCCTCGAACTTCTGCTTGAACCACTTGGAGAGCTTCTTCAGGACGTGGTCCACCTCCGCATAGCTGCGGAAATGGAACGGGATCTCCATGACCCGGAACTCCGGCACGATCTCGCCGAGCCCCACTCCCGTAAGCCCCGCACCGACGAACTGCCCGCCCTTGATCTTCTCGAGCACGGTCTTGTCGTCGCCGGCCACGCCGCCGGCATAGAACTTGAGACGCACGTGCCCATCGGTCTTCTCCCGGATCTTCTCGTCGAGCTTGTGCATCTCCTTCATCCAGAGCGACCCCTCAGGGGCCACGGTGGCGAGGGTGATCTCATAGTCCTCGGCAAGACCGAGCGTCGAGGTGAGCCCCAGGGCCAGGAACACGGCAACCGCCAAAACCCGCTTCATCATGTCCTCTACCTCCAAAGAGTTGTCCCGCATGACGCCTGCACGGCCTCTAGTCCAGATCGAGATCCTCGACGGCCTCCTCCTCGGCGGCCGCGCCAGCGGCCCCATAACCCGAGAAGAGGTCGGAGATCTGTTCCAGCAGCAGCGCAGCATCCTTGCGGGCAGCCGCATTGCCCACGATCCACTCCCTCGGCGAGGGGGTGTCATCTTCGAGAACTTCGTTGAGAAGCCGTGTGAACAGCTCGGGATCCTGCTTCTGCACGGCATACGAGCGGGCGAAATGGACCTTGACGGGCAGGAGATGGCCTCCCGTCAGTTCGATGGCCCTCTCGAAATGCTCCCGCCCCTTCTCCAGGTTCCCCCCGAGCAGTTCGGACCGGCCGGCATTCAGCATGCCGAAAAATACGTGCCCGGCACCGAAATAGAAGGTCTCGTCGATCTCCAGGACCCGGCGCATCAGGGCCTCGACGACCGGAAGCTCGGCCGCGTTTCCCGCATCCATCGTGGCATTGATGTATCCGCCCCAGCAAAGCCCCGTGAAGAACAGGAGCGGAAGCTCTCGCACCCCCACCCGGGCAACGGCCTCCTTCACCTTGTCCTCCTGCCCGGACCGGATCGCCTCGCCCAGCTCGGGAGCGAGGTTGGAGAGCCCTCGAAGCGCGTAGTCCCTGCCCTTGAGATACTCGTCCGCGGCCCACTCCCGATCCCGAGTATCCAGGAACGTCATGGCGAAGCTGCAGTTCAGCTCCGCTGCCCGGTAGAGCAGTTCCTCGTTGTCCGGCGAGCTGACCAGGAATCCGTCGAGCTGCATCAGCATCCCCGGTGCTGCCGCATAGGCATGCTGCGGGCTCCGCTCCGCGTAGAATGCCTCCCGCATGTCCTTGACCGAACCGCTCATGTTGTTCGCAATGAAGCGGGGAGTCACGCACCCGGCCAGGACACACGCCCCTGCCGCCACCACCAGGATTCCACGCATCGGCCTCCTCCCAACGGGGTCAACCGCTCAAGACTCCTGCTCTTCCGTGAACTCCGACAGGATTTCCCATTTGTCCATGACTCGGGACCGGTAACAGCCAAGAATGTTGCAGATGCCGACCATGTCCCCCTCGGACAGGTCCGGGCGAAGGTAGATGCCCAGCAGCTCGCCTCCATGCTCGCAGCCGCAACTGGCCAGGCGGGGAAGCTCCACCTCGCATTCCGGGCAGCGCACCACGCAACGAGTTCCGTTGGGAATGTTGCGTGGAATGCCCACCCGGGCGTGGTCACCGTGAATCGGGCTCAACGTGATCTCTCCGGACCACCCGCCGCATTCCACGAACAGCGTGATTCCCGGATAGCCGTCGAAATGAGCGTCCTCGCTCCGCACGAGGTTGTGCCCGTTGGGGCAGAACGCCTGCGTGATGACGATGAGAACGCCATCCCGGGTATCGATGCTGCCCGCCTTCTCCGGTACCGGCTTGCGCAGCTTGACGCTTCCGTCGGACTTCTTCTCGACCATTTGCTTCCTCCTCGCGACGACCGGCCCGATTATAGTGAGGGCAACCTGCCGAGTAAAAGGAAAAAGTGGTCTTCGAGTCCCAGGCCTTGTCGGGAGCGTTACTCGACTACGATCCGGGTGGGTGCCTGCCGGGCCTTCTGGTCGCTCCGGTAGTAAAGGCGGACCTCGGAATCTCCCGTGGCTGCGTTGACCGGGTACCTGGCGGACAGGCGATACGAAAGCACCGCGGTCTTGCCCACCGGCAGATCGTCCAGGTAGAGCAGGAGCTGACGTCCGGTAAGCTCGAATGAGCGGATCACCTTGGCGGACTTGAGCTTCTCGAGGTCCGCGGTCACTACGTCGAACCCGGGCGGCACTCCAAGGGTCGCCAGGATCATGCCCTGCGCATCGGCCACGTTCTTGCGCAGCTTGACCGTGACTTCCACCGTCTCGTTCGACTTGAGCCGGGTCCGGTCATATCCCACGTCGATGACCAGCGGCTGGGCCGCCTCCTTCTCCCCGTCCTTCCAGGGGACCGACAGGGTGGCCACCACCTGGTAACCCAGGTTGCCCTTGCCGTCGAGTGCCAGCGAGATCCGATTGTCGCTCGACAGCTTCTCCGCTGCGATCTCGACCTGCCAGAGCACATCCCGGTTGAAGTTGTCGAAGCGGCGGGTGGCCAGTTTGTTTCCGTTGAGCATCACCGTGACCTCGGCATCGGTCTCCCCCGGCTCCAGCGTCGCGGCAGCCAGGAAGGTCTTGAGCGCCAGCACTGAGGCCTGCGTGTTGTAGCCCCAGTTGCCGTTGGGGTCCTTGGTGGCGGCCAGCCAGTTGACCACCTGGGGGACGATTCCGGTCTCGTACCTGGCTGCGATGAACGCCAGCGCGGCCAGCGCGGTCACCTCCACCTGGCCAGCAATTCCGCCCGAGTTGACCAGCGTCTCCCCCTGCTGTTCCCAGTGGACCGTCTCCTTGTCCCTGATTGCCGCTTCCACCAGGGAATCGAGGGCAGAGCGAAGCACCGGCGAGTCGTCCCCCGACGAGGCCAGGGCATTGGCGCACATGGCCAGGGTGTAGGTGTCCTTCGTCCCCTTCAGGTTCTTCCGGATGTACTCCATCGCCCGCACGGCGGCCTTGTTCTTCCCGAACCCGCCGACGTTGAGCGACCAGGCGATGTAGCAGGTCGAGCGAAGCCCGCCCTGCCCCAGGTTCTCGTTGCCCGCGTGGAGATGCTGCTCGGCCCCCCAAGCCCCATCCCCCTGCTGGATGCCTTCCAGGTACCGGACTGCCCGCTCGATGACCTTCTCGTCCACCGCAGGATAGACCTGCTTCGTGTCGGACAGCATCTGCACGGCCAGGGCCGACAGGATCGGGTTTCCGGGGTTGTCCCCCTCCCACCAGTTGAAGCCGCCCGACGCACACTCGAACGTGAGGATCCGCTGGTAGCCGACGTTCACGTACTGCAGCGCCTTCATCTCGATTTCCGGGGTGGACTGCTCGGTATCCTTCATGTACTTGAGTGCCAGGACATTGGGCCACGCCGACGACGTGGTCTGCTCAAATCACCCACCTGGGAGACGGAGCATGCTGTCCATCCCCTGCACCACGTGCGAGGTCAACCCCGGGAGCACCTGCACCACGACGCCTGCCGAGCCCTCGATGGTCTCCGGCGGCACCGCAAGGTCGAACGTCACCGGCTCGCCGTTCCCATCCCCGGTCCGGAAGCGGCCGCTCTGGGTCCGAACCACCTCCTTCCCGTCCGGCCTCACCTGGACCACTCGGCGCACCGCATCCGCATTCTGGCTGCCCGCGGTGTTTCCGTAGACTGTCAGGGCGTGATGCCCCACCCTCGTGACCTTGACCGGGAAACGGACCGACGAAACCTGCCCCGCTGCCAGCTTCAGGCTTGCACGGTCCTTGCCGAGGAGCTGGAACCAGTCGGCAGGGTCCACCCGGACCTCGATCACCTGCTCCCGGTCGAGGTAGTTGTACACCGCAACCGGGAATTCCACCGTGTCGTTCCGGGTCAGGAACACCGGGAAATCGACATCCACGAAGAAATCCTGGAACACCGTGATCGGTGCGTCCTTGCCTCCGATGTTCCCCTTCCGGTCCGACGCGATGGCGGACAGGCGCCAGGTGGTGATGGAATCGGCAAGCGGGATGTCCAGCGACGCCTTTCCCTGCTCGTCCGTGACCAGGAAGTTCTCCACGAACAGGGTCTCGGGGAACCACTGCCGGACCCGGACCTCTCCTCCCTGCCCCTTGCCCCCTTCGCCTCCCCGCTTTTCCGTCACCTCCGCGGGCTTGTCCACCGTTGCCGTCGTCTTGACCGCGAACTCCCGCTCGCCGGCCGGCATCGCAGCCGGGATGGCCGCATCCTCGGCCCAGCCGCCCGCACCCGCCATGGGCATCTCCGCAAACCGCATCCGCTCCCAGCGCATGTTCTGGGGGCAGACGTCCCAGGGACCGACCTGGACCGCCACGTCATCCCAATTCCCGAAGGTGCCGTCCGGCCCCGCGGAATCCAGTCGGAACGATGTCTCGTCGATCTCCTTGCGCCAGGAGTGACCCCAGGGATCGGTCTTGAACGAGGCTACGCTCTTCTTCCATCCCGTGGGGAACGCGCTCCATCCCTCGTCCGCACAGACCGCCTTGCCCGAGATGGCCTTGCGGACCTTGTCCGCCAGCGCTGCAGCGTACTCGTCGAGCTTCTGCCGGGCCCGCTCCCGCTGGCCGGCCGATGACGACACCGCCTGGCGCTTGACCTGCACGTCCCCCTGGGCCGCGATGGCAGCCTGGGCCGTCGTGTCACCGCCTTCCCGGTCGCGGGCGTCGGGAGCACTTTCCTCGCTTACCGGTCTCTCCCCGCTCCCGAGAATGAGCTGCCCCAGCGTGAGCCCGATGCCAGGCCCGATCTGCCAGCTCGGCTTGAGCAGCTCCTCCTCCAGGGCGAAGAACAGCTTGAGCAATCCCGGCCGGGATTCACTGAGTGCGAACACCGCCTCGTCCACGACGTGGATGCCCAGCGCGGACTGGACCCCCCGCTCCTGCGGATCGCTGACCTGGAAGTCGATCCGGGCCGTCTCGCCCGGCTTGTAGCTGCCGCGATTCGAGGCTACCGATACCCGCAGGTCCGAGGCCTGGTTGACGAACACGACCCTGGAATCGCGGGTGTACTCCCCGCGCTCGGAGAGCACCCAGGCAGACACGGCCAGCGTCCCGGACAGAGACGAATCGAGGGGCAGTGAGAACCGCCCCCGGCCACCGTTGAGGGCCACCGAGGCCAGTGCCACGGTCTGGTTGTCCCGGGTCACGTCCAGGAACGCATCGCTCACCGCACCGGCCGCCAGCACCTCGACTTCCAGCGTGTCGCCGGCACGGTACACGGCCTGGCCGGTACGCAACAGCACGTTGGCATCCGCCTGGTTCACGGTAAAGGTCTCCTGCCCCGAGGCAGACCCGCCCCCGCCCCGGGCGGTCCACCCGACCGTCATGGAGTAGACCCCCGACGGCACGTTGATCCGGAGCGTTCCGAGGCCGCTCCGGTCGACAGGGACCGATTCCTGCCGGGAACCGCCGTCCGAGAACTGCACCGTCGCATCGACGTTGCCGTCGAGCGGAGAGCCGGCCGGATCGGCAAGCACCGCGAAGAACCGGTTTTCGACCCCGGGGACCACGCTGCCGCTTTCCGGGATGATCCGGAACTGGACCGGCGAGGCGGACACCACGAGCTGCTTCACGCTCTTCTGCTTCTGCCCCGCTCCGTCCGTGACCTCGACTTCGAGGAGGACGAGCGCGTTTCCTCCCGCCACCGGCTGCCCGACCAGGCGGGACGGCAGCGTGTGCTTGAAATGGAAGATGCCGCCATCGTCGGTGTGCCCCTCGATGACCGCATCCGGGACCCATTCCCCCTGGTAGTCGTGGAAGACCGCCCGCACGTCCCCCTGGGAAACCGGCTTGCCGAAGAAGTAATGGGCATCCACCGTGCCTTCAACCACCTGGGACGGCTGGTAGAACTCCCGGTCGATCTGGAGATCGAGCTTGAACTTCGGCAGCACGTATCGATCCACGGTCACGGTCTTCTCGGTCCGGGTATCCCCAGCGGTCATGACCACGGTGTACCTGCCGAGGTTCACCTGACTGGCAAGGTCGAACCGGGCCGCAACGACGCCGAACCGGTTCGTTTCCCCGACCTGCTTGAACACCTTGTTCCCCTTGGCATCCAGCACCTCGACCAGGGCGGATTCGTCCTCCGCGGGCCGACGGGTCCCGCGGTCCATCACGAGCGCCCGGATGTGGATGCTCTGGCCCGGCTGGTAGAGCGGCTTGTCCGTGGAGAGGAAAACCCGGCTCTCCTCGACCACTTCCGACTGGGCCGTCATTCTGGAGCTCCCGGCCGAGGTCCGGGCCGTGGCGAGCAGCTTGACCTTCCCCTCCACCTGCGGAGGCAGCTTCAGCAGCGCGGCACCTAGCAGGTCGGTCCGGGCGACCGCCTTGCTCTTGCCCGCGGCGCTCTCGATCACCAGCTCCAGCTCGGCCTGGGCCAGCGGCTTACCCGTCAGCGCATCCGTCAGGTAGACGGGAACCTGGAGCGGAATCCCGGCCAGGAAGCGGTCGGGAACGGCCAGCGTCACCGCCGCCTTCGGGTGGATGTGGTACAAGCTCCTTCGCCCGCGAAAGACCTGGTCTCCCACCTCGACCCGCCAGCCGACTACGAGCCCCATCTCGTCCCCGGCCTCGGCGGGCAGCTTGTACCCCAGCAGGCCGACCGGGATTTCACTGCTTCCAGCCGCCAGGTCATCCTCCCCTCGGGACGAAGCGAGCTTCTTCCCGTTGAGGTCGGTCAAGGTGACCTGCCAGCTCAACGGCACCCCGACCGGAGCATCGCTGGTGAACGGCAGGACGACCTCGGCACTTCCCTTGCGCTCCCGCACGAAGATCGAGTCCTGCTCGAGCCGGGCAGCGTGCCCCGAGGCCGCGACCGGACCGGTTCTGAGCCACAGCCGCCACCAAGGCTGATCCGCCCTTGCGGCAGGGGCCGCGACCCCCACCGCCAGCATCCACAACAAAGCCCTGACTGCGCATAGCCGTCCCATGGATTCACCTCCTGATTCATCCCGCCGCAGGCGGGTTCCCGATGAGGGGCCCCGATATACGAGGTCCTCCAGAGGCAGGTTCAAAATTCCTTCCCCTGCGCCAGGACCAGGCATCCGAGCGCGCCGTTGAACCGGTGCTCGGGCAGTGCCCTGACGCTGCAGACCGGCAGCAGGCGAGCAAGGAGCAGGGCCAGGGCGGGAGATTCCGCCAGCCCGCCGGACAGGTGGAGCGGCATCCCGGCAATGCCCGGCAACCGCTGGAGGAGCTGTGCGCTGCGCTCGGCAACCGAGGCCATGATGCCGGCCGCGATCCGCTCCACCGGGACCCCATCCACGATCCGGCCGATCACCTCGGACTCCCCGAACGTTGCGCACACGTTGGTCAGCTCGACCGGGTCCAGATGGTGCGCGACGATCGCCTCGACCGGAAGCCCCAGGAGCCGGGCCATGTTCTCGACGTACCGCCCGCTGCCTGCGGCGCACTTGTCGTTCATCAGGAACGCTTCGACGCCGCCCGGTCCGACGAGGATGGCCTTGGTATCCTGGCCGCCGAGATCCAGCAGAACGAACCGCTCGTCGTCCACCTGCGCCCGGGCGCCGGCCGCATGGGCTTCGATTTCCGGGAAGACCCGGACGTTCTCGAAGTCGACCAGGTGCCGTCCGTATCCTGTGGCCGCCACCCGCACCGCAGGCGGCAGGCCGGCAGACGAACCGTCCGCTCTTCCGCTGCCGTTTTCCAGGAGCCGGGCCACATCGACCTTGAGCCGGCCGCTCCCTTCCCGGCGGGCGTATCTGCGATAGAAATCGACCGTATCCTGGAAGAAGCGGTTTTCACCGCCGGGGCCGCTCACCAGGATTTTGGCAAACCGACTGCCCAGGTCGAGCCCCACCGTGACTTCGGACGGAGTGGAGTGGGCCCCCGGCATCGCTCCTCCGGCTCGTGCGGAGCATCGTGCCGCCCGCAGTGACGATACCCTCTCTGTCCTGCCCGAGTCGGCGTCGACCAGGGAGTCATCCACCGCAGGCCGGGCACCGGCCGGCCGTTCTCTTGAGGCGATGAGCGAGAGAAACGCCTCGATGCGGAGCACGTCACGCGACGAAACCGCGGCCGGCACATCCCCCTCCACCACCAGGGTCGGAACCGACGCGCCGAGGGCCCGCTCGACCCGGGGAAGCTCCAGGTTGTGATGGCAGAAGGACTGGGCATGCACGATCACGCCGGCTATCCGCCGCTCTTCGAGCAGCCGCCCGAACCGTTCCAGCCGCGGCCCTATTCCATAAGGATACGCGTACGCGAGGTACTGCTCTTGAAGCGAGGCAGCGGGGGGGAGCATCGCAAAGTCGTGCTCCGTCTCGCACAGGGCCACGAACCCGCCGGCCGACTCGATTCTCGACTGGAGGTCCGACAAGGCCGTGGGGACACCGAACAGGGCAACTGCGGGGCCGGGCAGCTCGGGCCGGGGGCCGGCGTCGGCGATGGCCTTCTCCAGCCTGCGGGAGAACAGCAGCGGGTTGCCCCGCATGTCGGTCGATTCCAGGAGGAAGACCCGGGCCTCGCTTCCGGGGATTCGCCGCTCCTTCCAGCAGAGCCGGTCGATCTCGGCCAGGAGCGCCCGGACGGGACGGAGCTCCTCGAAGACCTGCCTTGCCCGTTCCGCCGTGGTCCCGAGCCTCTTGCAGAAGCGGGACAGCTCCTCCGCCAGTGCATGGTTGCGATCCCCCGGCCCCAGCGGGTAGCGAAACTCGATGACGTCGATTCCCCTGCGTTCCAGGAGGCGGGCCATGGTGACGTTGTTGGTGCAGTCCCCTTCGGGCACCACGACGACCTGCTTCAGCCCGGAAGCGAGGGTTGCCGCATACAGCCCCCGAGTCCACGCACAGAGGTTTCTCGGCAGGCCTGCGGCATCGGATTGCGCCAGGGTCTCCCTCGAGTCGAGCTGCTGGGCGAACAGGTTGTTCACATCCATGGGCACGAGCCCTGCGGCCAGTATCGCCTCGATGGGCACGGTGGAGAAGATGCCGATCCTGGGGTCTCGCCGCTTCATGAGGTGCCCCCGGTTCTGCGTGCGAAGGCCATGGATGCGAAGTTCTCGAGCCGCAACCTGCGGGTGGCGTCCAGCGGGGCCAGGGATTCCGATTCGAGCACGAGCAGAGGCCTGCGCACGGCATCCCGCAGCCAGGCCTCTTCGAGGGCCAGGGAGCAGAACGGCTCGGTGATCAGGATCACGGCATCGACCTCCTCCATGATCTCGTGCAACCGCCGGCTCCGGGCCCCGAAGCCGAGGCAGAGCGGCGATTGTGCAACCGAGCGGGCCGGCTCGCTTGCCAGCACCAGCTCCGCTGCAAGCTGGAGCCATTCGTCGTAGACCACCCGCCCGCCGAGCGCCTCGATCAGCAGCGGAAGATCGGGAAAGCCGGCCAGGTAGCCCATGACCGCCACCCGGGCCCGGGATCTGCCCGACTCGTCCTCGATCGGCAGCCCCTGCACGGCCCCCCGAACCACGTCGAGGAGGAACCGGTGCCACTCGCCCGACGGGAAGGCTCCAGCCAGTTGTCGGCGCTGCAGCTCGGCCAGCCGACTGCCCACCAGGTCGAGCGAGGACGGAGCTGCTGCCGCCCCGGCAATGGACTCGAATGCCGACGAGATCCCCGCCTCCGTGCGGGCGGTATCGTTCGGAACGACCGACAGGGGGATGACCCTGCACCCGGGCTCGAGGCAGGACAGCGCGGCGGGAAAGTCGACGATGTCCCCGGAAGTCGGGCAAAGGGCTGCCGAAATCCCCCGGAGCTCGACCAGGCCGACGGCTCCCTTCACGGTGGGGGGGGCGTTGCGCAGGGAGAGCACCCGCTCTCCGCGCTCCTCGTAAACCCTCGCCTCGGCCACCGCATGTAGCTCAGCCCTCAGCGTCACGCAACGCACGCCGAAGCTTTCTGCCAGCCTCCGGGGAATCGGCAGCGTCGTGGCAATGGTCTTCATCGCCCCGCCCTCATCGGCCCGGCCCCGGCCCGGCCCAACTGGAGGCGAGCCGGCCCGCGATGCCGGTCAGGGCCCTGGCCGCGGGGTCGTCGGCGCTGGAATCCACCAGGGGCATGCCCGAATCCCCGGCAAGGACCATGGCCGGACTGATGGGGACCCGCCCGAGGAAGGGCACGTCCAGGCGCCGGGCAACCTCCTCGCCCCCTCCGGACTTGAACAGGTCGGTCGTCTCTCCGCAATGCGGGCAGACGAAACCGCTGAGATTCTCCACGATTCCCAGGACTGCCAGCTTGACCCGCCGAGCAAAGTCCACGCTCCTCGCCGAATCGAGCAGCGCCACGTCCTGCGGCGAAGTCACGATCACGGCCCCGTCCGAGTCGGGCAGGAGCTGGGCCACGGTCAGGGGCTCGTCCCCCGTCCCGGGCGGGCAGTCCACCACCAGCACCTCGGTCCTGCCCCAATCCGCATCTCCCAGGAACTGCCGGATCGCCGCAATTTTCATCGGCCCACGCCAGATGACCGCGGTCTCCCCCTCCGGAAGGAACGACGAGATGGACAGCATCCGAATCCCCCCGGGGGTCGTCACCGGGACGATCCGACCGTCGGCAAACCCGGCCTGGGTTCCTTCGGTCCCGGTCATCTTGGGCACGTTGGGACCATGGATGTCGACATCGAGCAATCCGACTGAATACCCCATGCGGGAAAACGCTGCGGCCAAGTTCACCGCCAGCGTCGTCTTGCCCACTCCCCCCTTGCCGCTCATGACGAGCACCTTGTGAGCGACGCTCTCCATGTTGCGGCGGGCGTTGACGGACTGCTCGAACGGAGTCTTGCCAGGTTGGCTCATGACTGGACCTCCTGCCGAACTCGAACCATAGACGCGTCACCAAAGGGAATCAAGCCTCCCCGGACTGGCCGGGGAGGCTCGTGTTTCCCATGCAGACGTCGAGGAGAGTTACATCACGAAGCTGGATTGCGTTCCGACCGTGATCTCGAGGCGGTACGGAGACTGGTTGTAGCTCGTCTCCCCGCCGTACCACATGTCGGTCATGATCCAGTACGTGCCGGAGTTGATCACGTACGAACTGGTCGTGGAGCCGACCGAGACCTCGTTCACCGCCCCCGGCCCGAGGCAGAAGACCCGAGACGGTTGAGCGGTCCCGAAGTCGCACTCCGTGGTGCCGAAGTTGGCCGACTTCCACATGAAGAGTCGCGGGTAGTTGTCCGGTGACCAGCCACCGGTCCTCACCATCCGGAACATCACGTAGTTGCCGTCCCACGGCAGGTGGAGCCGGTAGATCTTGTCCGCCTGGCCGTGGCACCACGAGCAGTCGCTGCAGGTGTTGTAGTTGTAGCTGCCGGTGCCCCACTGGTGGCTGAAGTCGTTGTGATCCCCTTCGAGGTTGTCGTCGAAGGTGAACTTCTGCGGGCGGCCCGTGATGGGCACGTTGATGTAGTTGCCGCAGTAGTCACCGGTGTGCCAGCACTCGACCGGGTTGTTGGTGCCGTTCTCACCGTAGCCGGAATCGCAGACACAGTTCATGCAGAGCGACTTGAAGTCCACCTGGAGCGTGAAGTCACCACGGGCCGAACCCATGCCGTCCACGTAGACCCAGTAGTCCTGCCCCGGGGCCAGCTTGATGTTGATGCACGAACCGCCGTTGGGCAGCGGCGAGCCGCAGTTGTCGTTGTAGCTGATGTTCGTTCCGGTCTGGCCGCAGGTGCCCGACCGGAGGTACATCACGGTATCGAAGTTGCCCCACACCTTGAGCGTGACCTCCACACCGACCGAGTCGTTCTTCGTGTGGAAGTGGAAGACGCGGTCCGTGGCGTAGGAGCCGTTGGCGTTGGAGCAGCAGGAGTAGTCGAACTGGTTGCTCGAGCCGTAGGTCGAGCTGTAGTAGGTGCCGTCGGCCACGTCCACGGTGTTGGAGTCGGTGATCGACTTCAGATTGATGTACGGGTTGCACGAGTCTCCCTTGCAGCACCACTGTCCGGACGGGCAGGGATCCGCGTTACTGCAGGTCTGGCAAAGGCCGCCGGACTTGCACAGGGCGGTTTCGCAGCAGCCCGCATCGGAGGTGCACGAAGTGGAGCAGGCATCGCCGAGGCAGTCGTACGGGCAGCAGTCGGTCGTGCCTGAATCGACACATGTGCCGCTGCCGTTGCAGTAGTCGGTGGCCGTCAGGTAGTGGTCGTTGCAGCTCTGCGCATTGCAGATGGTGGAGGCCGGCCACTTGCGGCAGGCACCGGAGCCGCTGCAGACGCCGTCGTTGCCGCACGATGCCAGCGATTCCTGGGCGCAGTCGTTGAACGGGTCGGTACCGTTAGCCGCATTGACGCAGGCACCGGCACCGTTGCAGACCACGCAGGCCGGGCAGTCGTTGTCCGGGTCGGTCAGGTAGGAGTGGAAGGTGCACTGGCCGACGAAGCCCGTGAGGTTGCAGGCCATGCAGGCCGTATTGCAGGCCTTGTCGCAGCACACGCCGTCGACGCAGTAGCCGCTGACGCACTCGGCACCGCTGGTGCAGGTTTGGCCGTTGGCCTTCTTGGTCTTGCACTGGCCGCCGGTGCACCAGTAGCCGGTGCAGCAGTGGCTGTTGTCCGAGCAGTTGGTCCGGCACGAGTTCCCGGTGCACTTGTACGGGCAGCACGAAGACGAGCCCGAGTCGGTGCACACGCCGTTGCCGTTGCAGTAGTCAGCAGCGGACAGAGTGGCATCGGAGCAGGTCTGGGCCACGCAGACCGTGGTGTTGGGCCACATCTGGCAGCCGCTGGCGCCGTTGCAGTTACCCGACTGGCCGCAGGTGCCGGGGTCGGTCTGGTTGCAGTCGCCGAACGGGTCGGTTCCGGTTGCGACGGCGGCACAGGCGCCGCTGCCGTTGCAGCCCTGGCACAGCCCGCACTCGTTCTCCGGGTCGGTGTTGACCAGGCGGTTGGTGCAGGTGCCTTCCTTGCTGGCAACGTTGCAGCCCTTGCACGTGCCGGTGCAGGCGTTGTCGCAGCAGTAGCCGTCGACGCAGAAGCCGGACGTGCACTCGCCCGCGCTTCCGCAAGCCTGGCCGTTGGCCTTCTTGGCCACACAGGCCGAGCCGTTGCAGTAGGACGTGGTGCAGCAGTCCGCGTTGCTGGTGCAACTGGTCTTGCACGCGCTACCCGTGCTGCAGAGGAACGGACAGCAACTCGTGTTGGGCGTGTTGGTGCACGAGCCGGTGCCGCTGCAGTAGTCGATCGGGCTCAAGGTCTCGCCCACGCAGGCGGCGGCACCACACTCGGTGGTGGCCGGCCACTTCCTGCAGAGACCGTTGCCGTCGCAGGCGCCGTCGTCTCCGCAGGTGTTCTGCGCAGTCTGGGTGCAGTTGTTCTTCGGGTCCTGGCCGGCCGGCACGTTCTTGCAGGCACCGGCGCCGTCGCAGGACTTGCACGAGCCGCACTCGTTGCCCGTGTCGGTGTTGTTGCCGACGAAGGTGCACAGACCAACCGTGCCGGTCAGGTTGCAGGCGCGGCAGGTACCGGTGCAGGCGCCGTCGCAGCAGACGCCGTCGACGCAGAAGCCGGACAGGCACTGGCCGTTTCCGCCACAGGCTTCGCCGATGGCCTTCTTCGGGACGCAAACGCTGGCCGAGCAGTAGTAGCCGGTCACGCAGTCGGAATCGGTGGCGCAGTTGGTCGCACAGGCATTGCCCGCGCACTTGTACGGTGCACAGTTGGTGGTCCCGCTGTCGACGCACACTCCGATTCCATCGCAGTAGTCGGTCTTGTACAGCGTGGAGCCGGAGCAGGTCTGCGCATTGCAGGACGTGGTGTTGTTCCAGAGCCGGCACTTGGCGTTGCCGTCGCAGTTGCCGTCCTGGAGGCACGGCGCCTCCTGGTTGCAGTCGTTGACCGGGTCGGAGCCGTTGGGCACGTTGACGCAGGAACCGGAGCCGTTGCAGACCTTGCACAGGCCGCACTCGTTGTCCGGGTCGGTGTTGGCACCGAAGTTGGTGCACGTGCCGAGCTTGCCGGTCTGGTTGCACGACTGGCAGGTACCGGTGCACGCGCTGTTGCAGCAGTACCCGTCGACGCAGAAGCCGCTGGTGCACTCGGAATTGGCCGTGCAGGTCGAGCCGTTCGGCTTGGTGGCGAGGCACGAACCGCTGATGCAGAAGTAGCCCGAGCAGCAGTGCGAGTTGTCGCTGCACGAGGTCCGGCAGTCGTTGCCCGTGCAGGTGTACGGGCAGCAGTTCTTGGAGCCGGCATCCAGGCAGGAGCCGGTGCCGTTGCAGTACTTGGTATTGGTCTTGGTGAATCCGACGCAGGCCTGGGCCGCGCAGATCTGGCTTGCAGGCCAGTACTGGCAGCCGCCGCCGCCGTCGCAAACGCCGTTGAAGTTGCACGTCGTCGGGTCAGCCTGCTCGCAGTCTGCCAGCGGGTCGAGTCCGGCCACGACGTTGGCGCACGCACCGGCCCCGTCGCAGACCTTGCAGGTACCGCACTCGTCCTCGGGGTCCGTGGTGGCCGTGTAGTTGGTGCAGATGCCCAGCTTGCCGGTCAGGTTGCAGGCCTGGCAGGTCCCCGCACACCAGCTGTCGCAGCAGTAGCCGTCGACGCACTTGCCGCTGGTGCACTCCGCGTTGTTGGAGCAGGAGGTTCCGTTGGCCTTCTTCGGCTTGCAGACCGCACCCTGGCAGGTGTACCCGTCGCAGCAGTCGTTGGCCGTGAGGCACGACGCCTTGCACTGGTCCGCGCTGCACTTGTACGGGCAGCACGAGGTCTGGCCGGAATCGGAGCACGAGCCGGAGCCGTTGCACTTGTCGGCCGGGTAGAACGTCGAGCCGCCGCACGTCTGTGCGACGCACTCGGTGGTGTTGTTCCACTGGCGGCAGGCCCCCGAACCGTTGCACATGCCGTCGAAGCCGCACGATACCGACGGCTGCTGTGCGCAGTCGTTCTTCGGGTCGGTGCCGTTGGTCACGTTCTTGCACGCACCCGCACCGTTGCAGGTCTTGCACTGGCCGCACTCGGCAGCCGGATCCGTGTCGTTGCCATAGTTGGTGCACACACCGTTGGAGCCGGCAATGTTGCAGGCCTGGCAGGAGCCGTTGCACGCCGAGTTGCAGCACACGCCGTCCACGCAGTAGCCGGACAGGCACTCGTTGCCGCCGGTGCAGGTGGTCCCGTTGGCCTTCTTCGCCTGACAGGTATTGTTCGAGCACCAGGCCGTGGTGCAGCACTGGCCGTCGCTGGTGCAGGAGGTCCGGCAGCCCGAGCCAACCGCGTCGCACAGGTACGGGCAGCACGGGGTCGTGCCCTTGTCCACGCAGGTACCGGGCGCAACGCCATCGCACTCGTCGGCCTTGAACAGCGTGCTGTCCACGCAGGTCAGGTTCGAGCACTTGGTTGCAGCCGGCCAGACTCGGCAGGCGCCGTTGCCGTCGCAGTTGCCGTCGTAGCCGCACGAGGACTGGGCCTGTGCGGCGCAGTCATTGCCGTAATCGAAGCCAGGTGCCGTGAACTTGCAGGCACCGGCTCCGTTGCACACCTTGCACGTGCCGCAGAAGTTCTCCGGGTCGGAGTTGTCGGGCTGCGCTGTGCAGATGCCGGGGTTGATATTGCAGGCCTCACAGCCTCCTGTGCACGGCTTGTCGCAGCAGTAGCCGTCCACGCAGTAGCCGCTCGGGCACTGGTCAGCGTTCTGGCAGGTCTGGCCGAGATCCTTCTGCTTCTTGCACTGGCCGGCTTCGCAGTAGTAGCCGTCGCAGCAATCGGCGTCGCCGCCGCAGAAGGTTCCACATCCGCTGCCGGAGCACTTGTACGGGCAGCAGTCGCCTTCATCGCCGCAGCAGGCCACATAGGCCGTCTGCGTCGAACCGTCGCGGCATTCCTTCGGGATGGCCCCGAGGTTGTCCGGGTTGCCCGGGCCGGTCCAGAACTTGTCTTCGCTGCACTCGGACAGGGTCCAGATGCGCTTGCTCTCGATGGAGCAGCCGCCGCCCTGGGCATCCCGGGCGAGCAGCTCGGAGTAGGTGCAGAGTCGGCCGCCACGCGACTGGCAGGCTGCCAGGGCCTGGGCGAATCCGACCTCACCGCCGCACGGTTCGGAGCTGGTGCAGACCCAGGTCGAACCGAGCGTGTCCTTCCAGCCGAAGTTGGCTTCGAGGTCTTCGCACGACTTGGTGCCGACGCCGTTGACCTTGCTGCCGCTGCCGTCGCAGAAGTTGGTGGCAGTGAACGTCGAGCCGGCGCACGACTCGTCGGCAGCGATGGTACCGCCGATCCACTTGCGGCAGGCGCCCTTGCCGTTGCAGACGCCGTCTTCACCGCAGGTGGTCGGAACGAGCTGGACGCAGTCGTTCTTCGGGTCCGCACCTTCGGATGCGTTGCCGCAGGAACCGGCGCCGTTGCAGACCTTGCACACGCCGCACTCGGCCTCGGGGTCGGAGGACGGCTGGTGGAAGGTGCACACGCCTTCGGAGCCCGCCTTGTTGCAGGCCCTGCACGAGCCGGTGCAG
>Ga0233425_10004572_pt1 | contig 22999 bp, 15 predicted proteins | sample Watercolumn_Towu_2_FD_181712 | JGI IMG/M metagenome (GOLD analysis project Ga0233425, IMG submission 181712) | Freshwater microbial communities from Lake Towuti, South Sulawesi, Indonesia - Watercolumn_Towuti2014_140_MG | ecosystem: Environmental > Aquatic > Freshwater > Lake | place... | reverse complement strand
GCTGGTACAGCGGTGTCTACAAGACCTTCGAGAAGGCCATCACCGACGCGCGGAAGAATTTCAAGCGTTACTTCCATGCTGAGTACGGCGGTGACAGTCATGTCGGTCGCCATACCGAGAACCCGATTGACGGTGATGGGATGACCATCTCCGAGGGATGGGAAGAGAATATCAAGCCCCAGAAGGTGAAAAACGTTGCGCAGCTGGGTGATTGGAGCGAGAGCTATATTGTCAACCTGTTCGACTGGTATTTACATATCTCAGAACAGACGGACTGGTTCACGGGAAACGCACAGTGGGCATTCAAGGATTTTCCGACGCCGCTGAGACCGGAAAACCCGATCCCGTACATCAACCAGAAGGGACTGGTGGACCGGGCGGGAAAGCCGAAAGACGCCTACTATGTCTTCAAGAGTTATTGGACCACACACCCGAAATTCTGTTACATCGAATCACACACATGGACCGAACGAAGCGGCCCAGCTGACCTGGGTCGTGAGGTCAAGGTGTTCAGCAATTGCGATGAAGTGGAACTGATTGTGAACGATGTGTCACAAGGAAAACGCACGCGCGACATCAAGCTCTTTCCGGCATCCGGACTGAGCTGGAAGGTGAAGTTCAGCGCGGGCTCCAACACGCTCCGGGCTGTTGGGTACAGCGAGGGAGCAACGGTGACAGCGGATTCGATGACGATTCTGTACACGACGCGCAAGAACACAGAAGCCGATCATCTCGAACTCTCTTCGCAACCAATGTCCGGCGGTCTGCTTCTCGTCACTGCGACGGCGGTCGATCGGTCGGGACAGCGATGTCTTGAATACAGCAAGAGGGTGTATTTTACCAGTGACGGAGGCGGTGCGCTTCTGGTCGATGCAGGTACTCCCACGCGCAGCTCAGTGATCGAGATGGCGAACGGGAGGGCGCAGATCGAATTCAGGCCCGAAAGAGGATCGAGGGGAGTCATTGAGGTGCGGAATCAGGACTTCAAAGGTGCTTATCTGATTGTCAACGAATAACAGATTCTTCTCGAGGAGGGTAACATATGGACGTCCGATTTTCAACTGATCCCAAGGGTTTCCGGTCGATGTCGACGGAAGAACTGCGAAAAGCATTTCTCATTGAGAATCTCTTTGTCCCCGGCGAAATCCCGATGGTCTATTCGGACATCGATCGTTCGATCACCGGCTCGGCAGTCCCTGCAAACGCACCATTGAAGCTGCTTGGCACGAAGAAGGAGATGGCGGCGGAGTACTTCGCCGAACGGCGGGAAATCGGCGTCATCAATATTGGTGCGGAGGGAATCGTCCGTGTAGACGGCACCGAGTATCCGATGGCGTACAAAGATGCCCTTTACATAGGGAGAGGTGTGAAAGAGATTATATTCAGCAGCCGTGAGAGCGACAAGCTGGCGATGTTCTACTTTGTCAGCTACCCGGCGCACAAGGAATTCCCGACAACGTATGCAAAGTTCTCGGATGCCGAGCCTGTTCGACTCGGGAGTCTGAAAGATGCCAACAAGCGCACGATCTACAAGTACATCCATCCCAACGGCATCAAGAGCTGTCAGCTCGTCATGGGATTGACCGAGCTCGAGGAAGGAAGTGTCTGGAATACCATGCCTCCCCATACGCATCAGCGGCGCTCGGAGGTCTATATGTATTTCAATCTCGATCCCAATGCGATGGTCATTCATCTCATGGGTCAGCCTGAAGAAACCCGTCACATCATCATGCGAAACCGCCAGGCGGTGCTCAATCCCAGCTGGTCAATCCATGCAGGCGGCGGGACGCAGAACTACACCTTCATCTGGGCGATGGGGGGCGAGAATCAGGTCTTTGACGACATGGATGGAGTCACTGTCAAAGCGCTCGGGTAATCCCGCAGCTGCCGTCACAATGCAATCACCAAACTGGTAGAAGAACGATGAAACAAGCACCACGCCTCGCACTCAACGGTAACCGGTTTTTCGATCCGAACCCGACGACACGGCGGATAGCGAAACTTTTGTACAACTCCGTCCGGCATCTCCCGATCGTCAGTCCTCATGGACACGTCGATCCGAACATCTTCGTTGAAAACAAGCCATTCCCGAATCCCACGGAATTGTTCCTGATCCCGGATCATTATATCTATCGGATGCTCTATTCCCGGGGAATTCCGATGGAATCCCTGGGCATCCCGCCGCTCGTCGGCGCTCCGACAGAGACGGACGCACGCAAGATCTGGAAACTGTTTGGCGATCACTATTATCTCTTCCGCGGGACGCCGACCGGCCTCTGGCTTGACTATGAGTTCTCTGTTGTCTTCGGTATCAAGAAGCGGTTCACGGGCTCGACGGCGCTGGAGATCTACGATCAGATCAACGAGAAACTCCAGAGGCCCAAGTTCAGGCCCCGTGCTCTGTTCGAGCAGTTCAAGATCGAAGTGCTCTCGACGACGGATGCTGCGACGGACACGCTCGAACCCCATCAGAAGCTTCGCGCCTCAGGATGGAGTGGAACAGTGATTCCGTGTTTCCGGCCGGACGGTGTGACGAACGTGAAGGCGAAGAACTGGAGCCAGAACATCCAGCTTCTGGGCGCAAGGGTGGGGAAGGAAATCGGCTCTTACCGGTCGCTGGTCCAGGCATTGGAGAATCGCCGTGCGTTTTTCAAATCAATGGGCGCCGTGTCGACGGACCATGGTGTCGAGTCGCCCTATACCCACGAATTACCGCAGGGCGACGCCGAGGCAATCTTCCAGAGAGCACTCAGGGGCGTTGCGACCGATCGTGATGCAGAGCTCTTCACGGCGCATATGCTGATGGAAATGGCACGCATGAGTATCGAGGACGGACTCGTCATGCAGATTCACCCCGGCTCGGACCGGAACCATAACCAGAAACTCTTCGAGAAGTACGGCGCCGACAAGGGTTCCGACATTCCGCTGCAGACGGAGTACACGCGAAATCTCAAAGCGCTGCTCAACAAATACGGCAACGATCCGCGTCTGACGGTCATCGTCTTCACATTGGACGAGACAAGCTACTCGAGGGAGCTCGCCCCGCTGGCAGGGCACTACCCGGCGATGAAGCTGGGTCCGCCCTGGTGGTTTCATGACAGCATCGAAGGCATGACGCGTTTCCGGTCGATGGTGACAGAAACGGCAGGTATCTACAATACCGCAGGCTTCAACGATGACACGCGGGCATTCGTGTCGATTCCCGCCCGGCACGACCTCTCCCGGCGGGTGGATTCAAATTACCTTGCAGGACTGGTCGCACGGCACATTGTGGATCTGGATGAAGCGAAGGAGATGACTCGCGATCTGGCATACGGACTTGTAAAAAAGGCGTACAAGCTCTAGGATCGTTCTTCCAGTTGCTGAATACCTGCCCGTCGACAGAGACGGATCGGGACACTCAATCACACCCGGATAAAGGATCACCGAACCATGGCAGCGATGACCGAACCCACCGTCAAACGCGGTTACTACCGGTGGACAATTTGCGCACTGTTGTTTTTCGCGACAACTATCAACTACATCGATCGACAGGTGCTTGGCATCCTGGCTCCCGATCTCCAACGCGAGATCGGCTGGAACGAGATCGACTACGGATATATCGTCACGGCCTTTCAGGCTGCGTACGCCCTCGGCATGGTGATCGTCGGGAGGCTCCTGGACCGGTTCGGGACAAAGATCGGATTCACGGTAGCGCTGGCGTTGTGGAGCATCGCGGCGATGGGGCACGCCCTTGCGCGTTCGGTCATCGGATTTGCAGTCGCCAGATTTTCGCTCGGACTCGGCGAAGCGGCGAACTTTCCCGCATCCATCAAGACGGTGGCCGAATGGTTTCCAAAGAAAGAGCGCGCTCTTGCTACAGGAATCTTCAATGCCGGATCGAACGTCGGCGCCATCGTCGCTCCGATGACCGTTCCCTGGATCGCCCTGACGTGGGGGTGGCAGTGGGCCTTCATTGTTACAGGCGCGATTGGGTTCTTCTGGATCATCTTTTGGTGGAGGCTGTACGAAAAGCCGGAACAGCAGAAGCGCCTCGGGAAAGAAGAGCTGAGCTACATTCAGAGTGATCCGCCCGATCCGCAGGAGAAAATTCCCTGGATGAGCCTCCTGAAGCACAAGCAAGTCTGGGCGTTTGCCATCGCGAAATTCATGACCGATCCCATCTGGTGGTTCTATCTCTACTGGGTGCCGAAGTACCTCAACACCTCGTACGGATTGACGCTCGACAAGATTGGCCTGCCGCTGATCATCATCTATCTCATGGCCGATGTCGGAAGCGTCGGCGGCGGCTGGTTGTCGTCGTCGCTGATCAAGCGCGGGTGGAGCGTCAACAAAGGACGCAAGACAGCCATGCTCATTTGTGCAGTCTGTGTCGTCCCGATTGTGCTCGCATCCCAGGCCTCGGAACTCTGGATCGCCGTCGCTCTTCTCAGCCTGGCGACCGCCGCGCATCAGGGGTGGTCGGCGAACCTGTTTACAACGACGTCGGACATGTTCCCCCGGAAATCGATCGGATCGGTTGTCGGACTGGGCGGAATGGCCGGCGCCATCGGCGGGATGCTGATTGCGACACTGGCCGGATTCATCCTCCAGCTGACAGGTTCATACATGGTGCTCTTCGGAATTTGCGGCTCCGTCTATCTGATTGCGCTCTTCATCTTCAGCCGGCTTGCGCCCAAACTTGAACAGGTGGAGCTCTAAGTCACAGACAATAAGAACGTAGTGAATACTGATTTGCCCAAAGGCCCGTATGAATATTCAGGAATTGTCTCAGCTCTACAACTTCGAAGGGAAGACGGTCGTCATCACCGGAGGGGCCGGTGTGTTGGGTGGAGAGATGGCGTGTGCACTTCTCGGCTGTAACGCAAACGTGGTCATTCTCGATCGTGATCCGGCGCTGGCTGATCAGGTCGTGAGGCGGTTCGAGAAAACCAAAGGGAAATATCTCGTCGTCAAAGGCGATGTGCTCGATAAAGGGAGCATGGAAACGGCGGTGGCCGAAATCCTCAAGCACTTTGGCCGTATCGACTGCCTGATCAACGGGGCCGGCGGGAATAATCCGAAGGCAACCACGAATCCGGAACAATCATTCTTCAACCTGAGCACGGACGCCATCAAGTTTGTTTCCGATCTCAATTTGCTCGGAACGATCCTGCCGAGCCAGGTTATCGGGAAACACATGGTGGAACAGAACGGGGGCGTGATTCTGAATGTCTCCTCGATGAACGCATTCCGGCCCCTGACCCGCATACCGGCCTATTCGGCCGCCAAGGCGGCGGTCAGCAATTTTACACAATGGCTTGCTGTGCACATGGCGCAGGAGTATTCGCCGGCGATCCGGGTCAATGCGATCGCGCCCGGCTTCTTCCTGACAGAACAGAACCGGTTCCTGCTCACCGACAAGGAGACGGGTGGATTGACGGCGCGGGGAAAGAAAATCCTCGACCACACTCCGATGGGTCGCTTCGGGAAACCGGAAGACCTGCTGGGAGCGGTGCTCTGGCTGCTCTCGCCCGCGTCTGAATTTGTGACCGGTGTTGTTCTCCCGGTAGACGGCGGATTCTCAGCGTACTCCGGTGTGTGATGCCCGCTTCGAACAACGATCAGAATAACTTGATGAGGATAAGGAGTTTTCTATGAGCAATGAGTTGAATGTGCTTCCCGGCGGTGCCCTGGATCTGGTTTCGCTCGGGGCGTTGGTGCATCGGCTGGATCCCGGCATCATTCCATTCCGTAAGGCGACGGAGTGTAAGATTCATGTGAGTGGAGGCGAATTCAATGTTGCTGCAAATCTCGCGGACTGTTTTCGCATCAAGACAGGTATCGCCTCGGCGATGGTGGACTATCCAATCGGGGACCTGATCGCGGAGCGGGTCAGGGCCATGGGTGTTACGCCGTTCTATAAGCGGTTCAAACATGACGGTGTCAATGGTCCAAACATGGCAACGGTCTACAGCGATCAGGGGCATGGCGTGCGACCCCCGGTCGTGTTCTACAACCGCTGCAATGAAGCAGCGGCCCAGCTGAAACCGGGCGACTTTAACTGGAACGAGATCTTTGCGGGCGGGGTGAAGTGGTTCCACTCGGGAGGAATCTTTGCATCACTTTCCGAGACCACCGGCGAGTTGATTATTGAAGGGATGAAAGCTGCGAAGAGAGCGGGGGCGGTTGTCAGCTTCGATCTGAATTTCCGCGAGAAACTGTGGAGCATCTGGGGAGGCCAGCAGAAAGCAGCGGAGGTCATCGGCCGCATCGTCGAAAATGTCGATGTGCTTGTCGGAAACGAAGAGGATTTGCAGAAAGGACTTGGAATACCGGGCCCCGAAGTTGCTGCGGCATCTGGTCTCGACCCGAAAACATTTTTCGGCATGATTGACAAGGTGCTTGCGAAACATCCTCAGGTGAAAGTCGTGGCAACGACGTTGCGGGAAGTTCATTCCACCAACCGACACAGCTGGAGCGCGGTGGCATGGATAAACGGAAAGACGTACATTGCACCGACTTGTGAGCTTGATGTACTCGATCGTGTAGGCGGAGGGGATGGTTTTGCAGCCGGATTGTTCTACGGCCTGCTTGCCGGTGAAACGCCGGAAGAGGCCGTGAAGCTCGGATGGGCTCACGGTGCGTTGTTGACGACGACCCCCGGAGACACGACGATGACATCGGTTGAACAGGTGCGGTCATTTGCCAAAGGCGGGTCTGCAAGAATTCAGCGGTAAGAGGGTTGACGGTTTAGGGTTTCAAGTTTCAAGTTTCAAGTTTCAAGTTTCGAGTGTCGAGACTCAAGTTTTGGATTTCTGCTGTCGGTGTACCGCATGCATTTAACGTGGTTGGAGAATCATTCAGTATCCTGGAGGAGCTATGGCTGAACACGAAAAACATCTTTACATGATTGTATTTCCGATCAACGCGCTGGTTGCTTCGCAATTGAAGCCGCAGGAGTTCGGAGAGCACTACACTATCGGCAGCACGAAACACTACAAAGGGAAAGTGATTTTTGCGGAAGTGGACATCAATTTCCGCAATCCGTATTTCGACATCGATCACTATCTCTCGTTGACCGTTCCGCACCCGAACGGCAAGCCGAAGAAGACGAAGTTCATCAGCTCATACTCCGTGCTGGAACATGTGGATCTCAAGGTGCTCAAGAGTCTCTATCTTGTGACGGCGAACGGAAAGTCGCTCGAGATTGCTCCGAAGCCGTACACGGCCATCAATGAACCGGGGCTGGTGCGAATCTATCAGGAAATCACCCCCTTGACGAACCTGGTGGCATCGACCCTCGATCAACGCTCGTTCGGGAAGTACATCACGTCGGAGACGAGGTCGAAGGGAGCGCCGAAAATCTGCTTCACACAGTATGACTTCAACGTGGCGGAGTTTCTCGATCAGAACAAGAACCGCGAGATCATGTACTCACCGATCCCCGAGAGCCACCCCGCGCGTTTGTATGAATATCTCCTTGAGCTCAAAGCCGAACCCTCGAAGAAGACGAAAACCATCAGCCTGAGCTCGACGCTGGTGGAGGCGTCCTTCTCGTTGATCAAACATGGGTTCTGGCTTGCGGCGTCGAACGAATTGTTGTTCTACCCTCTGCCCTCTCGCGATGAACTCGAGAACAAGTACTATGACTGGTGGAGGTTTGTACGGTAAGATCTGGCGCATCATACCGAATTGAAAGCAGCACCGCAGCCGTAATTCATTCTCACTACGACAAAGCAATACGACCATCATGGTCACCCAGTTTGGGAGGTTGATATGAACATTCATCTATATATGCTGTGCTATCGCTTCGAAGCGCTGGTGGCTTCGCACCTTGAACCCGAAGCCTTTGGACGCTACATGGCGATCGGCACACAGAAGAACGCGCGCGGGAATGTGCTGTTCTTCGAGATCGATCCGGCATTGAAATCCCCGTATTTCAAGCTGGATGATCTCGCTGAGCGCTGCACGCCGCACCTGGACGGCGGCCCCAAGCGCAGCAAATATATCTCTATCTACAGGGTTCTCGAACACCTCGAGCTTTCCGCGTTCCAGAAGCTGCATCTCTGCACGGCCGATGGTCGCGTGCTGTCGCTTGACGCCGCGCCCTACGACGGAAAAGAAGAGGGGAAAGGACCAAACCTGTATGAAGAACTCTGCCCCGTGTTTCCGCTTGTTGTCTCCGCTCTTGCCCCGTCATCATTTCTCAAATTCATGACGGATCCCAAGAACCCTGTCAGTGTTCCCCGTCTCTTCTTTGCCGATATGCTGCTCGACCGCGACGAAAACGGCATGCTGGCCGGCTATCTCCCATATCCCGATCCGTTGCACCTCATTGACTGTGTGCAGGATCTCGAGAAGGGGGGCGACAAGAAGACAAAGACTGTTTCGAGAACGCCTCGACATCATGCTTTCTTCCGTACGATTCGCCGCGGTTTCTTCATTGGCGATCACACGAACATGAAGTTCTATCCGTTCCCGGAACGCCGCGTGCTGGAAGTAGAACACGCGAGGTGGTGGAGGTCGGCATCGGAGAGTCTCATTTCCTGAACAAGGGGATGTAGTACCGGATCCTCGCCCGGCACTCCGTACTCACGGACCAGCCGGGCCTCGGGGCACGGGCTGATGCCGTGTGGGTGTTGTATCTATAATCATGTACCACTAAATCGACTCACACACGCTTTTTCATACTGGATTGGTCATAACCATGAACTCGATACGAACATTCTTCAGAAAGGCCGTCGTACGGCGCACCTATCTGTTTGTGATGATGATGGTGTTTGCCGCGTTGTATGTCTGGCAGATCGGCTATAGCCAGGATACAACCAAGACGGTCACCGGAGAGGTTGCGGAAGTCCATCACTTCACACCCTTCTCCCTCTTCAGCGATCCAAAATATTCGCCGATGGAAATCTTCAGCCTCCTGTCGGTGCTCGGCATTGCCATTGCCGGATTGCTCTATGCTCTCCTTCTGGTGCGGCAGGTATACGGCGCGGATTCGGGAACATCCCGGATGAAAGAAATCGCGGCTGCTGTGCGTGAAGGAGCCAATGCGTACCTCGGCGCCCAATTCCGGCGCATCGGCCCGCTGATCATCATCATCACGGTGCTGCTCTTCGCGACCTATACCGGCACCGTCGAAGCGTTTCGGTGGGGCCGTGCGGTTGCGTTCCTTGTCGGTGCGTTGTTCAGTTGGACTGTCGGATTTGTCGGGATGCGACTGGCAACAACCGGAAACCTTAGGGTGGCTGCAGCGGCGATGAAGGGCTATGGCAAGGCGATGCAGCTCGGCTACCGTACCGGAACGGTTACCGGAATGCTCACCGACGGTCTCGGACTCCTCGGTGGAACGGTGATCTTCCTCTTCTTCGGCGACCAGGCGTACGAAGCGTTGCTCGGTTTCGGCTTCGGCGGCACGCTGTTGGCCCTCTTCATGCGTGTCGGCGGCGGCATCTACACAAAAGCGGCCGACGTCGGCGCTGACCTGGTCGGTAAGATCGAAAAGGATCTTCCGGAAGACGATCCCCGCAACGCGGCCACGATTGCAGACAATGTCGGCGACAATGTCGGCGACTGCGCAGGTATGGCGGCTGACATTTTCGAAAGCTACGAAGTCACCATCGTCGCGGCGATGATCCTCGGCATGGCAAGCTTCGGTCACAAGGGAGTCATTTTCCCTCTGCTTGTCCGCGGTATCGGCGTGCTCGGCTCCATCATCAGCACGTACACCGTTCGCGCCGGGGAACATGATGCATCCGACAAGGCTCTCAAGAGTGTACATCGCGGATTCTGGATTGGCTCGGTGATCAGCGTGGTCGGATTCTTCGCGCTTGGATACTACTATCTGCATTTCGATGCATTGTATCTCCAGCTGAACCCGACGGCACTCGCCGGATTCCCAAATGGAAATCCCGAATTGCTGCCGGCGTTTGTATCGTGGGGAATTCCCGGGCTGGATCTGCGGCCTGCGCTCACCTGTCTTGTCGGTGTGTTCCTTGCCGTGGCCCTCAACAAGGTGACAAGCTACTACACTCACACAGGTCACGCTCCTGTAAAATCGCTCGCCAAATCATGCACCACGGGACATGCGACGAATATCATCCAGGGATTCGCCGTCGGTTACGAAAGCACCGTTGCGGCGATCATCGTCATCGCTGTGGCGATCATGCTCTCCGTTCTGGTGTACGCCGGTACGCCGCCGCTGTTCGTTGCCTACGGCATAGCGATGACCGGTATCGGCATGTTGACGTTGACTGGCAATACCATCTCCATGGATGTCTTCGGCCCTGTCGCCGATAATGCGAACGGCATCGGGGAGATGGGATACGATCCGAAAGAGATGGAGCACGCGAATCCGGGAAGCTACAAGCGTGCAAGGCAGATTCTTGCTGATCTCGACGCCGTTGGCAATACCACGAAGGCCGAAACAAAAGGAATCGCCATCGGCTCCGCCGTCATCGCTGCAGTATCGCTCTTTGCCAGCTTCATCGCCGTCATTGCGGTCGGCAGTGAAGAGAAAATCAATGAGATGAGTGTCGCTCAGTATGTCGGTGAGGCAGGAAAACTTACAGTGGCCGATCCGATGGTGTTCATTGGGTTCCTCATCGGAGGGGCAGTTCCGTTCCTCTTCAGCAGCATGCTGATCCGCGCCGTGGGGCGTGCGGCGTTTGACATTGTACGTGAGTGCCGTGAACAATTCCGTGATCCCGAAATCTGGGAAGGAACAAAGAAACCGGACTATGGTCGCGTGGTTGATATCTGCACCAACACCGCTCAGAAAGAACTGATCGGCCCGGGATTTCTCGCCATCATGGCACCACTCCTTGTCGGCTTCCTGCTCGGCCCGTATGCTCTCGGCGGATTTCTTGCGGGCATGATTCTCGTCGGTCAGCTCCTCGCCGTGTTCATGTCGAACGCTGGCGGTGCGTGGGACAACGCGAAGAAAATGATCGAAGACGGAATCTACGGCGGCAAGGGATCCGACGCCCACAAGGCGGCCGTCACCGGCGATACAGTCGGCGATCCGTTGAAGGATACAGCCGGACCGGCGGTGAACCCTCTGATCAAAGTTATGAATATGGTAAGCCTCCTGGCCCTGGGATTGGTAATGAATTACAATGTCATCTCCCCCAAAGTGACCACACCGGAACTGGCGTGGGCCGTGAAAACGATCGGTGCGCTCGCGGCGATTCTCTGTTCGCTTGCAATCGCCTGGGCGATCTGGCAGAGTAAACGGGAAGGAGCTGAGATTTCACAGCTTCAGACCGAAACCAAGCCGGGAAAGAAGAGCAAGAAGGGCCGGTGACACGGAGCTTCAGGGCTGCATGTTGAAGTCACAGAACTCGATAGAGGGAAAGGAAACACATGGGCATGACGATTCTGCCGGCATCTCAGACTGAATTCGACCTCCTGGCTCTTGGAGAATGCATGATCCGTTTGAGCCCGCCCGGTCATCAACGCATCGAGCTGACACCGGTGTTTGAGGCGTATGCGGGCGGCGGTGAATACAATGTCGCCTACGCGCTCGCGCGTTATGGGATGCGTACGACCTGGATCTCACGTCTCGTGGACAACCCGCTCGGCCACTTTATCAAGAATCACGCAAGGGCGAGCGGGATGGACCTGAGCGAAGTGATCTGGATCCCCTACGACGGATCCGGGCGTGCCGACCGGATCGGCCTCAACTTCACCGAAGTAGGCATCGGTGTACGGGCCAGCGTCACGCTCTACGATCGCGGTCACACCGCCGTTGCTCACATGAAACCGGGAGAGGTTGACTGGAGCCGCGTTTTCGGAAAGCGCCGGGTCCGTTGGTTCCACACCGGCGGGATATTTACGGCGCTCAGTGACAGTTGTGCTGAAGTTGCCTTCGAATCAATGAAGGCAGCGCATGAAGCGGGGACTATCGTAAGCTATGACCTCAACTTCCGCAGCAAGCTGTGGTCATCGAAGAAGGCGATCGAAGCGACGAAACAGCTCATTCCTTTCATCGACGTTCTAATCGGAAATGAAGAGGATTTCCAGAAGGTGCTCGGTTTCGAGGTGGAGGGAGCAGATGAGTCGCTGAAACAGCTCCCAGTTGAGGGATACAAAAACATGGTCCGGCGAGTGGTTCAGACATATCCCACGATCAAAGCGGTCGGGACCACGCTTCGTGAAGTTGTGAGCGGACTCGTGAACAACTGGTCTGCAATCATGTACTTCGATGGCAAGTTCTTCGAGTCACGGAAGTACGAGAATCTGGAAATCGAAGATCGTGTCGGCGGCGGGGATGGATTCTGCAGCGGATTTGTGTACGGACTCCTCCACTCGATGACACCACAGGAGTGTGTTGAAATGGGGGCTGCTCATGGCGCCCTGCTGCAATCCACGCGCGGTGATACAAGTATGGTAACAATGGAAGAGATCAAACACGTCATGGGCGGCGGTTCGGCCAGGATCAAACGGTAGAGGGCGCGACGGATGCTATACTATGAGCGAGGTTCGGAATCGGATGCTCTGACGGAAGATGATCTTCGACACGCTCTTTCGGCGGCCTTCGGGAAATTGGGCGGGAGGAAGAAAGTGCTTGCAATCCCGCCGGACTACACGAGACTTCATTCTCAGGCCGGGGTCGTGACGAGGCTTGTGTGGGAATACTATCGCGAGCGATTGACCGATGTACTTCCCGCTCTGGGGACGCACGTACCGATGACGGAGACCGAAATCCGGAGCATGTTTGGAAATGTTCCGCTGAACCTGTTCAGGGTCCATGACTGGCGAAACGACATCGTGACGCTCGGAGAGGTCCCGGCAGAGTTCGTCCGCCAACAATCGGAAGGGAAGGTTGATTATCCCTGGAAGGCGCAGGTCAACAGACGTCTGGTGGAGGGAGGGTACGATCTGATACTCTCGATCGGCCAGATTGTCCCCCACGAGGTAATCGGCATGGCCGGCTACAACAAAAACGTTTTTGTCGGCACAGGCGGCCCGGAGGGAATCAACAAGAGTCACTACCTCGGAGCTGTCTATGGGATGGAACGGATGATGGGGCGGGCAGACACCCCCGTGCGGAGAGTTCTCAACTATGCATCTGAACATTTCGCCGCGCACATGCCTCTCGTCTACGTGCTTACCGTTGTGGCGCCTGGAGAAGACGGGCGGCTGAAGATCCGGGGACTCTACATAGGAGACGACGCGGAGTGTTTTCGGCTTGCAGCGGAGCTCTCGCTGAAAGTGAATTTCAAGATGCTCGACCAGCCGCTGCGCAAAGCTGTCGTGTACCTCGATCCGGGCGAGTTCAAAACAACGTGGCTCGGCAACAAGAGCGTCTACCGCACCCGCATGGCAATTGCTGACGGAGGAGAGTTGATTGTGCTTGCACCCGGCCTCAGGGAGTTCGGGGAAGACAAGCAAATCGATGAACTCATCAGGAAATACGGATATGTCGGCACACCGAAGGTGCTCTCGCTTGTCCGCGAGGCGGAAGACCTTCGCAACAACCTCAGCGCCGCGGCGCATCTGATCCACGGCTCTTCCGAGGGGCGGTTCTCGATTACGTACTGCCCCGGCCGCCTCACGCGTGAAGAAATCGAAAGCGTCAATTTCCGGTACGCGGATCTGGGCGAAATGCGAAAACGGTATAACCCCGAGACGCTCATTGACGGGTTCAATGCCCTTCCGGATGGGGAGGAGATATTTTACATCTCGAACCCTGCCCTCGGACTATGGGCCTATCGTGGAAGGTTTGTGGATTAATCCCACCGGCACCCGCGCATCAGCAGTGTTCCTGCAGCCGGGGTGGGAATCTCCGGTGGCGGAACCAGAAAACCTCTGAAGTGTATGAAAATCGTTGTCGACAGGAAGATCCCCTTTCTGAAGGGCGTGTTTGAGCCATTCGCCGAGGTGCTGTATCTGGAAGGGAGCGTAATCTCCAGGGCTGAGCTTCTTGATACAGATGCCCTGGTTATTCGCACACGGACGAAGTGCAACGACAAACTGCTGGCAGGAACACGCGTACGATTCATCGCATCAGCAACGATTGGGTTTGATCACATCGACACAGAGTATTGCCAGGCGCATAACATAACTTGGACGAGTGCTGCAGGATGCAATTCATCGTCTGTCCAGCAGTACATGGCAGCGGCGCTCATACACCTTGCCGAGGAATACAAGCTGGAGTTGTCCGAAAAGACCATCGGGATTGTGGGGGTCGGAAACGTTGGGACCAAAGTGGCATCCCTCTCCAGGGCTCTCGGCATGAAGGTGCTGTTGAATGATCCCCCAAGAGAGCGTCGTGAAGGGTCTAAGGAGTTTGTGTCGCTGGAGGCCATTATCGATGGGGCGGATATTATCACGCTGCACGTTCCTTTGAACCGCGGGGGTGAGGATAACACAGTACACCTGGTGGATGAAGGATTTCTTTCCCGGATGCGGCCCCATCAGATGCTCATCAATTCATCCCGGGGGGAAGTGGTCAAGGGCGAGGCGCTCAAGTCGTGTCTCAGGAACAAAGAGATCGCCGAATGCATCCTCGATGTCTGGGAACACGAGCCGGAGATCGACACGGAACTGCTTGGACTTGTTGAAATCGGCACGCCGCACATTGCCGGCTATTCCGCAGACGGCAAAGCGAACGGTTCGTCGATGTCCGTACGCGCTCTCAGCCGGTTTTTCAATCTCGGCCTTGACAATTGGTTTCCGGCCGAAGTGCCGGCCCCGGCCAGCACGTCGTTCGAACTCGATTGTACAGGAATGGGCGAGCAGGCGGTCCTGGCCAATCTGATTCATCGTACCTACGACATACTTTCGGATGATGCAAGGCTCCGGCTTTCTCCCGCCACCTTTGAGAAACAACGGGGGGAGTATCCACTCCGGAGAGAATTTCCAACGTACACCGTCACGCTTCTGAATGCTCAGGAGCACGTGCGGAACAAAGTCGCAAGTCTTGGATTCAAAACGACACCGTAGCACTTCATAATCATACACAGGGAACCTATAATGCAACAACAAGCTGATTTTGGATTAGTCGGACTCGCCGTGATGGGAGAGAACCTGGTACTCAACATTGAAAGCCGCGGTTTCACCGTCGCTGTGTACAATCGAACCGTCAAAAAAGTTGATGATTTTGTTCAGGGCCGCGCGAAAGGCAGGAACATCATCGGCGTTCATTCCATTCCCGATCTCGTGGCGTCGCTGAAAAAGCCGCGCAAGATCATGCTCATGGTCAAGGCCGGCAAGCCGGTCGATGAGTTCATCGAGCAGATCATCCCGCATATTGAACAGGGCGATATTATCATTGATGGCGGCAACTCCCATTACCCGGACAGTATACGCAGGACGAAGTACCTCGAGTCCAAGGGATTCCTGTTCATCGGCACCGGCGTTTCGGGAGGAGAAGAAGGTGCGTTGCGGGGACCCTCGGTAATGCCCGGCGGCTCGCCGGCTGCCTGGCCCCATGTGAAACCGATCTTCCAGTCGATTGCCGCAAAAGTGGCTGATGGCACACCGTGCTGCGACTGGGTCGGCAATGACGGCGCAGGCCACTTTGTCAAAATGGTGCACAACGGTATTGAATATGGAGACATGCAACTTATCTGTGAAGCCTACCAGATCATGCACGAGCTTCTGGGCATGCGGGCGGAGGAAATGCACGATGTTTTCACGAAGTGGAATACAGGCGACCTGGACAGCTATCTTATCGAAATCACCAGAGATATTCTTGGTTTCAAGGACACGGACGGCAAGCCTCTGGTTGACAAAATTCTCGATACCGCAGGTCAAAAGGGAACGGGCAAGTGGACGAGCGTGACGTCGCTCGATCTCGGCATCCCCCTTACACTCATCAGCGAAGCCGTGTACGCACGATGCCTCTCCGCTATTAAAGAAGAGCGTGTTGCAGCCTCGAGCGTTCTCCGTGGTCCAAAAGCTTCGTTCAGCGGGGACAAGCAGGCGTTTCTGGCGGATCTGGAGAAAGCCCTGTACGCTTCAAAAATCATTTCCTATGCCCAGGGTTTCACACTTATGCGCGCAGCAGCCGAGGAATTCAAGTGGAAACTGAACTACGGCGGCATCTCCTTGCTGTGGCGGGGCGGCTGCATCATCCGCTCAGCGTTTCTTGGGAAGATCAAGGAAGCGTTTGACCGTAATCCGGATCTCGCCAATCTGCTCCTCGATCCGTTCTTCAAAGAGAAGATCGAATCGTCGCAGGAGGCATGGCGGCGTGTTATTGCCACAGCGGTGACGAACGGGATCTGGGTGCCGGCATTCTCGACGGCGCTGAACTACTTCGACGGTTATCGGAACGCACGGCTGCCGGCGAATCTGCTTCAGGCGCAACGGGACTACTTCGGCGCACACATGTACGAACGAACTGACAAGCCGCGTGGCGAGTTTTTCCATACAAACTGGACCGGCAGAGGCGGTGAGACTGCGTCATCAACGTATGTTGTCTAGTTTTCAAGGCGCTGTCCCGCGGGATCGTACCGCGGGACAAGGTGCCACGATTCATCCACAGACAATACGAACCACAGCATTGATCCAGAGATCGGAACGTGGAAACTTTCATGAAGCTTGAACAATATTCCATCGGTATTGGCGACAGGTTTGGTCATCAGGGAGCGGCACAATTGCGCGCTCTGGAACTGGCGGAGGAGCGGGGTGTAAGCATCGTGCCGGTGTGGAACAAGTCGTTTCGCGAACACACCATTGTAGGGACGAAACCGGGTGAGGCGCGTGCGGCTGCCGACCGGGCGGTGCGTGAGCGGGGCTGGAAACAATCGTACTACATCGATGCCGATCATATCGGACTGAAGAATGTCGATCTGTTTCTGGAGTCGAGCAGTTTCTACACACTCGACGTCGCAGATTTCATCGGAAAGCCTGCAAGCGAGGGTGAGCTGAATGCATTCGTGTCGGCGATGAAGCCATACACATCCGCCTTTCCGCTCGCGGGTGTACAGACGACGAGATCGGTGAGCGAAGACGATCTGATTGCGATCGGGCGGAAGTATCTGTACGCGGTGCAGGAGGCGGGGCGTATTTACCGTCACATCGCGGAGAAGAAGGGAGCGGAGCATTTTGTGGCAGAAGTGTCGATGGATGAGGCAAACGAGCCGCAGACACCGGCGCAACTGTTCTTCATCCTTGCCGCATTGGCGCGGGAAGGAGTCCGCGTGCAGACGATCGCACCCAAATTCACGGGGAGTTTCCTGAAGGGAATTGACTATGTAGGTGATGTCAGGAGGTTTTCTACGGAGTTCGAGGAAGACCTTATTGTCATCGAACACGCGATCAGGACGTTCGGCCTGCCGGCGAACCTGAAACTCAGCGTCCATTCAGGGAGCGATAAGTTCTCGTTGTATCCGGTGATTCACCGGGCGATCAAGAAGCAAGGCGCCGGACTTCATCTGAAGACCGCCGGTACGACATGGCTGGAAGAACTCATCGGCCTCGCTGCATCGGGCGGTGATGGACTTGCACTCGCGAAGGAAGTGTATCGGCTTGCGTATGAGCGGCTCGATGAGCTCTGCAAACCGTACGAGACCGTGATCAACATCGACAGGTCGAAGCTCCCGACGCCGCAGGCGGTTCTATTATGGGGAAGTCAGGAATACGTGTCCGCTCTCAGGCATAATCAGGCCGATCCGAAGTATAACCTGCATCTTCGTCAGGTGCTGCATGTAGGCTACAAGGTCGCGGCTGAGATGGGTGAGCGGTATCTTTCGATGCTTGATCGGGCAAAGGATATTATTGCCCAGAATGTGACAGAGAATCTTTACCAGCGGCATATTGTACCACTTTTCTTAGGATCCTAAGCTCGACGGCTCACGAGCCGCGGGCGATTCTCTTCAGTCTTTGGCGCCGTTCCAGGAATGTTCTTAAAACCGGGAATGGCGCTTTTCTTTTCTGACCTGACGAACCCAAAAACTCTTGACAAAGCAACTTTCTTTTGGTAAAGTTCCGGTGCACCGAGAGCGGTAAAGTTAACGCTTAAGTTATTCATCCTCTTGTCTGCCTCACCAATAACGAAGTCTCAAAGCCAACGACCTCGGAGAATCCGCGTTTTGCCCGAGATGACACCGTCGAAGCCAGAAATTGTGAGAGGGTATATCATGAAAGTCATTTTCGCAGCTGCAACGCTTGCTATGCTTTTTGTCTTGCTCTCGGGTGTCACGATAGCGCAGAGTTCGTTGACCGGCGTGGTAACGGACTCACTCACGCACGAGAAGCTTGTGGGTGTCAATGTCATACTTGTCGGTACTGGCATCGGGAATGCAACGAACATCGAAGGCGAGTTCAAGATCTTCAACATACCGGAGAAGAGTTACCAGGTGCGCATCTCGTGTATTGGCTATGAGCCCAAGTCAATGGAAGTCGATTTCAGCAGATCAGCCTCAAGACGCCTTGATGTGAAACTCACACCGACGGTGATTCAGGGCAAAGAAGTGGTCATCACGGCACAGATGCGCGGCCAAATCGCTGCGATGAACAGACAGGTGACATCCAACACGATTGTGAACGTCGTCTCCGAGGAGAAGATAAAGGAACTTCCGGATGCGAATGCGGCTGAGGCAATCGGTCGATTGCCGGGTGTTTCTATCCTGCGGTCGGGAGGAGAAGCAACAAAGGTCGTTCTCCGCGGCCTGAGTTCAAAGTTCAGCAACATCACTGTTGATGGTGTACGGGTACCCGCGACGGACTCGACATCCCGAGATGTTGATCTGAGTATGATTTCCCAAGGCTCGCTGGCGGGTATCGAGCTCTACAAAACGTTGACACCGGACCAGGATGCGGATGCCATCGCAGGCTCTGTGAATCTTGTCACCCGGAAAGCCCCGTCGGAAAGGCAGGTGCGTTTTGATACGAAGGGCGAATACAATCACTTGATGAAATCGACAAACCAGTACGATGGCGCCCTTCGCTACGGCGAAAGGTTCTTCGGTGACGTCCTTGGAGTTCAGATCCAAGGCGGTGCTGAAAGGAAGATCCGAAGTCGTGAGGATGTCAACTACGGGTATCGCACATTCAAAAATCCCACCCTCCCCGGGTATGACCCATCAACAACGGGTCTCGATAATGACTACAGTATCAGCCAGTTCCGAGTTGATTTTACCGACGAAGTCCGGAAGCGGGAAGGAGGGCAGGTTATTCTCGATGCCAATACGCCTGACAGCGGATCTGTCAAATTCAGCGCTCTCTATAGCAGCACCGCGCGAGATTACACGCTGTTCAATCGTGTGTACCCCGCCGGTGCAGGTGGCGTAAACTGGGACTACAGCTACCGGCATACAGAGCTCCAAACGAGCACGGTCAATACATCGCTACAGGGGAGGAATTTCCTTTTTGGATTCGATCTCGATTGGAGTACCTCATACGCGCATTCGAGAGTGAAGAATCCATTTGACTATCAGATGATCTTCACTGAAACGCCGGGCGTGAAGCCGGGGCAATCCGTGCCGTCGGGACGGGATCATCCGGAGGAGTACATTATACCGTTTGCCGCGAATGAATATGCAGCCTCGACGCTGACGACGGCTTCGTATTTCCGGAAAGAAAACCTTGAACGCGAGAGAGCCGCGTCGCTCAATATCGGCAAGAAGTACACTCTGACGGACCAATTCTCCGGAGAGTTCAAAGTTGGCGGAAAGATCAGAGAGCGGTCCCGCTGGCGCGACGAGGAAGAATTTGATGACAATGCATATCTTCACGGGTTCTATGCCACAAGCGCCGATGGCTCACCGATTATCCTCACAGGGACTCGTTTCGAAAACTATCTACGGACGCGCACCGTCGGCTCGCCGTCGCTCTCCGATTTCATTTCATCGTCGCCCGCATCGCGCGATCTGTTGGGGCTCTACAGAATGAATCCCCTCATCGAGGTCGATGCCATGAGGCTTTGGTACGACCTGAACAAGAACGGCAAATCCGGGGCCTCGCTGGAGTACAACGCGAATGATCAGGCACGGCTCAACGAGTACGTTGTCAAGGAGCGGCTCTCAGCAGGCTACTTCATGAACACGCTCAACATCGGCCAAATTGCGACTCTCATTGCGGGATTGAGGGTTGAGAGAGAAAGTAATGACTACAGCGCGGAATTCACACCGGGCGGGCTCTCGACCATTGGCATCATCATCTCCGCGACGTCAGGGCTCCACGACACCACCGCCCAGTACGATGAAACAATCTGGTTGCCGAATGCACAGCTGACGCTTCGACCAACTGATTTTCTCAGCATGCGCTTTGCCGCCTACCGTGCGCTGGCGCGGCCCGACTACAACCTCCGCATTCCAAGGTTTGTCTTGGTGTCCGGCAGTCCGACGCCGGTGACCCTCGGCAACCCCACGTTGAGGGACACCAAAGCGTGGAACTACGAGTTCAATACGCAGATCTATAGCAGTACGCTCGGGCTCATCTCGTTCTCTGCATTCTATAAGAAGATCGACGATCTCTACCACGAGATGAGTGCCGTGACCGTCAGCCGGGGATTCGATTCGCTCATGACGTCGATAGGAGTTACGTGGCATACCGTTGAGCCGTTCAGGTCCCTTCTCGCGAGGACCAACAACTATACGGTGACGGTGCCATACAATTCCGTTCGGCCCTCGTACGCATGGGGTTTTGAATTCGAGCACCAGATGAACTTCGGATTCCTTCCGGGTTTCCTGAAAAATTTCACGCTGTCGTATAATGGTACGCTGACGCGCTCAGAGACATTCATCATTCAGAGCGAATCGCGGCAGGATTCTGTCTGGCAGATCAATCCACGCACAGGTCAGGGAAAATGGGTTCCTGGAACCCCCTACAACGCGCCTATCGAGGTAAAAAGACAATCGGAAAACCAACCAAAACTCTTTGGCAACCTGGCACTGGGTTATGATATTGGCGGTTTTTCAGCCAGGATTTCGGTCTTCTATCAGGGAGAGTTTGTTCAACAGTATTCAACCGACGGTCAGAGTGATGTGCATGTCAACAGTTTCACGAAATGGGACCTTGCATTGAAACAGGAGGTCTCGAATTATCTTTCATTGTTTCTCAACGTCAATAATCTCACCAATCAGCAGGAGGGCACGTCGAGAATCAACACCGTGAGGAACTGGCGGCTGCCGCGCATGAAAGAACTCTACGGAACGACCGCTAACCTTGGACTGCGTCTAAGCATCTAGAACGTTTCATCAAGGTATCTCAAAAACCACAGGTCACTTCAAAGAACAATGGAGGACACCATGCGAGCAAAGCTCTTCAGTTTGTTCATCTTTCTGCTCCTGCTCTTCCCGATCAGGAGCATGAGTCAAGCTCTTGTAATCGAGGACTATTATGCCACGTCAGGGTTTGGCGCCGGGCAGTACCTCAATACCGTTATCGCCGGCGACACCGCAAGCCCGGAGTTCAAAGCAGGGACGCGTGTCTATGTTCTGCATAAGAACGGTATCTACGCTTGGAATGCCTCACTCGATTTCAAGGCGGGGAGCACCGTGACGATACGTGCTGCCTACGGCGAAAGCGGGCGGTATGATCCCACCATCTACTTCTATCCGACTGCTACCGGAGGAGGTGCTCCTCCCGGACAAATGACACAGTTGGCGAGCAACACGACGCTGAGCATGACTCACGTTATGGTCGCAGGATACAATGAACAGGTCGATTCGCTTCTGAAGTATTCGAACACGATGATCATGCGGACGTTGTCGACAAGTTCGAATACGCGCATCTACATTGACAGTTGCATCATGAAGACCATTGCGGGTCAGATCATACGGACCGAGGGGCCGGCAACGGTTCTGAAAGTCACGAATTCCATCTTCGCAGACATGGGGCACCCGACATCGAATTTCGGAGCGGGCAAATTCATCGACTCACGAAATGTTAAGATTGATACCATGATCGTACAAAACTGTACACTGGTGAATCTGTACGATCGCGTGATCCGACACTACCAGGCCACGAACGCGAACAGCATCCGGAACCTGGTATTCGATCATAATACGGTCCTGAACAGCATGTCGTACCATGGATTCCTGTCGCTCGGTACGGTGGACACAAGTGGCACAGGCAACCTTCAGATCACCAATAACCTTTTGGTCGACCATTTTGCGCTGGGCATGGATACGGCAGCTGTGCGGCAGGCTGAATTTGGTGATCCGGGAGAGCTGGATCCTGTGAACAATCTCGGACGAATGGCCTGGGTCCTTACAAATAGGAATGACAATGCAAAGTGGAATATCCAGAAGAACTACTATGCATCCTCAAAAGACGGCAAGGCAATTCTTGCCCTTGGTCCACCCAATGACACATTGTACGCCGGTCCGTACTACCATAAGCAGGGACCACCATACCTGACCTGGAATATGAACAAGATTCTGGCATCCCAGGGAAAGGACACGGTGAACACGTTTACGCCCGTCGATCAAATCACGTTCACGAAGGCCCCGGGACTGATGACCGAGTTGATCCGCTGGGTGCTGGACAGGAAGCTTGACAACAAGAACAAGCCAACGCTCAATACGAGCTCGATCTGGAATTGGACCTATGACTTCAAGCGAAAGAAACTCGAGTACTATTTTGACACGCTTGATTGCTCCTACACCTCCAGCATTAACCTTGGCAGCGCCGGCACGGATGGAAAGCAAATAGGATCAACCCGCTGGGCATTCAAGGGCGTCACTGCGATTCAGACGTCTGGTCAGGTGCCTTCGGAATTCAGTGTCGAACAAAACTATCCCAACCCGTTCAATCCATCGACAACAATTACGTATCGCATCTCAACAGCCAGCCAGGTGTCGTTGCTGGTCTACGACGTCCTTGGAAGGATCGTTGCGACGCTGGTCGACGCCCGCGTGCAGCCCGGATCGTATCAAACGACTTTCGATGCCTCGGCCCTGAGCACGGGTATCTACTTCTACCGCCTCAAAGCTGGTGATTTCACACAATCCAGGAAAATGGTGTTGCTGAAATAGTAATGGATGTGCGGTTCAGCCGGGGTCGGGGCGACTGCCCGACCCCGGCAAACCGTGTCGCCCGCTTGCCCTCGCCGGGGATC
>Ga0233425_10004571_pt1 | contig 23001 bp, 16 predicted proteins | sample Watercolumn_Towu_2_FD_181712 | JGI IMG/M metagenome (GOLD analysis project Ga0233425, IMG submission 181712) | Freshwater microbial communities from Lake Towuti, South Sulawesi, Indonesia - Watercolumn_Towuti2014_140_MG | ecosystem: Environmental > Aquatic > Freshwater > Lake | place... | reverse complement strand
CACAGTTCAATTCTCTATTTCCTTTCAATCAGCTCTCACTTCTCTATATTCAAAAAGCGGACTCCTAAACTACTAGTCTTTATTTTATTCGTCAAATGCTTTTGTAATTTTTTTATGAAGATTTTTTCAAGAATACAATCAACTCAATCAACTCTACAAAACTTAAGGCATTTTATTTCCCACAGCATTTTTTATATTTTTTGCCGCTTCCACACGGACAATCGTCATTTCTTCCTACTTTTGCCATCTCTCTGCGAATGGGAGTCAGCTTTTCTTCGGTCATTTCCATGCCCTCCGAAGCTTCACTTATCATCATTTCAGACGGAATTTGCGGCATACCACGAGGTATTGCCATCGACATAGGTCTTCTCGGGATTCCCGCAGCGGCAGCATTTGTCATGCCGAACTGTTCTATTTCTCTATGTATGAATTCCTGCGGCAAATGGGCTAAAAGTTGTTCAAAAGCCATTATCGTAGTAGCAGAACGGAACATATTATTCAAAATTTCTTGATTAAGGTCAGCCATCAAAATCGAAAATAATTTAAACGCTTCATGTTTATATTCTACTAGTGGATCTTTCTGAGCGTAAGCTCTAAGTGAAATCCCTGTTCTTAGTCCATCCATAGCGTAAAGATGCTCCTGCCACAACCTGTCAACCGCATCAAGGATGATATGTCTTTCTAATCGCCTTATGGCTTCAGGATTTTCTACCGATTCTTTCGCAGCATATGCTGTTTCGATTTTTTTATAAAGTTTTTTCTCCATTTCTTCAAGGTTTAACAGTGATACAGAATCATCCTGGATATCTTCCCTGGAGAAGCCTAAAGGAAAAGTGATATTAAGCCATGAAAGCAGGGTATGTTCATCAAAACCCGTTTCCTTTGCTCCTGCGCTAGAAGCAGCAAGATTAATATTTTTTTTTATTTCCGAGTCGACTATATCCAGAAGAATATCTTTAGGATTTTCAGAAAATAGCACTTCTTTTCTAAATCCATAAATAACCTCCCTTTGTTTGTTCATTACATCGTCAAATTCAAGAGTTCTCTTTCTTATTGAAAAATGCTGCTGCTCAACTCTCTTTTGTGCGGTTTCAATTGATCTGTTTAGTAGTGGATGCTGGAGTTCTTCTCCATCTGCAAGTCCGAGTTTACTCATTATTGACGATATTCTGTCTGAACCGAACAATCTCATTAAATTATCTTCAAGAGATATGTAAAATTTGGAACGCCCAGGATCCCCCTGTCGTGAACAACGACCTCTAAGCTGTCGGTCTATTCTGCGAGAATCATGCCTTTCACTTGCTATTACATAGAGCCCCCCCAGGTCAGGGACACCTTCCCCAAGTTTAATGTCTGTTCCGCGTCCTGCCATGTTGGTTGCAACCGTTACTGCGCCCCTCTGTCCGGCTCTGGCCACAATATCAGCCTCATATTGGTGATTTTTTGCATTGAGAACATTATGAGGAATTCCTTTTTTCTTTAGCATTCTGCTCAAAACTTCAGAAACATCAACAGAAACTGTTCCCAACAGTACCGGCTGTCCTTTCTTATGGCACTCCTCAACTTCGTTAATTATGGCATTATACTTTTCACGTTTTGTTTTATATATCGAATCATTAAAATCTTTCCTGATGCATAGTTTGTTCGTTGGAACGACAATTACATCCGTTTTATAAATTTGATGCAGCTCTGTTGATTCGCTTTCTGCAGTCCCTGTCATTCCTGCTAGCTTCTCATACATTCTGAAGTAATTCTGAATGGTAATTGTAGCAAAAGTCTGAGTTTCTCCTTCTATAGTAACTCCTTCTTTTGCTTCAAGCGCCTGATGAAGTCCTTCATTGAACCTGCGCCCCGGCATAAGCCGTCCGGTATGTTCATCTACAATTACAACTTTATTATCCTGAACAATGTAGTTTACATCTTTTTCAAACAAACAATATGCTTTGATAAGCTGTGAAATATTTTGTATCCTTTCGCTGTCTTTTGAAAATTTGTCCTGAAACTCCTGTTTCTTTTTGATTTTCTCAGGTTCTGACAGCACAGTGTCTACATCTATATTATGCAAAGATGCCAGAAGATCAGGAAGAACGAATGCGTTCGGATCGTCTGGATTTATGGTGTTTCTGCCTTTCTCGGTAAGATCAGCCTCGTGGGTTTTTTCATCTATCGTAAAATACAGCTCAGCCTGAACTTGCTGCAGCATGCCCCTATTCTGATCACTTTTTACAAACATTTCGGTTTTTTCAAGCCGTTTCATAATGCTGCCATCCTGAAGCATGTGCATAAGCTGGCGATGCTTCGGCATGCCTATTTTCGTTTGCAACAGTTTTATATATGCTTTTTCAAGTTCGTCCTCTTTGGAATCCTTATTTGAAATGGTTTCTTTTGCTTCGATAGTTAACCTGGAACATAGTAGATTCTGTTTGCGAAAGAGATCAGCAACCAGTGGTTTAAACTTATCGTATTGGTGAGAAGAGACTGCTGATGGCCCTGAAATAATAAGAGGGGTTCTGGCTTCATCTATAAGGATACTGTCAGCCTCGTCCACTATTGCGTAATAATAATCTCTCTGAACAAGTTGCTCTTTGCTCATTGCCATTCCCATATCACGCAGGTAGTCAAATCCGAATTCGCTGTTAGTCCCATATGTAATGTCTTTTTTATATTGTTCTCTTCGTTCAGCTGGACCCATATTGTTTTGTATGCACCCTACAGTAAGTTCAAGAAATGTGTAAATAGGCCCCATCCATTCAGAATCGCGCTTTGCATGATAATCGCTTACCGTTATAAGTTGGCAATTTTTACCGCTAAGAGCATTCAAATAAAGAGGCATTGTTGCTACTAACGTTTTACCTTCACCTGTTGCCATTTCTGCAATGTTTCCTCTATGAAGAACAATCGCTCCCATTAATTGAACGTCAAAAGGAACCATATTCCAAATGATTTCATGTCCACATACGGTTATGGTTTTTCCATACAATCTTCTGCACGTATTCTTAACAACAGCAAAAGCCTCGCACATCAAATCATCAATAGTTTCACCATTTTGGAATCTCTGTTTTAATTCTTGAGTCTTAGCAGCAAGCTGTTCATCTGTAAGCCGGGTATAAGTTTCTTCTATTTGGTTTATTTTATCAATAAGCGGCTTAAGCTTTTTTACATCTCTCGCAGACTTAGTTCCAAATATCTTTGTAAGTAATTTCATTACCATTTTAAGTTAATCTCCAATTCATTAAGTCGTATTTAAATACAAACTTTAAACAATAGCACAATTTGCTGAAAAAACAGGTGACTTAAATTTTTTGTGGAATTTATAAAGCTGACTACTTGCTAAAAACGAGACCATAATGTATTATTTTTAATATTGAGGCGGGTTTGATCCTCTTATGATAATGCATCGGGGCCGCAAGGCCTTATTGTTATGTTCCAGAGCGGAATCATTAACCCGCCTCCCTCGTTTTGTTAAGAACATTTATTTTTCAATGTTTATTCTAAAAAAAGCTCTCTATATTGATTCCCGAAATTTCCGGGAAATCGAGTACATTCCTATCAGCAAGTTAGAAAAGAGGCACAACATCCATGGTAAAAAAATCGTAGAGCCGCCAAAACAAAACAATAACCAATACGAATTTGAGGTTGTACTTTAATCCAAAATCATCAATAGTATATACGCAGCGGGTGAAAGTTATCACTTCCGCACAATTTTGTCTCAATGTACCATTTTGATAAAATTTTAGTTTAGAACACAACTATCTTCTCAGGTTGTTTACAAGTATAAGAATTGAAAGAAATTTTAAGTTGAAATAGAGCCTTTTTAAGATTTGCCTCTGCTTTCGAAGAAATTTCTTCTCCGATATCCCAATTATAACCTCTAATAGTAAGAAGATGAACTTTAGGGGTTTTATTGTACAGTTTTTTGCACAGATATATGAGAACTTCAGGACTTACAAAATGAGTTAACGTGAGATGATATCGTTTTGGATTTAACTTTTTTAAGTTATAAGCCGGACCGGATTTCGAAGCGTCGACAAATATAGCAAAGTCCATTTCGGACAACTGAAGAGAATCTTCAATGTTGAGCTGATAATTTGATTCCAGGAAAATGTTAGTGAATTTATTTTCCTCAACCCACCCCTGCATTTTGTTTACAAATGCAATTCCAAGTCCATCATCTTGTCTATCCGGATTTCCATATCCATAAATGAGAATTTTCTTCCTCCTCATTTTCGCTTTTTATCAATTAGATTTTCTTTCGAATCATAGAGAGATATTTCCAAGGGCATCTCTCCATACGCATGAGTAGCACAAGAGAGGCATGGGTCATAAGCTCTAATTACTACTTCTACTGCATTCATCATGCTTTCGGTAATTTCCTTTTTCCCTGACATGAACATTTTTGCGACATAATTCACGCCGCGATTTATCGGCTCATTGTTATTTGTAGTAGATACTATGAGATTACATTTAGTTATTTGGTCATCATTATTGACTTCATATTCGTGAAAAAGTGTCCCTCTGGGAGCTTCTATTACTCCTACACCTTTATTTTTCCTTTTTCCGGTTTTTATCAGATTTTCTTTTTGCAGATCAGGATCCTTCAGCAGATTTCTTATTGTTTCTGCGGCATGAAGCGTTTCTATAAGACGTGCCCAATGCGTATGCATACACATATTGTTGGGTTTTCCTGAGGTGTTCTTCTTATATTCTTCAAATTCTTTTTGGGCCAAAGGCGTAGGTATAAAATCAACTGTATTAAGGCGAGCGAGAGGCCCGACTCTGTACCACCCCTGATCTTTTCCCAGATGAATAAGATATGGAAATTTCATATAGCTCCAAGAACGAACCTCTTCTCCTATGTGCTCTAAATAATCCTGATAGTCAACGTCATTAAGTGTTTTTTGACCGTCAGAATTAACCGCTCTCAAAACTCCGTGATATAAATCCAGTGCCCCGTCTTTTCTTACAAGAGACAAATGATTGGAGTCAAATCTGGAAAAATTGTCAATAAAACTTTTATTATTTTTGTAATAATTTTTGAAAAACTCGATGGCTGACAAGGCAAGCTCAACCATTTTATCTGCGTTTAGCGGAGGTTTACCATTTAATAAAACATCTCTTTCCTGTAATGATAAATTTTTATTAACACCTCCAGGAATAGCGTCTGTCCCGTGTATTTTCTTACCAGCAGTTGCAAGTATTACTTCCTGTCCGTATTTCCTCATTGTTATAGCCTGAACGGCCAAATCTTTGTTCGCTTCAGCAATGTTTATCACATTACGTTTTCCCGGAGCTGAATCATAGCCGAAAAGAAGGTCAGGTGATGCAAGATAAAAAAAGTGCAGCGAATGAGACTGAAAAATCTGACCATAATGCATTAATCTTCGTATTTTTTCAGCTGTAGGTGTCAGCTCAGCACCAGCTCCTGCACCAACAACTACATCTAAAGCTTTTGCCGCCGCAAGGTGATGACTTACCGGACATATTCCGCACAACCTTTCAACTAATACTGGAACCTCCCAGTAAGGTCTTCCCTGCACAAACCGTTCAAACCCCCTGAATTCTACAATGTGTAATCTACTTTGAACAACTTTTCCATTATCGTCTAAATGTATTGTTACTTTACCATGCCCCTCAACGCGGGTGATAGGTTCAATCGTAATTTTTTTCCCCATCTAATTATTCCTGTTATTGTTAAGTAATCTTGAAAAAGAAAATAGTTATTAATTAATTTAAGTTAATAAGAGAATTTATTCAATGGATATTCGACTATTCCATAAGCGCCTTGTTAAAGAAGTTTTGGAATAATAATCCTATTTTTTTATAGAATCTTATTGCGTTTTTAACGAAATAGAGAATACTAACTTATTATTTAGAGTCAAAAAGTAGTAACCATAAAAAAGAAAGGATTAGGAAAATGAAACAACTTGTTCTGACGACAATCGTAACTTTAATGTTAAGCTGCTCTTTGCTATTAGCAGAAGACGCTGCAACACAACAAACTCAGCCTGTAAGTCAAGGTTCGAAAATTACTTGCTGTAAAATGAAAAATTGTAAGTCAATAGGAGTCAGAGCTGAGAGAGCAGCTGCCAAATTAAAAGCAAAAGCGCAAAAATGTACTAAATTGGCTGATCTGTACACAAATTGCGCAAATGCTCAGCAAAAAGTTGCAGATGCTGCTAAAGCTGCAGCTACGTGTAACTGTATGGGAATTTGCAAAGCCGACAAAGATACAGCAGCAACGGACATAGAGAAACAATGTAAGGAAGTATGTGGTAAACTAACAGCTGCTCAAGAGGAAGCTGCAAAAGCTTTTAATGCTCTTACTGATTATAAGAAAGTTGGCAGGAAAATAAGCACAAGTTCAAGGTGCATTGCTCCAGCTTCAGACTCATCGGAATCGTCATTCTAATACAAAAATAAATCATGCCGCACATATTTCTCTAAAACGACAAGTGCGGCATTTTTCTTTTTCGCTGGTTTTATAAAAATTTTCCTCGTAAGCTTTTTTGTCAAACGTAAGACAGGAAAGCATATTAAGAGATGACTCCCTTATCAGTTTAGATATTTCAGATTCCGGCGGGCACTCTTCTAACACGATGCATTTATCTTTGTCAGCAATGATAGTTCTAGGCGTATATTCTTCATTCAAAAGCTTGTAAGTTTTTTTTAGAAAAAGGATGGCAAGCGACATAGAAAAAGGAGGGTTGACTTCATTTTTTGGCGGCATAGGATAGATGTCTATGATAAATTTTTTATCTTTTTCAGTGTATGCAATACCAGGATTAACCCACACTTTTATATTATTTAAAACAAATTCACCATGGCCGTTTATACTAATAAAATCCCCATATCGTTTTTCCTTCAAGATATTAAAGAATGAGTTTTCCCATATAACATTCCAAAAACATTCAAGCCTTGCTGTAATTCGTTTTTTCAAGTTGCTAATAGATTCTTCAGCAAAGTAAATACTATCCAGGCACAATTTTTTAGGGTCATCTAAAAACTCCTGTCTTTCAAGTTCAAAAATGTCCTTGTATGTGGTTCTTATTGAAAAACTTCTACATGATACCAAACTAAATTCTGTTTCCCTTTTTATAGCAGAGGAGAGAGTTTTTTTGATAATAGATTTTAACCATGGGGCCTCACTCTTTATATTTTTTAGTCTATAAATGAACTTGGTTCTTTCAGCTGCATTTCCATCCCAGCCTGCCCATGAACCATAATAATGATAAAAATATTCCTTTTTGCATCTCTCAAACATGGTAAATCTTTGCAAAGACCATGAGAAGTTGTTTGTGAATGTACCTATCATGTTTAAATACTTATTAGTTCAAAAGCAAGCAAGAGGCCTACTATGTAAGCTGGAGAAGTAAAAAGAATAGATATGATCTTTGCTGTTTCTTGTTCATGCGCTGAAAGTCCGGGAATTTTTAAACCCAAATCCTCGACTTTGCCCCATATCGAAAAGTATATGTCTATGACAAGTATAAATATTAATGGTATAATGCTGACAAAATTCAGTTTTTCTATTATAAGAGGGGTCCAATAGGCTATCATCACAAAAATCATATAAATTGCGCTGAAAATCTCGTAAACAAAGAAAACAAGCTTCATCTTGTATTTGAAATGAAAGATTAGATTAGATATAAGTAGTAGTATAAAGAGTAACATGTATATTTTCATAAAAATCGGCATTATAAAAACCTCCGTCGACAATCAAAAGAATCTTTAAAAGTAAAAAACTTTGTTTCTCTCTTTTTTAACATAATACCTGAACTTTAAAAATCATCCTGAAAGAATATATTTTACCTGTCTTTGGTACAATTTTAGACATGAAATAAAGACTATAAACGGACACTTAATGTCGCGGCAACTGAATGGGAAAATTTGAGCATTTAATTTTGAATTGTGGTATTTTTATGATCAGGCAGATATACGAAATAGAAGGAATAGTACAAGGAGTCGGATTTCGTCCGGCCATATACAATTTTGCTCTAGCGTCAGGTATTGGAGGTGCAATACAGAATTGTTCAGGTAAAGTATTGCTTATTTTGGAAGGAGAAAAAAGTTCTATATTAAAGTTTATTCAGAATTTACCTGAAAATTTGCCTGTTGTTGCGAAAATAAGTTCAATAAAACTAATTAAAAGTGAGCCGTGCAAAGAAAAGAATCCATTTAAAATATTGAAAAGCACAAGTGATTTTGCATACAAGATTTCAATCCCTGTAGACCTTGCCATATGCAAAGAGTGTAGGGATGAAATAGCTAATCCTTCTGATAGACGCTATAAATATCCGTTTACAACATGCATAAACTGCGGTCCGCGATATACAGTAGTAAATGCAATGCCTTATGACCGTTGCAGGACCACGCTTTCTGAATTTGAGTTATGCGAAGAGTGCAAAAAAGAGTATACAAATCCATTAAACAGACGCTTTCATGCGGAAAGCATAGCTTGTCCTCAATGCGGTCCGAAACTTTTTCTTTGCGACAAAGACGGACATATCATCAATACAAATGACTGCATTGCGGAAACCAAGAAACTCATAAAATCTGGTGCGATTGTAGCTATTAGGGGAATTGGTGGATACCTGTTAGCGTTTGATGCTTACAACAGAAATACTATCATTACCCTTCGGAGACGTAAGAAAAGGCCATCGAAACCTTTTGCTGTTATGGTAAGAGATATCGAGACTGTAAAAAGATATTGTAAACTTTCTCTGAAAGAAGAAAAATTGTTAACCTCTCCGGTTTCTCCAATAGTAATTTTGCAGTTGAAAAGTTCCGCAAGCGCCAATCTTCCGGTTAGCTTACTATCTCCCAACACAAACACACTTGGTATTATGCTTCCCTATTCGCCTCTCCATAGTCTGCTTTTTGACAATGAAATAGATATGCTGGTAATGACAAGTGGCAATAAACGAGGGGAACCTGTTTGCATAAAAAATGAAGAAGCTTTTTTGAGGCTAAATGAGATAGCCGACGTTTTTTTATGTCATAACAGAGAAATAAATCTCAGAAACGATGACTCACTGGTAGCCATTCAGAATAGGAAAGCGCAATTATGGAGAAGGGCTAGAGGTTATACTCCTGAACCAATTAAATTGAATAAAAAAATAGAGAAAACCATTTTTGCAATGGGAGCAGAATTAAAAAATACAGTCACGCTCGCTTTTGGCAATGAAGCAATAATCTCTCCGCACATAGGCGACCTGGAAACTCTAGAAGCAGTCAATGGCCTGGAGAAAACTGTAAAGGAATTCCCACTATTTTTTAGGCGAGAACCACAAATTATTGCTGTAGACTTGCACCCGGATATGCATTCCACTATTCTTGGTAAAAAACTGGCTCAAGAAAAAAATATACCAACAATCGCAATCCAGCATCATTATGCCCATGCTTGTTCATGCATGGCCGAACACAACCTGAACGAAGCTCTTGCTGTTGTTTTTGACGGAACAGGTTTGGGGCTAGACAACACGATTTGGGGTGCAGAACTTTTACACGTGAAAGGAGAATGCCTCAAAAGGCTGTCTACTTTTAAAGCAGTAAAGCTTTTGGGAGGCGATGCGTCTGTTCTTAACCCGGTCCGCCAGTTGGTAAGCAGATGGATTGATGCGGAAATAGATATTCAGAAAGAAAATATTATTAATACCATGGGAATAACACAATTAGCCTTACTCAAACAACAGTATGAAAGAAATATCAATTCTCCTTTAACTCATGCTGCAGGCAGGTTGTTTGATTCTGTATCAGTTATACTAGGAATAGCTCCAAAAGTTATCAGTTATGAAGGAGAAGCAGCAATAAGACTGGAAACAGAAGCAAAAAAAACAAAAGTTGCGAGCAAAAATAACATGTTTGAGTTTTCTATCAACGAAATTAATGGTATGCTTTTTATAGATTGGGCTCAAACCTTTAAAAATTTTTCGCCGGAATTTGTAAATAAAATACACAAAGATAAAGACTATCTTAAACTCAGACAGCAGTATGCCCTGGATTTTCATATCGCAGTAGCGTTAGCAATATCAAAAATAGTAGAGTTTGGACTCTCAAAAACGGCTGTAAAAGATATAGTCCTTTCCGGCGGAGTATTCATGAATGCAATTCTTACAAAGCTGGTTGCAGAAAAGCTATCTGAGCAATTTAAACTCAATATACATATTCATGAACGAGTCCCTCCGAATGACGGGGGAATTTCGTTCGGACAGGCAATAGCCGCATCTTATGCTAAAATTTAGAAAAACGCCTTAATGATAGATTATTTCACAAACAGCTTCTTGAAATAGAAAGTTTGTTATGCAAAAACACAAAAACTAAAGTTTGACCCTGGAAACTTTGGAATAAACCATTTCTGAGGGATTAACGATTTTTTCGAACTCTTCGGTTGTTACAATATTAAGCTGCAGACAAGCTTCTTTTAAAGACAAATTATTATCATAAGCATATTTTGCCGCTTTTGCAGCAGTATCATAACCTAAAATTTCATTAAGTGCTGTTACAAGCATCAGAGAATTATTAAGAAAATAATCTATTTTTTTTCTGTTAGGCTTTATCCCGACAACCAGAAACTTATTGAAATTTTTACAGCTATCGGACAATAAATTTATAGACTGCAAAATATTGTAAATAATTACAGGCTTATAAACATTAAGCTCAAGGTTCCCCTGAGAACACGCAAAAGCTATTGCAGCATCATTCCCAATAACTTGGGCACAAACCATAGTAAGAGCTTCGCACTGAGTAGGATTAACCTTTCCTGGCATGATGGATGAGCCAGGTTCATTTTCAGGAATTAAAATCTCACCTATACCGCATTTTGGCCCTGAAGATAACAAACGAATATCATTGGCTATTTTTACGAGAGAACAGGCTAGAGTTTTCAAGGCACCGCTTAGGAAAACAAAATTATCATGAGAAGCTATGTAACAAAACTTGTTTTCTGCTGCGATAAAATTAACTTTTGTAAATTTGGCAATGTATTTTACTGAAAGTTTTTCGAAGCCCTTTGGAGCATTAAGGCCGGTACCTACAGCTGTTCCGCCCATTGGAAGCTGAAGTAATTCATTAGTGGTTTTTTCGATATTGGAAACTGCATTTTTCAACTGAGCTGCATATCCGGAAAATTCCTGCCCAAGAGTTATAGGAACGGCATCCTGCATATGAGTTCTGCCTATTTTGATTATTCTTTCAAACTTTTTCGACTTCGTTTCAAAACCTCCGGTAAGCACTTTAAGAACAGGAAGAAGTTTTTTTTGAACAGCAAGATAAGAAGCAATATGCATAGCTGTCGGAAAAGTATCATTGGACGACTGCGACATATTTACATCATTATTCGGATGCACTGGAAACTTGCTGGCTTTCGAACCTCCGGCAAGCATATTTGCCCTGTTCGCAATAACCTCATTCACATTCATGTTAGTCTGTGTGCCACTGCCAGTTTGCCAAACATAAAGAGGGAATTCACAATCAAGTTTACTGGAGAGTATTTCATCAGACACAGTTTCTATCAAATCTTTTTTTACCTTGTCAAGTTTTCCAAGGTCAAAATTAGCACGAGCTGAAGCTTTCTTAACTATGGCATAAGCCATTATTAATTCCATAGGCATTAGTTCTGACCCGATAGAAAAATATTCTAGAGAACGCTGAGTCTGCGCGCCCCAATATTTTTCTTCCGGAACACAGATATCTCCAAAAGAATCATGCTCTGTTCTGTAATCTTCTTTCATATGAGCCTCTTGCAAACCCTGATTATTTTGTTAACGATTTAAAGTTCAACATTTTTATAATCAATAAGTTCAGTAAATAAAAAGGATTATAGCAAAAGATAACCAACTTAATGATTTTTTAAGATTTTTTCTTTAGAGCGTTCTTTTCTTTTTTGTATGATTGCATAAAACGAAGGAACTAAAATAGTTCCTATTGTCCCGGCCAAAATAGTTCCTCCGAAAACTGCCGTTCCGAGGGCTCTTCTGCTTGCTGCGCCTGCTCCTGTAGCAATTACGAGGGGCAATACTCCCAGGACAAATGCTGAGATAGTCATTATTACCGCTCTAAATCTCAAGCTAGCAGCCACCCTCGCTGCCTCTATAATAGATTTTCCTTTTTCTCGTTGTTTTTTTGCAAACTCGACTATGAGTATTGCTGTTTTAGCTGCTAAGCCAAATACCAAAACAAATCCTATTTGAGCATAAATGTTATTAGCTATTCCTGCTACCCATATTCCTATCAATGCGCCGAGAAATCCAACAGGAACTGAAAGCATTACGCTAATTGCTAAAGACCAGCTTTCATATTGTGCTACGAGGAAAAGATATATGAATGTTATTGCTAAGATAAAAATAAAAATCACTTTATTACCGGCAAGAATTTCCTGGTAAGCTGTGCCTGTCCAGTCATAACTCATTCCCTCAGGAAGTACTTCATTTGCCACTTTTTCCATTGTTTTAATAGCCTGACCCGAACTGAAGCCTAGTTTTGCTGATCCATTAATTGTAGCAGAAGCAAACATGTTGTAATGATATACTATTTCCGGCGCCAATATTTTTTTAGCTGTTATAAAAGTCTTTAAAGGAACCATTTCATCGTTAGAATTTTTAACATATAGATTGAAAATATCTTTTTCTTCGCATCTGTAGTCTGACATGGCTTGAACATATACTTTATAAACTTTACCGAATTTATTAAAATCATTTATGTAAATTGATCCCAAATAAGCTTGAAGGGTTGTAAAAACGTCGGACAGTTGTATCCCTAATTTTTTTACCTTTTCTCTGTCTATATCAAGATATATCTGTGGGACATTTGCTCTGTACATTGTATAAGCTCTTTCTATTGTTGGAGTATTCATAGCAGTAGAAGTTAATGAGCGCAATACTTCAGCCATTCTTTGGGGATTATTTCCTGTTGTATCTTGAAGTATGAATTCAAATCCTCCAGTAGTGCCGAGCCCTTGAATAGGTGGAAGAATGAACCCAAATATATCCGCTCCGAGAATAGAGGAGGTTAATTTGTTTGCTTTTCCCGCAATAGCAATGGAGGATTCATCTTTTGCTTTTCTTTCATCCCATGGTTTTAATACAGCTATAATAAGTGCGCCATTAGAAGAACTTGCCTTGGAAAGCATAGAATATCCGGTAACTGTTTGTACATCTTGTACTCCTTTAATATTTTTTAATATATCCGTAACTTGACGCACTACTTCTGACGTTCTTTTAATAGATGCTGCATCCGGCAATTGTATATTCATCATTACAACGCCTTGGTCTTCATCAGGCAGGAATCCTGAAGGCAAATGCCTATACAGAAAAAACAGAGAAACAAACACGATAAGCATAATTCCTATGACAAAAGAACTTCTTCTCAGGGATATAGCTACTATATAATTGTATTTTCTTTTTATGTAATCAAAAATTTCATTAAACCAAACAAAAAATATTGGCAGTTTATGATGTTCGCCTTTCAATAAGGTGGCACACAAGGCAGGGCTGAGAGTTAGGGCATTTATGGCAGAAATACCTACGGAAACGGCGACTGTTATACCAAATTGTCTGTATAGTTCTCCGGTAATTCCCGGAAGGAACGCTACTGGAACAAACATTGCCATCAGAACCAGCGTTGTCGCTATAATTGGCGAAGTAACTTGATGCATAGACTTTCTTGTCGCTTCTACAGAAGAAAGACGTTCTTCTTCCATTATTCTGTGTACGTTTTCTATTACTACTATTGCGTCATCTACTACTATTCCTATTGCAAGAATCAGTCCAAAAAGAGTTATAGTATTAATAGTGTATCCGATAGCCATTAAGACTGCGAATGTCCCAATAAGAGATACTGGTATTGCTATCGTAGGGATTATTGCGGAACGCCAATCTTGAAGGAACAAAAAGGTAACCAGGATAACTAAGAATACAGCTATGAAAAGAGTTTCAACAACTTCATGTATTGATGAGGTGACATAATTTGTGCTATTATATAAAATTTTCGCATCTACGCCGGCAGGAAAACTTTTTGACAGTTTTTTAAGTTCTTTCTTGACTCTTCTGTCTATTTCCAAAGCATTGGATCCGGGTAATTGGTATATAGCTAACAATGCGGCTGGTTTTTTATTAAGTTCCCCAAACGAATCGTAAGAATAAGAACCTAATTCTACCCTTGCTATATCTTTTATCTTTACGGCATTACCACCCGCATCTTCTTTTATTATTATGTTTTCAAACTCCTCAACACTGGACAATCTTCCCTTTGTCAATACAGTGTATTGAAACTGTTGGTTTTTTGAGGCAGGTTCGGCTCCTATTTGACCTGCCGCAACTTGAACGTTTTGTTCACGTATTGCTGATATAACCTCGGATACTGACATTTTAAGACTGGAAAGTTTATTTGGATCTAACCATATTCTCATAGAATAATCCTGGCCACCAAGAAGCTGCGCGTCTCCGACTCCAGGTATTCTCATTATTGCGTCTCTAATATTTATTGATGCATAATTACTAAGGAATATTCCATCGTACCTATTATCTGGAGAAAAAACGTCAATTATACTTAGCATATTGGATGATTTAGCTTTTACTGTTACACCCTGTTTTTTAACCTCCTCGGGAAGTTGAGCTAGAGCTTGTGTTACACGGTTCTGTACATTAACGGTATCCATATTGTGATCTGTACCGACTTCAAATGTAACAGTAATAGAAGCTGAACCGTCATTAGATGCCAAGGAAGACATGTATATCATGCTTTCTACTCCATTAATTTGTGCTTCAAGCGGAGTTAAAACGGTCTTTTCTACAGTATCGGCATTAGCTCCCGGATAAGTTGCCGATACAGATACTGCGGGAGGAGTTATATCAGGATATTGAGCAACGGGTAGTGTTTCTATTGCTATTAATCCGGCTATAACAATTATAATGGAAACTACAAACGCAAATTTAGGCCGTGAAATAAAAAATTGACTTATCATAAAACTTTATTTCTTTCGGACAGCGTTAAGTTTTTTAGCTTCAGCTTCAGTTAATGGATTGACCACCATGCCAGGTCTCACTTTTTGCAGACCTTCGACTATTATCATTTCTCCTTCTCTTATTCCTTTGGAGACTATGAAATAAGATTCATATTCCTGATCGGTTTGTATGTTTCGCAGCTCAACTTTTTTATCTTTGTCTATGACAAATACAAATTTACCAGACTGCCCTTCTTGAACGGCTTTTTGCGGTATTAATAGGGATTTTGTTGGTGTGCTTTTAGTTAATTTTACTATTACATAAGCACCGGGAAGGATTATATGATCCGGATTAGGAAAATATGCTCTTATATTAATAGTACCTGTTAATGGGTTAATTTTATTGTCAACAAAATAAATATCTCCTGGATAAGGATATTCAGTTCCATTAGATAATATCAATCTGGGAATCACTTTGTGTGCACTCATTCTTTTATTTATATTTGCTGTTTTTGTAGTTTCACTGCCTGTTTTTTCCTGGAGAGCAGATACAAGAAGAGATTCACTGATAGCAAACTGGATTTGAATAGGATCAAGCATAGTAAGAGTTGCAAGAGGTTCGCTTGAAGGTCCGACAAGATTTCCTTCATCATATTTTGAAGCTCCTAATTTTCCATCGCATGGAGCACACACATCGGTATAACTTAAGTTCAGTTCGGCATTTTTCAATTTTGCTTTTGCTGACAGCAGACTGCCTTCACTGGAATATTTAGTTTGAACTGCTTTATCATATTCTCTTTGACTTACTGCGTTTGTAGCTCTGAGTTTACTTAATCTGTTGAATTCTATCAGAGCGTTTTGATAATCAGCTTCAGCGCTGAGTACTGCTGCTTTTGCTGCTTCGACATCGGCTGTATACTGGTTTTTTTCTATTACAAAAACAATATCTCCTTTTTTCACGTATGAACCATTTTCAAAGTTCTTTTTAGTAAGAAAACCGGTGACCCTGGCCACAAAAGAAATCTCTTCTTTAGCTATGGCCTGTCCTACAAATTTAGCAGAAAGAATCACATCTTCAGCAATGACAGGCGCTACAGTTACATTAGGTGGAGGAAGCTGCTTCTCTTTTTCTAAACAGGATGTTGTTATTAATAAAATTGCGATTACTGTTAACAAAGTAGTTCTGAAAAAGATATTTTTTAATAGCATAATTTTAACTTTCCGGTCCATAATTTATATTTTCCTTTTCAATCCGAAATTGGCGATTCGAAATCTGAAATTTAAATTCCTATTATATTCATTGTTTCAATAAGGATTTTTTTATTTTTTTCCCGCATAGGGCAAAGAGGAAGTCGGTATTCTTCCTCAATCATTTCCCTCATTGCCATAGCCGCTTTTATCGGAATGGGATTTGTTTCAATGAATATGTCGCGCATGAACCTGTAATATTTATAATGAATTTCATTTGCTTTAGCTAAGTCTCCGGCAAAAAAGGCAGTTATCATCTGTTTTAATGGTTTCGGGCAAAGGTTTGAAGCTACGCTTACTACTCCTTTTGCTCCTATTGCCATCAGAGGAAGAGTAAAAGAATCATCTCCGCTTAGTACAGTAATATCGCAAAGGGAGAGTATTTCACTTACTTTATCTACATTTCCTTCAGAATCTTTCAGCGCTGATATATTAGAATTTTTACTCAACCTGGCGACAGTTTCCGATGCTATAGGAACTCCAGTTCTTCCTGGTATATTATAAATTACTACTGGTAATCCTACTTCAGCTATTGTAGAAAAATGTCTGTAAAGCCCTTCTTGTGTCGGTTTATTATAATATGGAACCACTTGTAAAGCTGCATCAGCACCCAGCTTTTTTGCTTCTTCGGTTTGTTTCACAGCCCTTGCTGTAGAATTAGATCCGGCCCCTGCTATTACCTGGCAGCGTCCGTTCACCTGAGTTACAACAGTTTCAATTATTTTTAAATATTCTTCAGTTGAAACCGTCGGAGATTCTCCGGTTGTTCCCATCGGCACTATTCCGTCAACTCCTCCATCTATTTGAAACTCTACAAGTTCTCTTATCTTATCAAAATCGACCTTCCCATTCCTAAAAGGCGTAACTAATGCAGTATACAATCCCTTAAATTCCATATACTTAACCTCCAGATTCTAGTTTAGTTGTCTCCAGCACTTAAAATCTCATAAAAAACTTTTTACCATCATATTTTAGATATCTATTAAAACCGGCTAATATTCGGCATAGCTTATTAAAATTATAAATGAGTTATATGGCATTAGCAATAACATAATAGAAGAGAAAATCCATTTTTTGATTAATAGATATTGTGTAAAAACTATGAAAATCCGACTCTGTCAATATCAGTCTAAACACGCCTGATGTAGTTATAATGTTTTTTCTTGTATTTTGTTTAGAATGGGGAAAAAGACTGTATATCATTCATGATCCTAAAGATCGAAACAGCTTTAACTTTTTCATGTAGATCAAAAGAAGAGTCGCCTGCATGTATCAAATATAATTGTTTGAGTTTCAAATCGGTTATAGCATTCTTCATCGAGGGAGTAATAAATGGAGAACTTGTTCTTTTAATTTCAAAGCCAATACGTGTAGCTCCTCTTATTATCAGGAAGTCAAGTTCGAGCCCGGCTTGTGTCGCCCAGAAATAGCACTCTTCATTTTGAGCACCAAGAATTCTTATGATTTCTCCAATTACAAATCCTTCCCAACTAGCACCGCACTTAGGATGCTTTTCAAGTTCATCCATGTTTCTTATCCCAAGAAGATTATGTGTTATCCCAGAATCTATAATATACGTTTTAACAGCTTTGACTTGTCGTTTGGATATGTTTTCATGCCAAGGTTTAAGTATTCTCACCATAAAGCAGTCGGCCAGTTTGTCAAGATATCGACGAACAGTAGTGTCAGCTACTCCAAAAGAACGGCCAAATTCTGAAGAGTTCCATATCTGGCCATGATAATGTGCAAGCATTGACCAGAATCTGAACATAGTTTCTGAAGATACAGAAATTCCAAGTCCTGGTAAATCTCTTTCAAGAAATGTTTTTATAAAATTTCTGCGCCATAAAAAACTTTTTGCGTCAGTTGATGCCGTAAATGATTTTGGGAATCCTCCCCTAAGCCAAAGTAAATTTGAACTTTCAACGCCTAAATCTTGAATCGAAATCCCGTATAATTCATAAAAATGTATTCTTCCCGCTAAAGTTTCGGAACTTTGTTTTAAAAGATGCGGAGATGCACTGCCTAAAACCAGGAATTTAGTTCCTGAATCTTCTCTGTCGGCTAGTACTCGCAGCGTAGTAAATATGTCAGGTTTCCTTTGAATTTCATCAAGAATAACAAGCCCTCTTAGTGGTTTGAGTGCTAGCATCGGATCGTATAGTCTTGACAAGTCTTCCGAATTCTCAAGGTCGTAAAATGTTACATTTTCACATCTGTCTTTGAAGATTTTAGCGATTTGCCTGGCTATAGTTGTTTTCCCGACCTGCCTTGCTCCCAGTATGCCAACAACAGGATAATCGCCAATTAGTTCTATAATATTGCTGATATCTTTTATTCTGTTAATCATATTGTAAATTCTGTTTTAAACGCCGAATTATCAATGTGAAGATACTACTTGCTTGACTTATTTCAAGAGTTGCAAGTATCTTTTTTGTCAATTATCTATTCAAGATTGGATAGTTTTGATTATAAATGATAATTTCCAGTAAAGACTTCGCATACCGGACCTGTGAGATATACTTTTGTTAATGGTTTGTCTTCCGGAATCTCTACTGTAAGCTGGTCACCGTCTGTTGTTGTGAATTTAATTGGTGACCTGGTATTTTTATATAACCACGCGCAAATAGCAGATGCAGATATTCCAGTACCGCAAGCAGAGGTTTCTTCTTCTACTCCACGCTCGTAGGTTCGGATTAAAAAACTACTTTTATCTTTCACCTTTTTGTCAATAGAAACAAAGTTTACATTGGTTCCTGTAGGACTGAATTTGTCGTGATATCTTAGAAAACGTCCTTCCTTATTTACATCTATTTTCTCTATGTTATCTACAAAGACAACAACATGCGGAACTCCGGTATTTCCAAAATACATTTTTCTATTACCAATAGAAACTTTTTTAAACTCAGCAATGTACGGTACTTCTATCCTTACAGAGGAATTGTCTATTACTTCTGTATAAAGCAGTCCAGCGTCTGTTTTTATGCTGAGTTCCTTAGGCTGATTTAATCTATGCCGTGCATACCATGCCGCACATCTTAGCCCATTCCCGCACATTTCTCCCTTGGACCCATCACTATTGTAATATACCATTTGAGCATGGTATCCGGTTTTTTGTTCCGGTATTGATACAATGATCAACCCATTTGCGCCTATTCCTCTTTTTCTGTTACAAAGTTCTGCTATTTTTTCTTTTTTGAAAGTATCAGAGGAAATTAATTCTGTTCCGGTTAACATTATAAAGTCATTCCCGGCCCCATGTATTTTTGAGAAAGTAATATTCATATACAATCACCTCACTTTGATTACTGAATAATAGCTCTTTTATATCTTGTTTACAACTTTGAAATTAATTAAGAGTTTGGCAAAAAGGTGCTCAATTTTTTTTGTAGAAATACTTGACTAATTTGAGTTTGGCACATAGTTTATGACCTTTATTTTACTGTTTTTTCCATTGACTATGGATAGGAAAGTCTCATGAAGTTATTAATTGATTTTTTCCCAATCCTGTTATTTTTTGCAGGCTATAAGTTTTATGATATTTACATAGCTACTGTAACAGCTATGATTGCGTCATCACTCCAGATTGGATTGTTTTGGTTTAAGTATCGTAAATTTGAATTTACTCATGTCATTGCTTTGATTTTAATTTCAGTACTTGGCACAGCAACTTTGTTGTTACGTAATAAAATTTTTATCAAATGGAAACCTACAGCAGTTTACTGGGTGCTTGCACTATTATTCTCAGGTTCACAAATAATAGGTGCAAAGCCATTTATTCAGCGCTTAATAGGTAATAAGCTCACAATGCCGCAAAATATTTGGCAGCGGCTTAATTTTAGCTGGGTGCTATTTTTCGGATGCATGGGTGGAGTTAATCTCTACATTGCTTACAACTTCAGTACTGATACCTGGGTAAATTTTAAATTGTTTGGCTTTCTAGGCAGCACTATTGTGTTCGGACTATTACAATCGTTTTATCTGAGAAAATATTTGAAGCAAGTAGTAAATGACCCGGCTCTTGCGGCAAAAAATGAAAATAATTAATATTAGTTATTACTTCAGGATTAGTTGCATATATATTGCACCTTGCACTGGATTTTCTCTATAAGGTTTGATTTCATAAAATCCCATTGAACGATAAAGGGCTATCGCTTCTTTCATTGACGGCACTGTATCAAGCCGCATATATACATAGCCAATTTTTTTTGCTTCTTTTAAGACTGTTTCTGTCAGCTTTTTGCCGATTCCTTTGCCTCTGAATTCCGGTCTTACATATAATCTTTTCATTTCACAAGTGTTATCAGAAAACTTTCTCAAGGCTATGCAACCGGTGATCTTTGTCTTGTTCATAGCGATAATTAGGCGGCCGTCAGGAGAAGCATATTCTCCAGGGAGTTCGGCGAGTTCTTTGTCAAAATTTTGAAAGCACAGGCTAAAGTTTAGTGAAGAAGCATATTCTGTAAAGAGTTCTCGTGCGGCTGATAAAAGTTCTCCGGATTCTGCTAAAGTAAGTTTTATCATGTCTTTATTTTGCTGTTCTTTTTTGTTAAATATTGAAGAATAGATATGAGAAGAAGTACTACACAGGCTTGAATAAAGCAGATCATAGCTGTCAGGACATCTCCCCAAAGCATGGGAAGTACGCTCAAAGAAACGATAATAGCCAAGAGATGAACACACAATACAGCTGTTTTCTTTGTCATTCCCATTTTATTGAATCTGTGCGAAATGTGATTGTTGTCTCCAATGTATATCGGTTTACGTATTTTTATTCTTATAACGACGACAGACAGCAGATCAAACAGAGGTATAGCAAGTATAAAGAGCGGAATTAAAACAGCAAGCGGTGTTTGTGTTATTCCCTGTTGATAGTAAGTTGTTAAAGCTCCAGTAATTGCCAGAGTATATCCAAGGAAATGACTTCCGCAATCGCCCATAAAAATTTTAGCAGGAGAATGATTGAATATCCAGAATCCCACAGCTGCTCCCAAACCGGCAGCGCTTAAACTTGCAACAAAATAATGTTTAAAGATAATAGCTATAGTCATGAAAAAGAAAAAAGCTATAGAAGCTATACCTGTAGCAAGCCCGTCCATATTATCAAAAAAATTAACAGCGTTTATGACGAACAGTATCCAAAATACAGTTACGCACCAGTTTATTATTCCCGAATTGATAAATAACGTTATTTTGATATCGGCGGAAGTGACTACAAAAATGGCGATTATAAATTGTCCCATGAATTTGATCTTGGCGCTCATGGCTTTTTTATCATCGAAAAATCCGAGAAGAGTCATAAAAAGGGCACCTAGCGCAATTACTACAATTCTTTTTTGCATAATAAATATTCCAGATATATAGTTAGGAATATCAGTCTTAAATATTAATGGCGCGAGAAATCCAATAAGAATAGTCATCAGCCATGCTGAACACATTGCGAATCCACCCATTAATGGAATTGTTCTGGAATGATTTTTATGTTCCTGTTTAGATGGTATATCTACTACTCCTATTGATACAGCTATTTGCTTAAAAATGGGTGTAAAAATAATCGTAAAAAATAGAGAACACAAAAAAACTGCAAAATAAATTAAAAGCCAATTCATTGAATACATGTAGTTGGGATATATGGAGCAAAATTCTTAGGAATGATTTTAATTCCCAACGTCCTTATTCGTTCTCTAATTTCTGATTCTTCATATCGGCTCGTTACTAATATTGCTTGATCTTTTAAATCTAACTGTTCTATCAAGTCCAAACCTGTTTCCCTGGAATTAATCAGTTCGTGGTCAACTAAAAACAGATCATGTTTTGAACGTGAAGTTTTACCCGCCTTTGTATGGCTTCCGCCTTCGCTTTTAGCTTCGGCGGGACAAGTCCGCGTGGTTAGACAATATTCTCTAAAGGCTGATGGTTCATAAAAATGCTCAAGCGTAACTAACTTATTTTCAAGATTATTATAAAAACGTGCTTGCCAGATGTTATGGATAGATTCATCATCATCTAAAATAACAATATGTGTATTGGGAGAAAAAGTAATACTGCTCTGGAACCAATCAGGTTCTTTAGTTATAGGAAGTTTAATAGTAAAAGTTGTTCCTTCACCTTCTTTTGATTGAATATTATAACTTCCGCCCCAGCTTTTGATATTTTGGATAGCACTGGAAATCCCTATCCCATGACCTTTTTTCTTACTCGATGTTACAATTCCTTGTTTTATTTTTAGAAGTATATCTTCAGGAATCCCTGTACCGTTGTCAATTATTTTTACAGTTAACTCATTATCTGTTTCTTTAGCTAAAACAACTTGAATAACTCCACTGGTTTCAATTGCTTCAAATGCATTGTTAATCAGATTAGAAATTACTCTTTTAAAATTTTCAGGCTCCAAATTAACAAAACAGCTATGAGTGTTATTGCCAAGTTCCAGAATAAGTTCTATTGGTTTTTCTGTTATCTGAACTCGTTTTTCCGATATTAAGTGATCTAAAAGGCTCGACACTAATTCTGCTTTCAGATATTTTTGCTCTTCTGTGTCTTCTTTCCCTTTTACCTTATACTTTACCAGGAGATTATTGGCAATATCACTAATACGGTTAGTTGCATTTCTAATAAGTATTCTTTCTTGCTCAGACAATTCTTTTAAACTTTTTAGTGCAGTATTAAGCGCAGCTAAAGGTGAACGTATATCATGAACCACTTGAGCTGTTGTCTCAGCAAGTGCATGATTCCTTATATGAATTGCTTTTTTCTTCAAAGAGCTTACTCTTAATTGAAACACTCCTCCAATAATAGATAAAACAGCTATTCCT